>CDZD01018692.1_pt1 | contig 123949 bp, 99 predicted proteins | sample 554771 | NCBI WGS metagenome assembly CDZD01 (sample SAMEA3182069, study PRJEB8094) | gut metagenome | biome: human; feature: gut; material: Stool; isolation source: human stools | place: Canada | collected 2011-11-08
CCCGTCTGCACCTGCTGCGTCTGGTTCCCCCGCGCGTCATACGTATACGTCGTCACCGCCGTCCCCTGCTGCACCCGCGTCAGCTGGTTCAGGTAGTTGTACGTATACGTCTCCGCCGTCTCCGTCCCCTCCTGCCGCGTCAGCCGGTTCCCCACCGCGTCGTACGTATACGTCGTGGTCGTCCCGTCGTACGCCGCCGAGATCAGGCGGTTGCCCAGGTCATACTGGTACGTCCGCGTCTTGGTCGTGCTGCCGCTGTACGCCTCCGTCACCGCTTCGGTCAGGATGTTCCCGTTCCCGTCGTACGTCAGGTTCGTCTCCTCCCGCACCGTCCGCGTCTCCCCGTCCACGTCCGTATACGTCAGCTTCACCGGCAGGCCGAAGTCGTTGTACGTGTATGCCAGTTCGGTTGTCAAGGTGCCGCCCGTCAGGAACGACGTGTTGTCCGTGATCTTCTCGATCTCCCCGTACGCGTTGTACGCATACGAGCGGATCAGCTTTTTGTTGTTTGTTGGGGAGGTTGTGTTTGCCGTGCCCTCGTCCAGATAGATGGCCGACAGGCGCCCGGCTTCGTCATACGTATACCACAGGATGTGCAGCTCCGTGTTCCCCGGGTCCACCGCCCCCTGCGCGCTCTCCTTGGCATACGAGACCGACGTCACCTGCCCCGCGCCGTTGTACCGGTAGTTCACCGTCAGCGCCCCGGCCTCCGCCTCCGTCTCCTGCCGCTGCTGCGTCACACGCCCGTACTCGTCGTACGAATACGTCGTGGTCACGCTCTGCTGCGTCTCCCCGCTGCCGGTCGCCTGCTCCGCGCTCACGAGCCGCCCGCCGCCGTCGGTATACGTATAGGTGATCGCGATCTCAGGCGTCGCCGCCGCAGCGGTGGCAAAGTACCGCTCGCTCACGACGTTGCCCACCGCGTCATACGCATACCGCACGACGCTGCCGTCCTCCCGCGTGACGGACGTCACCTGCCCGTGCGCGTCGTACGCGTACGATGTGGTCACGCTCTTTTCCGCGTCGTCCGGGTCGGCCACCACGTCGCGCAGCTTGCGCCCGCTCTGGTCGAACACCGATGTGGCCGTCACGCCGTTGGCGCTCGTCACCGCGTTTGCCACGCCGCCCGTCACGCTCTGGTCGTACGCATACGCCGTCGTGGCCGTCACGCCCGTGGAAAGCGGCTGGCTCACCCCGGTCAGGCGGGAGAGCGCGTCGTAGGTATAGGTGGTGGTCGTGCCGCGGCCATCGGTAACGGAGGTGTTGTTTCCTACCATATCATAGGCCGCCTGCGTTGTCAAATCCGCCGCCGCGTCGTACCCGCTGAGCCGCTCGCCGTGGCTGCCCAGCTTCGTCCGGTTCGCCGCGGCCACGGCCGCCGTCAGCGTCCGGTTGCCCAGCGCGTCGTACTCGGCGCGCACCACACGGCTGCCCGCCGCGCCGCCGAGCGTCTCCGCCACGGTCTGGTTGCCCATGTAGTCGTAGCGGTAGGCCACCGTCACCCCGCCGCCCGACTGCCGCACGGCGCGGCCGTTTTCATCGTACCACGTGGTCGTCGCGCGCCCCTCCGGGTCCGTGACCGTCACGCGGCGCACGCCGTTGCCGTCGCCACCCAGATAGGCATAGGCCGTCGTCAACGCGCCGCTGCCCGCGCCAACGCGCGCCGTGCTCACGCGGCCCATATCGTCATACGTATAGGTGGTGACCATGCCCTCCACGTCGCGCGCCGTCAGCGTAAGGCCCACCGTGGTATAGGTATATGCCTCGTACGCGCCGGTTGCATACGTCTTTCTCGTGAGCAGGCCGCGCCAGTCGTACGCATACGTCACGGTGTCGTCCATGCCGTCGGTCGCGGCCGTGGCGGTGCGGCCGTAATCGTCATACGTATAGCGCACGACGGAGAACGGCGTCTGCCCCGCGCCGTTGGCGCTCGATACCGTGATCACGCGGCCCTTCGCGTCATACGCGTACGACACATACCCGCCGTTGCGGTCGGTCGTGGCGATCAGGTAGCCGTAGTCGTTGTAGGCGTTCGTGGTCGTCTTGCCTTCCGGGTCGACCGCCGTCAGCACCTGCCCGGCGGCGTTATACGTGTAGGTCGTGGTCTGATACCCGCTGCCGTTTTTGACCTTCACGGTCTTCGGCTGGTTGTACTGATAGTTCTGATACAGCGTTTCGCCCAGGAGCGTCTCCCCCTGCGTGACCGCCACGCGCGTCAGGTCGCGCGTCGTGGCGTCGTAGGTGTAGCTCTGCACGACGGGCGTTTCATTCAGCACGCCCTCCACCAGATTGGTATAGCTGACGGAGGAGAGCAGCAGGTCGGCGGTATAGGTGTAGTTGACGGCGTGGCCGTCCGCGTCCTCGCACCCCGTGACCACCCCGGTCGCCGGCGCATAGGTATAGGTCGCGACCGTATACGCCGCGTCCGTCCCGATTCTGGTCTGGACGGCGGTGGTGTTCGTACCGTACACAAACCCGGCCGACTCCTGCCCGCCCGGGTACGACAGCCCGGTCAGCCGGCCGGCGTCGTCATACGTCAGCGCGTACACCCGGTTGTCCGGGTTCCTGATCGAGGACAGGCCCGCATCCGAATACGTGAAGGTCTCGGTATACGCGCTGCTGCCCGAGAGCGCGTGCGAGGCCGAGACGAGCCGGTCCTGCGCGTCATACGCATAGGTGAACGTGATGCTGGGCTGGTCGCCCTCCGTACTCGTCCAGGTGAACGACTCGAGCATGTCGATATGTTCGTTGACATACAGGTAATCCGCCTCGTTGGGGAGCACCTCTTCGTAGCTCACGGTGCCTGTCCCGGCGGAGCGCGTCTGCGCGCCCGTGCGCTGCACCTTGTAGGCAAACGTCAGCTTGTCGCCCACGCTGTTTGCCACTTCCACGACGTTGCCGCGCGCATCATAGGAGAGCGTCAGCACCGCGCCCGCCAGGTTGGTGAACGATTTGAGGCGCATGGTCTGCGCGTCAAAATGGTACGTGACGTTGTCCTTGCGCGTGATCGTGTATTCGGCCGGCGCGTCCTCCGTCCCCTCGACGTAGGCCAGCGCCATGCGCGTGCCGGGCGCGCTGGCATAGGTGCCGTCTTCCTGCAACGCAAAACGGTGCAGCGAACCGTCGCCATCCTTCAGGATCAGCCCCACTTCCGCGCCCGTGGCGTCATACTCGCGCATCAGCACGGTGTTGAACGAGAAATCCCAGCCGACGCCCAGCGCCGTCTTGCTCATGGTCTGGCTGTTAAACGTCCGGCGCATGGCCATGGCAAAGAACGGGTCGGCAACCACGAGATCGCTCGTCTGGTACACCACGTTGCCATTGGCGACGTTCACATACCCCGCGCCGCTGTCCGTTGTAAACTGGGCATAGCTCCAGTAGTCCTGCAGCCCCAGCTGTTTCTCCAGCTCGCCCTCCGTAACGACCGTGCCAACCGCCTGGTTGGTCGGCTCGCTGACGCGCCCGTCCTTTACGGCGGCGACCAGATAGTAGAACGTCTTGCCATAGTTCAGGTTAAAGTCCGACCAGTTGCAGTCGGTCAGTCCGCTGGCGACCAGCGCGCCGTCGGAAAGGGTAAAATAGGGCGTTTCGCTGCGGTAAACATTGTAGGTCACGCCTTCCGTCTCGGACGGCGCCCAGCGCAGCACGGTCAGGTTGTTCGCGCCTGCAAAGGCGGAAAGGTTGTCCGGCGGGTCGATCAGCGCCACCGTCTGCGCTTCGCCCGGCATGGCCGCCCGCACCTCCAGCGACCAGCTGTGGAGCACCGGCTTTTCGCCGTCTGCATTCGCCGTGAGCGTGGCACGAAGCACGATTTCTTCGCCGCGTTGCGCAACGCTGTTCCAGGTGCTCTGGTCGTCTGCGGCTACCGTGGGCACGGTCTGCCACGTTGCGCCGCCGTTTGTGGACAGCGCATACGTGATGGCCGCGCCGTCCGGGACGCTGGCGTCCACGATCAGCCGCGTGGCCGCAGCCTCGCCGGCAAGCAGCCGCCGCGTGCTTTGCACCGTGCCCGTCTCGGCTGCATCGGACAGCGTCAGGCCGCCGTCCGCGAGAATCTCCGTGTTGTTCAGCGCCGTAAAGCCGCGGGCATCCGTCGAAAACGCCGTCTGAATCAGCTCGCTGCTGCCATAAAAGATATACCGCGCCTCGGCATAGATCTGGTCGACCGTGGGCGACGCCGCAGCCGTCCCCCGATCCATGGTAACCCGTATGCGCAGGCTGCTGCCGGTGTCGCCGCCATACAGATACAGCCGGTTCGTTTGGGTTGCCGTCACGCCGCCGTCCGTGGAAACCGGCGTAATCGACTGCCATGCGCCGTTGTCCACGGACACCTCATAGCCAACGGTCGCGCCGGCCGGCACCTGCTGATTGACCATCAGGTCGATGAAGGAAAGCGTCCCGCTCAGCTCCAGCGCCGGGGTGATGAGCGTCCCGCTTTCGCCCGTCAGCGACGCCACGCCTGCCGTAACCGTCACACCGTCCAGCGTGAGCGCATCCTCCTCGTCCGCCGGCAAGAACAGATGCTGCTTTTCGTAGGTCGGATAGCTGTAAGCCGGATTACCCGCCTCGTCAAACGCCACGACATAGAGGTAATGTGTGGAACCCTCGGCAAAGCTCTGCGGCAGGGGGAACGTCAGCGCCGGATCGTCCGCCGTCTGCGTATCCCGCACCACGTTGTCCACCACGAGTTTGGCCCCGCCGTAGGTCGCCGTATCAGCGGCGTCGGCCTTTTCGTACGTCGCGCTCCATGCGTTCGCTTCGCCGTCAATCTGCACGCTCTGCGACAGTGCCGCGTCGATCTCGCGGCTGCCCTCCGCCTTGGTCCAGGCAGCCGTCTGGCTGGCCGTGTTCCCCGCCTGATCCCATGCGGTCAGCGTCAGTGTATAGGTCTGTTCATTGGCAAGTTCCGTGACATTCCAGCGTGCGATAATGGCATCCGTCACGGTTGCCGTGCCGGTAGCGATCGTCGTCTTCTCTGTCGATGTCCCCGTGCCAAGATGATAGGCGAGCTCCCATCCGGCAAAATCCGCCGCATTTGTGGTGATCGTGGCGCGCACCTGCACGATGCCGCCGGCATCGGCGGCGACGGTCGGGCCGGTGATCGTCGGAGCGGTAGTATCGCGCTTATATGGCGTGGAAGAGCACTTGGCCGGTCCGACATTGCCCGCCGCATCCTTGGCCCTGACCCACACATACCGCGTACCCACGGTCGGTTGGGTCAGCGTATGCGTGAGCGCGCTGGGCGAGGGGAGATTGGAAAAGGATGTGGGCGCCGTGGTGTTCGACGTACTCAGCGCATATTGATAGGTAACTGCGGAAGCGTCGCTTGCCGCCGTGTGCGTCACGGTGATATTGCCGTTCGTCCATGTCGTTGGCGACACGGTCACGCTGCTTGGCGCTGCGGGCGGCGTCAAATCGGTGACCGTAATCGTGCTCGACTGGGTATAAGCGGAGCTCCCCACGCTGTTCTTGGCGCGCACCCTGGCGTAATAGGTCGTGTTATCGTTCTGGCTTGAAAACGTATAGCTGGTGCCCGTCCTGCTGACCGTTTGCACGAGCGTTCCCGCCCGGTACAGCTGCACATCATAGCCGGTTGCGCCAGACACTGCGCTCCACGATACGGTGACGTTGGCCTTTGTCCCGTTTTTCGTCCACGAAATGCTCGGCTTTGTCGGTGCGTTGGGCGCAGAATTGTAGGTGACGACCAGCTTGGGGCGGTTGGCCGTCGTTGTCCCTTCGGTCGAGGTGAACCGTTTGTAGCGCGCTTCGTTCTCGTTGGGGATTTTCATGACGATCTTGCGCAGGATGCTGCTGTTGCCGTACCATTCCTGCACCTTCGCCGTCATGTCCCAGCTGTAGGAGCCGACGTTTTTGACCACCGTACTGGAAAAATGCGTGGAGGAAAACGACGGCTGTGTGTTCCAGGTCACAGTGGAAATGGAAAAGTCGGAGGTCACCTGGTGCAGCCGTACAGACGGGGCGGAGTTGCCCACATATTCTTCATAGCAGGTCAGCGTTGCACCGGTGATCTGCTTGTTGGCGCCGATGGCGGTGATCAGGCTGGTGAAGTCAAAATAAACCCTCAGCCGGTCGCCATTGGACATGCAGCCCATCTTCAGGCCGGTTTCCGTATGATAATTCTTCCTCCCGCTGGCCTGATCGGTCACGTGCGTGTCGGCGATGTAGCTTGCGCCGCTGTAGGTGACCGTCGGGTCCAGCGTGACCGGGTACACCCGATCGCCGCTGGTCAACCAGTCCCGATCCGGCGTCAGCGTATACAGATATCTGCCATCCGGCAGTTGCTCTATTGTAACGCCGATTTCATAGGAGAAGTTGCAATCCACATTGGAAGAGTCGTACATCACCGGCAACGGTAGCGCCGCGACGATTTCGGACGTGTCCTCATCCAGCAAATAGGCGTTGCCGTCCTCGCGCAGCACCGGCGTCAGCCCGTCCGTATCCAGCAGGAACGAAAAACTGGTTTGACCGGGAACGGAGGGGAACACGATGTCCTCCTTTAAGCCGGTACCGGTCGGCGTCAGCACCAGGTCAACCCCGTTCCCAAAGACGTCCTCATAGCATATCCCGTCATACGACGTGCGGCTGGCTGTCGTATCGCCGCCAGCACGGGCGGCCGCGGTTGTACCCGTCAGGTACCGTACGTCATATGCTTCCATGCGCAACAGGCCGGTCTGAGGGACCGGTGCCAGCGAAAGCTCATATCCATCGCGCGACAGCGTCACCAGCCGATCCTCGCTGACGGCCGTTAAAAAATCGATCCACACCGGCGCGTCTGCGCTGACAAGCGTTTGCTTCCCGTTTGCGGTCGATACCGAGATTTCCGGATCGATCATGCGCCAGGCGCCGCTCGCTGTCCGGTAGCGCACCGGGGAAAGATACAGCTCCACTGTGCCGCTGCCATCCTCATCCTCCGTGCGGATGAGATACGCCTCCATATCCTCCGCCGTCAGCGCCGGCTGCAGGGCGAGCAGCTCTTCAAACTCCTCCATCGTGATGGGTTCCAGCGGCTGCCGGGCGCTTGTAAAAATCGATACCCGCTCCTGCGCCGGCTCCTCCTGCTCCAGCGCCCCATCCGGCGGCGATGTAGCCAAATCACTCTCCGGGGCCGCGGCCTCCGGCGTTGCAACAGGTTCCTCTTGCACCGTCTGCTGCTCAGGCTCTTCATCTGCCGATTCGGTTGGCGGCGGCACATCTTGTCCATCTTCCGCAGGCACAACGGGAAGCATCCCTTCTGTGTCTTCTTCCTGTTGCATGTGCCCATTCCCATTGGCAAGCGCAGTGGCAGGCGTAACCACATAACCTGCAAACAACATCAATACGACCAGAAAAACGCTCAGGATGCGCCGTAACCGTTTCATATTCCCCTCCAATATGCAGTTGAAATCCATGTGAAGATCGTTTACAGAGGTGGCTTACACAGCATTCCCTTGCCAGCCGGTAATCCCCCGAACAACTTGTGAAAGACTTGATCCCAGAAAAGCATTTTGATGTGTGACAATCACAGACATCCCCCCCTTATGTTCGTCTGATCCTGTTTGTTAATTGTTATATGATTGTTGGTAATCCTGTCCCGCGTCCGTCGAGGAGGCTGGATTTGGGAACGGTGAGACACCCAATTGAGTTTCGTTCTTGTCCCTTACATCTTCCCCGTCCGGCTCAAGCAGCAAGCGGGGAAATGTCGCTTTTGTCATCCGAAAAGTTCGTTAAGAAGTTCGTTGAAGTCGTTTTTCTCTTTAATCCCTGTTTGTCGCAGTTCCTGTTACTGGACTATTTATTATACTAGCAAGTGTTTCCATAAAACGCAAGCGCTTTGTGCATATGTTTTTCCTTTATTCATTAAAACGCAATATTCTGTACACAAATTGCAGCTCCGCTTTGATGTCGTCCCTTTTTTCTGAGGACTGCGCTCTGCACGACAAACCCGCAAACCCATCACGCGCATTCCGCTATCAGCACGATTTTCCCCGGCGCATGCCCCGAGTAGCGGAACGGATAGCAGGTGGCCAGCACAAGCGATTTGCCGGCTATAGCCGGAAGCCGGAAGCTGTCGGTGCTGTCATAGATCATAATGTCCGAAACAGTATAGACATAAGCGACGCCATCCATCGCAACCGTGATCGCATCGCCGCGCTCCACATTTTCCAGCGCTTTGAGATGGTTCCGGTTGCGGTGGCCGTAAACCACGCACATGCCATCCTGACCGGGGAGAGCGGACGAGGGAAGCCAACCCGGCATCCTTGTAAGCGTTGCTTCCTCTACGCCATAAGCAACCGGGACAGATTCCCCAGCCACGATCAGGGTGAATAGAACGCCTTCCCGTTCCGTCCCCGAGACGGGGATGGAAACTGTCGTCTCAGGCGAAACGGTCGGCAACGCTTCGCCGTAGATGGGTGCAGGCGTAGTGGCCAGGGCAGATTCCATGGAATTGGGAAGCGGCAACACGTGGTACGATTCCGGCATCGGGCGAACAGCCTGTACGGTGCCGTTGTCCCGTCCGTCAAACGCAAACACCACCAGAATTGCAGCGGTCAGCAAGAGGGCGGCGAGTACCGCCGCCCTTATGACAATCTGTTTTTTCATCCTGATAACCTCCTTCTTCCGATTAAGTGGTCGGTCTGCCAAAGCAGCACCATTTCCACTTTGCAGTATCCACGCCCCAATGCTTGCGGATCTGCACGCTGTTCTCCCCGCCGGTGCTGTCGATCAGGAACTCGTCGTTGATGTAGATGGCAACGTGGTGAATGTGCATCCAGCGTTTGCACTTGCCCGTGCCACAGCGCCCAATATCACCGCAGTATTCGGGTCCTCTGCCAGGATCATAGCGGGAGAAGAAAATGAGGTCACCCGCCTGGAGCTGTGCGGGATCGGTGAACAGCACGCCCATTTTCTCACAGGCTTTCGCCATGTAGACAGAGGACTTGCCATTCATGGAAGTCAGCCCGCAATCGTTGTAGGCGGTGCGTACCAGTTTGGAACAATCCATACTGGAATAGCTGCGTCCGATATACTTTTTCGCGGCTGCTACAATTTGTGCGCCGAGCGTATTGGGAGGAAGGTCGGGGTTGATGTTAAGTCCAAAACCAAATTCGCCGCCGTCGCCGACGGTATCTCCAAGCAGTTCTGCAAAGAGAGGGTAATAGTCCGGTAGCATCAGTTCTGACAGCATTTGGCTTTGATCTTCCGTAAGCGCGTATTGTTCTGCTGCTTCCAGATAATCTGCACTAATTACGTTCACATAAATATAGCGCGTCGTAATTTCCTGCGTGACAGGATCGCCATCATCATCAAGAACAGCCGCTCCCGTTTCATCAGTCATAATAATCGTTTCGGTTTCTTCCTCTGCACGATAAGTAACCTTGTTCATGTCATAAAAGACTTTTTTTAAGCGTTCGATATTTTCTTCATCTACAACGGTTACGTCAGCAGGATTTTCGGGATCAAGACTCGTTTTGGCTGCATATATGGCGATTACGTCCGACCAATTTGGGAGAGGACTGTCCAAACTTTCGAGATCGCCTTCATAGATCACCTCTACCGTTTCTGCACCTTCGGATAGTTCATCAATTTTTTTCTGTGCAGAATCGTAAAATTCAGCGTTAATGGTTTCAATGGTTTCTGTCATGGGTTTGCTGCCGTCAGAGGCTTCGTTGGCAGAAAACACACCAAATACGGAAAGCAGCGCAATGACCAGTACGACCACGATCAAGATGACAACCGCTACCCAGCCGCCTGCTGCAATAGCAGCAATGAGAGCCTTAATCGCGGCAATCATCGCCTTGATAATGGCCAGTGTTACTTTCACGGCTGCTTTGGCTGCCGCTGCCGCCGCTTTTGCCGCCGCCTGCGCTGCCTTTGCTGCCATCTGCGCCGCTTTTGCCGCTGCCTGCATACCTTTTTGTGCTGCTTTTGCCGCCTGCTGAGCGGTTTTCACCGTTTTCTGTGCCGTTTTTACGCTTGTCTGCGCTGCTTTTACCGTTCTCTGTGCCGTTTTTACGCTTGTTCGAGCAGCATTTGCGGTTTTTTGTGTCGCTTTAGCAGCGCCTTTTGCAGCTTTTTGGGTATTTTTAGTGACGTTTTGGGCGCTTTTCATTGCCTGCTTCTTTTTGCGGCGCATATCATTCATTTTTCTTGCAAAGCGTTTGCCGCCCTGCACGGTATTTTGTTTTACTCTGTCCGCTGCACTTTTTGTTTTCTCGCCAATCCGGTTTTCCGCATATTCTGTGGGCGATTCACTATCATCAGATTTCACTATCGTTTCTTCTGCCTGTTTTTTCGAGGAAATAAGGGAACGCCGCGCAAGCTCTTTTGGCGCTCGTGCGGCGTTATTCATCACGCGGGGACTACGGTCGGTGTTTCTTGTTTTGATATCCCTCACATTCCATCACCCCCAAAACTCCGTTTCTCCGGGCTTTTTATGGAAAGCTAACCATAAAAAGCCTAATGAAAAGTTTTGAATAATAGAAAGAAATGCAAAGAACGGCTGGGTTGCAGCCGTTCTTGAGAGATTTTCTTGCGATAAAATTTTGTATTTCTTTGTCATAATGATTGTAGCCAGGATAATAGGCTCTGGTCTTTTTGCCAGCTTGTTTGAGTTTCAACCGGAAGATCGAGATGTGCTGCCTCTAATGCTTTTCGTTTCATCTCCGCGTCGGCACGAGCGTAAACCTCAGTCGTTTCAATCTGTACATGCCCAAGGAAGTCTCGAATGTAATGAAGATCAACGTCCGCACGGAGCAGATGCATTGCTTTGGAATGGCGAATCACATGCGGAGTAACACTCTTTTTGCCTTCCTGCCAAGGAATTTGAGCCATGTACTTATTTAGGATGTAAGTAACCCCAGGCCGCGTCAGCCTTTTTCCTTGGTGGTTGACAAACACAGGATCATCCGGTCTCCGCACCGGGTCCAAATGCCACACATTCAGATACTTTTGCAAAATGACCGCTGTTTGCGACATAAGAGGAACGACACGCACTTTTCGTCCTTTACCATAGAGACGAATTGTTGCAGGAGTTTCCAGACGAATATCTAACAGGGACAGATCAATAAGTTCCTGGACTCTTGCTCCGGAATCATAAAGCAAACACAATAGCGCGGTATCTCGTATTCCGTATTTCTGTGTCTGGTCCGGGAGAGAAAGCAGTTCTTTCAGTACATGCTCCGGCAGATATTCCACGAATTTCTTTTCTGTTTCTTTCATCGGAATTGCCAGAATGCGCTGGCACTGCAACAGCATCTCGGGATTTTGAAATTGTACATACCGAAAAAACGCATGGATTGCGGCCAAGCGTATATTTCTCGTGGAAACACTGTTTCCGCGGCTCGTTTCCAGCCAATCCAAAAAGCTAGAGACTAAGCTGGCATCAATATCTGCCAAACAAATCCTGTCTATCTTCTTGTTCATCTCCTTCATAAAGAGTAAGAGTAGGCAAAAGGTGTCCCGGTACGACTTTATGGTGTTGGGACTTAAATTCCTTGCGCCTACCAGATGTTTTGTGAGGTAATTGGAAATACAGATAGCAAAATCAGATGGTTGTTTCATTTGAGATGTCCTCCAATGGTATTAAATTGCCAAACAGAGCTTCGGAACGTTTCAGAATTGCAGGAAAGCTTTCCGCTGAGAGGTGGATGTACTGGCTGGTCGCCTGAATGGATCTGTGTCCCATATACGTCATCAATAACGGAAGTACGGCATAAGGATCTTCGCCATGCGCCGTCAGCTTTTGCAGACTGTGTACACAAAATGTATGCCGTAAGTCGTGCAGACGCGGCCCTTTTCCTCTGCCACGGTATGGAATGCCAGCCTTGAAAAGAATGTCTCTAAAGGTTGTGTCCATTGTTGCGACGCTGTATCTGGAACCATCCGGTGCTGGAAAAAAGTATTCGTCTTTCATGAGAAACCCCATTTGCTCTCTGTATGACGAGAAACGCGCCTTCAAGTTGTCATCAAGAGGAATGATGCGGTCCAGACTTGTTTTTGTGTTTCGCAGGAGGAAGAAACCTTCGTCGAAATTAACGTCGCCTACGGTTAGATTTAATGCCTCGGAAATACGGAGCCCGCAAAAACATAGAACTCGAAACAGTAACGGATAGACTATATGCCGTTTGGGGCTGCATTTGCTGAACGCAAATCCATCGACGACCGCTAGAATTCGTTCAATCTCCTCATAGGAAAAAATGTAGGGTGTAAAGTCATACGTTTTTTTCGGAATCAACTCAGACGGAATACGATACGCAGAAAATCCATTACGGTTTAAGAAATCTGCAAGTCTCTGCATGATATGGATACGGTGTTCTATCGTCGTGGGTTTCTGGTGCATTTTGGGCGCGGCCCATTCGAGCATAAGCTCCTTGCTCAAGGAATCCTTGCAGTCTTTTCCCAGAAGGTATGTGTCAAAGCTTTTCAAATATGCTTCAATACTACCGTATTTGAATCCCATTCGTTTCTTTTCCGCAACAAATGCAGACAGCAGCGGGGCAAGGTCACTTTCAAAGACACAGGGTTTAGGTTGTGACTGCATAATTCTCATTCTCCACTAAGGTACAGCACCGTAACTGCTCAGTATCTGCGTGTAAATACTGCATTGTAGTTTCCAGACTCTTATGACCAAGGATCTCTGAAATGACAGGGAGCGGAATCTCTTTCCTTAGAAGCTCATTGGCAAGACTGTGTCGAAGCGTGTGCATCCCGTGGTTTTTCTCTGGAGTGACTTCAATTCCGGCTTTATACAGATACTTGTTAAACATGCCGTAGAGATGATTATTGTCGCTAAACTTTTGAAACGGCGGTTTGTGTGTAATAAACACAAGCTTCAGGTCAGAAGCCGGGCGTCCATTTTTCACATAGTCAATGATTGCTTGACCGACATCCTCAAATAGCGGCAGAACTAGAGGCTCGTTCGTCTTGTACTGTGAGAGTTGAATACAGTTCTTTTCCCACTTTATATTATCGAATTCCAAGCGTATCACGTCGCTGACCCTAATCCCGAGACGAGCAACCAATAGAATGATTGCGTAATCCCGCTTACCGACAGGACTGGCTAAATCAATACAAGCCAGGATTTTCTCAATGTCATCCCTGGTCCATGTGGTGGGGATGTGTTTCCTTTTCAGTAACACATTGGATTTTGGGATAAATAGGGACAAATCATCCTTTGTGAATTCGTTCAGATAGAGGTACCGCAGGAAAACCCGAAGATGGCAAAGCGCAGCTCGAAGGTTCCTGACGATATCCGGGATGGAATTGGATAAAAAAGAAGAGATATGCTCTGGAGTCATATCTCCAAAAGAATCCACCCCCATAGCGTATAAGTGGTTCGTGAAGCGTTTCAGTGTGCGCTCGTAATTCACAATAGTCTGAGGTTTGCTGCCCTGACTCCGCAGATGAGAAATGAAATCCTCTGTTATGGCACGAAAAGACTTCACCCACGGCAGGTCTTTGAACCACGGTGTATGATAGTTCTTAATTTTTCCATAGCGACGGTATTCCAGCAAATTGCGGAGCGCAGCCCTTACCTCGTACTGTCGTTTGGAAATATTGATGTTTCCACTCTGAATGCCGTAGTTTGTCAACAGGAATTCTTCCATTGATTCTTCATCAATGTCGAGTCCTCCGTGGAAACAACAGTACTCTTTCCAATAGCGCTGGCGTAGTCCGATGGTGGTGTCGGTGTACCCCAGATCACGCAATGCATCTGAAATACCCCGAAGCTCTTTGTTAAAATTGTTTGTAATCATAGTCACACTCTCCTTTCAAGGTGGTGTGGCTATTATCGTTGAAGGGATGCATCTATGCAATTATTATCGTAAGTTTTTGCTGTAAAAACGGCTCTAATTCGGCTAATCACACCATGGCTTTCCATTTACAAAAACTTTTCATTAGGCTTTGTCGTCATGTAGCGGTAAAGTTCTAGGTTTCTTGGAAACCGGTTGACAAAGGGAATGAGCGCCTTCCCAATCTTCATCAGCCCGTGTCCGGCTTCTGCATTTGTGATAAACTTCATCTGATCCTCAGAGATGTTGAACAGTTCGGCAAGCCGTTCCCTGTCGCTGGAAGCTTGGTTGTGCATGACGATCAGCTCCGAGTTGGAGAGCAGCGAACGGGCGGAGGCATTGTCGAGCAGATATTCCACGTTCTGGGTGATTCCCGTGGGGAAAGCATTGCGCTTTCTGAAGCGCCGCCATGCAGAGGTGAAGAACATACTGCTGTATGGATTTTCGTAGACCACATGAAACTCATCGAGGTAAACATGGGTACGCTTGCCCTTTTTCCAGTTTTCTGTCACTCGGTTTAAGATAGCGTCGGTAATCACGAGAAGCCCCATGGTTTTCAACTGCTCGCCGAGATCGAGAATATCGTATACGACAATCCGGCTGTTGGTATTTACGTTGGTTGGATACGCAAAGGCGTTAAGGCTGCCTTCGGTAAACAGCTCAAGGGACAGGGCAAGATCGCGCGCTTCGGGTTCCGGCTGCGCGATGAGCAGTTCTCTAAGGGAAAGAAGCGTAGGCAGCGGACCGCCGTGCTGATAGTTCTTGTAGAGGTCGCCCGTACAGCGGTCAATGATACTTTTATCTTTCGAGGAAAGCTCGTGTTCCTGGTCAAGCTGCTCCAACAGAGACATGACAAACTGGGATTTCTGCGCCACGGGGCTTCCCACGTCGGAATAGCCCTCTACCATATCCATTGCGTTGATATGGTCGGGACTGCCTGCCGCAATGCGGATAATCTCACCGCCAAACTTCTCCAGCATGGTGTACTCGCGCTCGGGATCGCAGACAAGAATGTCATCGTCGGTATTAAGCGCAAGCTGTTCCATTTCGTCTTTCGCACCAAAGGACTTGCCGGAACCCGGCACGCCAAAGCGCAGTGCGGAACCGTTCATCAGCTCCGCTTTGTTGACGATAATCATGTTGCCGCTGATGGCATTTTTGCCATAGTAAACCCCGCCGTTATGGAACACTTCCTGCACGCGGAACGGAATAAACACAGCCGCGCTCTCCGTGGTAAGCGTGCGTAGCGCGTCTATCTTCCTTACGCCATAGGGCAGCACAGTCTTGAGTCCCTCAAGCTGTTGATATTTGAGCGTGGCAAACTGACAGAGCCTTCCGCTGCCGATGGTAAACAGGGTTTCGGTATAGCTGTCCAGTTCCTCTTTGCTGTCTGCGGTGATGACCACGGTCAAGACGCCGGACATCATGCGCTGATCCCGGTTGGTAAGGTCGTTCAGGAAATCACGGCTTTCGGTGCGCTGCACCTCCATGTCAAAGGGAATGGTTGCAGAGAAGTTATTGTTTTGATTCTGCCGCCTTTGCCAGTTGGCGATATTTGTCTCAACCCCCAAAAGGCGATTTTCGACTTCCCGGACAGCTTCGTCCATGGGAATGGGAATAATATCAAGGGAGAGCATGATGTCTGTGCCAATATCGCAGATTTCTTTAATCATGTCGTCCTTGATATAGTTGGCGTAATCTTTGAGATATACGACACGTCCATACCTTTTGCCGATTTTGAAGTGATCTTTTTCGTATTCAAACGTGTCGGGGCAGATGTAGTCCTTAAAATCATGCCCCTTTTTCGCCATATCCGTCGCGTCAAAGTAAAAGGTCGTTTTCTCGTCCGGGCGGAAAAAGCCATGTAAAATCGCCAGCTTGTCCGTTGTATCCAATTCCTCGCAGCGAGAGCCAAGACGGGCAAGCGTAGAAGAAAGTTCGCCTGCAATGCGATTAAAGTAGGCGCGTGCTTCTTTAATATTCTTTTTGTAGGCGCTGACGGTAAGATACCGCAAGTGCCGGAAATTGCCTGCGCTCATGGCGTCATGCGTGATTCGGGCGTTAGATTCTCTTCTCAGGCGGTCCAAGTCATCTTCGTGCATGGGCATGAGCACCGACTCCTGTAACGCCTTTTGATTGTACCGTTCAAGCGCAACCGTCAGTTTGTAGGTGGCTCCATATTCAAAGGAGTTAATGACGTCGCTGTACTTTAGGAAAAGGTCTTTGGTATCTTCCGCCGAAAGCATGGCATAATTGATATCCGAGAATTGAAAGGTTTTGGAAAACAGATTTCCGACCCTGAAAATACCGTCGTTCCAGATGGTTTTGACGGGAATGATATCCTGCACGGTTTTCGGAACGGTAAACCTTTCTTTGTCGCGTTTTAATACATTGTGCAATGTCTTAATCATGCTCCTTCATTGCCTCCTTTTCTTTTTTCCTGATGGCGTCTTTGGTCAGCTCATAGTACAGGTTTGTTGAGCGGAAAACGAGTTTCTTGGGCATGAGAAATTCCGAACGGATAAACGTCGCTATGAACTTTTCTGCGGGCATACCGTTATATTTGAAAAATCCCAGGGCGGCAAACGGAGCTGCGCCCAGGATACAAAGCCAGCTTACGGTTTCCGTTCCAAGATGATTTCTCAGCCCGAAATAGATGGCGACCGCTACGCCGACTGCCAACACCGAGAACAAAAACTGGCGCAGATTGAGTCCAAAAAACATACTCTCGGTATATCCGCGTATTTCTTTGTTGATTTTTATTTCCATCATGTTTCCTCCTTTTTACAATCAATGCAGACCGAACATCTCTCTTACGACTCTGTCTGCCATCTTGACCGCTCCGGTCAATACCAGAAGATTAAATATGAGCTCACCCATATAGCTCCATACCATGGTTACAGGCGTTGCATCTTCAGCGACCACAGGCGGGCTTGCTGCAAATACACTGAAGATAATACACGCCAGCACGATAATTGCACCCTCTAAACATACGGCAGCATAGCTTTTCAAGAAACTTTTGCCGATGTTCGCAGACGGTTCACCTGCAAAAGCAGATAGGGGAATCGGGGCAATCGCCGTATACATATATAGCTTAAAAAAGCGACCATATACGCTCATAATCATCACAAAGGATAAGACGATTATGACGAGGCTACCGATCAGTGATACCGCCCAGGCCGGAATAGATTCCCAAAAAGTTAGCTCCTTTATCGCTTCTTCCATTTCCGGCGGCATGGTTACTGCTGTCTGCGCCGCGACGCCTGCGGTGTTCATTGCAGTGGAGATAACGCCCTGCACAATGCGGAACAGCGCCGTCATTAGGTCAAGTCCATAGCTTACGACTGCTTTTGCAAGCACAAAGCGGATAAAGAGCTTTAGTGCGTGTTCCGGCTTTTTAATTTCTGTAAAGCTGCCACAGGTTTTGATTACTCCCACGACAAAAAACAATACCAGCAGAGCATAGCCGATGGCTTTGAGAGCGCCATTGATACTCACAATTACATTCCATATTCCACCGCCTTTGAAATTTTGGGGAGATTGCGTCAGCAACAGCCATATTTCAGCAAGTTTTTCGTTCCATGTGTTGAGAGCATTGACGATGTTATCTATGATCCAGTTTCCGCTGCTCAAGTTTCTTCACCTCACTTTCCAAAGGGGAACCTGCTGAATAGCAGGTTCCCCTTTTAATACTTAGTCTGTTTTAGCCCGTAATCAGATTCAGGATTTCTTTTGCGAAGGTGATGATCACTCCGCCGGCCAGCGTAAGGAAGCCATTGGCGCGCTGAGAAGGGTCGTGGGATTTGAGCGACAATCCGACTTGCACGATGCCAAAGGCCAGCAGGATAATGCCAATCGCGCGGATCAAACCAAAGATAAACTCAGAAAGGTTGTTGACCACTTGTATCGGGTCATCAGTTGCATAGGCTGTGACTGCCGTAGCAGAGAACAGCACCAGCACGGTGAAGATGGCAAACATCAGCCGCATTCTTTTAGACAGTTTCATTTTGTTTTTCCTCCTGTTTTTGTTGTTCAAATAATTGGTTTACTTCTTCTTCTGACAGCACCTCATAGTCGTCCGGATCGCCGGCAAGGAAGATCTCAGTCGGGTCAAAAGCATAGGGGGCTTTGCCATGTGCATAGGGCAACGCCCCGCCATCCGTGGTGAATTTCAGATCGGGGTGTTTTAAGATGTCGTACTTTTCGTCCTGCAAGGGGCGTTCGCCGCGGATAAAGAGCAGGGCATAGCGATTGTCAAGCATTCTCACCTCGTCCTGCGTTAAAAGCTCGCGTCCGCTGATCTGATAGTTGGTAGAGTAATTGCCGCTTCTGCCTGTGCTTTTACCGTAGGTATTGGTATCTATCGTCTCCTTGCCAAGATAGGATTCCGAGATGAGCTTGTGCGTGCTGCTTTCATTGCCGCCAAGATAGAGGAAAGTGTCGCAGTTGCCGATGATGCTCTCCCATTGCTTTTCAAACAGCGCCTTTAATTGCGCGATGTTCTGGATAATGATGGACACGGAGATTTCGCGGCTTCTCATGGTCGCAAGCAGTTTGTCAAACTCATCTGGCAGGGCGACGTTGGCAAATTCGTCCATCACGCAATGCACATGGATTGGCAACCGTCCTCCATGAACATGGTCGGCAATAAAATACAATTCCTGAAAAATGCACGAGTACATCATGCCGATGATGAAGTTCAGGCTGCTGTCGCTGTCCGGTATAATGGCAAACAGAGCGGTTTTCTTCTCGCCGAGAGAGCGAATATCCAGCTCGTCATGGCACATAAAGGAAGCAACCTGCGGGATGTTGAATTTTTCCAGCCGAACGCCCAGTGAAATCAGAATGGATTTTGCTGTCTTGCCGGCCGCCATTTTGAAAATATGGTATTGTTTGACGGCAAGATGTTCCGGCTCCCGCATGGCAAGCCGTTCAAACAGCTCGTCCAGGATACTCGCATAACTTTCATCTTCTTCGCGGACTTCCGCAGCGTTGAGCATTTCCATCACCATCGGGAAGTTCTGCTCATAGGCCGGCGCTTCGCTCATCAAGTAAAGGATCATGGCTTCCAGCAGCGCCGTTTCCGCACGTTCCCAGAAGGGATCGTTTGACGATGCGCCTTTGGGAGTGGTATTGCGGATTAGGTTGTTCACCAGTTTCAGCACGTCCTTTTCGTCCCGAAGATAGGAAAAGGGATTGAAGCCATGGCTTTTTTCCGTGTGAATCAGGTCAAGCACGCGAATGTCATAGCCTTTTTCTTGCAGAAGTTCGCCTGTGTCTCTTAAAATCTCGCCTTTTGGGTCAAGTACCACAAAGGAAGTGTTTGCCTGCATGATATTGGGTTTCGCATAAAACCGTGTCTTGCCGGCGCCGCTGCCGCCCACCACAAGGATATTGAGATTGCGGCGATGTTTGCGCCCATCAAGCCCCATGCGGGTGTTTTTGGTTAGAATGATATTCTTTGAAAAGTCTTGATCCGCATATTTTTTGCAAACCTGTTTGGGGCTTCCCCATTGTGCGCTGCCGTGTTCTTCGCCCTTGCGGTAGTTTCTTCGGGTAGCGTAATAAATACCCACGCCCAACCCATAACAGACGGCGAAAATGAAGATCGTTTTTAAGCTGTTCTCGCACCACTGTATGGCGAAAGGGTGATTCATACCGTTTGTAAATCCTCGTATGATACCTGACAGTCCCTCCGATGAAAAAGGGGCGACCCATAAGGCCGTCCATATCACGGGAAACAATAACAAAAGAAGCAGAACCTTTGCTGTCTGCTTCTCGTCATGAGGATTCTTCATCTTCATTTTCCCCGGTTTCTTTTTCGTATCTTCCCAGGCTTTCTATACACAGTATCATGGCTATCTCTCCATTTCCCGCATTTTGCGTTTCTGTTTTCTGGTCGGCGCGTCGATCACGTCCAGAAGCACGTCGTCCACATGGTCGGTGTCTGCGCCTTTTTCAATGAGTGCGTTGCGCTTGTCGTTGAGCGAGTCAATAATCAAGCGCCGTTCGTATTCGTCTACTTCAATCACTCTTTTTTCTTCCATACTCATCACCTCTCGGGCTGATTTTTCTGCTGCTGACGCTCCATGTACAGGTTTCGATCCACACGGCTCACGATCTCATTTGCACTCTCGCGCACAGCAGCAAGGGTAGCCTTTTTATCTCCGTGCTCCATGAGCACCACCTCCTCCGGGATGCGGTCACAAAACTTTGGCTCTACACCAAAGCGGATACAGGCAATATTGGCAACGCAATCGCAGAGGAAGGTATCGTTGCAGCCATTCGCTCTCGCCAGCTCACGGGCCACGGCGAAAAACAGTGCCCCGCCCTCCACGCCCCGGGCCACATGGATGGCGTTCTCCTGTTCAGAATAGATGGCGCCGACCGATTGGGAAATGTCATTCGTTAATTTGATAGGAACAGGGGCATTGGTTGTCAGGGCTTTGATTTTTTCTTTCATGTTCATGGTAAGTACTACCCTCTGGCGAACCGGCTTGCCATAGGTCTGGGATATATCGAAGCATCGAACCACCTTGTATCCCATGGCGGCGCTGCCGTCCTCACGGATGTACTCTTTATCCTGCTGAAACTGCTTGATGGCGTTTTTGCCTTCGCCTTTGCGGATGCCGCGCCCACGGTCCTGCCAGGCCTTTGCGTCACAGACGAAAGTGGCGTCTGGCTTCTGCGACAGCACCAGAAGTGTGTTATTCAGGGAACACCCGCCCAGCTTCGCCTGTAACGTCAGATAGGCGGCAAGGGTGTTGGGATCAGAAAGCGCCTTGTCTGCCATATCATTGGCAATGGCATGGAGGTCGGCCCGTTCCCGCTTTTTCATCTCGATCCATTCTTCTGTGGACATCCTGGGCGTGTCCTGCTTGCCTTCATTTTTGATGACAGCATCGTAACTTTCCATTGTTCATCGCTCCTTTGCTTTTGTCGATTTTTGTTTTTCGGGCTGCTGGTGGGTGGTTTCCTTGTAGTTCTCATGCCTGGGCTGGGACTTGCCCTGTTCTGCTTTTTCCCGGCGTTCCTCCCAAATAACCCTGATTTGTTCTTTAACTGATGGGCGGCCTTCAGCCGAATTGTCCGTTTCGATACCTGCGCTGTGCTCGGATAAAGGCGCGGACGGACTCGATTTCGCCGTCCCCGCCTTTGTAGGGTTTGGGCGGTCTTCTGAAATCTCCACAGGCTGCTTATGCTGTGTTTGTTGGGGAGGTGCCGCATTGCCCATCATCTCGTCCAGCGTTACGTCGTCTACGGTGTGAGCGTCTTTTTCCGCCGTGGGGTCTGTGCGTTCCTTATGAGCTGTATTTGGGGATTTTTCCTCCTTTGCTTTGAGTATGGTTTCACGCAGTTTTTCAACTTCTTCGGCTGACATGGCAAATCGTTCGGAGATACGGTTTACCCTTGCTGCGTCATTGGCATTGACAACCACGTCTACCATACCGTCCTTGTCTTTTTTGCTCATGATCGCGGCATACAGGACGCCGTATTTTTTTGCTTCCGCAGCAAACTGCGAAAAATCCTCCCTGCGCATGACAAACACCTTGGTTGGTTTTCCGCGAAAGGCTTCAATGCGGGTTTTCCCTTTGGTTCGTTTTTGTTCTTTGAGTGTGGCGATTAAAAAAGTAGCAAGGGAAATCAGCCCCTTGCCGGTTAAGTTTGCAACAACCTCCACACCCTTTACGGTTGCTTTTGTCGCCATATCGACCACTTGTTCCGCTGCTTCTCCATGTGCAGACATGTTCATCATCTCCTTTTTATGTGTTTTGAGGGATAGAAAAAGGCGCTCCGATTCGGAGTGCCTTACATAGAAAAAACAAAACCCCTTAACAAGCCCATGTATAGAAATGGAATATCATTTACAACAGTTTATCCGCTTATTTTAACACTTCAAATTCATACCGCCGCTTTACCAGCTTACGCTTTACAATTCCCGCTTCTTCCAGCTTGAATAAGTCCTGTCGCGCGGTTTCCGTTACGACGCCAAATTTCTTTTCCCATGCTTTAATGGTAACGCTGCTATTTGGGCTTTTCAGCAACCACTCTGCGCCTGCAAGGAGGCGTTTGTTTGCGCCGGACGCTTTCAGCTGGTTGAATCGTTCCTCCATGACGACCTTGTTTACCAGCCTGTCTTCCATCTTTTTTACTGCGCGGGCCAGCATACCGATATAATAGTCGATAAAATACGTCATATCAAAACCATCATCTTCCACATCTTTGATCGCTTTGTAGTATTTCGACCGTTCTTCTGCAATGACGCCGGAGATAGAGAAATACCGAAAGAAATCATACCCCGCTTGCAGCAATATCATATACGAAAGAGCGCGGGCAGTTCTACCGTTTCCATCTATGAACGGGTGAACATACACAAAGTAGAAGTGTGCCACACACGCCTTAATCAGCGGTGAAAGTTCGCTGTTTGCAATAAAAGCAATCAGAGCGTCCATCATTTGGGGCACTTGTTCTGCCCTGGGAGCGGTATGCACGACTTCTCCTCTTTGGGAGCGGACAAATACCGGCTCGCTGCGGTAACGGTCGCTTGCCGCCGATTCTTCCAAGGTATCCTTTGTTACCAGCGAATAGATTTGGAATATCGTCTCTTTCGTGATAGGCGCGTCGATATTCTCAAGCACATAGGTCAGTGCCTCGTAATTATTTTTTACCATCTGTTCCGATTTGTTTTTCGGCGTGCGACCTTCCCGGATAAATGCCTGCGCTTCTTTTCTGGTAGTAAATGCGCCCTCGATGACGCTCGAATATACGGCCTCGTCTAAAACAGCTTCTTCAAAAGCCGCTTGATATTCCGGGCGGTCAAATATGATTTCGCGCCGGGCAAGAGCGATGACCTTCTCCGATTCCTCTAGGATATGATCCGTAAGAACCCACCAAAAGGCGCTTCCGTCCATCGCAGAAAGCGGCAGTTTTTCTGACATTTCCTTTCTTGCCTTTTTAAGCTCGGGCCACACCTTGGAGATGGGCGTGGATACCGGCAGGCGATGAATGATCTCTCGCCTTGGAAGATAGTTTTTCAAATATTGTTCTACGATTTCACGCATAGCAGTTCTCCATTGACATTCTAATCATCTTCTATTTTACTTCTAATTATGTTCTATTTCAAGACGGAATATTCTTTTTTTTCGGTTTGCCTGTTCGTACACTCTTTATGATACAGGCTTTGCTCCTTTGTCTGCTCGTTTTGTCGTAAAATCTTCTCTGCCCGCTCTGCAATATCGGCGCACATATGCATATCTCGGCGCAGTGTTTTTAGCTCGGCAGAAATACTGCTCATTTGCACCATGATTTCTGCCTCCCGTATGGGGGAAGTGTCTGTGCGCCGCTTTTCGTTCATCAGCTCCTTTCTCTGAAAAGATAATTTCTCAATGCTATGCTCTGCGCTCTCCTTCAAAGCGGCAAGCTGCTCGGGCGTATCTATTTTGTGCCGGATCAGAAATTTGTTCTGCTCGCTGATCTTGTCCAGCAGCCGGAGATCTTCCCGTATGAGATAGGGCACACGTTCTGAGGGCTGGTGTTGTGCGGCTCGCAGCTTTCTGAGATAGAAAAAATACAGCGCCCGAAGCCCTTTCCATGTGACTTTGGAAAGCCGAAAATCTCCCCGCACTTTTACACAGAGCACTTTTTCAGATTCCTGCTGCGACTTTCTTTGCGGGGTATATTGCCGTAAAATGCGCTGCCGAATCGTTCCCTCGGTATAGGCTTCTCCAAGAGAGCGCAGGCGTACAAAGCGCTCTTTTCCCGGTGGGCGCACTGCGATATGCTTTACACCTGTCTTTACTTCGTAGCCCTGTTCTCTGAGCGCACGCAGAAATGCGCTCCACGTCATGGACACTAACACTGCCCGGTCTACATCCTCTCGAATGGCGCTGCGCCATGTGCGCTGTCCGTTTTGTTCTGCCTGCCATTCTGCATAATGTTTGGGATAATACGCCTGGTGCTGTGTTATGACCGACAAGCCATATTCCCGGCACAGCCTGTCAGAGGCCGCGCGCATTTTTTTGTAGCTTTCCTTGCAAGCGTTAAATTTTCTGCCATGCAGAAAGGATACGGAATTGAGAACAAAGTGGTTATGGAAACAGTGGGTGTTGAGATGCGTCGCCACGATCACCTCAAAATCCGGCCACAGTTCCTTTGCCAGCGCCACGCCGATTTTATGTGCCGTGTCCGCATCCACTTCGCCTTCGGCAAAGGATTGATACCCATGCCATGCAAGAATCCCGTCCGTTTTGTCGTACCGGCGCTTGGTCATCTGCATTTGCTCCCGGGCGTAGTCGGCATTGCAGTTTAAGGCGGTCACATAACACTGCTTTTCGGTTTTCGCGTCGTCCATGGCATAGTCCATCACATCTCTCATGGTCTGATAATCCGTCTTGCTCCACGCAGGGTTTTCCGTCTTTGTTTCGTCTTTTGCGTAATCCACTACGCGCGAAAGGTTGCTGCCGACTTTCCAGATTCGCGTCGTCGCCATATCATAACCTTTCCGGCTGCGTGACCGCCGCCTGTATCTCCAGCACCTTTTCCATGAGCCGTCTGTAATTTAGGGCATAATCTTCTTTCAAGAAAAAACCCGTAGCATTTGCACGGGCGGCGATCTGATGGAGGTTATTGCCAACGGCATTCAATTCCCGTATCAGACGGTGATACTCAAGCGGTGGTGTTTCCTTTGGAGCATGACCATTCAGCAGGAAACGCAGATAGGCTTCCTCGGAAAGTCCGCATTTCTTTGCATGGTTTTTAAGTCTTTGCTGTTCTTTTGCAGTTAACCGTACCAGTTTTCCAATTGTTCTTTTCAAACCTGCACCTCCTTTTTTGTATCGGGGTTTAAGGGTACTCCCTTACGGGCGGATTGTGATATCACAATCCAATGCTCGTTAGTGAAACGCAAAAGCGTTTCCCCAATGATTACTTCCCGAAAGAAAACTATCTTCCATATAGGTTTTCATCGTGCTATTTCCTCCTTTGTGCGTTTTTTTGCGATTCGCGTTCTGATATTGGCGCCAATCCCTCTTTCTTTCATAAGCATTTCGTTGTAGTCCTTGCCGCAAGTGGGTGGGAGATAGCGCACATCGCGGCTATGTTGCAGAAGATGGCATATCGCTTGTGCAGCAAGCTCTCCGGCTCGATCATGATCCAATCTAAGGTCGATTTGCTCAATTTCAGGATGTTCATGCAGATATTGACCAAGAGCAAGGGGCAGTAGGCTATCGTTTAGCTCTTTTTTAGGCTGATACACACCCGACAGAGCAAGATAATGAGCTTTCTCCCATTTGCCAGTGTGCATTTTTTCAAGCGTTACATAGGAGAGCAAATCAATGGCGCTTTCAAAAACATGCAGCTTTGATACATTTTCCGGGGGAGGGAGCGAAAAGGAATACCGCTTATCACTGCCGCCCGCTTCCCTCATAAAAGTTGATTTGGAATCGCTGCTGCGTAGAAATCCAAAACGACTTTCCCCCATGTGGTCAAAGCCGACAAACACACAGTTATGCCGTTTGTCCTCATATAGCCGGTTTGTGTGGATGCAGGACTGTATTAACCTCGGATCAATACCACGGACAGTTAAGTATGCTATCATGCGGTCATTATTATCATTGGCGGGCGGCAGCTCAAGCGGTTTCTTTTTGGGTGGCTTCGCCGTGTAGACGGGGGGAGGCGGAGCATATCCCGACTTATCACACAGATAGCGGACGGCGCTTACAAAGCCCATTTCCCGCACCTTTACGAGATAATCAAGGGCGGACACGCCGCCATAGCCCCGTGACCAGCGATACCACTTGCCGTTGGAAATTTTAAGGCTGTCGTTGGAGCGGGTAGAATACACACCCGACGCTACTTTTACCAGCTCATGCGGTTCATACTGCTGTAAATATGTAAGCAGATCGAGTTTTCGTGCCTGCTCAATCTGCTCTTTTGATACCTGTTTATCCGACAGCATTTTTATCACCTCTCTTCACCGACACATAGCGGCGATATTTCCTCCTGCTCTTCCGGCAGGGCGTCCAGATTTTCCGGCTCCCGCTTGTCAATGCTCAATAGTGCGTCGAGTGCGGCAAGCCGCTTTGTTTTTTCTGCAAGCTCCTGCTCCTGCCCGAAGGGTTTTTGAATCTCCTGCTTCGCATTTTCCATCTGTGCCTGTAACTCTCGTATGCTTTTGTTGCAGGCGTCCAAACGCTCCGGCAATTTACTCAGTGCGTTTTCCATGCGCTGGATATTGCCAAGCACATCTGCGCCAAGGTCGATGGTATGCGACACTGTACCTTTCATCGTCAAACGGAAGGTTTTTGCAATCGTGTCATAGTGCAAAAGCAGGGTGAATCCGCGATACATACCGATCTCCTTTTGCTCCGGATTGGTCATGGACTTGCAAATACCAATCAGCTCCGTGCCGGCGTCCTTCTTTTCCGCATATTGCCGGTCCTGCAAGGTCATGCCCGGAAAGTCGTCCGTCTTGTTTTGCCCGTATACCGCAATGTCGGCAGCATATCCCTGTGCCCGTTCCGTCATATAGCGGATTTCGTTTGGAAAGTATTTGAGCACTTTATCCTCCAGCGCGTATTTCTGGCTTAAGTAGTTGGCTTTTATGAGTTTGAGCCGCGCAACCTCCACGTCAAGCGTCATCTTTTCCATGATATAGGGATTGTCTACGGCAAGCGCCTTTACCTCTGCATAAGAAAGCGCCTGCTCGTCGATGTCCTCGCAGGAACGAACAGGCGTTTTGGAAGTCATGATCTGGCTGATAAATTTCTGTTTGTTTTCAATGGTCTGCCACATATAGGCGTCAAACGTTCCTTTGGTCACATATCGGTATACTACCACATGATCATTTTCGTTTCCCTGCCGAATCATTCTGCCTTCGCGCTGCTCAATATCCGACGGCCTCCAGGGAATGTCCAGATGGTGCAGTGCGACAAGTTTTCGCTGGACGTTGGTCCCTGCGCCCATCTTAAAGGTGCTGCCGATCAGTACCCGCACCTGTCCGGCGCGGACTTTGGAAAAGAGGGCGCTTTTTTGCACCTCGGTCTTTGCATCATGGATAAAGGCAATCTCGTGCTCGGGAATGCCTTTCGCCATGAGCTTTCTTTTCAAATCCGTATACACGTCCTGAAAGATTGGCGCTGCTTCCGGCTCGTTTTCGGCATTTTCTCCCGGATTCACGGCTTTCGGGGTTGACAGGTCGCAAAAGACAAGCTGTGTCAATGCCTGTTCTTTCGTCTTTTCCCATATGGAGTAAATGTTTGCAGCACAGATATTGACCTTGCTGCTTTCATCATCGGGCAGGATACTGTTTACCAGTCTCTGATCGAGTGCAAGTTTGCGCCCGTCATTTGTTATACGGAGCATATTGTCGATATGCGGTTCCACCTCACCCTTGCGCACTTTTTCTGCCCGGTCTGCAAGAGCCGATACCATATCTTTCTGATATTCCGACGGTTCCAGAGACACATTGATATACTCTACTTCCGGTACGGGGAGATTCAGCATATCTGCGGTTTGAATGTCCGCAACCTCCTTGAACATGGAAATCAGCTCGGGCAGATTGTAGAACCGCGAAAACCGCGTTTTTGCCCGGTAGCCCGTTCCTTCGGGCGCAAGCTCGATGGCTGTGACCGTCTCTCCAAACGTGGAAGCCCATGCATCAAAATGCGTCATGTCTTTTTTCTTTAAGAGGTCGTACTGCAAATAGCGTTGCATGGTATACATCTCCGTCATGGAGTTGCTGATGGGCGTTCCCGTTGCGAACACAACGCCTTTACCGCCCGTCAGTTCATCCAGGTACCTGCATTTCATAAACAGATCGCTGCTTTTTTGCGCTTCGGTCTGTGACAGCCCTGCTACGTTGCGCATTTTGGTGACGAGAAACAGGTTCTTGTAGAAATGCGCCTCGTCCACAAACAATCTGTCTACGCCGAGTTCCTCAAAGGTGATAACGTCGTCTTTGCGGCTCTGGTCGTTCAGTTTTTCCAGCTTCAGTTTCAAATTCTTTTTCAGCTTCTCCATTTGCTTGATGGTGAATCGTTCCGCCCGCTCCTGTTTCGCCTGGACGATTCCCTGCGTGATTTCGTCAATCTGTTCCTGCAATATTGCCGCCTGTTTCTCCCTGCTCAGCGGGATTTTTTCAAACTGCGAGTGACCGATGATAACGGCGTCGTAGTCGCCCGTGGCTATGCGCGAGCAGAACCGCTTGCGATTGTGCGTTTCAAAGTCCCTTTTCGTCGCAACCAGGATATTTGCTGCCGGATAAAGCTGTAAAAATTCGCTTGCCCATTGTTCGGTTAAATGATTGGGAACAACGAACAGGCTTTTTTCACAAAGACCAAGCCGTTTGCTCTCCATGGCGGCAGCGGTCATTTCAAAGGTTTTGCCTGCGCCTACCACATGACCTAACAGGGTGTTGCCGCCGTACAGTATCCTTGCAACAGCGTTTGTCTGGTGCTGCCGCAGCGCAATTTCGGGGTTCATGCCCACAAACCGGATATGGCTGCCGTCGTATTCCCGTGGACGCATGGAGTTAAATTCCTCGTTATACAGTTTGGTCAGCGAATCGCGCCTCGCCGCGTCCTTCCAGATCCATTCGGCAAACTGATCCTTGATTGCCTGTTGCTTTTGCTGTGCAAGGATCGTTTCCTTTTTGTTCAGCACCCGCTGCTCATTGCCGTTGATATCCTGAACGGTATCAAACACACGGACGTCTTTGAGGTTCAGCGTTTCTTCAATGATCTTGTAGGCATTTACCCGTTTTGTCCCATAGGTGATATTGACTGCGACATTTTCGTAGTCGGCGTTTTTGTTCTCGATATTCCAGATAGCCGTCGGTCTGGAATAATGTACTTTGATCTTGTTTCTGGCGTAATAAGATGGAGACAGGAGATCAAATATAAATTGCTGAACCGTCTCCACGGGAAGCCAGGTTGCGCCAAGCCGCACGTCGATCTCGCTGGCAGCAAGGTCTTGAGGCTGGACTTGCTCCAATGCCTCCACATTCACAGCAAATGCAGCGTTATAGGTTGCGCTGTTTTTTGCGACCACCAGTTTTTCCCGGACATTGCCGGATAAATACTCATCAGCCGGTAGATATTGCTCATGCCTGTTGCTGCCGGATACATAGAGCGGATTCAAAAAAATGACGCCCTGTAATTCGGAAAACAGTTCTTCTTCGCCTTTCCCTGTAAGCAGTGACATATATGCCATATCCACTTTAGCCTTTTCACCGATGGACAGGGCAAGCGCTTCCGAAGCCGTATCGACCGACGTAATGGCGCTCTGTTGCCGGATCGTGCGCTTTGTAAACATATCCGCTTTGCGCTTCAGATTGCCATACTCGTCCAGCTCCTCGAGCGAACAGAGCAGCGGATAGCTGCTGTCATCTGAAAAAGCCAGCCTGTTGGCGCGGGAGTTAAGAAGCCCATACTTGCTCGTATACTCGTCATATAGCGCGTTTAATTTTTGCTGCTCGCGTTCTATCAATTCATCGGGGAAGCCTTCCAGCTGGTATTCGATCAAGCGTCTTGTACAGTCGCGAATCTCTATCATGCCTTTCACACGGTTCTCAGCGGTGAGCGACATTTCTATCCTTTTCATGCGGCTGTTTTCACGGTAATAGATATTGCCGTCTACAAGCGTAAAGGAAAAGTTTCGCACAGACGGATCGGCGGGAATGCTTTCTTCCGTCTCTTCGGTGAATTCTTCCTGCTGGTCACGGTCGTATTCTGTGATGCTGCCATGTATATTGGAAATGGCGTCCGCAAGTTGATCGGAAAGATCTGCGCCGTCAAGCGGCTTCACGGTACATTCCTGTTTGCCGTACTGCGTGCTTTCCTCGGTTAGTTCACCCAGCACCATGTCGGGATGATCCACAAAGTATTGGTTGATGGTGTATCCCTGCTCCGTTTTCCCAAGATGTACCCATGCAGGCTCGATGGCAATGGGACGGTCGCGCTTTTGCAGAAACAGAATGTCAGTGACCACGCCCGTACCCGCGTTGGCAAGAAAGGCATTGTTCGGCAGGCGGATTGCCCCCAGGAGTTCCGCTCGTTCTGCAATGTACTTGCGAACCGCAGGATTCTTTTTGTCCATTGTCCCCGACGAGGTAATGAACGCCACCACGCCGCCGGGACGCACCTTGTCCAGAGTTTTGGCAAAGAAATAATCGTGAATTAGAAAGTGGTGTTTGTCGTACCGCTTGTCCACTACGCCATAATCTCCAAACGGAACATTGCCGATGGCGAGATCGAAAAAGCTGTCGGGCAGACTGGTTTCTTCAAAACCTTCAATCGCAATGTTCGCCGTCTGATAGAGCTGCCTTGCGATTCTGCCCGTGATGGGATCGAGTTCCACACCGTAGAGCTTGCTGTTCTTCATGTTTTCGGGCAGTAAGCCAAAGAAATTGCCGATTCCGCAGGACGGCTCCAGCACATTGCCCGTGGTGAAGCCCATGTTCTCAATGCACTTGTAAATTGCCCTGATGACCGTGGGACTGGTATAATGCGCGTTGAGCGTGGAAGCTCTTGCTGCCTCATACTCTTCGGAAGATAAAGCTGTGTAGAGTTCCAAAAACTCAGAAGCCCATGCGTCATTGCCTTCTTCAAAGGCCTGGGGAATGCCGCCCCAGCCCACATAGCGGGATAAAACCTCCTGTTCCTCGGGGGTGGCAAGGCGATTTTCCAGTTCAATGGTCTGCAAGGTGTTGATGGCGTCCATGTTCATGCGGAACTTGGCTTTTGCGCCGCCGTGACCGAGGTTGTCGTCCGTGATGTGGAAATCGTGTTTGATTGGTTTTTCCTGCTCAGCCACCGGCTTCAGTTTTCTAACCTCAATATCAAAAGGAATCTTGTTCCTTTCGGCTGAGTAAAAAGCTGTGGGTTCAATCGCAAGCGGCTGTTCCGAACGCTCTGCGGGAACCTCATCTCTTACATTTGCCTTTGTAACGGTTCGATAGGGCATGGAAGGCATATACGGTGCGTTGCGCTCGTCCTGCTCTAAGAGATGATGGAAGGTATCTCTGTTCTCAGCGCGGAAAATGGGATAGACAAGCGTGGGGTCTAAAAGCTCTACCGAAGATTCCCGTATTTCTGTAATGCGAAACGCGGTATCGTCGATATATACGACGTCGCCCACGTCATAGATATATGGGGATTCGTCCTGCGCTTTTACCTGTTCCTGTGCTTCTTTGTCCGGGTACTCTCCAAAAATGCTGAGATACCGGTGCTCCTGCAAGTCATAGACAGCCGCGCCATCGTAGGCAAAACCGTCCGGTTCCACCGTGCCGTCCACATAGCCCTGCGCCACACGATTCGCTTCTTCAAGCGTCGCATACTCCAGTTTTTCATCAAAACCATTTTCGATATGATGATAGACTACCACTTGATATTGGGGAGCGCCTTTTTCACTTTCCCGGGCAGCTTCGTCGTTTTCCACGATCAGATAGTCGTTCTGTGGATTTTCCCGTAAACGACGCTCGAACACGTCTCGCGGAGTTTGTTTTTCCTCTGTTATATCTATGGCTGTCGGGCGGTGAGCATATAAAGTTTGCTCGGCTTCTTCAAAGGTATCAAAGCCGCCTGCCGCAGAAGCAAAGCTGTTGTTGTCCTCATCGTAGCCGTAGTGATTAAAATATTTTCCGTTGGAAGCCTGCACAATGACAATATTTTCGTCATCGGACTTATAGTAAGCGACAATCTGCGGCTGCAAATCAGAAGCCTGCTGTTTATCCTCAACAGGGACAAACCAATCTTTTTCCGTTGCCATAATCTCCGTATAGAGCTTTTCGTCCTCTGGGGTGAGCGTTTTATGCTGCTCCAGATAAGGTACAAACACATCTCGTCCCCATTGCAGGCTTTCTATTTCTTTACGGTAATAATCCTCGCCCTGTTTCTTCCATTCGGGAATAAACGGGCAATTTGGGGACAGAGAGAATTCGTAAAAGTTTTTGATATGGGAGATAAGGTCGCCCTCGCCGTCGCCAATATCAAACCGTCCTTCATAATGGAAATCTTCGCCGCCGATAGTAGCGGTAATCTCAAAATCGGTCTTATGATACCAACCGACATTATCCTTGCTCTCACGCTCTCTATGTTGCTTTTCGTCCAGAACGCCAAGAAGATAGTTACCCAGAGCAAAGCTCAAATCGGTATATCGGTCATTAAACTGCCTGTCATAAAAGGCGGGGTGTTCCGAAAATCCGATAGAGAACTTTATGCTGTCTGGCTTTTTTTCGGACGGCGTTTGAACGCTCTGCTCTTCGGTAACGACTACTTTCAAATGGTCGTTCTGTGGATTTTCCCGTAAACGACGCTCGAACACGTCTCGCGGCATATCCTCCGACAGCAGGGGGTATTTCGGGTCGGATAGCGTGACGATATTCTCGTCGTATCCGAGTACGGTATAACTTTGTGTGCCAAGCTGTACTTCGTCGCCAAGGGAATAGCGGTATTGCGCGTCTTTGCGCTTCTCGTCCATGGCAGCGGCAGCAGCCTGCAAGGCTTCCCGTGCTGCTGCTTCCTCGCGCATGGCAGCACGGCGCTGCGCTTCTTCCTGTTCATAAGCGGGCAAACTTGCCTTTTCTTTTTCGGACAGGTAACGGTCAAGTGCGATTAGCTCTAAAATACGGGAGTGTACGGTGTCCCACCGAAACAGCTTTTTATGGTGAAATCCACTATCCGAAAACGTAATCCCTTTTCCGTCGTGACTGACAAAACCGCTGCTGCCGTCCAGATAGGTGTGGGAATGACCACCGATTCCGTATTCTTTTTTCAAAAATTGAATGGCGCTCTCTTTGCTCGGCTGCGTTTGGTAGAAAGCATAGACGCGATACTTGCCATGAAAAACCCCGCTCCCTGAGCACAATTCGTTATCAAAATCCGCTTGAGAGACAGAAAAGGCGGAGGATATTTCGTCCTCCGCCTGTTCCAGAAGGGAAAGCTGCTCTTTTTCTGTGGGAAAGAGCGGGGTTAGCTGTAGATCACCTCCTGGAGAACGATTTCCTCCGCTGTGTGCAGCAGATTGTTCATCAACCCCACCCATTTCATCTGATCGCGGGCTTTCAGTTCCTCCGTCACGCCCTCGGCTTTCGCCATGTGCTCCACGATCTGTTCGACCTGCGTCCTCGCCAATTTGTCCGTCTCCAGAAGATGTTCGTCCAGTTTCCCCGTCAGCAGCAGTTCGTTGTAGGTTCCCTTGCGGTGTTCCTTGAGAAACGCTTTGCGCATTCTCCCGTATTTCCCGATCCCTTCTGTCGGCTGTTCGTCCATCTCCAGATCGGGAATCAGATAATCTCCGTTCTGCCTGTATGTCAGCTCCATATTCTTGGCTCCTTTCATGCTTTATCTTTCCATCTTTATTATGCAAAACGCGGCTTTGATTTGCAAGTGTGCGGCTTCTTTCAAGCGCAATGCTTCTCACGCTGCGTTCGATCTGCCGCAATACCATCTCGGATATATCTGCCGTTGCCGCGCCAAGCTGGGAGATTGTCGCAGGCGTGTTAAAATCCATCACCGGGATAAAATCCTGCTTTTCAAAGTATTCCAGTGGAGACAGTCCAAGACGTTTCATCACCATATAGGCGGCGCTTTTCTCCAACATTTCCTCGAACCAAACGGAGACATTGAACTCGTCGTATTCCTCCAAATTGCTGCCGGACAGAGATTGCAATAGCGCACTCTTGTAATCTGTGCTGTTGTCTTGCACGGCGTTGTGGATCAGACCCGCCAACCGATCAGGAAAAGGCAGCCCATCATATTCGTCGATCTCGCCGAATCTGTTTGCGAGTTCTTCCAGAACTCTTTCTTCCTGTTCCTCTTGAAACTGCCAGAGTGCAAACGGAATATTGCTCCGCGTGTGGGTATCTGACACGTCAAAGACGTAGCGCAATCGCGTTCGATCACCGGAATCGTCAATGAGGGCAATCCCTTTTGCGCCTTTGTTTACCCAGCGTTTGAACCGGGGCGAGTTCCATAGTTCGATGGGAGCGCAGGCGGTGGCGTCTGGACGCTGTGCGTATATCATGACCTGCTCGTGCCACGGATACTTGTACAGCCATGCCGCAGAATCTAAAAAGCGCAACCACTCATCGGTAGAATGGGTGAGCCTGTTCATGGTATCATGCGATAACGCAGATACCTTTTGCAGTTTTGTCGCCAATTCTGTCGCCTCCTTATCGTTCAAATTGATCCTGCTTCTTTTTTTGTTCTTCAAGCAGGCGCACTTTTGCCCAGTCCGGAATGCGCTCCGGCTTTATTACGCCCAGGATATCCTCTCGGTCATAGCGCATTTCACGGTTATCGTACACAGTCCTTACATAGACAGCTCTGCCACGTGCAGATTCGCTGCACCCAAAGCCGCTCTCTGCTCTGCAAAGCTGATAATCAGCTGTCTGTTTGTCCTTTTGCAGAATTTCAGATCGGACGACAATGAGCTTGCCTGCATAATGTTCGTGTTCGCTGCCGGGAATACAATCATCATAGGAAAGTGTTTCAAAAATGCCGCGTTCCTGTTGTATGGAAAATGATTTTTCCGCTTCCGTGCGAACACGCTCACCAAACCCCTTTAAGGCTTCTGCATAGCTGCCTGTGGCAATGCAGTTATGATAATGCTCAATGCCGAAAATGGGGTCAAGACTGCAAAAACCGACCATGTATCGTAACGCTGCCTTTTCGTCTGTACCGAACACAATCTCTTTTCCATTGACCATTAAGGCAAATTCTATCTCATATGAATCTGCCATGCGTTTTTCATCTTGATTCATCTTTTTACCTTTCCAGCTCATCGCGTCTTTGGGATACAAGCATTTTGCCTTCGTCATCGTAATTCTTTGGGTTTGCCGCAGGACAGCCCCAGCCAAACATACTGCCGTGAAGCATTGCCGCTTCCTGCGCCCGGGAGACGTGCAGTCCTTCATTTGCAAAATCTGCCGTCCTGCGGTTATATTCCCGCTCTCCCGGTCTGTTCCAATCCGAAGGGAAGTAGCCACTGATCCCTCGTTTAATATTGATCAGGTCGCCGCTCGACGGCTCTATACTGAGACACAAGGGGGGAATGGAAAAGGACTTTCCTGCTTTTTGTTCTATGTGTTCCGCTTCCTGCCGGATTCGTTCTTCGTAGTCCCGGTATGCCTTCTCTTTTTCGGAAAAGTAATGTCCCCAAAAGAAATGGTTAGGAGTGTCGGTGCGGCACTGCCAGGTGACATAAGGCTGCGGCGCATTTGGGTTTTCGCCAAGTACGAATCCCTGCGCGCCTATGTGGAATCGTTCGATAATGCTATACCCTTGATTGTTTTCTGTGGCCTTCATCGCAAAATCTCCTTCCAAACTTTTGTATCTTGAATTGTCAAGTCAATGTCCAAAAACTTTTGGCAGCACAAGCCATTGTCGCTGTGCTATATCATATGCGAGGGAGGGCAAAAGCCCTCCCGGTACAAAGCGTTTACTTACTATTCTTTTTCATGTACAAGAAAATTGCTCCGCCTACGATTACAAGGCAAAGCACAATCGCCAGTATCGTCTTTAATTCCATTTACGATTCCTCCTTGTTATCTTTCTTTTTCTTTTTCCTTTTAACCGCAACGATCACGCGCCATGCGACAACGCCCACGCCCAGCAGCGTTATTCCAATAGCAATCGGTATGTCGTATTTATCCGAGTCGATTCCCAGCTTGACCGACGGCGTGTTGGTAATGGTAGTTTCCAGGGGGACTTCAAAGGTGTAATCTTTGGTCAGTACTACTTTGTAGGCCGGATTGGGGAAGAAACCGTTTGGTACGGTGGATTCCTCGATATAGACCTCGGTATCAAGCGGCAAGCCCAGCACGGTGATCTCGCCTTTGTCGTCCACCATGAGTTCCGTCACGCTGCCATGATCGTCCCGCATATACCAGCCGTTTTCAAGTTTTGTGAATCGGAGTGTTTCAAAACCGAGAAACGCTTTTGTTTTGAAGGTAAATCCCGCACCCGTAAGCGGCTGTTTGGTTTCTGCGTGTACCTTCTTTACCTTAAGCGCCGTGGGACTGTTGGTAATGGTGGCGCGGTAAGGATTTTCCGTGCCGTTTTCTTCAGTAACGGTCATGGCATAAGTCCCTGCGCCCACAAAGCCTTCCGGCGTTTCTTCAACCAGCGTATAGTTCCCGGCTTTCAGATACCGTATCTCCGCTTTCCCGTTCTCATCAACGGCAAACCTTGTGCTGCCTTTGTTTTCGTCCGGCACAAAATAGCCCTTGCCGGTGGATTTTACCTTGACGGGATTCCCATCCTCGTCCTGCAAAGAGAACACAACGCCGCTCATGGGGCTGTCGTCATAGGCGTTTTTCTTTTCCACAATGACGCTGATCGGCCCGTCGGTGATTTCCGTATCGCCCGTAATATTGCCGTATTCGTCAATGGTAAAGAAAAACTCGGAAGTATTGATGGCAAATCCGTCCGGGCTGTAACTTTCTACAAAGCGGTACTTCCTGCCGGTGGGCAGTTCGTGAACGATCACGCAGCCCTCCATGTTGGTTTCGCCTTCAAACACAACCTCGCCTGTCGCGTCGTCATAGATGGTAATGCCTGCGCCGGGGACGGCTTCGCCCGTAGTTACGTCAGTCTTTTCAATCGTTACTTCCGTCGGCTCGTCCTCAAAGGTAAACTTTACGACCTCGTCGCTGTTTGCTGTTAAGGTAAAGCGTATTTCTTCTTTAGAGAGACAAAAGCCCTCCGGGGCGATCTTTTCGCGCAGGATAAACTCGCGCAGGATAGGGAGTTCTCCGCTTGTGCCGATACCTTTGTCGTTTACCTCGATCAGTCCGACGACCGCCTTCGTTTCCGCGTCAACGATCTCGAACACCGCTCCGGCAAGCGTCCGCTCGGTATCATGGGAATCCACCTTGGTAACCCGGATACGCTTTGTAATGAGTTCATTAAAAACGGGGGTTACAGCATGAGCGTCGTCCACGATGATTTCATTGGCAGCGTTTTTACTCGTCACATCTACCGGATAAGTGCCGGAGGACAGTACATATCCTCCGTGAGGCGCTGCCAGTTCTTTTAGATACAGCTCGCAAAGGGGGAGGTCTGCGCTGCTCTGTGCTTTTCCGTCCTTGCCGGTGGTCAGAATATCAAGCAGTGCATTTTCGGGAATCGTTCCAACCGCTTCTTTTGTGTAAAGCCCAAATACAAAGCCTTCGCCATAATCGGTGTAGATTGCACCAGTATTCGGATCAAAATGTTCGGCGTTCTTTTGCAGCTCCACGACAGCTTTCTGCCGCTGGTTCTCTCGTGTAAGCGTTTCGGTTACAATTGCCGTATTCTGGTCGGCATAGGAGAGAACTACTTCGTACTCGGTGGTATCGAGAACAAAACCGCTGTTTGTGGTTTTTTCCTTGCACACATATTTTCCTAAATATAAAGGCGCAGAGGTGACTGATCCTGTACTTGACGTAGTAAGCTCACAAACCTTTTCACCCGCTTTGTGGTACACCTTGCCCGGTACACCGATGTTCTCGGCGGCAAACACCTCGTATACGACGCCCTCCAAACCTTTCAGTTCATATTGGGGAATGTACTTTGTTCCGTATTTGGTGTCCTCCGTCGTGTAGCCCGTCAGAATTTCTCCCTTTTTCTCAATGGAGATCGTCCCTTTAACGGGCGTATCCTTCATCGCGACAGTGACGGTTCCGTTTTCTGAATTAGCCTCACTGACCGTAAACGTGACGGGTTCTCCGTTTAAGAGGTAAGGCTCTGGTGCAGATATTTCGATGAGTCTGAATGTACCTGTAGGGAGAGTTCCAGGCAGATACAGTGTTCCGCTGCCGTCCGTCTGGAATTCGGACAGGGTATGCGGCTGCGGGTAGAGGAGATCGAAAGTGACAGGCTCGCCCTTACTGTTTTCAATACGGAAAGTCGTTCCGGCGACAGGGATCGTGTGACCGCTCTCCGCGTCCTGCTTCACAATCCGCACCATCATCTCAATACTCTTATCTTCCAGAATATACGAGTAGGTCTTTTCATTCTCGCAAACAAACACCTCAAACGGCTCTACCAGCTTGTAGCCTTTATTTGCCTCGCTTCTCACCTCAGAAATTACATACAATCCGTAAGGGAGAAGCGTGGATGTGCCGCGTCCGTTTTCTGCGGTCGTGATTATGTCAAAGAGTTCGCCGGAGGATTTCAAACGAACCTCAAACTGCACGCCTGCAAGCGGTGGCTTTAAGTCGGGATCGTCCTCGCTGCTGTCAAGCTCCCTTTCGCCAAACTTGGTGAGTTCAATCCTGCCCTTTATAACCTCATCTTCTACGGTAGCGTTTTCCGTCACAACCGAGATATTCTGCCCGCCATAGGAGAGAGTAACAGAAACAGGCGTAGAGTTGAGAAGATAGCCTGTAGGAGCAGGAGAAATTTCCTGCACGGAATATGTTCCCAAAGGCAATTCCTTTGATGTTACGACGCGGCTTCCGAGAGCATAAAGCATATCCACTACGTTGCCATCCTTATCCCGTATCTCGTACTTTGCTCCGAAAAGCGAAGCGTCGCCCTGGGGTGTGCCGCCCGTTTCCGCGTCCGCTTTGGAGACGATGATTTTTCCGGTCTGCGGCATATTGGGAATCGTCGCATCGTCGTAGACAATCGCAGCTGTCTGTCCGGCGTAGGAGAGTGTAACGGGATATTCCTGTTTGTTCAGTACAAAACCCGTACTTGCCTGCCGTTCCTTAATGATGTATTTTCCAAGTTTTACAGGCGAGGAAATGCCCCTTCCAGCCGAATCAACGGTTATCGATGTGACTACTTTGCCGTTTTGATACACGTCAAAGACGCTGCCCGCAAGGGAGTAATCTCCCATCTCCGGATTAGCGTTGGTTTTCGTCACCCGAATCTGTCCCATGGCTTCCTTGTTGGAAGCCATCACCGTAACGGTCTGCGCCGCCTGTACCGTAACGGGATACACGGTATCCGAAAGGATATATGGTTCTACCGTGGAAATCTCTTTGAGATAGAAAGTGGACAGTTCCAGATCGCCCGATACCGCTTTTCCGTTGCTTCCCGTAGTGAGCGTCGTCACGAGTTTTTTACAGGCGGAATCTGAATACACGCCAAAGACAACACCGGAAAGCAGCTTGCCGTCCTCGCTCTTTTTCAACAGCTCGATTTTCCCATAGGCAGGCGTCGTCATGCGGAGTACGCCGTCCGTTGCAGGCGCATAGTTACCGGAAGTGTAGGTGATGACTTTCTGGTAGTTGCCGTTGTCCGGTGCATACCAGAACAGATTTGCAGTCACGCGGTTGTCATAACCAGTGGCGTCAAGGCGTATGCTCTGGTTGCCGTATTTTTTCGGGACTTTGATTGTCAGAGTATCGCCGTTCTTTCCGGTAAAGCCGGTGACTACCGTACCCGTGGGAAGGGAGGATTTATCTAAGGTGTAGCCTCCCGAACAGTTCTGGAGCGTCACTTTCGTAGTTCCTACAAAATAATCGCCCGAAACCGTAAGCTCCATAGACGCAGGCGAAAACGAAACGCTGTGAGAGAGGAGCTGCTGATTTCGCGCCATTTGTAACAGCTCGTCTGCCCAGTTGAGCAGGCTTTGGTAGCCGGACTTTGCGCGGATAAGATTGGGGTTATCCCTTCGGTTGGTGAAATTCCATTGGGAGTCCGCACCTTCCTCGGACAACCAGAATCGCAGGGCATTTGCTGTAGCCTGGCGCGCCTGGTCTGCTGTAAATCCGTTTGTCGTGCAGGGATAGCCATTCTCAAGAATAATCTGGATTCCGCGCACAGTACGAGTGGAGTAGCTGTCCAGCGGGTCGATCTCGCTGTAGCCCACGCCGTGGGGGTTGCCCAGCTTGTGCTGGATACAATAGGCGATCTGTCCCGTTTCCAATATGGTATGTTTGGGAGTATTGAGATCGACCCACTGACCATCCGCATTATAGTATTCAAAGTAATCAAAACCTTCTGAGTTAAACTGCGAGTCGATGGTCACTCTTGTGGCTGCTGATGCTGTCATGGGCAAAAGAGTCAGCACCGCAAGCAGGCACAAAAACAGCGCCACAGGGCGCTTCAGTCGTTGCTTCATTTGTGAAACCTCCTTTGTTTTTTGCATAAGAAAAGCGCCGGATTGCTCCGACGCTTCTTTGGTGTCTGATTGCGTTATCTGCCGATAACGCAGGTGTACTGTTTGTCGCCTATTTTAACCGAGCCTACACCTAAAGAGGTCAGCCCCGCGTTCAGTGTAAGATCCGATGCGTGAACGGCGCTTCTGATCCCGATGGTTCTGGCGCTTCCGGAGTCGTTGCTGACGCTCTCTACACCGCCGCAGGAATGGAAAATCTCTCCGCGCTCTGCCATCGCCTTTGCATGAGCGAGTGCTTGGGCGCACAGGCCGCTGTTAAGCACCAATGGGGCGTTGCCGTATTCTGCCCGTGCCTCATTGACTGCTGCCAGCACCGCGCTGTTAAAGCTGCCGCCCATGACCTCCATTTCCGGCTCCGGTTCAGGAGTAGGCGTTGGCTCTTGTGTTGGTTCCGGCGTGGGTTTAGGCGTAGGCTTCGGCGTCGCCGTTGCAGCGGGTTTCGGTGGTTCCGTTGCTGCTGGCGTTTGTGGCGCTTTCGTTGCCGCCGTCTCGGACTTCTCGATTTTTTGCGGGTTCTCTATCGGCTCTTCTGCCTTGGCAGGCGTGTCGGACGCTTTCGGCGCTGACGAAGTTTTCTCCGGCTGCTGTTCCTGGTCTGTTTCCTGCGACGCAGGTGTGAGGACTTCCGGGACTTCGCTCTGCTGCGGCATGTCAGTGTTTTGATTACTGCCCGAAAGAATCAATTCGCTGGTCGCCTGCTCTGCTGCTTCTCCGGGGGTGGTCGTTTCGGTGACGCGAATTGTCTCGCTATCGGGCGATGCGGATACATCTGGCGATTCCGTCGCACATCCCGCAAACAACACTCCGATTAGGACGACCACGGCAAATACTGAAACAGCTTTTTTCATGATAAGTGCTCCTTTCTTCTTTTTTCAACACCAGTATATCTTTTCCCGGAAGATACCGCAAAGGTGTAAAGTCTTTCTTTTCTCGGGTAGTAATTTTTCGGTGAGTAATCAAGGGTTGGGGGTGCGGGGGAAGGGACCCGCAGCGCCACAAACCCTTTGCCGAAAAAAAGGGCAGACTGCCCCCTTGGTGTGGAATTGCTTTTACTCAAAGACTACGCATTTTTCAAGGCGGCATTTGTGCGTTTTCTCAGAATAATATAAGCAATGCCGGCAATCTCTTTCCTTAGAAAGCATGGCTTCGCTTTTGCTTTGCCCGGGCGCCCTGGGCTTTTCGCGCATCATGCGCTCATATGTTATATGCTTTCCTTCGGTAAACAGCATACGAATCATCACCTCCTTTCGCATAAAGGGGAAAACAAAAACGTCTATGCTTTTCAGCACAGACGTTTTAGCGTTCGTATTCCCGCTCCTGCTTCATTCGCAGAAGCCGTTTATGGTAATATTCGCAGGCTTTTATGATGAAATCTTCTCGCTGTTTCGGCGTGTAATCTCGCGGGATATATTGATCCAGTTTGTTCCCTTTAATCGTAATGTTGTTTTGCTGCGGCTTTTCCTCTTGCATCACGAGTTCCATGCCGTTTCTGTCAAGAATCCCTTTCTGCGCTGCCGCTTTCATGCGCTGCGCCTGCGACAAAGAGGGCGTACATTCCTCGGCTTGTATCACGTCAAACAGGTCGGTTTGCAGTTCTTTTGAGAGGTATGAAAGTTCCACAGCAGGGTTAAAAGCCATTTTCTTATCGTCCACCATTTGCAATAGGGGCGGGATTAGGTGGGTTAGCCGTATATATCTATGAATTTGCCGCTCACTTTCGTTATTGTCCTTACTTATCTGAGTTACGCTCAGCAACTTCTCGCCAAGTTGGCGAGAAGTGACGCCTTGATGATTCAATGCGTCCAACTTCATTTTATATGCTTTTGCCTTTTCGCTTGGCAGAATGGTTTCCCTTTGAATGTTGCCGTCTACCACGAGAATTGTCGCCGTATCGTCGTCAATATCTCGCACAATGATAGGCAGCGTATCCTTTCCCGCGATCATGCTGGCTGCTTTGCGCCGATGTCCCGATAACAGTTCATATCCGCCGTCTTTGCGCGGACGGGCAAGGCAGGGCGTGTGTACGCCGAGACGGGCAATGCTTTCCGCCATATCCATCAGTTCAGCGTCATGCCGTACTTGATAGGGGTTGTTTTCAAAGTCATGGACTTCTGTAATAGGTACGGTCAAGATTTGTTCGCCCTGCTGCCGCGCTTCTGCCTGCCGTGTTTCTTCGGTAGAAAACAGGTCATCTACTGAAGCCAGTCTCATGTTCCGAACGCTGCTTGCCATGTTTCATCACCTCCTTTGTAAGCGATTCATACGCCAAAGCCGCTTTGCCGTTTTTGTCGTGCAAATAGATACTTTTGCCTTCTGCGCTGGTTTCGGCTGCTTTAATGGCAAGCGGAATCTCTGTTTTGAAGATTTTCAGCTTGTCTCCATAATTGGTACGGAGCATATAGGAAACGTCTTTGGCAAAGTTGGTGCGCGCGTCCACCATGGTCAGCAAAACGCCGTCTATTTTCAGACTTGGATTGATGTTTTTCTTTACGCGGTTTATGGTTTGCAAAAGCTGTGCCATGCCTTTTGCCGGGAGATAGTGCGCCTGCACGGGAATGATAACGCTGTCTGCGGCAGCAAGCGCGTTGACGGTAATCATACCGAGGCTTGGCATACAGTCGATGAGGACATAATCGTATTTGTGCTTCACTTCGCTTAAATAGTTCCTCAGTACGATTTCCCGGCTCATGGTGTTCACCAGCGATACTTCCATAGCCGACAATTCGATGTTGGCAGGCATGAGGTCTACACCTTCCGCATGGTGCAAAATCCCTTCGTCCGGTTCAAACGGTTCGTCCTGTATGACCTTCGTCATGATACTGGCAAGGGATACGGGCAGCTTATCCGGTTCATTCCAGCCGAGAGAATCCGTAAGGTTGCCCTGTGCGTCTGCATCAATGAGCAATACTTTCTTTCCTTGCCTTGCAAGCCCGATACCGAGGTTGACGGTAGTCGTGGTTTTCCCGACGCCGCCTTTTTGATTGGCGATGGCAATTACTTTTTGCATGGTCATTTCCCTCTCTTTGACTTCATGTACAAGCACTGCATGTCCTTGAAATATGCGGTGCAAGCGATACCTCCATTGTGGGCGGTAGAAACGGCAAGTCCCGCAATCTTCATCACCTTCTGCACAACCGGATTGATAGCGGTCGGATCTCGGCTTCTGCCGCATGAACAGTTCAAGTGCCTGCTGCTCGCCCTCTGAAAATACATTCCGGCTGCGCACCTCTCCTGCGGGTATAAAAAACGGCGTTACTCTTCCCCTAAAAAGGGGTTCAGTAACGCCGCTTGTGCGGTACAATTTCAGTTGAAAACAGCTTGTCCTATCGTTTTTGATTACAAGTTGTTCTTATACAAACGCAGCCGGAAAAGGCTCGTGCTAACAAAAATGCAGTGTTTATGCGGGTTTCCGGCGTTGTTTGTTCTTACGCAGTCGTACCAGAGCAGAAGGCCCGCGCCACCTATGAGCACCTGATGAACATGACGGCCAACGAGCAGGTCATCGAGCCGTTGTTCTTCCTGCGCGAGCGCGAGATCGTACACTATCAGCGTTTCGGCGAGTGCCTCGACATTCTGCAGAACCTGAGCGCCCCGGCCTGCGCCTGCCGCTGCCGCAATCGCCGCTGCCGGTAGGCGGCCTGAACGGGCGGGCCGCATTCCCCGCCGGCCATCCCGCCGTTGCCCCTCCGTCCCCCGACGGCACGGCACAAACAGGGCGAAGGCCTCCGCTTCTGCGGAGGCCTTCGCCCTGGGATGGGATGGGAGGTAATCATTGGGGTAGTTGTTCTCTCGTTCTCTGCTCTGCATATAAGATACAACATGGTCTTGTCCTTACAATGGATAGAAAGTGAACTTCCTGTGGAGAACCATGAGGAAACTGTAAACAGCGGCAGGGAAACGCCCCGCCGGGATAGAATATACTATATGACGCTGTCATATCGAAATCTGCGTCAAAAGGGAGAGAGTAAAATGCGCATTTCTATCTCGGCAAAGAATCTCGAAATCTCCGACTACCTCCGCGAACTGGTGGAAAAGAAGGTCTCCAAGCTGGAGCGGTATTTCCCGCAGGATACGGTGGTACAGGTCACGCTTTCCGTGGAGCGCAACCGGCACATCGTTGAGGTGACCATCCCGTACGACGGCGGACTCATCCGCGCCGAAGAGGTGACCGGCGACATGTACGCCTCCATCGACAACGTGCTCGACAAGCTGGAAAAACAGATTCTGCGGCATCGTACCCGGCTTGAGAAGAGCCTGCGCAGCGGCGCGTTCAAATACGAACAGCCGCTCTACAGCAGCTCCTACGACGAGTTCGACGAGGAGGACGGTCCGCGCATCGTCCGTGTCAAACGCTTCAACATCAAGCCGATGGACGAGCAGGAAGCCATGTTGCAGGCGGAGTTGCTGAGCCACTCGTTCTACGTGTTCCTGAACGCGGAAACAAACGCCATCAACGTGCTCTACAAGCGCAAGGACGGCAATTACGGCCTGATCGAGCCGGAAAACTGAACGCTCTCCCGCGGCGCTGCGCGCCGCGTCAAATGTCCGGCAACGGCCACGGGGCGCCTCCATCGGAAGCGCCCCTTTTTCACGCCGCCTGCAGGCGGATTCGCTGCGCCCGCTACTCAGCGGGATGCTGCATCCCCCGGGCCTGCATCAGCTGCATGAGCAGCTTCGGGTCGAGGCCGTCCCGGCCCTTTTGCAGCGCCTGCATCAGCGTCAACATCTGCTCCATGCCCGATCCGCCCATGCCTGCCCCGCCGCCCTGCCCGGATGGCTCCTGCGCCGCGCGGGCCGGCGGCGACACGCCGAGCTGGCGGGCCGCCTGTTCCAGCACGTCGCCGGGCAGCAGGGGAGAAAGCGCAGCGACGAGCCGCTGTACGCCGGCGCGCCCGTGCTCCGTGCGCACGTGTTCCCCGAGCGCCACCGCCGCCTGAAGCGGCGAGAGCCGCTGCTGCGCGGGCCCGCCGGGCCATTCCCCGTTGTTCTGCGGCAGTCTGCCGGGCATATATCGCTGCATGCCTCCACCCCCTTCTACCGCTATTGTATGCGCCGGGCGGCGGATGTTGTGCGCCATGCCGGCATCGCGGCAACTTTTCCGGACCGCCCGCATAGGATAGGGCATGAAGCGCAGCTTGCGAAATATGAAAAAAAGCCCGGCGGCCGAACCGTCGGTACAGGAACTGGTGGACGCATACAGCGGGAAGAGCGAGCAGGAGCTGCTCGGGGCGCTGCAGGGCATGAGCGCGCAGGAACGCGCGGACATGCGCGCCTTCGCGTCGGAACTTGCCCCGATGCTCACCGGCGCGCAGCGGGAAAAGCTGGCCGCCGTGCTCCGGCAGCTCGGACTGCCGGGCGATCAGTAACGCACCGGCGGCCGGTAATGCTCGAAGATGATCGCGTCGTACGCGCGCTCAAAGGCGGTCTCTTCGCCGTTGTCCGGCCGCGCCGTCCACACGACCAGCATCGCGCCGCACGCGGCCGCAAGACGGACGGGCCATGGCAACGGCCCCACGCGATAGGCGATAAAATGCGGGCGAGCGGCAAAGTTTGACAGCGTGCGGCTCAGCAGCAACGAGCGAAACAGCCCGAGCGACGGGCGGGAAAAGCGCATCTGCTCGGATAGCTGCCCCCGCACGATATGCGGCGCATGGCGGGCGAACCAGCGCACAAGGTACGGGTCGAAGCTCTCCACACAGTACGGGCCGCCGTACCCCTCCAGCAGCGACAGCGTGCGTTGACACAGGCCGTACTTGTCGCCGCCGGTCTTGAGTTCGACGATGACCGGCACCCGGCCGCCCAGCACTTCGAGCACCTCGCTGAACAGTGGAATGCGCTCCTGCGTGCCGAACAGGCGCATCTGCGCCGTCAACTCGTCAAAGGAAAACGCATCCACGCGCGCGTCCACGCCGCAGGCGCGCAGCAGCGTGTCGTCGTGAAACACGACCACGCGCCCGTCGCGCGTAAGCTGCACGTCCAGTTCCACGCCATACCCGGCCGCAACGGCGGCGCGAAACGCCGGCAGCGAATTCTCCGGCACGCTCTGGTCTGCGGCGTACAGGCCCCGGTGGGCATACGTGCGCCCCGCAAGCGGCGCGCGCTGCGCGTCCGCCGCACGCGCCGGCAGGATGCAGAACAGCAGCCCGGCGGCCGCCACGGCAATCAGGGCGACAATCCACCACATATTACGCACCTCCCCCGCGCGATGCAATCCCTCCCTGTGGATTGCACATTCTTCCCTTGTGATTATAGTGCAAATGCGATAAAATGTATAGAGAACGACGGTTTTTGCGTCGTTTGCAAAGGCCGGGGCGCCTCGCGCCCTCACTTCGCGCCCAGTTCCGGGCGGCAGCATGCAACGGGAGGCAGCATGAAACTCAATTATAAGCGCACCATCTTCGTCGGTTTCGCCTTTTTCCTGATCTGCACGTTCTGGCAGGCTTACGACACGATCATCCCCAAGATCCTGACGGACAAATTCGGCATGTCGCAGGCCGCCTCCGGCATCGTAATGGCGCTCGACAACATCCTGGCGCTGTTCCTGCTGCCGCTGTTCGGCGCCGTGTCGGACCGCTGTACCAGCAAGCGCGGCCGGCGCACGCCGTTCATCATCGTGGGCACGCTCGTGGCATGCGTGGCGTTCGTCTGCCTGTCGTTTGCGGACAACATGCAGCGCAACAACATCGAGGCCGTCGTCACGATCGACGACCCGGCCGGCCTCGCCGTGCTCTACGACAACGAGTATGACGCCGAGCTGCTCACGCCGGAGGGCGAGCATTTCGTGCTCTCCGAGCAATTTACGCGGGAGGAGTTCCTCGGCATCACGGCGCAGATCGAGCAGGACGGCGCGCTCGTCACCAACCCCGATTACACCGACTACGTCGTCCCCGCCCGGCACGCCTACGCCTGGCAGCGCACGCAGGCCAATCCCACGCCGCTGATCGTGTTCATGGGCATCCTGCTGATCGCGCTGCTGGCAATGGCGACGTTCCGCTCCCCCGCCGTGGCGCTGATGCCCGACGTGACGATCAAGCCGCTGCGCTCCAAGGCGAACGCCGTCATCAACCTCATGGGTACGGCCGGCGGCATCATCATCCTCGGGCTCGGCATGGTGTTCGCCACGGGCAGCATCGAAAACTCGCTGATGAGTTACACCGTCTTTTTCTCCGTCGTGGCGGGCATCATGCTGGTCGCACTGATCGTGTTCCTCGCGCGCGTGAACGAGCCGCTCTTTGTGCAGCAGATGCAGCAGGAGAGCAAAAAGTATCACATCGACGAGGACGACGACGCGCCGTCGGACGGACAGAAACGCCGCCTCAGCCCGGGGGAACGCACGTCGCTCCTTCTGATCCTCGCTTCGGTCGTGTTCTGGTTCTTCGGGTACAATGCGGTCACTTCCAAATACTCCGTCTATGCGAGCAAGGTGCTCAACCTCGACTACAACAGCACGCTGATGCTCGCCAACGTCGCCGCCATCGTCGCCTACCTGCCGGTCGGCTTCATCGCCTCGAAGATCGGGCGCAAAAAGACCATCCTGGGCGGCGTCGTCATGCTGTGCGCCGCATTCTCCGTGGCCTCGTTCCTGCGCGAAAACAGCCCGGCGCTGCTGATGAACTGCATGTTTGCGCTGGCGGGCGTGGGTTGGGCGACGATCAACGTGAACAGTTTCCCGATGGTCGTGGAGCTTTCGCGCGGTGGCGACGTGGGCAAATATACGGGCTTCTACTACACGGCAAGCATGGCCGCCCAGACGGTAACGCCATACTTTTCCGGCCTGCTGATGGACCGGCTCGGCATGACGACGCTGTTCCCGTATGCGGCGGTGTTCGTGGCGCTGGCCTTCGTCACGATGCTGTTCGTGCGCCACGGCGACAGCCGGCCCGCCCCGGCCGGCGTGGTGGAATCGCTCGGCGCCGGCGATTGAGGGAAAACGGTTTTCGTCGCCTCCAAAACGGGCATACTTGCGACTAACCACATTTTTACAGGAGGTGCCGCCATGGCGCAATACACAGCGGCCGTCATCACGGTCAGCAGCAAGGGATATCGGGGAGAACGGGAGGAGACAAGCGGCCCGGCGCTCTGCCGGCTGCTTGAAGCGGACGGTTGGGAAGTCGTCCGGCGCGCGCTCGTCCCGGACGACATGGCAGAGATCCGCTCGGAGCTGCTGCGCTGCAGCGACGAGCTGCACATTTCGCTGGTCCTGACCACCGGCGGCACCGGCTTCTCGCCGCAGGATATCACGCCGGAGGCGACCCGGGCCGTGCTCGCGCGAGAGACGCCCGGCATTCCGGAGGCCATGCGCGCCGAGAGCATGTGCCTGACGCCGCGCGGCTGCCTCTCCCGCGGGGTGGCCGGCATCCGCGGCCGCTCGCTGATCGTCAATCTGCCCGGCAGCGAACGGGCGGCGCTTGAAAACCTGCTGGCCGTGCGCAAGGCCATCCGCCATGGCGTGGATATGCTTCGCTCGCCCGGCGCGGACGGGGACGCCGCCGCCGACGGCGCCGAAAGGCGGGCGGCGCCCTCGACCTCCCAATGGCTGCGGGAGGCCAAGGCCGATGCGGATGCGGCGCGCTGCGGCATCTACCTGTTCCACAACGGCGTTGTGCGGCGCACCGCCGCCGACGCGCAGGCGCGCCAGGCGGACGGCGACCGCCCGGTCAGCGGCATGCGCGTCTCCTTTGACGCGGCGCGCGTGGAGGAGGCGGTGCGGCGGGCGCGCGGGATGGACGGCGTGCATTACGTCCGCGTCTGGATCAACGAGGGCGAGCTGGCCGTCGGGGACGACATCCTGCTCGTGCTCGTCGGCGGCGATATCCGGTCGCGCACGGCCGACGCGCTCTCGGCGCTGACGGAGGAGCTGCGCTCCCGCTGCATCGTGGAGCAGGAGCTCTGCTGACGGCCGCGCAAAGCCCCCGATTTTCCGCATTTTTTCCGCAAAAGGCCTTGACATGCGGGCGTGGAATCCCTATAATGGTACCGTTCAAGCAGAAGCGCCCGCTTCTCACCTGCCGGCGATGGCCAGGCATGGTTGGTCAGGCAACAACGACCGGTATGGTTTTGTGGGCGCAGCTTGCGCCCACTACTTTTTTATGGAGGTGTTTCGTCATCGCTACGCAGGATCTGATGATCAACGAGGAGATCCGCGATCCCGAGGTTCGCCTGATCGATGAGAACGGCAGCCAACTCGGTATCGTGAGCATCCGGGAGGCACAGGCGCTTGCCGACCAGCGCAATCTCGATCTGGTCAAAATCGCCCCGGGCAGCAACCCGCCGGTCTGCAAACTGATGGACTACGGGAAGTACCGCTTTGAGATGGCCAAGCGGGAGAAGGAGCAGCGCAAAAACCAGAAGATCATCGAAGTCAAGGAGGTGCGCCTTTCCGCCACCATCGACCTGCACGACATGGAGGTCAAGGCCAAGGCGGCGCGGCGGTTCTTCTCCGACGGCAACAAGGTCAAGGTGTCCATCCGCTTCCGCGGCCGGCAGATCACCCATGGCGAAATCGGCCTTGACGTGATGAACCAGTTCTTCGAGATGGTTCAGGAAAACGCCGTCATCGAGCGTCCTGCACGGCAGGAAGGCCGGAACATGTTCATGGTGCTCGCACCGAAGAATAATTGAAGCTGTAAGTAACGACAGGAGGTTCCCGAAAATGCCCAAGATCAAGTCCCACCGCGGCGCTGCAAAGCGTTTTTCCCTGACGAAGTCCGGAAAGATCAAGCGCGGTAAGGCGTACAAGAGCCATATTCTGACCAAGAAGTCCACCAAGCGCCTGCGCGGCCTTCGCCAGACCGGCTACATCGCCGAGTGCGAAGAGAAGAAGATCCGCAAACTGATCCCGTACAGCTAAGGAGGAACAAGAACATGGCCAGAATCAAGAGAGCAGTCAACGCCGTCAAGAAGCGCCGCAAGGTTTTGAAGCTCGCCAAGGGCTACTATGGCGCCAAGAGCAAGCAGTATCGCGCCGCCAGCCAGCAGGTCATGAAGTCCATGGCCTACGCCTATGTCGGCCGTAAGAATAAGAAGCGCGAGTATCGCCGCCTGTGGATCGCCCGCATCAACGCCGGCGCCCGCCTGTGCGGCACGACCTACAGCCGCATGATCAACGGGCTGAAGGTGGCCGGCATCGAGATCAACCGCAAGGTGCTCGCCGACCTCGCCGTTACCGACATGAACGCGTTCCGCGAGCTCGCGGAGATCGCCACCAAGGCGCGCGCGTAACCGACGAACGATCAACAGGCGCCCAAGCGGCGCCTGTTGCGCTATTCTCCCGGCAGGAGGGATTGCATTGACCACGATCACAAGCCGCGCCAACGACACCGTCCGCGCCACCCGCGCGCTCTGCGAGGCGCGGGCAAGGCGCGAGCAGGGGCTGCACCTGGTGGAGGGTGAAAAACTTGTGCGGGAGGCCGCCGCCTCCGGCGCAGGCATCGCGCGCCTGTTCGTCGAAGAGGGGTTCCCCGCGCCCGCGGCGGACGCGGAGGAGGTCTATACCGTTTCCCGCAGCGTGATGGAGGCGCTGTGCGAAAGCCGCACCCCGCAGCACGTCTGCGCGGCGGTGCGCACGCCCGGCACCGCCCTGCCCGCCTCGTTCCCGGCGGGGCTCATCATCGTGCTCGATCGCGTACAGGATGCGGGCAACGTGGGCACGATCCTGCGCACGGCGGATGCGTTCGGCGCATCGGGCGTGCTGCTCGGCGCAGGCTCCGCCGACCCCTACTCCGGCAAGGCGCTGCGCGCGGCCATGGGTTCCACCTATCACCTGCCCCTCTGGCAGGGGGAAACGGCCGACGCGCTCGACCGCCTGCAGCGCGAGGGCTTTTGCTGCCTGTGCGGGCATCTGGGCGGCGACGAGACGCCGCCCGCCGTCTCCGCGCGCATGGCGCTGGTGATCGGCAACGAGGGCAACGGCGTTTCCGATGCGGTGGCGGCGCGATGCACGCTCTGGCGGCTGCCCATGCGCGGCCGGGCGGAATCGCTCAACGCGGCGGTCGCCGCCGCACTGATGATCTATGAGCTATCGGGGCGCATGGCGAGCCCATGCGCATCCGCAGGAAAGGAAGGGTATGCCCATGAAACGGGTCCTCATCGTCGTTGACATGCAAAACGATTTTGTCACCGGCGCGCTCGGCACGCCCGAAGCGCGCGCCATCGAAAAAAACGTGGTCGAAACCATCCTCGGCTTCGACGGCGACATCTATTTTACGCTCGATACGCATGGAGCCGACTATCCGCGCACGCAGGAGGGGCGGCGCCTGCCGGTTGCGCATTGCGCGGCCGGCACGGACGGCTGGTCGCCTACGGCGGTGGTCTGGATGGCGCTGAAGGAGCGCAACGTGGCCGACGAGCGGCACATGGTCTGCAAGGAGACCTTTGGGGCGCGCGACCTGCCCTTCCGCCTGCACGACGACATGGGGCGCGACATCGACGAGATCACCCTCGTCGGCGTGTGTACCGACATCTGTGTCATCTCCAACGCGCTGTTGCTCAAGGCGTTCTTCCCGGAAGCCCGCCTTGTGGTGGACGCCGCCTGCTGCGCGGGCGTCACGCCGGAAAGCCATCAAACGGCGCTCAACGCCATGCGCGCCTGCCAGATCGACGTGGTCTGAGCGCAGATTCCCCCAAACGCAGGGCATCCCCGGAACCCACCGTCCCGGGGATGCTTTTTCGTTGCCGTATGCCGCGACCGCCCTTCAGCGCGAGAACATGATCTTCTCGCTGTTGAACATGCGCGTCAGGACCCACGCGCCGACGCAGGCATAGAGCACGTTGCTGCCGACGGTGAGGACGATTTGCAGCGGGGCGGCCGAGAAGGAAAGGATCGCATTCATGGACTGCACGCTGTTATAGAGCGGGATGAGGTACAGCAGCGGCTGGCGCGGCGCGCCGCCGCCGAGCATGGACGTAACGCCCACCAGAATCACCAGCAGCATCAGCGGCGAAATGGCGGTCGTCGCCTCCTTGACGCTCTTGGCGGAGGCGGAGATGATCGAAATCACCGCGATGACGACCAGCACCGTCGAAAGCACGACGAGCAGCAGCGGCGCAAAATCCCGGACGCCGTAAACCGCCGCGTCCACGCTCGCGCCCGACATGCCCATGAGCTTCGGCAGCGACAGGATGGTGCCGAGAAAGCTCGAAAGGCCGCTCAGCAGCGCCGCAACGCTGAGGCTCAGGATTTTGCCGACGGCCAGCTCGCTGCGCTTGACGGGCGTGACGAGCAGCGTGGCGATGGTACCGCGCTCCTTTTCTCCGGCGATGGACTCCGGGGCAACGGCCATACAGCCGCTGAACACGAACATGAGCATGAGCATCGGCACAAGCATGGCAAAGACCATGCCGGCCATGTCCTCCTCGCTGGCAAGGTCGTACGTTCCGCCGCCGGCGTTCACGTCGAAGCGGTTGGCGAGGCTCTGCTCATAGGCGTCAAGCGCGTCCGTGAGCAGTCCCATCGCCGTGGTGGACGCAACCGACGAGGAGTTGTAATAGATCTCCACGTTGGGCGCCGGCTGGCCGGAGGCGACGTCGTATGCCGCGACGACCTCGTCAAAATCGGCCGGGAACACGGCGTAGACCGCCCCCCCAGCCGCCTGCGCCATTGCAAATGACCCATCCCCGTCCGTCGCGTCGATCAACTGCACCGGCAGGGCGTCCAGCGCGCCTGCCAGGCTGGCCGGCGCATGGCTCACATATACCAGCGGCTGCTCGTCCTCGCCGACGGAAAAGCGGTCGCTCAGGAACGTCCCCATGAGCGAATAGACCACAAAAATCGTAAGACCAGGCAGCAGCACGGCGCCAAAGAGCATTCGCCGGTCGCCGAAAAACCGCTGAAGCTCCTTTTTGATGATGGTCAGCACGTTGCTCTTGCGATTCTTCATGCCAGCCGCCCCCCTTCCTGCTCGTACAGCGCAAAGAACCGGTCCTCCAGCGACAGGCCGCCCTTGACGGCCTCCAGCGTATCGCAGCAGACCATGCGCCCTTCGATGATGACGCCCACCCGGTCGCAGAGCTTTTCCGCCAGATCAAAGATGTGCGTGGAGAGCAGGATGCTCTTGCCCGCCCGGCGGCACTCGCCAAGAAAGTCCGTCACCACGCGCGCGGTGATCACGTCAAGGCCGTTGGTCGGCTCGTCAAAGATGATCACGTCCGGGTCGTGTACCACGGAGATGACGAGCGACACCTTCTGCTTCATGCCGGTGGACAGATCGCCCACCCGGACCTCCGCGAACGCGTCGATGCCAAAGCGCGCGAACAGCCGCTCCTTGCGGGCACGGCGCACATCCGCCGGCACGCCGTGCAATTCGGAGAAAAAGTCGTATAGTGCATTTGGCGTAAAAAAATCTTCGAGCTTGAGTTCGCTCGTTAAAAAGCCGATGCGCGCGCGCACATCGGCCGGTGCGGTGCGGATGCTTGCGCCGTCGATGAGCGCGTCCCCCTCGTCGGGTTTGATGAGCGTTGCGAGCATGCGCAGCGTCGTCGTCTTGCCGGCGCCGTTCGGTCCCAGCAGGCCGAACACCTCGCCGCGATACGCCGCGAAGGACAGGCCGTCCACCGCAACGCGGCGCGTCTCCTTCGTGTGTTCAAGCCTCTGTTGTTTTTTGGACAGATAGAACGTCTTTTTGAGGCCGTCGGCCACAATGATCCGATCCATGTGCGATCCCTCCCCGCGCGCCCCTGCGGCTTCTGCCGTTGCGCGCCTACGTGCGACAGGATAGCACATCCCGCCAACCTTTGCAATAGGAAGCCGTCGACGGCCCGCGCGGCACGGCATCCGGGGGCTGCCGTGCTCCACACGGCGTTCCCGGCAGGCCGCCCGGCCTGCGGCGCCGCTGCCCTGCGGGGCGGCCGGCGACGAGCAGGCGGGCGTCACGGAAGCGTTTCGGCAAACGCCAGCAGCTCGGCGAAGGTGCCGTGCCGGTACGGCTCGATGGGCAGGCCTCTCTCGTTTTCCAGATAGTCCGTGACCAGATAGCCCGAAAGCCCCGCCTGCAGCGCCGACATGTCGTCCGAAGGATTGTTGCCGATCATCAGGCAGCGCGCCGGCGCCGCGCCGAGGCGGTGCAGGATTTCCCGGTAATAATTGGGGTTAGGCTTGCAAAAGCGGCTGTTCTCATAGGTGGTGACGCCGGCAAAATCCGCCTCCGCCAGGCCGATCCACGCCAGGCGCGTCCGCACCGCCACGGCCGGGAACAGCGGGTTGGTCGCCAGATAGAGCGTCCGACCGCCGGCACGAAGCCGCTCCAGCAGTCCGCGCACGTCGCGCGCCGGGCCGAGCACGCGGCGCACCCCGTCGAAAGCGCCCGCATAGAACGTCGTGAGCGTCCCCTCCAACGCGCGCGCCTCCCCGCCCAGCCGGGCGCAAAACGCATCCCAGAACCGCTCGCGGTTCGTCGCGCCACCGTCGTTGCGAATCATCGCCTCCACCCCGGTCATCAGCGCGCCGAGCGCCGCGCACGCATCTCGGCAGCCGTGGCAGGCCAAAAAACGCGCCAACTCCACAAAATAGGCGTCGAGAAACGCCTGCTGCTCCATCGGGATCAGCGTCCCATCCAGATCGAGCAGCACCGTATCGATCCGCCGTGTTTCAATCGTCCGCTCCATGGGCAACCCTTCCCTTTATCGCAAAACGGGCGGGGGGGTGGCCACGCCGCTCCCCCCGCCCGGTCGCACCGCCTGTGCGGCGGTCAATTCCCGCCGGCTTCCCCCGGTTGCTTTTTCCTTGCGGGCGCCGCCCTCCGCTTTGTGGGCGGCGTCTCCTTCCCGGCCGGCTTTTTCCCCGCCGGGGCCTTCTTCTTCGCGGGCGCTTCCTCCGCCAGGGGCGCCTCCTTCGCGGGCATGTCCGCCGCCCGGGTCTCCTGTGCCGGGGCGGCCGGGATTTCCCGCCCGCCGGTAAGCAGGCCATACAGCGCGAGATACCGCCGGGCCGACTCTCCCCAGCCGAAATCCGCCGCCATGCCGCGCCGTATGAGCCGCTGCCACATCGGCTGATCTTCATAATAATACCAGACGGCCCGTTCGAGCGTGAACAGCATCTCGTGCGCGTTGTAATTGGCAAACGAGAAGCCGGTTCCCTCGTCTGTAAACTTGTTGTACGGGATCACGGTGTCGCACAGGCCGCCCGTTTCCCGCACAACCGGCACGGAACCGTACCGCAGCGCAATCATCTGCGAAAGGCCGCAGGGTTCAAACTGCGACGGCATGAGAAACATGTCGCTGCCGGCATAGATGCGGTGCGCCAGCCCCTCGTTGAGCCCGATGTACGTGGCCACCTGCCCCGGATAGCGCCAGGCGGCCCAGTTGAGCAGATCGACAAACCGGCGGTCGCCGTCGCCCAGCAGCGTCATCTGCACGTCCATGCGCAGGATGTCCGTCAGCACGCGCTCCACCAGGTCCATCCCCTTTTGCGGCGTGAGACGCGTGACCATCGCAATGAGCGGCACGCCGGGCCGCTCGGCAAGGCACATCTCCCGCTGCAGTAGCCGTTTCTGCTCGGCTTTGCCCGTCAGGTCATCGCTGCTGAAATGCGCGCCCAAAAACCGGTCGGTCGCCGGGTCGTAGATCGTGCGGTCGATGCCGTTGAGAATGCCGGAAACCGCCTCCCCGCGGGCGCGCAGCAGGCCGTCGAGCCGTTCGCCGTAATACGCCGTGCGGATCTCGCGCGCATAGGTCGGGCTGACGGTGTTGATATGATCGGCAAACACGAGACCCGCCTTCATGCAGCTCAGATTTCCATAAAACTCCAGATAATCCGGCGTAAACAGCCGCTCGTCAAAGCCCAGCCGTGCGTTCATCAGCGGCCAGTCGAAGATACCCTGATAGCGCAGGTTGTGGATGGAAAACACGATGCGGGGCGCCTGCAGCCGGGCGTCGCCTGCATACTGCGTGCGGATCATGGCGGCGATCAGTCCCGTCTGCCAGTCGTTGAGGTGCAGCACGTCCGGAGCAAAATCCACATGGCGCAGCATCTCCGCCACAGCCCGGCAGAAGAACGCAAACCGATAGCCCTCCTGCATCCCGTCCCCGTAGATCGAATCCACGGAGAACATCTCCTCGTTGTCCACAAAATAGTACGTTACGCCATTGTCCACCACCGTTTCAACACCGCAGTACATGCTCGCAAACCCGAACAGCACCGGGAAGTCCGTCACATGCGTCATGCGCGCGCGCCAATAGCCGTCGATGCAGCGGTACTTGGGCAGCACCACCCGTACGTCCGCGCCCTGACGGTTCAGTTCGACGGGAAGGGAACCGGCCACGTCCGCAAGGCCGCCCGTCTTGATAAACGGTACACATTCGCTCGTCACATACAAAACCTTCATGCGCCGCGCCTCCTATCGTTGATTTTGTCCTGGCCGCCCCGCCGGGTCTCAGACCGTGGTGTTCTTCTTCAGGATGATCGGGAAGCTGTCGTAGCCGACAAGCGTGCGCCCATCGCGGATGGTGACGCCCTTGTCGAGCACCACATGGTCGAGCGTACAGCCGTTGCCGACGGTCACGCCCTGCATGATGATGGAGTTCTTCACGACGCTGCCGCTACCCACCGAGACGCCGCGGAACAGGATGCTGTTCTCCACCTCGCCGTTGATGTCGCATCCGTCGGCCAGCATCGCGTTGCGCACACAGGCGCCGGGGCCGTAGCGGGCGCTGACCTCGTCCTTGACCTTGGTATAAATCGGATGCGCCGGGTTGAACAGGTCGCCCCGCACCGCCGGGTCCAGCAGCGCCATATTGTGCCGGAAAAAGCTCGTCACCGAGTCGAGCCGGGCGACATACCCGTCGTACCGGCAGCCGAAGATCTTGAGCGTGCCGCATTTTTTGAGCAGTACGTCGCGCGTGAAGTCGTATTCCCCGCGCGAGTACGCCTCCTCCACCAGATATTCGAGCAGGAGTTTGTCCATGATCATCACGTCGCAGCTCCTGAAATCCGTGCGCGGCCGGTACGGGTTCAGCTCCATCGCGGTCACGTGGCCGTCGCCGTCCAGGAGGAGCCGCAGGTCGTCGCTCTGCTCCTCCGGGTCGAACGCCGTCTCCTCATTGTAAAGGATCGTGATGTCCGCGCCGGTGTGTACGTGCTGCTCGAACATCGCGTCGAACGTGGTGTTGAAAATCGTATGGCTGCCCGTGAGGATGACGTATTGCTGCGTACACCGCCGAACATAGCCCATGCACGAGCGGAACGCATCGATCGTGCCGCGATACAGGCCGGTGTTCTCCTTCGTCATGAACGGCGGCAGGATAAAGAGGCCCTCGCGCTTGCGGTGCAGGTCCCACTCCTTGCCGGCGCCGAGATGATCCGTCAGCGAATGATAGTTTTTCTGCGCGATCAGTCCGACGCAGGTCACGCCCGTATTGACAAGGTCGGACAGGATGAAGTCGATGCACCGGTAACGGCCGCCGAAGGGGACCGCCGCAACGGCGCGCGACAGCGTCAAATCGCGCAGGCGGGGGTTGTTCTCGCCCGTGTAGATGAGTCCAAACGCATTGCTCGTCATGTCTCCCACCATCCCCCACTGACCGGGGGCTCCTTTCCGTTCAGATGGTTTGTGCGGCCGGCCGCGTCACTCGGCGCAATCGGAAAATTCGCCGCCGGTTGCCACCGTCCCGCACGGCAGATAGGCGCCGCTGCAGATGCAGATGTCGTTGCCCACGAGCGTGATATCGCCCGTGAGGCGGTTGTCCACGCTGTCGCCCTCGCGCAACGGACCGCCGATCACGGCACCGCTGCCCACGCGCGCGTTCTCGCCGATGATCGCCTTGTGGATGCGCGCGCCGGCGCCGATCACCGCACCGGGAAAGATGACCGAATCGACCACACGCGCTCTCTCGCAGACGGTTACGCCGGAGAACAGCACGCTGTGTTCCACATGGCCGTGCACGTTGCCGCCCTCGGTCACCAGGCTGCTCGTAATGCTGCCCGTTGGGCCGACATAGTGCGGCGGCATGATCGGGTTGCGGCTGTAGATGCGCCACGAAGGATCGTTGAGCTCGATCCTGGGCGGCTCGGAGAGGAGATCCATATTCGCCTCCCAGAGGCTCTGCACCGTTCCCACATCCTTCCAATACCCCTCGAACGCAAAAGCGAACATCGGCTCGCCCGCGCCCAGCATGGACGGGATGATGTTTTTGCCGAAATCGTGCTCGGACGCCGGATCCGCGTCGTCGTGCTCCATGAACCGCTTGAGCGTGGGCCAGTTGAAGATGTAGATCCCCATGGACGCATTGTTGGAGTCGGGGTGCGCGGGCTTTTCCTCAAACTTGGTAATGCGGCCGTGCGCGTCGGTGCTCATGATGCCGAAGCGGTGCGCCTCCTGGATCGGGACGGGCAGCACGGCGATGGTCGCCGCCGCCTGCTTCTGGACGTGGAACGCAAGCATCTTGGCGTAGTCCATTTTGTAGATATGGTCGCCCGAAAGGATGAGCACATAGTCCGGGTGATACTGATCCACAAACTCCCGGTTCTGGTAGATGGCGTTGGCCGTGCCGGAATACCAGTGCCCGTCGCTGCCGGTCATGTACGGCGGCAGCACGAACACGCCCCCGTTTTGCCGGTCCAGGTCCCAGTGCTGGCCGGTGCCGATGTAGGAGTTGAGCGCCAGCGGTCGGTACTGCGTCAGCACGCCGACGGTATCGATGTCGGAATTGACGCAGTTGCTCAGCGGGAAATCGATGATGCGGTACTTCCCGCCGTAGGGTACGGCGGGTTTGGCCATGTTGGAGGTCAGCACGCCAAGACGGCTTCCCTGCCCGCCCGCCAGCAGCATTGCAACGATCTTCTTCTTCATGCCCGCGTCCTTTCTGCCTTGCCGAAGCCTATTCGGCAGCGTCGTTTTCATCCTGCCCGTCGCGCAGGTCCCCTTCGTAGCGCAGATAGACCGCGCCAAACGGCGGGAGCCGCAACGACAGGCGCTGTGCAAAGCCGCCCAGCGGCTCGTCCATCGTTTCCACGGGGCCGTTCGTATAATCGCCCGTGCCGCCAAAGCGCGCATCATCCGTGCAGAACGCCTCGGTATACACGCCTGCCGCCGGCACGCCTACATGATAATCCTGCCAAGGGATCGGCGTGAAGTTGAACGCGCACAGCAGCGCGCCGCCCTGCCCGTCCATGCGCATCCACGCAGCCACCGAATGCACGCTGTCGTCCACAGAAAGCCACTTGAAGCCTTCCCAGGAATCGTCCACCCGGTAGAGCGCCGGCGTCGCCGTATAGAAGCGGTTCAGTTCGCGCACCATGCGCTGCATTTCGCGGTGCTTGTCGTAATCGAGCAGCAGCCAATCGAGCGACTCGGCAAAGTTCCACTCGATGAACTGGCCGAATTCGTCACCCATGAACATGAGCTTCTTGCCCGGATGCGCGAACTGGTAGGCGTACAGCAGCCGAAGCTGCGCAAACTTCTGCCAGTAATCACCCGGCATCTTCGAGAGCAGGCTCCGCTTGCCATGCACGACCTCATCGTGTGAAAGCGGCAGCACATATGCCTCGGAAAAAGCGTAATACATCGAAAACGTCAGCTTGTTGTGGTTCCATTTGCGGAAAAAGCTGTCCATCTCCATGTAGGAGAGCATATCGTTCATCCAGCCCATGTTCCACTTGAACGAAAAGCCGAGCCCGCCGTCCGTCAGCCCATGCGTCACCTGCGGATAGGCGGAACTCTCCTCCGCAAAGATCAGCTTTTCGGTCGGCAGCTCGCTCACCGCCTCGTTGAGCTTTTTGAGGAAGGCGATCGCCCCGAGGTTTTCCCGCCCGCCATACTGGTTGGGCAGCCACTGGCCCTCGTCCTTGCCAAAGTCGAGATACAGCATGCAGGAAACAGCGTCAACGCGCAAACCGTCGAAATGATATTCCTTGAGCCAGAACAGCGCGCTCGAGAGCAGGAAGCTGTGTACCTGCGTGCGGTCAAAGTTGAACAGCAGCGTCCCCCACTGCGGCATATCGCTGCGCCGCGTGTCCGGGTGCTCGTAGCAACACGAGCCGTCAAACCGCCTGAGGCCGTGCGCGTCGCGCGTGAAATGCGCGGGGACCCAGTCCATGATGACGCCGATGCCCCGCTCATGCGCGCGGTTGACCAGATACATCAGATCCTCCGGCGCGCCATAGCGGGCCGTGGCCGCATAATACCCCGTGACCTGATAGCCCCAACTCGGGTCGTATGGATATTCCATCAACGGCATGAGCTCGATGTGCGTATAGCCCATGTCGCAAACATAGTCGATCAGCTCATGCGCGAGCTCCCGATATCCAAGCCCCGCCTTCCATGAGCCGGCATGCACCTCGTAAATGCTGACGGGGCGATGGCGGGTGTCCTTCTGTCTGGCCAGAAACTCGCCGTCCGTCCAGGCAAACTCCGGCAGGTCGTACACCATGGAGGCGGTGCCGTTCGGTTCCGCCCGGAACGCATACGGGTCCGCACGCACGACCTCGTTCCCATCCGCCGTCACAATGGCGTACTTATAGAGCTGTCCCTCGCGCGCAAAGCCGAGATGCGCTTCCCACACGCCCGTCGTGCCGACCATATGCATGGGGTCCGCCTTCGGATTCCACTCGTTGAAATCCCCGATCACGCTCACCGCACGGGCCTCCGGCGCCCAGACCGCGAACCGATAAACCCGTTCCCCCTGCAGTCCCACGCACGCATGACAACCCAGCGCCCGATAAGCTGCGGTCGAAATCCCTTCGTTGAAAAAATACAGCTCGGTATCGTCCAGATGGTAGGCCATATTTTCCCCCCTGTCCGTGGTTCTGTCTAAATTATAACATCACACAGCGGCAAAGGAAATACAAATTGGTAAATTTCTCCCGCCTTGGCCCTATCCGACGGGGAAAGTGTGCTATAATGGTGCAAAATCGAACCGGCGCACGCCGCCGCATGGAGGGACCATCGCCATGACCGAACGCCTCTATCTGACCGACAGCCACCTGACGCACTGCGACGCGCGCGTACTCGCCGCAGAGCGGGAGGCGGACGGGTACGCCGTCGTGCTCGACCGCACCGTCTTCTTCCCCAACGCCGGCGGGCAGCCGTGCGACACCGGCAAACTCCGCTTCCCGGGCGGTGAAGCGACCGTGCGCGGCTGCGACGAGCGGGGCGGCGATCTCGTACACTACGTCGATCGCGCGCTGCCGGCGGGGCAGGCCGTGGTAGCGGAAATCGACTGGCCGCGCCGTTTTGACCACATGCAGCAGCACACCGGGGAACACCTGCTCTCCTATTGCGCCTACAAGCTCTTTTCCGCCGTCAATGTCGGCTTCCACCTGTCCGAACGCTATGGCACGATCGATCTCGACCGCCCCCTGTCGTCCGAGCAGCTCCGCGCAATGGAACGCCTCGCCAACGAGCTGGCCTGCCGGAACCTGCCCGTGACCGCCGCCTGCTACGACAGCGAGGAGGCCATCGCCTCGCTGCCGCTGCGCAAGCATGCCGAAGGGTTGACCGCGCCCATCCGCATCGTCACCATCGAGGGCGCCGATTGCTGCACCTGCTGTGCGCCGCACTGCGCCCACACCGGCGAAATCGGCCAGCTCTTTTTGACCGACGCCATGCCGTGGAAAGGCGGCGTGCGCCTCACGTTCCTGTGCGGCTTGCGCGCGCTCGGCCATGCGCGCGCCACGCACGACGCGCTGGAGGCCATCGCCCGGCGCTTTTCCACCGGCCGTGAGAACGCCGTCGCCGCGGTGCAGAAGCTTTCCGACGACATGGCCTCCCTGCGGCGGCGTGAACGCGCGCTCGCCGCGCAATGCAATGCCTATCTGGCCGCCGAACTGCGGCAAAATGCCGAAACGGCGGGAAGGACAACGCTCGTCGTACAATGCGTGGACGTCGAGGGCGGCCGTCTGCGCGAACTGGCAGGGCTGACGTTGCAGGGCAGTATGCTCCTGCTGCTGCTCGCGGCGGACGAAACGCGCGTGCAGTACGTGCTGCACCGCAGCGACGATCTGCCGCTCGACATGGGCGACCTGTGCCAGGCGGTCAACGCCGCGCTTGGCGGCAAGGGCGGCGGCCGTGGGGCGCTCGCCCAGGGCAGCGCCCCCGCGCAACCGGCGCTTTCCGAAACGGTCGTCCAGCTGCGCGCCTATCTGGCGCAACGACTCAAATCCCTGTAGCCGTTGCTCCCTGCAAATCCTGCGGCGGCCGACGTGCTTTTGCCGGCCGCCGCCGCGCGGGCCTGCTCCGCCGGGGCCGGCCCGCCATGCCGCTTTCGTACGCCCTCTCCTGGCTTTCGTGCGCCCGCTCCTTGGCTTTCGTCACCTGCTCTTTGCCTTTCGTGCGCCCGCTCTTGGCTTTCGTGCGCCCGTTCCTTTGTTTTCGTCCGTCCGCTCCTTGGCTTTCGTCTCCCGCTCTTTGTCTTTCGTGCGCCCCCTTGCTTTTCGTGCGCCTGCTCCCGAACCTTCGTGCGCCTGCTCCTTGACAGAGGGCGTGGGATGTAATATACTGGTTTTGCAATCGATTTTAATGGAGGTTATTCGGCATGGTACGCAAGGGCAATGAACGGAACGTAGAGGTCGCGGAGCATAAATTCGGGGCGGACGGCTTTATCACCGTGCGGCACCTGACCAACAACGACGAAGAGCTCAACGGCAAAGGCCGCGTGTTCGCGCATACGACCCTGCTGCCCGGCTGCGGCATCGGGTTCCACGTGCACACCGGCGAGTCGGAAACCTACTATATCTATAGCGGCAGCGGTGAGTTCAACGACAACGGAACGATCGTTCCCGTTTCCGCAGGCGACGTGACCTTCACGCCCTCCGGCACCGGCCACGGCATGCAAAACACCGGCAGCGAGCCGATGGAGATCATCGCCCTCATCCTGTACGCCTGAGCGGCACGATACGGCCCGCCGTCCCTGCAAAGGGCGGCGGCTTTTGTTTTAACAACCGCTCCCCGCAGGTGCGTGGCAGGCCGGGGATTTTTTCGCGCTGCAACACGTTTGACGAACGCGGCGGCACATGCTACAATACAGGAACAATCGGCGTACAGGCCGGGCAAGGAGGGAGCTGCGCATGGAGGAGCAACGGGCCGGCGCGCCGGTCGATTATTCTCTGGAGATGGACCGCCATGGGCGCGCCTCGATCTTCACGCTTGTGCTGGGCATCGCTGCGCTCGTGCTGGCGTTTATCCCGACGCTCCTGCCTTTTTCCCTGCTCGCCAGCGCGGCGGCGCTGATAACAGGGCTTCTGATGCGGCGGTATACGCAGCGCATCAACATCCCGGAGGACCGCAAAAACGCAATCGGGCGCTGGTGCGGCCTTGTCGGCCTGCTGCTCAGCCTCGTTACGCTGGTCATGCTCATCATAGCCGCCGTCGGCGCAAACGCCGCCTGACGCACGGCACAATCCACAGCCCGTCCGCGGGCAGAAAGGCAAACCATGCATCCCTATATCCATCTGTTTGGTCTTTCCATCCCCACGTTTGGCGTGATGATGCTGCTCGGCATGGTCGCCGCATTCGTGCTGCTCTATTTCAACCGCCGCCAAGTCCCCTTTTCCGAGGATGACCTGCTCACAATGGCGATCTGGGCGATCATCGGCGGATTCCTTGGCGCCAAGGCCCTCTACTGGATCGTGGAACTCGACCGGATCATCGCCGACCCGCACTTTATCCTGGAATCGCTCACCTCCGGCTTTGTGTTTTACGGAGCGCTGATCGTCGGCGCGCTGGCCGTCTTGCTGTTCTCGCGGCGGCGCAAACAACCGTTCCTCGGCTACTTCGATCTGGTGGTGCCCTCGTTCATCCTGGCGCAGGGCTTTGGCCGCATTGGCTGCTTCTGCGCCGGCTGTTGTTACGGTGCGCAGTGCGATTCCCCGATCTCGGTCATTTATCCGGAGGGCGTCGCCGCCCCCGCAGGCGTGCCGCTGCTGCCGACGCAACTGTTTGAGGCGGCGTTCTGCTTCGTGTATGCCGCCGTACTCGTGGCCATTTTCCGCCGTCAGAAGCGGTACGGCACCACCGCCGGCTGGTACCTGGTGGGCTACGGCGTATGGCGCTTCATCATCGAGTTCTTCCGCAGCGACGACCGCGGCACCGTCGGCGCACTGTCCACGTCGCAGTTCATCGGCATCTTCATCGTGCTTGCGGGCGTCCTGCTGCTGCTCTTTGTGCGCAGGGGCAGGACGCCGCTTCACGTCCGCCCCGGCAGCACGGACGCGCCCGCGGCGCCGGACGGTGTGGCGGCGGACAGCCGGTCGCCGGAAGCGGATACCGCATCCGCAGCCTCCGAAGCAGCCGCAGCTTCGGAACAGAGCGCCCCGGCAGCGGAGGCCGAAGGGGCCGCACCCGAAGCGGCGGCCGCCGCAACCACGGCGGAGGGCGCCAAGAAAGCTGAAAATACAGCGGACTGAGCCGCGAAACCAAAAACGGAACGACAATGAAATGGGTCCCCCTGTTCGCCACCGGCGAAAGGGAGACCCGTTGTTGTTTGCGCGACGGCTGCGGCCGCACGGCCGGCCGTTAGGCGCGGCGCACCTCGACCACGTCGTCGTCCAGTACGACGGCCACAAGCATGGAGCCTCTGCCAGCGCGCGGCTCGATATGCACCGATTCGGTCGACAGGGTGGTTTTGGCGCCATGGCGCTGGACAATGGTAATGGGAAACGGCTCGCAGACGTGGAACACGGCGGCGATGCTGTTGCCGTTTGCGCCGTTCTTTTTGAAGTCGAACGTCTTGACGCCCTTGCCGTTGCGGCCCTGCACCTCATAATCGAACAGGAAGCTACGTTTGCCGTAACCCCGGTCGGTGATGACGAGCAGTTCCCCCTCGTCCGGTAGCTGGCCGGCGTAGCATACGGCGTCGCCCTCGTCAAGTTTGATGCACTTGACGCCGCCGCTGACGCGGCCCGTGGCGGGGATGGTATCGGTAGCGAAGCGGATGCTCATGCCGAGCCGCGTGACCAGCAGCAGCTTATCGCCGGCAAGGCGCTCCACGCCGAAGACGGCATCCCGCTCCTTGAGCGCAACGGCGGCCGTGCGCCTGGCGCGCAGGCGGTATTCCGCCGCGGCGGTGCGCTTGACGAACCCGTTTTTCGTATAGAACAGATACTCCCCCTCCTCCTCATCCGGGAAGGCGCCCACGATGCGCTCGTTTTTTTCAAACGGCAACAGCGACGCGAGATTGACGGCGCGCGCGGTGGCGCGCGTCTCGGGGATCTCGTCGGCGACAAGCGAGAGTACGGCGCCCTGATCGGTGAACAGGCGGATGCGCCGATCGGAGCGCGTCTCGATGCAGAACAGCGGCTTGTCCTCCGCGATCTGGGCGGCGTTGAACAGGCGGGTCGGGCAGCGGCGCGCCTTGAGCCCTTCGCAGATGGCGACGGTCACATCCTCGGCGGTGGAGAGATCTTCCGCGTCCACGGCGATTTCCGCCTCGCCGGCGATGAGCTGCGTGCGGCGGGCGTCGCCGATCTGCGCCCGGATCTCGAGGAGCTCCTTGCGGATGAGCGCGATGAGCTTGCGATCCGAGGCAAGAATGGCCTTGAGCTCCGCGATGAGCCGCACCACCTGCGCATATTCGCGCTCGATGGCGAGCAGCTCGAGGTTGGTGAGCCGCTGGAGCCGCAGATCAAGGATGGCCTGTGCCTGCAGTTCGGTCAGGCCGAACGCGCCCATAAGCCCGTCCTTGGCCTCCTTGGGGGATTTGGACGCACGGATGAGGGCGATCACGCGGTCGAGATTGTCCACCGCGACCATAAGCCCGGCAAGCACATGTTCCCGCCGTTCGGCCGTCTCCAGCTCGTTCTGCGTGCGCCGCGTGACCACATCGCGCTGGTGGCGGATGTAGTGCGCGATGAGCTGCTTGAGCCCGAGCTGCTGCGGCTTTCCGCCGGCGATGGCCACCATGTTCACGCCGAACGTACATTGCAGGTCGGAATACTTGTAGAGGTATTGCAGGATCTTCTCCGGGTCGCCGTCCTTCTTGACCTCGATGACCGCCCGCATGCCCTGCCGGTCGCTCTCGTCCCGAATATCGCCGATGCCCATGAACAGAGATTTCTTCTCCTGGCTGACGGCAAGTATTTTCTCAAGCGCGGCCGCCTTGTTGACCTGGTACGGCAGCTCGGTGATGACGATGAGCGTCTTGCCGTTTTTCTGCTCCTCAAAGTGCGTCCGGGCGCGCATGGTCAGCTTCCCGCGACCGGTCTCGTACGCGCGGGCGATCTCTTCCGATTTGAGAAGGAAGCCGCCCGTCGGAAAGTCCGGCGCCGGCAGGATCTGCATGAGTTCGGCAAGCGTGATGCGCGGGTTCTCCATCACCGCGATGACCGCATCGATCGCCTCTGCCGGATTGTGCGGCGGGATGTTCGTCGCCAGGCCGACGGCAATGCCGGACGCCCCGTTGATGAGCAGGTTCGGGAATCGTCCCGGCAGCAGTTCCGGCTCCTTGAGCGTGTCGTCAAAGTTGAACATGAACGGCACGGTGTCCTTGTCGATGTCGCGCAGCTGCTGCATGGCCGCTTCGGTCATGCGCGCTTCGGTATAGCGCATGGCGGCGGCGCTGTCGCCGTCCACCGAGCCGAAGTTGCCGTGTCCGTCCACAAGCGGGACGCGCATGTTGAACGGCTGCGCCATGCGCACCATCGCGTCGTAAACGGAGGAGTCGCCATGCGGATGGTATTTGCCGAGGCAATCCCCGACGATGCGGGCGCTCTTGCGGTGCGGTTTGTCGGGCGACAAGCCGAGTTCGAGCATGGTGAACAGGATGCGCCGCTGCACGGGCTTGAGTCCGTCCTCCACGCGCGGCAACGCGCGCTCGAGGATGACATGCTCGGCATAGGGCATCATGGAGTTGTGCATGACCTCGTCCATGCTGCGCAGCAGAATCTTTTCCTGCGCCGGTTCCTGCGTCCTTGCCATATCCCTCACCCCTGTCTGGTCGCCATCTTTTCAAACACGTCGTCGCGGCGGCGGTTGAAATCGGCGTTTTCGAAGATGTATTCCTTGCGCGACTGCACCTTATCGCCCATGAGCACGGTGACCAGATGTTCCACATCCGCCGCATCGTCGATGGTGACGCGCACAAGCTGCCGGTTTTGCGGGTTCATGGTGGTCTCCCAGAGCTGCTCCGGGTTCATTTCGCCAAGGCCCTTGTACCGTTGCAGCAAATAGCCGCGTCCCACCGCGCGCGTGGCGCGCCGCAGCTCCTCGTCGTCATAGCAGTAGACGAGCTTCGACCCCTTCTGCACCCGGTAGAGCGGCGGAAGGCCGATGTACACATGCCCTTCGGTGATGAGCGGCTTCATGTACCGATAGAAAAACGTCAGCAGGATGGAGCGGATGTGCGCGCCGTCCTGATCCGCGTCGGCAAGGATGATGATCTTGTCGTACTTGAGCGAGGAGATGTCGAAATCCTCGCCGATGCCGGTGCCGATGGCGGTGATCATGGAGCGGAATTCCTCGTTCTGGAGCACCTGATCAAGCCGCTTCTTCTCCACGTTGAGCGGCTTGCCGCGCAGCGGCAGGATCGCCTGGAAGCGGCGGTCGCGCCCCTGCTTGGCGCTGCCGCCGGCCGAATCGCCCTCGACGATGAACAGCTCGTTGATCGCCGCGTTGCGCCCGGTGCAGCTGGACAGCTTGCCCACCAGCGGCGCGTTTTCGAGCTTGTTCTTCTCGCGGGCGGTAGCCTTTGCCTTGCGCGCCGCCTCGCGCACCTTGGCGGACTTGACCGCCTTCTCCGCGATGGCGGCGCCGACGGCCGCATTTTTGAGATCCTCCAGATAATGCGCGAGCGCCTCGCCCACCACGGCCTCCACGGCCGGGCGCGCCTCCGTATTGCCAAGGCGCGTCTTGGTCTGGCCCTCAAACTGGATGGAGCGCATCTTGAGGCTCAGCACGGCGGTGATCCCCTCGCGGAAATCCTCGCCGGTGAGGGAGGCGTCCTTTTCCTTGAGCACGCCCGTGCGGCGGCAGAAGTCGTTCATCACCTTGGTCAACGCCGCCTTGAACCCCGTCTCATGCGTGCCGCCCTCGGTGGTGGGGATGTTGTTCACATATGAGAAGATGCTGTCGGCATAGCCGTCGTTGTGCTGCATGGCAAGCTCGACCACGATGTCGCCGCTCGTGCCCTGGATGTGGACGGGCGGCTCGTACAGCACGGTCTTGTCCGCGTTGAGATAGGTCACAAAATCCGACAGGCCGCCGTCGAACCGGTATTCGACCGCGCGCGGCCGTTCCGCCTCGCCCTCCTCGGCGGGAGTGGCGCGCCGGCGGTTGTCGGTGAGCGACATGCGCACGCCGCGATTGAGATACGCCAGCTCGCGCAGGCGGCGGGAGACGGTCTCAAAATGCATCTCCGTCGTTTCAAACACGCGCGCATCCGGCTTGAACGTGACCACCGTCCCCTGCCGGCGCGTACGCCCCACCTCGGTGAGCGGGTACTTCGGCCTGCCGGAGACGATATGGCCCGTGCCGTCGTCCACGCTCTCAAACTCCATCCTGTACGCCCGGTTCTCGTAAAACACTTCCACCGTCAGCCACTCTGAAAGCGCGTTCACGACCGACGCGCCCACCCCGTGAAGACCGCCCGAATAGCCGTAGCTGTCGTTGCCGAACTTGCCGCCGGCGTGCAGCTGAGTGAATACGACCTCCACGCCGGATACGCCCAGCTTCTCGTGGATGCCGACCGGAATGCCGCGCCCGTTGTCGGACACGGTGACGGAACCGTCGCGGTTGAGCGTGACGCACACCTCGGAGGCATAACCGTTGGCCGCCTCGTCGATGGAATTGTCCACAATCTCCCAGAGCAGGTGGTGCAGGCCGCGTTGTCCGGTCGAGCCGATGTACATGCCCGGGCGCATGCGCACCGCGTCCAGCCCCTCCATCACCTTGATATCGGATACGGTATAGTCCTTCGCCATGAATACCCCCAAGATATATGTCTTTCCGAAAACATAGTATACCACAAATTGTACATTTTGGTATCCCTCCCCCCTCCCCTCGGAAGGGGAAACGGGTGCGAAGCGGGTCGAATTTATAATTTGTTCAAAAAAATCGGGTAAATTGACCATTCAGGTGGTGACAAATGGGGCAAAGTGGTGTATACTAAACAGCACAAGAGGGTGGCGTTTCCTTCCTCGCAGGCGGCATGTCCGCCATACGGAAGTAAGCGCCGTGCCAGTACCGTTGCAGGAAGGAGGCGCGGCCGGGTGCTGATCGGTTCGTTTTCGCATACGCTCGACGCGAAGGGGCGTGTATTCGTGCCCGCCAAGTGGCGCGACGACGTGGGCGACCTGCTCATCGTCACGCTCGGCCTGCTGGGGGACGGCAGCACCACCTGCCTGTTCGGCATGTCCGTGTCAGAGTGGGAGCTGTTTTCTGAAAAGCTGGCCGCCCTGCCGGTGACGGACGTGGCGGGACAGGCGGTCCGGCGTAGGCTGTATGCGATGGCCGCCGCCTGCGAGACGGACAAGCAGGGCCGCGTGCTCATCCCCGCCCCGCTGCGCGAGATCGCGGGCCTGACGCGCGAGGCGACCCTCATCGGCGTAGGCAACCGCATCGAGTTTTGGGACCCGGAGCAGCTGCGCCGCCACAGCGAAGCGGCGGAAGCCGGCTTTTCCGACGCGCTGCAGCACCTGCAGCAGCTCGGCATATGAGTTTTTCGCATACCCCGGTGATGTGCCGGGAAGTCTTGTCATATCTCGCGCCCGAGAGGGGCGGTGTGTTCGTCGATGGGACGCTGGGCGGCGGCGGGCATGCGGAGATGGTCCTCGAGCGCCTGCCGGCGGGCGGACGGCTCATTGGGATCGACCGGGACCGGGAGGCCGTGGCAGCATCGGAGGAGCGCCTGCGCAGATACGAAGGTCGCTTCCTCGCTGTTCATGGCAATTTTTTTGAGATGCGGACGTTGCTTGCGCCCCTGGGCGTCACGGCCGCGGACGGCATCCTGCTGGATCTGGGGGTGTCGAGCCATCAGCTCGATACGCCGGAGCGCGGATTTTCCTACCATGCGGACGCTCCCCTCGACATGCGCATGGATCGCACGGCGCCGCTCACCGCGCGCGACGTGGTCAACGGCGACTCGTTCGAGGAGCTGTGCCGCATCCTGCGCGAATATGGAGAGGAACGCTATGCCGCGCGCATCGCGTCGCGCATCGTCCAGCAGCGGGAGCGCGCGCCGATCGAGACCACCGCGGAACTGGCCGCCCTTGTCTGCGCGGCCATGCCCGCCAGAAGCCGCCGCGAAGCGCAGCATCCGGCACGGCGGACCTTCCAGGCCATCCGCATCGCCGTCAACGGCGAGTTGGAGGGCCTGCGCGCCGCCATCGACGGCGCGCACGACCTGCTCGCTCCCGGCGGGCGGCTTGTGATCCTCACGTTCCACTCGCTCGAGGATCGCATCGTGAAGCAGGCGTTCCGTTCCTACGAGAACCCCTGTATCTGCCCGCCGAAGGCGCCCGTTTGCACCTGCGGCAGGCGCCCTACCGCGCGCGTGCTGACGAAGAAGCCTCTTGCCTGCACGGCAGAGGAAGCGGCGGCCAACAGCCGCGCCGCCTGCGCCAAGCTGCGCGCCATCGAAAAGCTGCCCGCTCATGCGGACGGCGAAGAAAACCCGCGTGCTAACGCACGCATTCGACCGCATAGAGATAGTGAGGGATCCTGATGGAGAAAATCCGTTTTGAGCGCGACGAGCGGCGTGCCGACGCCCCGTCCACCAGGCTGTATGCGCCCACACGCGACAGTGAGGCATATGCATACGATCCCGAAACCGGAGAGCGGCTTGCCGCCGCGCCGATGAAAGCGACGCCCATTTCGCTGCGTCCACGCAGTGAGATGAAGCTCAGTTCGCGCATCGGCATCATGGTCTGCGCATTCATTTTTGCCGGCATGCTCGTATTCGTGCTGTCCGGCTACGAGCGCATCTCCCGCGCTTATGCGGGAATCAACGCGCTCAACGATGAAATCGAGGAGATCCGGCTGCGCATCAACACGCTGGAAGCCGATATCGAGTGTGCAGTAACGATGGAGGATGCGCAGGCTTTTGCCGAGAGCCGCGGCATGCGCTATCCGGTTCAGTCGCAATACGTGCAATCGGGCAGTCCGATCCCCGCTACCGGCAATGCAACCTCTCCTGAGGACGCGCCGGAGGACGACGGCGACGACGAACCCGCCGAGCCGTAAGGCCGGCGCCGTCGCACAGCCGCAAAGAACCGCCCGCAGGAAGGAGCCGCGATGGCAGTACCTGCGCCAAAACTGAAAAAACGCCTGCTGATCCTGTTGGGGTTTGCAGCGGTCCTGTTTCTGCTGCTCGTGTTCCGCCTGTTCCAGGTGCAGATCATCGACGGTCCGCGCTATGAGAGCATGGCGCTCACACAGCAGACCCGCAGAAGCGCCATTCAGGCGCAGCGCGGCCGTATCCTCGACACCAACGGCACGGTGCTTGCCCAGAGCGGCAACTCGTACCGCGTACTGGTCAACCCGCGCGTCATCGACGAGGACGACGAAGCGGAGGAGGAAGCCGAGCGCGTGCGCGTGTCGCTGCTCGTTTCGGACATCCTCGACCTCAGCTATGACGAGGTGTACGAAAAGGTGTCCCGCACCGACAAGCAACAGCTTGTGCTCAAGCGCCAGGTCTCCAGCGACGTGGTGAACGAGATCATCGCGCTGAACTTTGACAACGGCATCATCACCTTCTCGACCGACATGACGCGCAAATACTCCAACGGCAAGCTGTTTGCGCAGCTCATCGGGTTCACCGGAATAGACGGCGAAGGGCAGACGGGCCTTGAGGCCTCGCTCGACAAATATCTGGCCGGGGAAAACGGCCGCCTCGTCACGCCGAAGGACGCCTATGGCAATCCGTTGCCCTATGGCGAGGAGGAATACATCGCGCCGACGAACGGCTACGACGTGACGCTCACGGTCGATACGGCGGTGCAGGGCTATCTGGAAACGGCGCTGGCCGAGTGCATGTCGGTCAACAACGCCAAGACCGTGACGGGCATCGTCATGGATCCGTCCACCGGCGAGATCCTGGCTACGGCCACGAATCCGACGTTCGACCTCAACAGCCCGGATCGCAGCGACGTGACGACGCTCATGGCCATGTCCCGCAACCGCTCCGTCACCGACACGTTCGAGCCGGGCTCGATCTTTAAGATCATCACGCTGGCCGCCGCGCTCGATTCCGGCGTCGTCACGATGGACAGCACGTTTGAGTGCTCCGGGTCGCTGACCTTCCGCACCGAAACGATTCACTGCTGGAGCAAGCACGGGCATCAGACGCTGACGGAAGCATGCGAAAACTCGTGCAACTGCGCGTTCATGCAGATGGCGCTGGCGATGGGCGTGGATACGTTTTACGACTATATCTACGCATTCGGCTTCGGCACCTCGACCGAGAGCGGCATTCCCGGCGAGGACACCGGCGAGGTCATCCACCGCAAGTATGTGCGCGATACGGATCTGGCGCGCATCGGGTTCGGGCAGAGCATCACCACCACGCCGCTGCAGATCCTCACAGCCGCGTCGGCCGCCATCAACGGCGGCATCCTGATGCAGCCGTATGTGGTCAAGTCGATCTCCTCGACCGACAGCGAGACCAGCGCGACCACCTACATTGAACAGAACGAACCGAAGGAGCTGCGCCGCGTCATCAGCTCCGATACCTCGGCCAAGGTGCGGCAGATCCTGCAGTCGGTCGTGGATAACGGCAGCGGCAGCAACGCGCAGATCGCCGGATACACCGTGGGCGGCAAGACCGGCACGGCGCAGAAATATGATGAGAACGGCAAGGTCTCCAGCACGCTGCTCATCGCCTCGTTCATCGGGTTCGTGCCGGCGGACGACCCGCAGCTGATCTGCCTCATTACGGTTGACGAACCGTGCGTACCGGTCGTCTACGGCAGTACGGTGGCCGCCCCGTTCGTACAGCGGGCGCTGTCCAACCTCGTGCAGTACTACAGCATCCGCCCGAACACGGAGGAGAACACCGAGCTGGTAGAGGTGCCGAACGTCGTGGGCGAAACCGCCAAGCAGGCAGCCTATATCCTGACGCGGCGCGGTTTCCCGGAGACGATTTACGTCCCCTCCGAGGAGCAGGCGACCGTGATCGCGCAGGTGCCGGAGGCCGGCACCGAGGTGCCGGAGGGCACGCGCGTGGTGATCTATACCACGATGACCACGTACAGCGACGAAGGGACCGTCAAGGATCTGGTGAAGGTGCCGAACCTCATCAACGACCGGAGGCAGGACGCCTTCGACAAGCTGGACAAGTTGGGCCTTGTGCTCGTGTACGATAAGACCGCCTGCCTCGGGAAGATCATGACGCAGTCCATCCCGGAGGGGACCGAGGTGGCGCCCGGTACGGAGATCTATGTGGAGTTCGACTCCACGCCTTCCGGCACGATCACGCCGGCGCTGAATACGACGCCCACGACGACCCCGTCGCCATAGCGGCGCACGGGCGAAGCAGAAGGAACAACGGAACTTCAGGGAAATTGGGAGGAACTTTGTCCATGCTGTTATCCGAGCTTGCCATGTCCACCGGCTTGCGCTATACCGGCGAGAACGTCGATATTCGTTCCATCGAATACGACTCGCGCCGCGTCACCCCCGGCAGCATGTTCTGCTGCATCGTGGGGCAGATGTTCGACGGGCACTCCTTCGCGGAGGCCGCCGTGGCGCAGGGCGCCGTCGCCCTGCTGGTTGAGCGCGAGCTGCCGCTGCCCGTGCCGCAGGTCGTGGTGAAAAACGCGCGCAAATCCATGGCGGAGATGTCGGCCGCGTTTTACGGCTATCCGCAGCGCGAGATGCAGATGCTGGGCGTCACCGGCACCAACGGCAAGACGACCACGACCTATATGGTCAAGGCCATCGCCGAGCAGGCCGGCCGCAAGGTGGGTATCATCGGTACCATCCGCAACATGATCGGCAGCGAGAGCCTGCACACCGACCGCACCACGCCGGAATCGGTCGATCTGTTTCGCCTGCTGCGCACGATGGCCGACGCGCGCGTCGACCTCGTGGTCATGGAGGTCTCCTCCCACGCGCTCGAACAGTTCCGGGTCCACGGCATCAAGTTCGACGTGGCGCTGTTCACGAATCTGACGCAGGATCATCTGGATTACCACAAGACGTTTGAAAACTATTTGCAGGCCAAGAAGACGCTGTTCCTGAACGCCAAGCGCGCCGTTGTCAACGTGGACGACCCGTATGCCGACCGCATCATGGCCGGGCTTTCCATCCCGATCCTGACGTTCGGCGTGCGCGACCGCGCCGACATCGCCGCCTCGGACATCGACATCACCACGCGCGGCGTGCAGTTCGACCTGCATACGCCGGCGGGTGACGTGCGCATGAACCTGCCCATTCCCGGCCTGTTTTCCGTGTTCAACGCGATGGGCGCCGTGGGCATGGCGCAGTCCATCGGCATCCGCCTCTCGGCGATCAAGGAGGGGCTGGAATCCATGACCAGCGTGTCCGGGCGGCTTGAAGCCGTCGGCTCCGACCGGCCGTATTCCATCTTTGTGGATTATGCGCACACGCCGGATGCGCTCGAGAACGTACTCAAGACGGTGCGGGAATTCGCCAAAAAGCGCGTGATCTGCGTGTTCGGCTGCGGCGGCGACCGCGACCGGGCCAAGCGCCCGATCATGGGCGAAATCGCCGGCCGGTACTCCGAGCTGGCGGTCGTTACGTCCGACAACCCGCGCACGGAGGAGCCGATGTCGATTATCGAGACCATCGAAGAAGGCGTCAAGCGCTCCGGGGCCAAATATGTCGTGATCGAAAACCGCCGCGCAGCCATCGCCTACGCCATCTCCGTGGCGGAACCGGATGACGTCATCCTCATCGCCGGCAAGGGGCACGAGAATTACCAGGAGATCAACGGCACACGCTATCACTTTGACGACAAGGAGATCGTAAGGGAGCTGCTCGCCAATCCGGATTGACGCCGGGGCCCATACATCCCGCCCTTGACCGGGCAGAAAGGCCGCCCTTCGGGGCGGAAAGCGGACAACCATCCATGATGCAGACCTATTTGCTGAGCGCGCTCGTCGCGTTTGCCGTCGTTCTGGTGCTCGGCCCCATCGTAATCCCCATGCTCAGCCGTCTCAAGTTCGGCCAGGTGGAGCGGGAGGAAGGGCCGGACTCGCACAAGGCCAAGCAGGGCACGCCGACGATGGGCGGGTTGATGACGCTCGGCGGCATCCTCACGGCCACGCTGATATTCGGCCTTGAAAGCGCGGAATTCGTGCTGCCGGCGCTGCTGGTCACGTTTGCGTTTGCGCTTGTGGGTTTTCTCGACGACTTTATCAAGGTGCGCCTCAAGCGCAACCTCGGCCTGCGCGCCTATCAGAAAATCATCGCGCAGTTCGCCATCGCGCTGCTGGTCGCGCTCTGGGCCTACCGTTCGCCGCACATCGGCCCGTCGCTGTACCTGCCCATATCCGGCGGCAGCTGGGATATCGGCGCGTACTACATCCCCCTGGTCATGATCCTCGTGATCGCCACGACCAACGCCGTCAACCTGACCGACGGGCTTGACGGGCTCGCCTCCGGCGTGACGATGATCTACTCGCTCGCCATGACGGTCGTATTTGCACTGCTCGCCTCGCAGGCCGCTCTGCTCGGCCAAACGCTCTATGGCGTCAACCTGGAGGGCATGGCAGTGTTTGCGGCTGCGGTCACGGGCGCCTGCCTCGGCTTTATCCGCTACAATACATTCCCCGCGCGCGTGTTCATGGGCGACACCGGCTCCCTCGCGCTCGGCGGGGCGATCTCCATGATGGTCATTACGAGCCGATCGATCCTGCTGTTTCCCATCATGGGCATCTGCTTTGTCGCCTCGGCCGTATCGGTCATCCTGCAGGTCGGCTCTTACAAGCTGCGGCACGGCAAGCGTATTTTCAAAATGGCGCCGCTGCACCACCACTTCGAGCTGTGCGGCTACTCCGAATCGCGCATCGTAACGATGTACACGCTCGTAACAACCGTGCTTTGCGCCGTCTGCCTGCTCTCCTATCTGCGATAGGCGGACCGGCCCATGAAACAACCTGCGGGCGACTGCCCGCACTTCCGATAAGGGGGAACGCGTATGGATCAGCGGAAAACCGCGCTCATCGTCGGCATGGCCAAAAGCGGCATCGGCGCCGCCAAGCTGCTGTGCCGCAACGGCTACCGCGTCATTATCAACGACCAAAAAGCGCAGATCGACGGCCTCGAAGAGGCGCTTGCCGGCTATTCGGTGGAAAACCGCCTGGGGGAAGAACCCTCATCCCTGCTGACCGGGGTGGACCTGCTCGTGCCGAGTCCCATCATCCCCATGAGCACGCCGTTCATCGCACAGGCGCAGGAGGCCGGTGTGGAGGTCGTCTCTGAAATCGAGCTCGGGTACCGCTATGCCCGGGCGGACTTTGTCTGCATCACGGGCACCAACGGCAAGACCACCTGCACCGCTCTTACGGGCGAACTGTTCAAGGCGGGCGGGTTCCACACGTTCGTGCTCGGCAACATCGGCGTGGCCATCACCGAGCATGCCGAGGAAACGCGGCCGGGCGATGTGATCGTCGCGGAGACGGCGGCCCTCCAGCTCGAAGGGTGTTCGCGCTTCCATGCGCGCGCCGCCGCCTGCTGCAACATCACGCCCGACCATCTCGACCATTTCGGCACGATGGACAACTACATCGCCGCCAAGTGCAAGGTGTTCGCCAACCAGACGGCGGACGATTTTGCCGTGCTCAATTATGACGATCCGGAGGTGCGCGCCATGTATACGCTCACCCCGGCGACATGCCTGTACTTCTCCCGCCGCGAGGAGGTGCCGGCCGGCATGTTCGTGCGCGACGGGGAGGTCATCTACCGCCGCGACGGGGTGGACGCGCCCCTGATGCGCGCCGCCGAGATTCGCATTCCGGGCGGTCACAATCTGGAAAACGCGATGCTCTCCGCACTGCTCGCGCTCGCCATGGGCGTGCCGGCGGACGCCGTGCGCGAAACGCTGCGCACGTTCCCCGGCGTGGAGCACCGCATCGAATTCGTACGGGAGCTCGACGGCGTTTCGTACATCAACGACAGCAAGGGCACCAACCCGGCGAGCACCATCCGCGCCATTGAGGCGATGACGCGCCCGGCGGTGCTGCTGCTGGGCGGCTACGACAAGCATCTGGACTTCCACGAGCTGTTCGAGGCGCTTCGTGGCCGTGTACGCGCGCTCGTGCTGCTCGGCGCGACGCGCGACCAGCTCCTGCATACCGCCGCCGACTGCGGCATGCTTGACCTGTGCCACATGGCCGACACGTTCCGTGAAGCGGTGGATATGGCGCGCGCGCTCGCCGTTCCCGGCGACGTGGTGCTCCTCTCCCCCGCCAGCGCCAGCTGGGGTATGTTCGACAACTTTGAGCAGCGGGGCCGCGTCTTCAAGGAGATCGTCAACGGCTATGCCCCGCGGCAATAGCGCCGCGGCGCAGGGGAAAAGGTAAACATTTTGAAACAATCGGGCGGCCTGGTGGTCGCCCGACTTGCGATTGCATAGATATCATAGTATAATGCGATAAAATGGTTTGGCGTATGGCCATGTGCGGCCATGTACCCTGCCGCTTGCCCGGAGGCGCGATGGAACGACAGGCGCGGATTAAAATGCATCGGATGGACTACGGCATCCTGCTGACGGTGACGCTGCTGTGCGCCTTCGGCCTTGTGATGGTGTTCTCCGCCAGCTATTATTCGGCGCAAAACCGTGCCGTGACCAATTACGACGGCTATTACTACCTGCGCAAACAGGCCGTCTACATGCTCATCGGCTACCCCATCATGCTGCTGCTGTCCTTCTTCGATTACCGCCGCCTTGAAAAGTATAAGGTGATCGGCTTCCTGGTTTCGGTGGGCCTGCTCGTGGCGGTGCTCTTTTTCGGCGATACGACCAATGGCGCCCGGCGCTGGCTGGACATCGCGGGGCAGAGTATCCAGCCTTCCGAGATCGCCAAGTTCGGCATGATGCTGTACATGTGCGCTTTTATGTCCCGCAAGCACGCCGTCATGCGCGATTTCAAGCGGGGCATGCTGCCCATGCTGCTCATCGTCGGCGTAATCTGCGGCCTCATCATGCTGCAGCCGAATATGTCCATGGCCGTTATCGTCGGCCTCATGGGCTACGCGCTGTTGTTTGTCGGCGGCGCGGATGTGAAGCAGCTACTGTTGCTCGGCGTGGTGCTCATCGCGCTGTTCTTCCTGCTGGCGTGGATCGAGCCGTATCGCCTTGCGCGCCTGACCACGTTCACCGATCCGTGGAACGACGGCATGGACGGCCTGGGCAGCGGCTATCAGCTCATCCAGTCCTACTATGCGCTTGGCAGCGGCGGGCTGTTCGGTCTCGGCCTCAACAACAGCCGGCAAAAACTGCTGTACATGACGTACGGCGAGAGTGACTTCATCTTCTCCATCCTCGGCGAGGAGCTGGGCTTTGTGGGCGCCGTAGCGGTGCTGTGCGCCTATGGTTTCATCATCTACCGCGGCATGCGCATCGCGCTCCGTTGCCGCGATCGCTTCGGCTGTCTGCTTGCGGCCGGCATCACGATCGTGTTCTCGCTGCAGGTATTCGTCAACATCGGCGTCGTCACCGGCGTCATGCCGACCACCGGGCAGGCGCTGCCGTTCATCAGCGCGGGCGGGTCCTCGCTGCTGATCTTCCTCTCCGCCATGGGCGTGCTGCTCAACATCTCGCGCTTTACCACGCAGCGCCAGGCGCTGCCGGCCGGGGTCGAGAGCCGCCGCAACGCGCCGGAGCGCGCCGGACGCGCCGTCAACACGCGCCGCCCCCATCCGTCCCCCCGCTGACGGGCGGGCGGAAGGCGCTCCTTGAAAAAACGGGAACATTCGACACCTTCCGTGCATACAATATCGTGTGTGGAATGCGGGCCGCCGGCACGGCCGTCCATGGCAGGCGCCGCCGCATCCAATCGATGCGCGGAGGTGTTTCATGCCGAAACTGATCGCGGAAGGCGGGTACCCGATCGACGGCGTTTGCCGCATTGGCGGCGCCAAGAATGCGGTTCTGCCCATTCTTGCTGCCTGCATGCTGACGCGCCGCAGCGTGCGGCTGCTGGACTGTCCGCGTCTGACGGACGTGGAGAACATGCTCGGCATCCTGCGCCTGCTCGGTTGCGGCATCGAGCGCGCCGCCGGGGCCACCGGCGAGGGGGACACGCTGTCTATCGACGCTTCCAGCGCCTGCCGCTCGGAACTGCCGGAGGAGCTGTCCAAGGAGCTGCGCTCCTCCATCTTTCTGCTGGGGCCGGTGCTCGGCCGTTTCCGGCGCGCGGTGGTGACGTATCCGGGCGGCTGTGAGATCGGGAACCGTCCGATTGACCTGCATCTGTCGGGCCTGTCGGCGCTCAACGCAGACATCCGCGAGGAGGGCGGGCGCATCCGTTGCGACGGAGCGCGCCTCGTCGGGGCGACCATCCACCTCGACTACCCGTCGGTCGGCGCGACGGAAAACATCCTCATGGCGGCCACGGCTGCGGAGGGGGAAACGCGCATCCACAACGCCGCGCGCGAGCCGGAGATCGTGGATTTGCAAAACTTTTTGAACGCAGCGGGCTTCTATGTGCGCGGAGCGGGCTCCTCCACGGTCGTGGTGCGCGGCGGCTGCGAACCGCGGGAGGTCACCTACCGCATCATGCCCGACCGCATAGCCGCCGGCACGCTGCTCGTGGCAGCGGCCATCACGGGCGGGCGGATCACGCTGGAGAACGCCGTGCCGGAACACATGGCGGGTACGCTCGCCAAGCTCGGCGAGTGCGGCTGCACCCTGGACGCGCGCGGCCGCACCATCCGGCTGACCGGCCCGGCACGGCCGAAGGAACTTCGCCGCGTGGAAACGCTGCCGCATCCGGGCTTCCCCACGGATATGCAGGCGCAGATGTTTGCGCTCTGCTCCGTGGCGGAGGGCACGAGCGTAATCGTGGAAAACGTGTTTGAAAACCGGTTCAAGCATGCGCAGGAGCTTTCGCGCATGGGCGCTGTCAGCGCCATCCGGAACCGGACGGCCGTCATCCGCGGCGTGCCGAAGCTCGTCGGCGCGACCGTAACCGCGCATGATCTGCGCGGCGGCGCGGCGCTCGTGCTCGCAGGCCTGCGCGCGGAGGGGATCACTACCGTGCTGCACGCCGAACGCATCGACCGCGGATACGAGCGGCTGGAGCGGACGCTCTCCGCCCTCGGCGCGCATGTATGGCGCGCGTCGGATTGAGGCCGGTCCGTATCACAAAGGAAGGATTCATGGCAAAGAATAAACGGGGTGCCGAACAGAAAAAACGGCGGAGCCTGCTGGCCAGCCTGTTTGAACCCGCCGGGGAATCGGAAACGGAGGGTCTGTTCGACGAACCCGAAATGGAGGAAGAGGAGCTTGTCCACCTGTTCGACGACGATGAAGTGGACTTCTCCGATGAACAGGACGCGGCTGCGCTGTCCGACCTGACATGGGACGACGGCGAGCGCGTGGTGGACGAGCTGCCGCAACCGGAAGCGGAAAACGGGGAAGCGCACGGCCGCAGGCGCCGCGAAGCGGCGGAGCCGGATGCGGAGGACAAGCCCCGGCCCCGCCGCCGCAAAAGCCGGCAGGCTGCGGAACACGCTTCGCCGCACCGCATGGCGCCCGTTCCCGTATCGCATTTGGAAGACGCCGAACAGCCGCAGCAGCCCGAACCGGAGGCACCCCCGGCTGCGACGCCCGAGCCGCATGCCGGCAACGGCGCCCTGGATGCCGCGGCGTTCCTTGCGCGCGACGCCGCGCCTGCGCGCGATGCGGTCCCTGCGCCCGGCCAACCGCCCGCCCAGGCGGCGGAGGGCGCGGCAAGGGAGCAGACGCCGGAAGAGCGCCCCGTGCCTGCCGCAGACGGGCAGAGCCCGGAGGAGGCGTATCCCGGCGCGGAGCAACGCGCCGGCGGGACGCCGCCTGCCCACGCCCCCGGCGAGAGCGGCGCCGCTTCCCGCGCCAGCCGTACACGCATGTTCCGCACGGGTACCGGCACCACCGCGCGCATCAACGTGAACGAGACGGAAACGCTGCGCAACATCGACGCGGCAATGCGCCGCCAGCGCGAGGAGCAGGCGCGCCTCAAGCACGAGGCGTACGTGCGGCGGCAGAAACGCCAGCGGCGCCGCCAGCGCGCCGTCAAACGCATGGCGATCAACATGGCGTTCGTCGCCTTCATCGTAATCGCCGTGCTTGCCGCGCTGTACTTTACCTTCCTGCTCGACGATATCGTCGTCATCGGCAACGAGACCTATTCGAGCGATTACATCGTCGAACTTTCCGGGCTCCAGTACGGGCGTCACATGCTGCTGTGCGATCTGGAGGCGGCGCGCGCCGGCATCGAACAGGACCCTTACCTGCAGGTGGATGCCGTGGACTACATCTTCCCGGCGCGCGTGCGCATCCGCGTGACCGAGCGCAAAGAGGTCGCCGGCATTATCGGTCTGGACTACAATATCATCATCGACCACAACGGCTACGTGCTCTCCATGAGCGGCGGCACGGACCTGAGCGACCTGTTGCAGGTCACGGGCGTCAGCATGACGGGGTTTCAGGTGGGCCAGCGTCTCGGCCAGACCGATGACTTCGGCACTGCTACGCTCATCACGATGATCCAGAAGCTCGAGCAGTACTCGCTGCTCGACGACATCGTTTCCCTCGACCTGACCACGCCGCTGGCCATCGTCATGCGCGCCCAGAACGGGCTCAAAATCCAGGTCGGCCAGCCGACCGACCTCGACGAAAAGATGCTGTCGTTGCAGAAAAACCTGCCGCAGTTCATGAGCGCCAACATCAGCACGGGTACGCTGTACCTCTCCGCACGCGGCGGCACGGTCTATTCTCCGACGGACGCCGGGCAGGCGCTCGTGGATGACACCGGCGGCACGGACGGCACCGGCGGCACGGACGGCACCGGCGGTACGGACGGCACCGGCGGCACCGACGGTACGGGCGGCACCGGGGGCACCGACGGCACGGACGGCGCCGACGGGCTGAACGATCCGACGCAGACGACGCCCGACGCGCCGACGCCGCCCCCCACCGCTACCCCGCTCCAGCCGGGCGGCGGGGACGGCTTCCAGGGCTGACGGCTACGACTCCGTCGCCGCAAAAACGGCAGGCAACCATCAGGCGGCCGCCCGTACGATCCTTGGATCGTACGGGCGGCCGCTTTCCTACATCTCCGCCTTCCAGGCGGCTTGCGGCAATGCTCAGAAACAGTAGCTTGCCGCCGCAATCGCATTGGTATCGCCGTCCGCCGGGTCCTCGCGCGGGTCCTTCTGCGCGCCGCGCGGCCCGATCCTGCCCACGTCCTCCGATACCGCGGCCACGGCGGCCGCCTGCGTCTCCGTACAGATCACCATGCCGCAGTCGGAAAGCGAGAGCCGCTGTTCGATCGTCTCCGGAAGGATATCCGCCGCAATCTCGACCACCGCACAGTCGCTCACCTGCACGCCGTCCGGGTTGCGCTCGAGCAGGCCGGCATCCACCCGCGCCTGCGCCTGGTCCCGCAACCAACGGCCCGACAGGCGGCGGAGCGCATCGTACCTGGCGTCCACGCTCAAAAACGCCTCCGTCGCCGCAGACGCCACCCAGACGTCGCCGTTGACGCGCAGGAATTCGACCTGTGCGAGCAGCGGCGCCGCTTCTGCTCCAACCTCCAGGTCGCCGTTGATATACAGCTTGCCGCCGTAGCGCCTGAGCAGCGCCCGGTCGAGCACGGCGTCGTCGTTCACAAACGCACAGCCGTCCGGCAGGATAACCAGTTCCGTCGCATCGTCAAACAGCGGCGCCGCTTCCGCCGCGAGGCTGCGCGCAAGAAGCGCCGTCCGCGTCCGAAAGCGCACGCCCTTATCCCGCAAGGCGGCCGGATCGACCGCCGGATCGAGCAGCACAACGCGGCGCTCGGCATAATACAGCGCATCCCGCGCGCGCAGGACGAAGGTATCGTCCAGCACGAACGTGGAACCGAGCAGTATGGCGCCGTCGGGATACGTCACCATGGAGCCGTTCACCGACAACCGCCCCTGCAGCGCAGTGGCCACGCTCGCCGGGCAGCGCGCCGAGCCGTTCACCAGGATGCTGATGCAGTCCGCAAGCGCGGTCTCTGCGCCCGGTTCCAGCGTGAGCTTTCCATTGACGACCAGCGCCAGCCGGCCGGGCGGCGGTGGATTGCCGGGACCGATGGTCATTCTCCCGTTCTGGGTGATCAACCGCACGTCGTCCCCCTCGGGCAACTCCAGGATGTTCGCGGCGCTGATGCGCGCCGCATGGCGTGCCAAAAGCGCCTGCACCGTTGGCGTCGTCACGAGTACCGCCGCTTTTACTTCAATCCGCCCGTATTGGCTGAGCTTTTCCTCCGTCGCGCCGCGCATGTCGCACAGCGCGGCGCGCACCTTCAGGTTTCTTGTTTGTCCTTCCATGCCCAGACTCCTTTCTCTCATCGTTGTATTCCCGCCGCGAACCATCCGCCCGGCATACGCCGCCGCGCCTCCTGCAACCGCAAAGCCTCCCGCCCGCGGCTGCGCCGCAGCAGCCATGCCTCCCGCTCCCATGGTTCGCCCGCTCCTTCCGGCATTCCGCCCGGCCATCCCTGCCGGCCGGGTTTCGTCCTCTTCATGTCCGTTCCCTCCATCCTTCCGTTTCCGCATACCAGCGTCTGAGCCGTGCGCGCGCCGAGCAGAGCCGCTGCCGCACCGCATCCGGCCGCAGGTCGAACAGCTCGGCCAGATCCCGCGCGGCGTAGCCCTCGAAGACGTTCATCACGAACAGCGCCTGCTCGTGCGGCGGGAGCCGGCCGACCAGTTCCTCCACCGCCACGCGGGAAAGGTCGTCCTCCCCCGCCGTCTCCGACGCCATCGGCAGGCGCGTTGCAATGCGTTCGCGCCGAAACCGGTCGATACAGATGCGCTTGGCCGTGCGATACAGCCAGGCACGACAGGCCGGGCCGTCCATCTCGGCGAGCTGATCCGCATGGCCGAGCGCGCGCAAAAACGTCTCCTGCGCCGCATCCTCAGCGGCGGCGCGGCCGCCCAGCAGCCCGCTCAGAAACCGCACGAGCTCGTCAAAATACAGCGGGTACAGCTCTTCGACCAAGCGGCGGCGCTCCTTTCCTCTGGCTTTCACACGGATAACGAATGGAAGAGCGAAAATGTGAGCAGTATTTTGAAAAAATGCGGGGCGGCCCATAGCCGTCCCGCTTGATCCCGCCGATTCAGGCCTGCTTCTCGCGCCGCTTGCGCCTCCTGCCGGTGCCCGCACGGAGCATGAACAGCAGCAGCGCCGCCAGATAGACCGCGCACAGGCCCACCACGAGGAACAGCATCGCGTCCGAATCGGGCGCGAGGCCGATGAGCACGAGCATCGGCGCGCCAAACAGAATGCCGAAGCTCGAGCCCAGCACGAGGTTGTTGGCTGCCGGCGTTTCAAACGTGTCGTCGATCTCGCGCAGCAGCAGCACGCCGGAGCTGATCGTGCCGGTCAACATGCCGTACATGGAGACCAGCCCCTCATAATAATAATCCGGATAGATCCGCCTGCACACCCATTGCAGATAGAATAGCGTCACGGCGCCGCCGGCTACGGCCATCAGCAGGAACGGCACCCACAGGCCGGACAGATCCTCGATGTTGATCGACGCAATGCCCGCAACGATCATCAGGTCGAACGCCACGCCGGAGATGCGCGAGAGCAGATAGTTGTTCTGGTACTGGCGGGTCATGACGTTGGCGCGCCGCAGCAGCCCCATGCAGGCGCGCACAAGCATCGCCAGCGCCGAGCCCACGATGAAGTTGAACCCCCAGAGCAGCGGCGATACCGTGGCCGTGAGTCCCGGCGCGACCGCCGCAATGAGCGAGTCAATGCCGCGCGAAACCAGATACGTCAGCAGGTAGACCATGCCAACCAGCATGACCTGCACGGAAAACCGGTCGATGGACTCGGATACGGGGATCTCGCCACGGTTTTCAAAATCATCCACGGTGACGGCGCTGACCGTCTCGCCCGTGCCGCCCACGCGGCCACGGCGGCGCAGGACGTTGATATAGATCACGCCCACGATGCAGGCGCACAGATACCCGGCCGCCGCAAGCGACAGGCCGAACGACCGTCCGCCCGCAAAGCCCAGCGCCTCGTAGCTCGAGCCAATGTTGTTCGCCTGGCCGGGCCCCTGTCCGTATCCCATCGGCAGCAGGATGCCCGACGCCTTGAACAACCCCGGCATGAACGTATACGCAAGGCCGATGGAAATGGCCAGCCCCAGCAGCGCCTGCACCAGGTATGTGCTCACGATCAGCGCGCCGCTCTTGGCGCCGACCAGCCCGCCGCCGCCCTTCGTCCTTTCCTTCGGAACGCGCAACGACATGGCGATAAAGCCCACGGCAATGCCATGATAGGTGGTCATTTCCAGGAACTCGAGGTCGAGCTCCAGCAGGCCGACGCTGCGCGCCAGCAGCAGCAGAAAGCCGGCCAGCACGGCCGTCGGCATCATCGTCCTGCGGATAAAGGGGAGCTTGCGCCGCAGCAGCGTGGCAAACAGGATCGCCAGGGCGATGATGCCAAGCTGGATCACGAAGTTCCACAATGCGGTATTGTTTGCGCTGAATTCCAAACCGGTCACCTCTGTTCTTTCAGGTATTGCAGAAGAATGGCGTATTTATAGCCACAGCACGGCGGCTTTGCCCCGATCTCATATTGCGTGCCGCCGGAGAAAAAGACCATGCGCGCCCGGCCGCACAGCGCAAGGTCGGTCACCTCGTCGAGGGGGAAGGCCGCTTCCCCTACGCGCAGCGTGGAGGCCGACAGCGAGAGCGTCCCCTCCGCCACGCAGGCGGTGCGGTGCCGCCCGCCGTCAATGCGCAAAAGCCGCTGCGCAGGGTCGGAAAACATGGGTTCGTCCGGGGTCGCCTCCGCCCTGGCGGCAAGCTGCCTCGTCCCGGCGCGCTGCCAGGCGTCCCAGTCGCGCACGGTCGCAAACGGCACGTCGTCCCCTTCAAAAAATCCGTACTCGTTGTAGCGCACGGAGAGGCCGCAACTGCACGTAAACCGGTCATCCTTGCCGTGCAGCGTGCCGACGCCGCCGCAGCGCGGGCACAGGTACAGCGCGTATTCGAGGCCCTCTGCCAGCCGCTTGCCCCGGTAGCGCAGCATTCGCTCGCGCTGGCGCTGGCTCTCAAACGCATCCTCGTACAAATCGGCGGCAATGGCCGCGTTGACCTGTTCATCCGTCATGCCGGCGAGCTGTTCGGGTTTGTACACATGCACGAGTTCGCCCGTGACGCCGCCCCTGCGCCGGGTGAGCGCCCAGCGCGGCGTGGACAGATAGCCGCCCCGCAGCCGGTAGGTCGCCAGCGAGGCGCGCGAAGCGCGCGCCAGCTTGCCCGTGGCCGGATAGATCGGTCCGGTCACGCCGTTGAACGAGCGGTTGCCCTCCGCAAACAGGCACACGTTCCGGCCCTTGCGCAGCGTGCGAAGGATCTGCATGGCGGACTGGGCGTCCGCCGTGCCCTTCATCCGCGCGATGGGGGCAAACGCCCATACCAGCAGGCGGGAAAGCAGGCCCCAGCGGAACACATGCTCGCTGGCGACAAAATACAGGTGATCGTCGAACGCCATGCTTACAAGAATGGGGTCGTAATCCATGTTATGGTTGGCGACCACGAGCATGGGTGCGCACCCCGGTGCGCAAACGGGCGCGGAAAACCCAACCGCCCGGCAAATGGGGCCGCCAAGCGTCCGTTTGAGAAAGCGGTTGATGCGGACATGAAACGAATGGGAAGCCATCGGCAGCCCCCTTCCGGCGCCGCCCGAAGCGGGCGCACGCGCGCTCGGTCAACCGACGGCAGAGTTGTTCATCAAATATTTACAGATCATTATACTGCAAAATCCAACCCCATGCAACCGCATTTGCATCTTATTGCATGTTTGCCCATGCGGCAATGCCGGCCAGATTGTTTTAACAGGGTGTAAAGCCGGATACATGTATAAATATGCGCCGTGCCGGCAGGGGGCGCGGCGCCGGCCGGCCTGACGCAACGTCAAGTCGCAATCGCACCGTCCTGCGGGGCATCGCCCCCACGGGTGAAGCGGCGCAAAAAGCGCAGCAGTACGATCATTGCGAGCACGGCCGTGAGCGTCTCGGAGACGAACTGGGCATAGGAAAGCCCGTACAGCGGCCAGGCCGCATTGAGCAGATACAGCGCCGGAATCTCAAAGACGAGTTTGCGCAGGATGGCGAACAGCAGCGATTCGCGCCCCATGCCCGTGGCCTGAAACACGGCCACGGCCAAAAAGTCCAGCCCCATCGCAGGCAGGGGCAGCGTCAGCCCGCGCAGGAATACGGCTCCATACGCGACGGTGGCCGAATCGTTCAAAAAAGCGCGCACCACCACATCCGGCGCGGCAAACAACACCGCGCCAAGGCTCAACAAGATGGCGAGGTCAATCCGGGCCGCGAACCACAGGCCCCCCTTGAGCCGGGAAGCGTTGCCGGAGGCATAGTTGTAGCTCACCAGCGGCATGAGCCCCTGCGAGAGCCCCAGCGCCACATACATGGGCACCATGGACACGCGCGTACAGATGCCCATGGCGGCAAGGGCCTCCGCGCCGAAGGGCGCCGCCAGCGCGTTAATCGCGGACGAGGCGACCACATTGAGCAAATTCTGCACCGCGGCGGGCACCCCGACCCCGCACACGCCCAACACGATGTCGCGCCGCAGGCGCAGCCAGCGCGGGGACAGGCGGATGTTGGTCGCGCTCCGGCGGACGCGCAGATAGATCAGGAAATACAGCAGCGCAACGCAGTTGGAAAGGAATGTGGCCAGCGCCGCGCCCTCTGCGCCGAGATCCAGGCCCCATGGCAACACAAAGATCGGATCAAGCACGATATTGAGCAGCGCGCCGCTCATCGTACCGATGCTCGCGTGCAGGGACGCGCCCTCGGAGCGGATCATATAGGCGAGCACCACGTTCAAAATGGCCGGCGCCGCGCCCGCCGTCACCGTCCAGTTCAGGTAGCGCGCCGTGACCGGCAGCGTCGTGGCGTCCGCGCCAAGCAGCAGCAGCAACGGCCGCTGGAACACCGCGCAAAGCAGCGAAAACAGCAGGCTGCACGCCAATGCGCCATAAAAACCGAATGCGGCGCTGGCGCGCACCGCATCGTAATCCCGGCGGCCGAGCGCACGGCCCATCATGCTCGCACTGCCCACGCCGAACAGGTTGTTGACCGCATAGAATGCCAGCAGAACCGGCGCCGCCAGCGTGACGGCGGCCGTCTGCACCGGCTGGTTGAGCAGCCCGACAAAATAGGTGTCCGCAAGGCTGTAGAGCACCGTGACGAGCGAAGCCGCAATGGTCGGCAGCACGAGCTTCATCACGGCACGCGGAATGGGCATCACCTCAAACAGCTCCGCCTGCTTCCGCTTGGCCTCCTCGACCGTCCGGTCCTGCTCGTCGGCGCCCGCCGGCTCCTGTGTGTCGTATCCAGCCGTATCCGTCGTCTCCATCGCGTACCTCTTTGCCTTTTCGTGTCCATTTCCGGGTGATCCCGCCTCTGCCGGCGCCTGCGCCAAACAAAAGGCCGCAACGCGGCCATAGCGCAACGGGCGGAACGCCGTCCTATCCCTTAAAGCGGTATACCCCGCCCGGATTCATGCCGCCCTCATCGGTCTGCAACAGTTCCGATACGGTAACGAGCTGATAGCCCTGCTCCTGCAACGCCGGCACAATGCGCGCAATCGCCTCCACCGTTTCGTCATACCGATCGTGGAACAGGATGATCGCCCCGTTGAGGCCGGTGCCGTTCTCATCCCATTCGGCCAGCGCCCGTTCAACGATCTGATCGACGGTCGGGCGCGGCGTCAACGAATCGTCCGTACTGCGGCGCCACATGATAATGGACAGGCCGAGTTCCCTGGCCAGCGTTTTGATGCGGTCATCGTCGGTCTTGTAGCTGCCATATGGCGGGCGCAGCAGCTTTACGTCGTAATCGAACAACTCCTTGAGCGTTTCATTGACCGACACAATGGCTTCGCGCGCCTCCTCCGCGCTGACGGCGCGCAGATCGGTATGCGCCTGCGTATGATTGCCAATTTCGCAACCGGCGCCAAGGATATCCTCCAGAATCCCATAGTTGCCGGGGATCTGCTGCCCCAGCACAAAGAAGGTGGCCCGTGCGTTATACTGCCGCAGCGTTTCAAGGATGCGCGGCGTATGGTACGGGTCCGGCCCGTCGTCAAACGTGATGGCGACCATCTTGCCGTCCGGATCGATGTTCATGGCCTCGATGGCGGCCTCCACCGCCGCCTCGTCCTCATATCCGCCGTAAGCGGTGAGATAGCGTCTGAGCTGCGCGCACCGCTCCAGATACCAGTCCTCCATGATGCTGGGTTCCGCCGTGGCCGCCGGCATGGCCGGCGTCTCCGCCTCGAGGTCGGCCCCCTCATCGGGTATGACCGTCTCCGCCGGGCCGGCCTGCTCGGCGTCCCCGCCGCCGGACAGGCGCACGACAAGCACCACCGTCAGCACCAGCAGCAGGGCGATGATGAGGAGAAACAGCGCCCCCAACGGGCGAATGCGTATCCTGCGATGTCGTTTCATGTCGAAATCATACCACAAGCGGGCACCCGTTGCAAGCCGTGGTCCCAAAGCCTTCTCCCGCAACAATCCCGGACCGGCAAGCCGCCTTACGGCGCCGGCAGGCAACCGCCGCTGTCGAGGAGCCGTCGCAGGGGCGGCAGGCGCAGCCAGAGCCGGGCGGCAAGCGCGCCGGCAAGGTTCAGGATCACGTCGTCCACATCGCAACTGCCGCATCGCAGCGCAAGCTGCAGGGCTTCCACCGCAAGCAGCAGCGCCAGCATGACGCCCAAAAACGGCAGCAGCCGCCGCATGGGCCGGAGCAGCAGCGGCAGCAGCACGCCCATGGGCACGAACAGCACAAGATTGCCGAGAAGATTGGCCAGCGCCGTCAGCGGGATGGCGCCGCGCCACAGGGCGCGCACGTAGCGCGACACCGTGGCAAACGGCCGCAGGTTGACGCCGTAACGCCGGTAGGCGTCCCAATCGGACAGCATGTCGTCGCGGCGGCTCAAAAACAGCACGTACAGCAGCAGCGCCGCATATGCGGTGAACAACATCCAGAGGCAGAAACGCGCCGCCTGCACCCGCTCCTTTGCATCCGGCAGCGCGCTGGTCATCAGCGATGTGGCCAACAGGGCGAGCAGCAACGTCAGCACCGCAACCGGCACCCAGTCCCGCCAGCGCGGGCCCAGCTCCGGAAGCGGCAGATCGAACATCTGCAACATAAGAAACGCCGCCGCTGCATACAGCAGGCAGGCGGCGGCGCGTCTGAGAACCATCCTGCGTTCCATGCACACATTGTACCGCAGGATCAGGGGCTTTGCAACGGCAAGTTTTGCCGCCGGGCGAAAAGCGGCCTACTTCCGCTCGCCCGTGCCGGACACCTGATCGTCTACCGAAGGCACCAGCTCCGAATAGCCCCAGGCAATCGCCTCCGGGATGGTACGCTGATAGCTCAACCCCACCCCGAGATGCACGTTGATCTGCTCGCCCATGAACACCATACAGGCGGAAATCCCCCCGTCCAGGTTGTAGGCAACGGAACAGCCCTCGTCGATCATCAACTGCGCCAGCTCCGTCATCGTCGCGCCGGCGCTGTACGGCACGGTTTCACCGTTGACCTTGACCTTGGTCTGACGGCCGTCAACGACGATGGCCACGAAATGCCCCGGCTCGACCATGCCAAGAGCGGTGCGCGGGTTGTTGCCCTTGATCCGGCTGGACGCCACGGATTCCACGATCGCGCCGTCGCGCACGAGGATGGGGTCGTACATGAAGCCGTAGCTGTTGAGCACGCCCGCCTCCAGCAGCTCCTGTGCGGTGACGGTCTTGCGGTCAAACACGCGCATGCTCATATCCGGATAAAGCGCCAGGGTATCCGACGCCTGGCCCTCATAATAGAGGAAGCCGTTGCGGATCATCACGCCCTTATCCTCCTTCTCCTGATGGATGAGGTTGTCGCCCGTAATGAGCAGCACCGCCTTGTTCATGCGCGCGACCTTCCACGGCATCTGCTTGGGGCCGCCGCCGTTTTGCAGCGCGTTTGAGAAAACGGCGCGGAACGAATCGACGTCGCGCATGCGGATGTGCGCCACGAAATAGGTCATGGGCTTGTCGTTAGAGCGGCGCTCGATCAGGATGGAGAGCGTATCGGTGCGGTATTCCCACACGCCCCGCTCCGCATCGGCCACCACGACCTCCTCTGGGTCGTCCTCCGCGCGGAAATACTCCGCCCACGGGTGCGGCGTGGGCTCCGGCGTGGGCTCTATCGTCGGCTCCGGCGTGGGTTCTTCCGCCGGCGCGGCCGTGGCGGGCGCCTGCGGCGCGCTCGTCTGCTCCGGCAGCGCCGCTTCGCCCTGCGCGCCGGCCGCCTGCTGCGCGTCCGCCCCCGGCAAAAGCAGCAACAGCGCCGCGGCGAGCAGCATGGCAAGCAGCGGCAGCAGGCACACGGCCACATGCGGCGCGGGCCGCTTCCCCTTCCGCGCCGCGGCCGGGCGGCGGCTGCGCCACAGCAGCAGCGCGAGCGTCCCGGCCAGCCCGGCGAGCACGAGCGCGCCCATGAGCAGCAGCCGCTCCTGCGTCACGCCGGCAAGGCCCGCCAGCGCGCCGCCGGCCGCATCCGTCCCCGCCGGCGCGGCCGCCGGTTCCGCCGTGGGCTCCGGCGTGGGCTCCATCGTCGGCTCCGGCGTGGGTTCCGGCGTCGGCTCCGGCGTGGCAGTCGGCGCGGGCGGCACGTCGATGTGCTCGAGCAGGTCCGCGCCGGTATCCGCGCCGACGGCGCTCGTCACGAGCCGGTAGGCGCACCCCGCGGCGGCCTGCGGGCGCAGCACCGCCTGCGAGGCATAGCCGGTATCCAGCGCCCGCTGCGCGAGCGCATCGGCGCTCTGCCCGCCGTAGGCAACAAGCGGCGCCGCGGTATCCGGCACGGTGGCCTGCGCCGCCTCCGCCGTCTGCTGCGCCGTGGCCAGCATGTAAAACTTCTGCGGCTGCCAGGAGGTCTCCTCCCCGCCGGCGAGCGCGGCGAGCGCGTCCTCCACCGCCTCGCCGGTGAGGCGGTGCATGCCGTTCTCCTGCGCGCGGTCGCTCGAATAGGTGACGACGACCGCCGGCCGCAGCGCGCCGATGATATCCTCCAGCACGCGGCTGGGCGCTTCGCCCGCGCCCCATTCCTTCTTGCCGCGCAGCATGTCGTAATCCGTGCCGCCGCGGCCGGTAAACCCGGCGACGATGGGCTGCGCGCGCAGCCCCAGCGCATACAGCGCCGCGAACGACTCGCTGCGCGCCTGCGCCGTCGTCTCCGTCATGAACAGCACGCGCACGTCCGCCCCATGATCGAGCAGCACCGGCAGCAGCCCGCCAAATACGGTAAATTCCTCCCCCGGTTGGGCGACGACGAGCAGCACATCCGGCTCCGGATCGCCTGTCGTCCACTGCTGCACCGTTGCCGGCAGGACGCCCTCGCCATAAACGGTCAGCCCGGAAAGCGCCATGCGATCCTCGCTCAGCCGTTCCTTTCGTTGCGACTCCGTCTCCTCCTGCGGGATAAGCCCGTCTCCCACGAGCAGTTCGACGCCGCTGCACCCCGCCTCGAGCGCGAACGTCCGGTTCAGGATGCCATCCCTGACCAGTTCGCGCGACAGCTCCTCCCCGGCCGCCCCGTACTGCACGAGCGTATAGCCGTCCGCCGGCGCGGCATACCATTCCAGATACAGCGTCCCCGCCGCCTGCCCGGCGTCCGGCCAGTCGGCCCGGATCGTCTCGCCCAGCGCGCAGGGGACGCGCGTATTGGCGTTGCCATCCGTCAGGCGTTCAGACAGATCCGTTACGGAGGCGGCGTCCGCCACGACGGCGCCCTCCGGCTGCGCGGGGAGCGTAAACACGAGCGGCAGCGCCTCCGCCGCCGTTTCCGCTGCGTCCGTCGCCTGCGCCGTCGTCGCGCCCGGCAGCGTCGCAAGGAGCAGCGCCATGGCCAGCAGCGCCGCAAGAGCTCTCCCAAATCGGTTCCTCATGTGTATGTCCCCCTCCTCTTGATCCTTTGCCGGGCGCGCCGCCCTTACAGGGCAAAGACCCCGTCCCGCAGGATGATCGTTTCGCCGCCATCCGGCAATATGCCGGTAACGGACAGGTCGGCCGTGCCGATCATGAAATCCACGTGCGTCACGGACGCATTGAGCCCGTGCTCCAGCCGCTGCGCCGCATCCATCGCATCGCCTCCCGCAATACAGGGATACGCGTCGCCGAACGCAAAGTGGCAGGCGGCGTTCTCGTCGAACAGGGTGTTGTAAAACAGCGTGCCCATCTGCGCGATGGGGGAGTCGAACGGCACGAGCGCCGCCTCCCCAAGATACGCCGCCCCGTCGTCCAGCGCAATCGCCCTCTCGAGCAGCGCCTGCCCCTCCTCCGCCTCCACGCGGACGATGCGCCCGTTTTCAAACGTCAGCGCAAAGCCGCGCACGACGTTGCCATCCAGCACAAGCGGCAGCGAACCGACCGCGCGGCCGTTCACCCCGTCGCGCTTTGGCGCGGTGAACAGTTCCTCGGTGGGCATGTTCGCCACAAACGGCACGCCGCCCGTGGTGCGCTCTGCGCCGCCGACAAAGAAATGCCCCTCTGGCAACTCGACGGTCAGATCCGTGCCAAGCGCATTGCGATAGCGCAGCGCGCGCAGGGAAAGCGCGTTGAGCCGGTCTCGCACGCGCGCCAGCCGGTCCAGATGCGCGCGCCACGCAGCCGGGGCGTTGCCGTCGCCGCGCACGCGCACGGCCTCAAAGATCTGCTCATAGAGCCGCGCTTCGCCCTCCTGCGCCGGAACGTTCGGGAACACGGCGGCCGCCCATGCCGGCGTCGGCACCGACGCCACGCACCACTGCACGCGGTTGCCCGCAGTCGCCTCCCGGAACTCGCGCAGCGCCTCGCCCGCAGCGCGGTTGGCGCGCGCAATGCGGGCCGCGTCCACGCCGGCAAGCGCCGCCGGATCGTCCGCATGGATGGAGAGAAACGCCGCCCCGTCGTGCAGATTGTCCAGCCGGAATGCGCGTCGCCACGTCGGGCAGACGTCGAACACCGCGTCGTCCGCATGCAGATACCGCAGGCGCGCGAGCGCGTCGTCCCGCCACTCCATCTCTACGCGCGCACAGCCCGCCGCATAGGCGGCCGCCGCGCACAGGCGGGCAAAGGGCGCCGCATCCACCGGGCAGGAGATGACCAGCGGCTGTCCCGGCTGGAGGTTCAGCCCCACCTCGACGAGCAGCTTTGCATATTCGCGTTCCTTTGCGGCCAGCAGGGCCGGGTCCGTCCGTTCGTTTTCCCGCATGGAGTTCCTCCGTTTCCGGCAGAATTGCGCCGCCTTCGCCCCGTCTCCCCATATCCTTATGGTCGAAGCGCGGAGCGGCTGGCCGGCATTCCCAAAGGGGCGGGCCGTTCGGCCCGGTTCGTTCAGAGCGTGACAAACGTGGGGGCATGTCCCACGTGCGGCAAAAACCGCCCGAGCAGATCCGGCGTGCGGATGCGCAGGCTGGATGTGTTCACGCACGGATGGCAGCCGATGTACGGCGCCTCCGTCACATCCCGGTCGATGAGCAGGCGGACATGCCCGCCGGTATCGTTCATCAGGCCCATGACGGACACGGCGCCCGGCAAAATATCGAGGTATTCCTCCATATGCGCCGCATCGGCAAAGGACAGGCGCGCAGAACCGATCTGGTGCGACAGATCCTTCGTGCGGAACGGCTTGTTCCCGGGCAGCAGCAGCAGATAGAAGGCCGTATGCTGCGCATTGCACAAAAACAGGTTCTTGCACATGGCCACGCCGAGCAACGCATCGATGGCCGTGCAGTCCGCTATGGTTTTGGCGGGGTCGTGATCGGCGCGCGCATAGGCGACGCCCAGCCGGTCGAGCAGGTCATAGACGGCCAGCTCGCGCGCCTCGCGCCCGGCCGTATCCTGCGGCCTTCCCTCGTACAGCACGGGATCGACGTAAAAACCTTGTTCCATGTCCGCTTCTTCCCCTCCCCGCGCCTCAGTTGCGCAGGCTGTGAATCGGCGCCGGGATGCGGCCGCCGCGGGCGATGAACGCCGCATTGTCGCACCCATTGACGCGCATGACCGGCGCGGTGCCGAGCAGGCCGCCGTAGGCGACCGTATCGCCCACGTCCTTGCCGGGGACCGGGATGATGCGCACGGCCGTCGTCTTCTGGTTGATCATGCCGATGGCCGCCTCGTCCGCAATGATGCCGGCAATCGTGTCCGCGCTGGTTGCGCCCGGCACTGCCACCATATCGATGCCGACCGAGCAGACGCACGTCATGGCCTCGAGTTTTTCGATCGTCAACGCGCCGCTGCGCGCCGCCTCGATCATGCCGGCGTCCTCGCTGACCGGGATGAACGCACCGGAAAGCCCGCCCACATGGCCGGACGCCATGACGCCGCCCTTCTTCACCGCATCGTTGAGCAGCGCCAGCGCCGCCGTGGTGCCCGGGGCGCCTGCGCGCTCGAGCCCCATCTCTTCAAGGATATAGGCCACGGAATCGCCCACCGCCGGGGTCGGTGCGAGCGACAGGTCGACGATGCCGAACGGCACGCCCAGCCGCTCCGCCGCCACGCGCGCCACGAGCTGGCCCATGCGCGTGATGCGGAACGCCGTCTTCTTCACGGTTTCGGCCACCACGTCGAACGGTTCGCCGCGCACCTGCTCAAGCGCGGTCTTGACCACGCCGGGGCCGGATACGCCCACGTTGATGCAGCACTCCGGCTCCCCTGCGCCATGGAATGCGCCGGCCATGAACGGATTGTCCTCCACGGCATTGGCAAACACGACGAGCTTGGCGCAGCCAAACCCGCCGCGCGCCTCCGTCCGGCGCGCCGTCGCCTTGATGATGCGACCCATCCACGCAACGGCGTCCATGTTGATCCCGGCGCGCGTGGAGGCGACGTTGACCGACGAGCAAACGCGCTCCGTCACCGCCAGCGCCTCCGGGATGCCGGAGATGAGGCGGCGGTCCGCCTCGGTCATGCCCTTTTGTACGAGCGCGGAAAACCCGCCGATAAAATTGACGCCGAGCGTCTCGGCCGCCCGGTCGAGCGCCTCCGCAAACGGCACGTAGTCCACCGTCGCCGACGCCGCCGCCACCTCCGCCACCGGGGTAACGGCCACGCGCTTGTTGACGATCGGAATGCCGTACTCGGTTTCGATCGCCTCGCCCGTGCGCACAAGCTGCCCCGCCATACGCGTCACCTTGTCGTAGATCTTGCGGCAGGCAGCCTTCGGATCGGCGTCGGCGCAATCGTACAGCGAAATGCCCATCGTGATCGTCCGAATGTCGAGATGCTGCTGTTCGATCATGCGGACGGTTTCAAGAATCTCCCTCTGGTTCTGCATATCAGTTCACCGCATGCATGGCGTTGAAGATGTCTTCATGCTGGATGCGGATGGAAAGCGCCATCTCCTCGCCCAAATGCACCAGCGCGTCCCGCAGCGTCGAAAAGTCGGTCGTACAGCCCTGCACATCCGCCAGCATGACCATCGTAAAATACTCGTTCATGACCGTCTGGCTGATGTCCAGCACGTTCACCCCGTATTCGGCCAGCAACGTGCTCACGCGCGCAATGATCCCCACGCGGTCGTGCCCGATGACGGTGACAATCGCTTTTTTCATGGAAAATCCTCCATATTCGCCTGATTCCTTTTATCATACAACAGCGGGCGAAAAAACGCCACAGTTTTTAGCGCAATCGGGAAAAGGAAAAGATGGGAAACGGACGGCCGAACGGAGCTCCGCCCCGCCGGCCGCCCGCAGGCGTCACTCGTTGCGGATGGCTGCCAGCGGGCTCAACCGCATGGCGCGCACGGCCGGATACAGCCCGGCCAGCAGGCCGACAAGCACGGAAAAAGCCACCGCGCCCACGGCCAGATACAGCGGGATCACGCTCGTAAGCCCGGAGGAGGCGAGCGCGGCGTTGAGCAGCAGCCCGAGGCCGAAGGACACGCCAAGGCCGAGCGCGCCGCCGAACAGGCCGATGAACGCCGACTCGGCGAGGAACATGCCCGCGATATTGCTCATGCGGCAGCCCAGCACCTTGATGATGCCGATCTCCCTGGTGCGTTCATAAATGCTCATCATCATCGTATTGATGATGCCGATGGCCGCCACGAGCAGCGATACGCCGCCGATGGCGCCGAGCAGGTACTGGATGCGCGCCGTCTGCTCCTCCGCCATCTCCACGGCGTCCTGCGCGCTGTACGTGCCGTAGCCCATGTTCTCGATCTGCGTCTTGACGGCCTTGACGTCCTCGAGCTCGTTGCACTTGACGAGCACCTGGTTGTAGGTCCCCTTGCCGCCGCCCACATAATCCTTGTTGTCCTTGATGAGCTCCTCGAGCGTCTCCATCTCCATCAGGCAATAATAGGAATAGTTGCCCTCGTCCTGCATGCGCCCGACCATCTCGATCTTGTACATCGAACCCCTCGGCTCCATGCTCTCGCCGCCGGACTGGTAGACGTTGTTGTAGTCGAACGTGAGCTGGAAGCGGTCGTCCAGCTCGACGCGCGGATTCCCGTCCCGGTCGACGGCCTGCTTGCCGGTGTTCGGGTCCCGGAACCATTGCAGCACGTAGCTGCCCACGACCATCTCCTTGGTGCTGCCACGCCGGGCCTCCGGATAGACGCCCTCGCCAAGCGTGAGGTCAAACTCCGCGGCCAGCTCCGCCTCCACGCCGAGGATGTTCACATCCGACACGTACCGGCCGCTCTTGAGCAGCCCGTACGTTTCGACCATCGGCATGACCGCGCGCACGCCCGGAATCTGTTTGAACGCCTCGACGCTCTGCCTGTTCAGCTCCGTTTCGCGGCTCGTCCCCGTGCCATCCCCCATGTCCACGTACGACCAGGAGTTGACCTGAATCAACGTCAGGCTGCCGGTGCCCGCAAAGCTCTGGATCGTCGCCTCGCGGATGCCGATGCCGAGCGATACCATGACCACGATCGACGCCACGCCGATCGTCATGCCGAGCACGGTCAGAAACGCGCGCAGCTTGCGCCGCCACAGGTTCAAAAACGCGATCGAGAGCAGATCGCAAAGCCTCATAGCGCCTCCAGCTCCTTCTTGCGCGCCCTGTGCCGCCGCACGCCGAGCACCACGACGCCGGCGGCGACGGCCGCGATGGCCAGCGCCCACCAGTACCAGGCGACGCCACCCCCGTCCGCCATGCCGTCCGCGCCGCCCATGGCCGGATAGCCGTCCACAGCGGGCAGATCGGCCCCCGTCCCGTCGATCACGCCGTCCATACCGGGTACGGGATCGATGACGATCGGTTCATTTACCAGCAGCGGCAGGGGCAGCCGCTCCTCCATCTGCTCGCCGTATACATCCTCGTACGTGATGACGACCGTCCCCGCGATGTCGCCGGCCACATCCGTCTGCACGTCAAATTCGGCGCGCAGCGTACCGCCGCTTGCGACATTGCCGCCAAAGTACGTCTCCGGCAGGGAGAGACCCTCGCCCTCTACGCCGACCATACAGTTGTACACGGTGGAACGCCCCATGTTGTAGAGCGACACGCCCACGGCGATCGTCTGCCCCACCCACGGCTCGTCGTACACGAGCGGATCGTCGCACTTGATGCGAATGCGCTGCTGAACCGGGAGCGTGATCGATTCCTCGGCGGTATACGCCTGCTTGCTCGACACGCCGTCATAGCTGAACGAGAGGGAAAGCGCATACGCCTTCGCCTCCGCGTCCGGCGCCGCCTGGAGCCGTACCTTGACGACGGACAGCCCCTCCTTCTCGATCTCCCTGATATAGATGGTGTTGCTCCCATTCTCCGCGGGCAGCACAACGCCCGTCTCCTCGCTCATGTGAAGCTGGATGTTTTTGATCGCCTCGTCGGGCGAAGTGTTGCGCAGTTCGAGCGTCAGCTCAAACGGCTCGCCCGCATAAAGCCGATCGGTATCGAGCGAATACTTCTCCACGATCAGTTTCGGCTGCGAACGGAACGTGACCCCGCCGCCACCGCCGCCCGTGGAAACGCCCTTGGTAACGTTGACGAACACGCTGATGGTCTCCTCCGCGCGCACGCCCTGATAGGTATAGCGCACCTGAAAATCCACCTGCTTGACGCCCTTGGTGATGTCGTTGCTGAACGTGAGGTCCTTGTACACGACCTGCCAGCATTCGCCCGCCGCCAGAGCGCCGGTGCCGCCGCCGTTCGGGTCCTCCGCCTTTTTGACAGCGAGGGACATCGTGGGCAGCACGAACGGGAAGCTGTCGAGGCTCGTGCTGTAGACCGGCTCGATCTCCACGTCCGCAAGGTCATATCGCGCGACCAGGGGCAGCGTGATCGTGAGCTTGCCGCCACGCTCGCCATTGAGCGCCGGAACCTCGCCGTTCTCCTGCTTGCCGCCCAGCCACCGGGACAATTCGACGCGCTCTCCGCCTGCATCCGGCTCGGGCGCAGGCTCCTCTTCCCCGCCGCCGTCCGGTTGCCCGTCGTCCCCGGCCTGCGGCGTAGGCGATACGAGCACCACATGGATCGTCGTCGGGGTAGGACTTGGCGTAGGGGACGGCGTAGGCGTTAACGTCGGTACGTCCACGGGTTCTGAGCCGCTTACCGGCTCGTCGGGCAGGTCCTCATCCTCTGCCAGCGCCGTGCCAAAGCAACCCGCCAGCAGCATCGCGCCGAGCAGCAACGCAAGCAGCCGCCGCGCCTTTGCCCCTGTCAACCATTTGCGTTTCATGCTCCCTGTTCCTCCTGATCCGTTTCCTTATCGGCCGCCTCCGGCTGCGCTGCGTCCGCCGGGGCGCCCATCGGCGCCTGCCGCCGGACGTCCACAATCCGGCCGTCAAGCAAATGAACGACCTTGTCCGCATAAGCGGCCATGTTCGCATCGTGCGTGACCATGATGAGCGTCTTCCCCTTCTCGCGCAGAATGCGGCAGATCACCTGCATGACCTCGTCGGACGTCGTGGAATCGAGGTTGCCGGTCGGCTCGTCGGCAAACACGATCTCCGGGTCCGTCACCAACGCGCGCGCAATGCCCACGCGCTGCTGCTGCCCGCCGCTCATCTGCGAAGGCTTGTGCTTCATGTGCGTCTCCAGCCCGACGAGCCTCAGCATATCCGCCGCCAGGCGGTTGCGCCGATACGTGGGCACGCCGCGAAACGCCAGCGGGAACGCGACGTTTTCAAGCGCGTTATAATACGGCATGAGGTTGAAGGATTGGAAGATAAACCCGACGTGCTGCTGCCGGAAGCGGATCAGCTCGCTCTGATTCATGCGCTCAAGGCGCCTGCCGGCGACGATCAGCTCTCCGGAAGTCACATGTTCAAGGCCGGCCAGCACATTGAGCAACGTACTCTTGCCCGAACCGGAGCGGCCAAGGATACAGCACAGCTCCCCCGCTTCGATCGTGAGGTTGACGCCGCGCAGCGCATGCACATCCACGCTGCCCACCCGATAGACCTTTTTTGCCTCGCGCACCGCGATCAGCGGCTGTTGCTCCATGCGCGCCATACCCCCGTATCCTGAGTCGCCGACGGCCTTCAGACACAAAATGTTGTGTCAATCATAACACTCATACTATAGCATCCGGGTTGCGCGGCAGATGTAAGCAATTTATGAACTTTTTGTAAATACGGGAAAACGTGGCGTAAAACTTTGCAGGGAATGGGCGGTATGCTATACTGTGAGCGGTAGGGAAACGCGCAGATACCGCGCCGCTTTGCCCGCCCAGCCGCAACGAAAACGGAGGATTGACAGGTGGAGCAACCGCATATCCCCATGGAGATCCTTGCGCGCGACCGCGCCGGATGTCCCGTCTCGCTGGACGACCCGGACTATGGCGTGATCGATGCGATCATCGAAGAGGCGCACCGCATCTGCGCCGAGATGAACGCGGGCTGCCAGCCGCCTGCGCGTGTGCGCGAGCTGTTCGCGCGCCTGACCGGCACGGCCCCCGAAGAGACGCTGCGCATCTACACGCCCTTTTATGCCGGATTCGGCCGGAACATCCGCGTCGGGAAAAATGTGTTCATCAACTCGTGTTGCATGTTCATGGATCGCGGCGGCATCACCATCGGCGACCATGCGTTCATCGGCCCGAATGTAAACCTGATCACGACCAGCCACGCGCTCGATCCCGCCGGACGGCGCACAACCATATCGCGCCCCATCGTGCTGGGGAAAAACGTATGGATCGGCGCCGCCGCCATCCTGCTGCCGGGCGTGACCGTCGGCGACAACAGCGTGATCGGCGCGGGCGCCGTCGTCACGCGCGACGTACCGGCAAACACGGTGGTCGCGGGCAACCCCGCCCGAGTCATCCGCAAACTGTAGGAGGGATGCGCATGGATCTGCCGCAGGCGTATCTTGACCGGATGCGTTCGCAGCTGGGCGCGGAAGGATTTGCCGCATATCTGTCCGCCATGGAGCGGCCGTCGCGCCGCGCGCTGCGGGCCAACACGCTCAAAACCACGGCCGACGCGCTCGCCGGGCTGCTCGGCGCGCCGCTTGCGCTTTGCGGCGTCGCGCCGGACGCCTATTTCCTGCCCGACGGCATCCGCCCCGGCCGGCACCCCGCCCATGCGGCGGGCCTGTTCTACATGCAGGAGCCGTCGGCGCAGGTGCCCGTAACGATGCTGGGCGTGCAGCCCGGCGAGGCCGTGCTGGACCTGTGCGCCGCCCCCGGCGGCAAGGCGGGACAGATTGCCGCGTCGCTGCGCAACACGGGGCTGCTCGTGGCCAACGAGGTGTCGCCGTCGCGTGCGGCAGTGTTGCAACGCACGCTCGAACGGCTCGGCGCGCGCTGCGCCGTGGTCACCTCGCTGCGGCCGGATGCGCTCTGCACCGCACTGCCCGGCGCGTTTGACGCGGCGCTCGTGGACGCGCCCTGTTCGGGCGAAGGAATGTTCCGGCGCGAGGCGCAGGCCGTTTCGGACTGGTCGGAGGCGGCCGTAGCCGCCTGCGCCTTCCGGCAGCGGGCCATCCTCGACAGCGCCGCCGTCGCGCTGCGGCCCGGCGGCCGGCTCGTCTACGCTACCTGCACGTTTTCCCCCGAAGAGGACGAGGAGACGGTCGCGCATTTCCTGCGCGCGCACCCGGATTTCCGGCTGCTTGAAACGCGGCGGCTCTACCCGCACACGTCGCCGGGCGAGGGCCAGTTCGCAGCGCTCCTGCAGCGCCGGGGCGAAGGCGTTGCCGCCACGGCTAACCCCACGGGGGAGACCATCCCCGCCTTTTTGACGTTTTGCCGCACAACGCTTGCCGCCGTACCGGAGGAGCCGGCGCGCCTGCTGCCGGACGGGCGGGTGTTCCTGCTGCCGCATCATCTGCCGCCGCATCTGGAACGGCTGCGCGTGCTTGGCGCAGGCGTGGCGGCAGGGGAGATCAAAAAAGGGCGGTTCGTCCCCGCCCATGCGCTGTTCCTCTCCTATGAAAAATCGATGTTTCGCCTCGCCGTCGAACTCGACGGGGCCGCTTTGGCCTCGTTTCTCGCGGGCGAAACCGTCCCGTGCGATGCGCCCGGCGAAGGCTACTCCGCCGTGTGCTGGCACGGCCATCCGCTCGGTTTTGGCAAGCTGACCGGCGGCGCGCTCAAAAACCACCTGCCCAAGGGCCTGCGCCTGCGCTGAGGCGCGCCGTCCGTCAGGCGCCCTCCCCCGGCAGCCGTTCAAACGCGATGCGCGGCGTGCCGTCCGCCACGTAGATGATCCCGCAGCGCACAAACCCGAGCGCCGGCAGCAGGTGCAGCATCGGCGCGTTATTTGCATGCGTATCGGTGCGCAGGTGCGCGCATCTGCCGGCGCTCCAGCCGACGCAGGCGCGCAGTACGCCGTGTATCCGCCCCGCGCTGGCGAGGCGGTGAATGGTGCAATACGGCGTGTCGGAACGCCAGGCCCCGCCCTCGATCCGCGCATAGGTCGGATCGTCCCCGCCGACGAGCGCAAACGCGCCTTCGATCCGGCCGCCCGCTTCGAGTACAAAGCCAGTCCCTTCTTCGATATCCCGCTCTACCAGTGCGCGCGCCGGGTGTCCGCCCCGCCACTGCGCAGCGTTGCCATGCGCGCACATGTACGCACGGGCGCGCGCATAAATCTCGAGGACCTCCGCAAGATCCGCCCAGCCGGTGGGGCGGATGGCCGGCGCCGCCGGCACGGACTCATGCATCGCGCGCCTCCGCCGTGGAGGAGTCCATGCCCTCAAGCCGTTCCGCCAGCAGGCGCGTGGTCAGATACGCCGAAATCGCGTCGATGGCCATTCGGTTCTTGCCGCCCCGCATGACGGCAAAATCCGCATCGTCGATGTACTTGGAGATATACTTTTCGTACATCGGCTTGACCGTCTCCAGATACTGGGCGGCAATGTTGTCGATCGTGCGGCCGCGCTGCTTGATGTCGCGTCGGATGCGTCTGAGCAGGCAGATATCCGCGTCCACCTGCAGGAACACCTTCAGCACCATCATCTCGCAGAGCCGCCTGTCCCGGAACATATGGATCCCCTCCAGGATCAGCACATCCGGCGGGGCGATCAGATCCGGCTTGTCCGCGCGCAGGTGCTGCGCATAGTCGTACGCCTTGGTCGTAATCGCTTCGCCGCGTGCAAGCGCCTGCACGTCGCGCAACATCTCGTCGTAGTCAAAGATCGATGGTTCGTCATAGTTCGTTCGCGCGCGTTCCGCAAACGACAGCTCCGGAAAGCTCCGGTAATACCCGTCCTGCCCCATCACATGGCAGGAACAGGAGAGCGAGTCGCGGATGCGCGCCGCCAGCGTGCTCTTCCCGCTGCCGCTCGCGCCGCAGATACCGACAATCAGCATAAGTATCCCTCTCCGTTTGCTCCATATTCTCCCCGCCGGCCCGAAAGAGGCGGCGGCAGGAAACCGCCCGGCCCGCCGGGAACGGTCCGCCACCGGCGCCCCTACACGATACGGAAGAGCATCTCCCCATACGACGGCAGCGGCCAGCAGGCCTTGTCGACGATGCGTTCGAGCGCGTCGACGCAGTCGCGCAGCCGCTCCATGCGCGGCCTGACCGCGTCCCGATGGGCGCAGGCGCGTTCCAGCGCGCTGCCGCCGCTGGTCCGGTCCACGGCCCCATCCAGTGCGTCGAGCGCGATACGGCACTCGTGCATGCGGCGGTTAAGCGTGCGCAGCATGGCCGTCTGTGCCGGGGCGGCCACACCCGCCTGTCGGCAGTCCGCCGCCGCCTGCGCCAGCACGGCGCTGTATCGGGCGCAGGCGGGCAAGATGGTCTGGCGGGCGATCTTGAGCATGGTCACGGCCTCAATGTGGCCCTGCGTGGCATAGTTGAGCAGCGCGACCTCGCGCCGGGCGAGCGCCTCCCCCTCGGAGAGCACGCCATGCCGGGCAAACACGTCGAGCGTCTGCCGCTCGGCGTAGACGTTGATCGCGTCGACCGTGTTGTCGATGGCGGGCAGACCGCGGCGCAAAGCCCGCGCGGTCCATGCCGCGTCGTAATTGTTGCCATTGAACAGCACGCGCTCGTGCGCGGCGTACCATTGGCCCATGAGCGCGCGCCATGCGGCGTCCCGATCCGGCGCGGCCTCCAGCGCGTCCGCCATCCGCATGAGGCTGTCGGCCACGATGGTGTTGAGCACGGTGTTCGGCATCCCCAGCGACTGCGACGAGCCGACCATGCGGAATTCGAACTTGTTGCCCGTAAACGCAAAGGGAGAGGTGCGGTTGCGGTCGGTATCGTCGCGCTTGATCTCGGCGAGGGTGGATACGCCGATGTGCATCATCTCCCCGGCATGGGCCGGCACTTCGCCGCCCCGCGCCACGCTCTGCAGCGCCGACTGCAGCCGGTTGCCGAGGAACACGGACAGAATGGACGGCGGCGCCTCCGACCCGCCAAGACGGCTCTCGTTGCCAATGGTTGCGCAGCTCATGCGGAGCATGGGCGCATACGCATCCACCGCGGCGATGACCGCCATCAAAAATGTGAAGAACACACGGTTGGCAGCCGCATCCTTGCCGGGCTTGAGCAGGTTCACGCCGGTATCGGTCAGCAGCGACCAGTTGCTGTGCTTGCCGCTGCCATTTACGCCGGCGAACGGCTTTTCGTGCAGCAGGCAGGTCATGCCGTGCCGGTCGGCGATGCGGCGCATGGTCTCCATGATGATCTGGTTGTGATCCACCGCAAGGTTGGCGGAAACGAACAGCGGCGCCAGCTCGTACTGCGAGGGGGCGACCTCGTTGTGCTCGGTCTTGCAGGGCACGCCCATGCGCCAGAGCGCGGCGTTCAGCTCGTGCATGAACGCCATCACCGGCTCCGGCGTGGCGGCAAAATACTGGTCGGAAAGCTCCTGCCCTTTGGCGGGCGGCGCGCCAAAGAGGGTCCGCCCCGTATAGACGAGATCCTTGCGGCGTTGAAACGCGCGCTTATCGATGAGGAAATACTCCTGTTCGCCGCCGACCGAAGGCGTGACGCGGTGCGTCTGTTCGTCGCCCAGCAGGCGCAGCACGCGCACCGCCTGCCGGTTGAGCGCCTCCATGGAGCGCAGCAGGGGCGTCTTTTCATCCAGCGCCTCGCCGGAAAACGAACAGAACGCCGTCGGAATGCACAGGCAGGATGTGCCGTCGCCATTGCGCTTGAGAAACGCCGGGCTCGTGCAGTCCCACGTGGTATAGCCGCGCGCCTCGAACGTGGCGCGCAGCCCGCCCGACGGGAACGACGATCCGTCCGCCTCGCCCCGGATGAGCGCCTTGGCCGAAAACGACAGGATGGGCGCGCGATCGAGGCCGCCGAAGTCGAGAAACGTATCGCGCTTTTCGGCGGTGGCGCCGGTCATCGGCTGGAACCAGTGCGTATAGTGCGTCGCGCCGCGCTCGACCGCCCACGCCATCATGGCGGCGGCCACGGCCCCCGCCACCTCGAACGTCAGTTCGCTGCCCTCCTCCATCGTGCGGTGCAACGCGCGATACACCGCGGGCGACAGGCGGCGCTCCATCTCTGCGTCGGAAAATACATCAGCGCCGAACGCGCTGTATGCGGCGGTCTTATCGATCTCCGGCATGGGACCCTCCCTCTCTGCGGACGCCCGGCGGTCCCTCCCTCCTCTCAGGCGCGCACAGGCACAATCTCTCCCGGCCATAGCGGCGCTCGGCGCGCCAGGCCGGGTTTTTCTGATGGTACCACATCTGCCGCAGGATTGCAATGCGTCCGGCGAAATTTGTCAGGGATTTGTTTCAAATGGGGGGAATCTTCGCTAATTTTCCATAAAAACGGTTCCAAGTGGGGGTCTTGCTCGTTCAACATGCGGAAATCCCGGGAAGATGCAGGCAGAATGAGCCAAAACCGGGGTCGAATGCCGCCCGTCTTCTGCCAGCCGCCGGTGCAGTTGCCGGTAGAGCGTGCCGAAAATGCGCGCCGCTTCCCGCCGCCGGTAAAAACCGCCCCCGGAGCCTGGCCCGGCAGCGCAGGCGCAGTCGCATCACAAATACGGGCGGCGCGCTGCCGCTTCCGGAGCGTCCCCTTGCCGCGGCGCGCCATGTATGTTAAACTGCCGTATTGATCTCGAGGAGGATTGCCATGCGGGCGCCGTTTCAAATACTTGCCATCCCCTACCGAATGGTGGACAGCCGGCCTCTTTTCTGTGTATTTCGTCGTGCGGACTCTGGTCAATGGCAGTTTCTTGCCGGAGGAGGCGAAAACTCTGAAACGCCTCTCGATGCGGCAAAGCGAGAGGCGTTTGAGGAGAGCGGCGTCCGTTCAACCGAATGGATGGCGCTCGAAAGCGTGGCCCATATTCCCGCCGAGGCGATTCGGGAACCCCATCGCCGACACTGGCGCGAGGATGTCTATGTGATACCGGAATATGCTTTCGCGTTTGCTTGTCCCGCGGATGCGTGCATCAGATTGTCGCAAGAACATACCGCATGCGCCTGGTTGTCCTGTGCAGAAGCCGCCCGGAAGCTGAAATGGGACTCAAATCGTACGGCGCTGTACGAGCTCCATTGTCGTTTGCGCGCCAAGCATGGGAAATCCGCCGACCGCCCGTCCGAAGAACCCCATCTGATCCCTGATCCCCAGGAACACCCCGAAGCGGAATAGGGCGGCGGGAGCGGCCGCTCAGGCCTCCAGCCAACGGACAATCGCATCCGCCACGGTGCGGTTGCGCACAAACGCGCTGTAAAGCTCGCGCCCGGAAAGCGGCGCGCTTTCGCACCCGATCTCGACCGTCATGGAGGGGATGCCCAGCGCCTCCACCGCCCAGTCCTTATACCCCGCGCCGTCCGCGCCGCCGCCCTGCAGCGGGTAGCCGGTCACGAGCGAAATGCCGTCCGCCAGCGCCGCCGAGCGGCTGTTGACGGGCTGCCCGTCGCCGTACCCGTAATAGAGCAGGCTGCCGGTGGCATGGTAACTGACGGTCGCATCGAAGGGGAATCGCAGCGTATACGCCCGCAGCGCCTCCGTCTCCGCCGCGGAAAACGGCGCTTCGCCGCCGTACCGCTCGGAGGAGGGCGCGTTGCGCCGCGCGGTCGTCTCCCAGCCGGCCGGAAAATTCCGGTTCAAATCCGTGCCCAGGCCGTTCGCCTTCCAGGCCCGGGCATACGCCGCCTCGTCCAGCGCGGTGAAGCCGGCCTGTACGTCGGCCCGATAGACGGCAAGCTGTTCCCCGTCCAGCGAACCGCTCTGCGAAACGGTCACGCCATCCGGATTGGACATGGGGACGATGTGCCAGCAGACATCCCCATCCGCCAGGCCGCGCCCCGCCCAGTCATCCGCAAGCGCCATCAACAGCCATGCGGTCATGTGTTCGCGCCCGTGGATCGCCCCCTGCAGCAGAACATGGTGCGCCGCGTCCGCCCCGCCGAGCCGCAGGACAAGCAGATCGCGCCCCATTTCGGACACGCCGATGCGTTCCACCTCTATTTTCCCGGGATATGCCTCCGTCAGCGAGGCGGCGTCCGCCAGCAGGGTCTCATAGGTATAGGTGTCCGTGGGCGTCACGGTGGACAGCAGCGCCGGCAAATACGCCTCGTCGGCGGGCCGGATATAGCTCGAAAGCACATAGCCGGTCCGACCGGCATGACACACCTGCGCGTAGCGCCCATCCCACGACAGCAGCGCCATGACCTCGCCGGCACGGATCGTGCCGATGAGGTCGTCCCCGCCCGGCGTACCTCTCAGGTTGATGTATTCCTCGCAGTCGGCGCGCCAGAGCAGCGGCCGCGCAAGGCCGTCCTCGGGCAGCGGCACGAGGCGTTCCACGGCCACATACCCCGCAACCTCCCGGTAGCGGACGAGCGCGTACGCGCCGTTGCATGCCAGCAGCTGCACCGCCTCCCCCGGCGCAACGGAGGCGAACGCAGATCCGCCGTCCGGTCCGGCCCCCAGCCCGGCCGGCGCGCCTTCGGAGATCCGATAGCGCGCCGCCGGCCGCGGCGTGAAGGTCTCCTCGACCGGATACGTCTCGGCGTCGCTGTAATGCCACCACTCGCCCGCATAGCCGACAAAACCGCAATCCTCCATGACCTCCTGCAACAGGCGGGCGTTGGCGGCGGCAACGGCCGAGCAGTCCGAATAGTCGCGGTCGGCCCGCGCTGTAAAATCGTCAAAGCCGGAGGGCATCTCCAGCAGCGCCCCGTACTCATCCGCCAACGTCACATCCACGGCGCCGCCGCGGCAATGCGTCCGGCTGCCGGTTTCCGGGTCCGAAACATACGCGGGATCGGGAAAGGCCGCAAAGAGCGCTCGCTGCGCCGCAAGCGGCCGGTAAGCATCCCAAATCACCAGCGTCAGCCCCATCTCGTCGAGCGCCGCAACCGCCTTTTCGAGCTTTTGCACCGTTCCATAGCGCAGATAGGCGTCCGTAAAATCATAGATCCGGCGGCCGGTAAAATTGTCCGCTGTCGCATAGGCGAGCCGTTGCGAAACGTTCGGCACGTAGTCGGTCACGCGCACGAGGTCGTCCGCGTCCGGGGCCGACGCCACGATGGGCGGCGTGGCGCCGGGCGTGATGCTCACGGGCGAGGCAGTCGCGGCCGGCGTGACGAGCCGGACCGATACGGGCGGCGGCGACGATGATGACGCCTCCCTCCCCTTCCCACAGCCAACAAGCGCGGGGAGAAGCAGGGCGGCCGCCGTGCAAGCAACGATTCTTCTGCCAAACGGTGTCTTCATCCGACGAAAGAGACGTGAAGGGGAGCGATATGCTCCCCTTCGGCGGTGTTTTTTGCGATTTGGTTATTTGATCTCGCAGGTCGCGCCAACCTCTTTGAAAGCGGCCGCGATCTTCTCGGCCTCTTCCTTGGAAACGCCTTCCTTGACCGGCTTGGGCGCGTTGTCCACGACGTCCTTGGCCTCCTTGAGGCCGAGGCCGGTGAGCTCGCGGACGGTCTTGATGACCTTGATCTTCTCGGGTCCGACTTCCTTGAGCACGACGTCAAACTCGGTCTTCTCCTCCACCTCGGCGGCAGCGGCGGTCGCGGGGCCGGCGACGGCGACGGCGGTCGCGGCGGCGGATACGCCGAACTCCTCTTCAAGCGCCTTGACGAGCTCGCTGAGCTCCAGCACGGACATCGCTTTGATATCAGCAATCAGTTGCTCTTTATCCATTGGTATTTCCTCCCATAAAAATTTGTGTTGGTGGTCGTTTCGGTTACTCGGCTGCAGCCGCGGCGGGCGCGTCCCCGCCCATCTTCCTGGCGATCTGATCGAGCACGATCGCAAGGCCGGAGATCGGCGACATCATGCTGCCAAGCAGGCGGGCGATGAGCACATCGCGCGACGGCAGGTCCGCGATGGCGTCGAGATCCTTCGCGCCGGTGACGGCGCCCTCGACGATACCGCCCTTGATCTCGCACTTCTTGACCTTCTTGATGAAGTCCTTGAGGAGCTTGGCCGGCATGACCGCATCCTCATACCCGAATGCAAAGGCGCTCGGCCCGTGCAGCACCTCGTGGAACGACGGGTCGACGCCCGCGGCGTCGCACGCGCGACCGACGATGTGGTTCTTGAGCACGATGTACTCCACGCCCGCCTTGCGCATCTCATTGCGCAGTTGGGTCACCTCATCGACCGTCAGCCCGCGGTAATCGAACGCGACGACCGAGCTGGCGCGCTGGATCTTGTCCTGCACCTCGGTGACCTGTGCGGCCTTCATCTCGATGTTCTTCTGGTTTGCCATGGTTGTTGTTTCACCTCCTCGCAAAAACATGAAAAAGCGTTCCCCGCCAAACGACAGGGAACGCATGTGAGCGAATTGCCCGCGCGGATCGCTCCGCGCCTGCGCCTCGGTAGGATTTACGCCTTGCGGCCACCGACTGTCTTTGGCGGATATGCGGTTTTGTTACCGGCAGGCAGTATACCACGCCTGCGGGGCGCCTGTCAAGCGTCCGGCCGTGTTTTTCAGCCGAAACGGACCGGGTTGAACTTGACGCCCGGGCCCATCGTCGAGGACACCACGACGCTCTTGAGGTAGGTGCCCTTGGCCGCCGACGGCTTGGCCTTCACGATCGCGTCCATGAGCGCCGTGAGGTTCTCCTCAAGCTTCTCCGCGCCGAAAGACGCCTTCCCGATCGGGCAATGCACGATGCTGGTCTTGTCCACGCGGTACTCGACCTTACCGGCCTTGATGTCCGCAATGGCCTTGGCCACGTCCATCGTCACGGTGCCGCTCTTCGGGTTCGGCATGAGGCCCTTGGGGCCGAGCACGCGGCCGATGCGGCCGACGACGCCCATCATGTCCGGCGTGGCCACGCACACGTCGAAATCGAACCAGTTCTCGGTCTGAATCTTCTTGACCAGATCCTCGTCGCCCACGTAATCCGCGCCGGCTTCCTGCGCTTCGCGCGCCTTGTCGGCCTTGGCGAACACCAGCACGCGGACGGTCTTGCCCGTGCCGTGCGGCAGCACGACCGCGCCGCGCACCTGCTGGTCCGCATGCCGCGGGTCGACGCCCAGACGGACGGAAATTTCGATCGTCTCGTCAAACTTGGCCTTGGCGGTGCTCAATACGGTATCGAGGCCCTCGCGGATATCGAACAGCTTGAGCGTGTCGTACGACTTCTTGCTATCGAGATATTTCTTGCCGTGCTTCATATCCGTTCCCTCCTCACTCGCTGACCACGACGCCCATGCTGCGGGCGGTACCTGCGATCATGCGCATGGCCGCCTCGACGCTCGCGGCGTTCAGGTCGGGCATCTTCAGTTCCGCGATCTCGCGCACCTGCGCCTGCGTGATCGTGGCGACCTTGGTCTTGTTCGGCACGCCGGAGGCGGTCTCGATGTTGCACGCCTTCTTGATGAGGACGGCGGCCGGCGGCGTCTTCGTGACGAACGAGAACGAGCGATCCTGATACACGGTGATGACGACCGGGATGATCAGGCCGGCCTGCTTGTTCGTACGCTCGTTGAATTCCTTGCAGAAGCCCATGATGTTCACGCCGTGCTGGCCGAGCGCCGGACCGACCGGCGGCGCGGGCGTTGCCTTGCCCGCAGGGATTTGAAGCTTCACATAGCCTGTGATTTTCTTTGCCATTGCAGTTCCCTCCTGTTTGTTTTGTGGTGCGAGCGGGGTGCCTCCCCCTCCCACGCTTTATGACCGGCGCGCCCTGCGGCGCGCGGGACGTCACAGCTTTTGTACCTGTACAAAATCCAGCTCGACCGGCGTTTCGCGGCCGAACATGGAAACGGTGAGCTTGACCTTCTGCCGCTCCGGATCGAGATGCTCGACGCGGCCGATGAAGTTCTCCAGCGGGCCGGAGACCACGCGCACGTTCTCGCCCACCTCGATGTTGAGCACGATCGGGATGCGCTCCACGCCCATGGCCGTAACCTCCTCGTCGGAGAGGGGGATGGGCTTCGAGCCGGGCCCCACAAAGCCGGTCACGCCGCGCGTGTTGCGCACGACGTACCACGCCCGCGGGTTCATCACCAGGTCCTGCACCATGCCGCCGCCCTTTTCCGGCGGCCGCTCCTTCTCGACCACATCCACGACCATCTTGACCATGACGTAGCCGGGGAACACCTTGCGCTGCGAAACCTTGCGCTTGCCGTTGGGCAGGATCTCGATGACCTCCTCGGTCGGGTATTTCACCTCAAGGATCGTATCCTGCAATCCGAGGTTCTCCACCGACTTTTCGAGGTCCTCCTTGACCTTGTTCTCATACCCGGAATAGGTATGGACAACGTACCACTTTGCTTCCTGACTCATGGCCTTACCCGAGATGGATGCTCTCAAGCGCGCCCATGCCGGAGGAGAAGCCGAGATCCAGCACGTAGATGATGAGCGCCATCGCAATCACGAACACAAACACGGCGATCGTATGCGAAAGCAGATCCTTCCCCGTCAGCCAGGTGAGCTTCTTGAGCTCGCCGAACATCTCGCGGAAGTACCGAATGGGGTGGAAGCGCCGCTCCTTCTTGGGCTTCTTCTTTTCAACGGTCTTTTCTGCGGTCTTGGCCATTGCTTCCTCTTTCCTCCGGCTTACTTGGCTTCCCGGTGCACCGTATGCTTGCGGCAGAAACGGCAGTACTTGGAGAACTCCAGCCGGTCGGGATCGTTCTTCTTGTTTTTGAAGGTGTTGTAATTCCGCTGCTTGCATTCGGTGCAGGCCAGTGTAATCTTGACGCGCATTCGTAAACCCCTCCTGTTCAGGTCAAAAGCATCAAAAACGAGCCCCGTTTTCGGGGCGCCTTTGATAAGATACCACAACCCGCCGCCCGTGTCAACGCTTTTTTGCCGGAAACCAAAAAAGTCCGTTTCCGGCCCGGCGGCGGTGTGTTGCGGCCCGAAAAAACCGCCCGGTCAGGCGGTTGGACCGGCGGGGAAAGGGCTTGCGTCTCCCTCTCCCCGCCACGCTCTTGGTCCATCGGCCCGGTTCGCCGCTTCACTTGCCGGCGACCATGAGCCCGCTTACCAGCACGCTGGGCGCGCCAAAGCAGGCGCCCCCCGGCAGACCGAACTTCAGGTCGTCCCCCACGGCGGCGATCTCCCGGAGCATTTGGAAGAAATTGCCCGCGACCGTGATCTGCGAGACCGCGCCCGCATCGTGGCCGCCCGTGATCCGGCGGCCGCTGGCCTTGAGGGAAAAATCTCCCGAGACCGGGTCCAGCCCGGCATGCAGCCCCTCGAGATCCGTAATGAGCAGGCCGTCGCCCATGCGTGCAAGGAGCGCTTCGCGCGTTTCGGCGCCCGGCGCGAGGTACAGGGTCGTGGGGCCGACGCCGACCGGTGCGGCGGCGGACGGCCGCCGGCCGTTGCCGGTGCTCTCGCAACCCGCTTTCCTTGCGGTCTTGAGGTTGTGCAGCAGCGTGGTCAGCTTGCCGCCGTCCACGATGCGCTTGGTACGGCCGGGCGTGCCCTCGTCGTCAAAGGCGCATGGCAGATACGGATGGAACGGGTCGTCGAGAATGCTCACGCACGGCGCTGCAATTTCCTCGCCCTCCCGGCCGGCCAGCAGCGACCGCCCCTTCTGCGCCTCGTCCGCGGAGAATACGGTGGAAAACGCGCCAAGCAGGCTTGCCGCCGCATCGTTGCGCAGCACGACCGCATATGTGCCGGAGGCCACCGGCTCCCCGCCGAAGAGCGCCACCGTCTCCGCCACCGCCTCCGCGGCGCAACCGTCCGTGTCCAGCACCGCTTCGCCCACGCGGAAAGCGAACGCGTTTTGCACCTCGTCCCCCTCGCGGGCGACCGGCATGGTATAACAATAGGAAATGCGGTCCGTGCGCTCGGCGCAAAGGCCGCGCGTATTGTGGATGGCAACGCGCGCGCGCTGCGTCCCCACCTCGCAGCTCATCACGCGCAGCACGCGCGCATCCTGCGCAAGCGTCGCCCGCTCGAGCGAAAGCGCCAGTTCGATCTTGCCCGCCTCGTCCATATCGGAAAGCGGGTCCAGCCGCTGCGCGACCGCGCGATAGGTGCACGCGCCCTGCATCGGATGTTCCTCCTCGGCTTCGATGGAGCGCGCATTGTCCATCGCCCGGCGGACCAGCTCGTCCGGATCGTCAAGGATTTCGGTATAGGCGTAGCCGTTGCGCCCGCCAAGCTGTACGCGCAGGCTCAGGCCGGCGGTGTGCGACACGGCATACCGGTCGATCTCCCCATCCTGCGCCTGCGCCTCGAAAGAATCGCCCGCCGCATAGTAGGTCTCGGCCGCATCGCAGCCCAGCGCAAGCGCGAGCGCGAACGCCCGCTCGCGGAATTCCTGCAGTTTCATCACAGCGCACCTCCCTTTCCTCCAACGGTGATCTCGGTCACACGGATGCGCGGCTGTCCCACGTTTGTCGGCACGGAACCGGACAGGGAGCCGCACATCCCCTGCCCCATCCACATGCGCGGGCCGACGCGGTCGATGCGCGGCAGAATTTCCGCCCCCTTGCCGATAAGCGTCGCGCCGCGCACGGGCGAAACGATCTTGCCGTCGCGCACCAAGTAGCCTTCGCTTACGGCAAAGTTGAACTCGCCCGTCAGCGGGTTGACCGAACCGCCGCCCATCTTCTTGGCGTACAACCCCTCGCCCATCGTGGCGATCATCTCCTCCTCGCTGTCCTGCCCGGGGCAGATGAATGTGTTTGTCATGCGGGAGGTTGGTGCGAAGGTGTAATCCTGCCGCCGGCTCGAACCGGTCGTCTTCATCTCCATGCGCCGCGCGCCCAACAGGTCGACCAGGTAGCCGCGCAGCACGCCGTTTTCAATGAGCAGATTGCGCTGCGACGGCGTGCCCTCGTCGTCGATGTCGATGGAACCCCATTCGCCCGCAAGCGTGCCGTCGTCCACGGCGGATACGCAATCCGCCGCGATCTTCTGCCCCAGCTTGCCGCAGAACTCGCTGTTGCCCCTGCTCACGCTCGTGGCCTCCAGGCTGTGGCCGCACGCCTCATGGAAGATGACGCCGCCAAACCCGCCGTCGATCACGACCGGCAGCCGCCCCGCAGGGCAATCCGGCGCATGGAGCATCGTCACGGCGGTCTTGGCCGCCACGATGGCGCTCGCGTTCAGGTCGATCGGGCCGGAATACGCCTCAAAGCCGCGGCAGCAGCCCGGCGCTTCATATCCCATCTGCGCCTGCGTATCCTGCATGGCGATGGCGATGACGGCCGTGCGCGTATACGGGCGCTCCGCCGTGGCAAACACGCCGTCGGAATTGCACACCAGCGTACGCCGCACCTTATCCTGATATCTGGCCTGCACCTGCGTAATCTCGGCGGACACGCTGCGCGCCGCCTTCGTCGCCTCGCGCAGCAACGCCATGCGGCGATCGTTCCCGACCGCGGTGAACGGCACCGCCATCGGCGCCCGATATCCCTGCGCCGCAAAGACGATCTCCCGCGCCGCCGGCGCGCCCTGCAGAGCAGCGGCGGCCGCCCTTGCCGTGGCGACGAGCGACGCCTCGTCCGTTTCCGCAGTATACGCGTAGGCGCTGCGCACGCCCATGAGCACGCGCACGCCCGCCCCGTGCCGCCGCGTATAGGCGGCGTTCTCCACCTTGCCGTCGGTCATCTCCAGCGAATTGCTGACGGTGTCCTCCACGAACAGCTCTGAAAAATCCGCCCCGCAGCACAGCGCCGCCTGCAACACCCGTTCCGCGACCTCTCGTTCGATCAAGCGCATTCCCTCCTTTTCCGCCGGCGGCGCGCGCCTTTGCCGCGCGCCGCCGATGCTTTCCAAGCATCATCATACCGCATTTTGCCCCGCAGCGCAAGAAAGCCCCGGCAATTCCGGCGTCCGCCGCCGGCAGGGGGTGGATTTTTGCAGAAAACGGTGCGATAATACAGGTAATGCATTTGACAGACGGAGGTGTTTTCCATGTTTGATCCCCGAATCCGGCAGCTTGCGCACGGGTTGGTAACATTTTCCTGCGACCTCAAGCCGGGAGAAAAAATCCTCATCGAATCCATCGGCGGCAACGACGACCTGGTGCGTGCGCTGATCAAGGAGGCCTATGCGGCGGGCGGCACGCCGTTCCTGTGGCTGTCCGACAAGGCGTTTGAGCGCGAGCTGCTGCTGGGCGGCAGCGTCGAACAGCTCCGGCAGCGGGCCGTCTGGGACAGCGCGGTCATGGCGGGCATGGACGCTTACATCGGCGTGCGCGGCGGCAGCAACAGCAGCGAGCTGTCCGACGTACCCTCGGAGCGCATGAACGAATACATGGCGCACTACTGGCAGCCGGTGCACGGCAATATCCGCGTGCCCAAGACCAAGTGGGTCATCCTGCGCTATCCGTCGCCCTCCATGGCGCAGATGGCCGACATGAGCACCGAAGCGTTCGAGGATTTCTTTTTCAACGTGTGCTGCCTCGACTATTCCCGGATGGACCGGGCGATGGACGCGCTCGTCGCGCTCATGGAGCGCACCGACCGCGTGCGCATCGTATCCCCCGGCACCGACCTCTCGTTCTCGATCAAGGGGTTGCCCGCGGTCAAGTGCGCCGGTAAGTTGAACATCCCCGACGGCGAGGTGTTCACCGCGCCCGTACGCGACAGCGTCAACGGCGTGATCGCCTACAACACGCCTTCGCTCGAAAACGGGTTCACCTATACGGACATCCGCTTTGTGTTCCGCGACGGAAGGATTGTGGAGGCCACGGCCAACGACAACGCCCGCATCAACAAGCAGCTCGACATCGACGAGGGCGCCCGGTATGTGGGCGAGTTTGCCATCGGCGTGAACCCGTACATCACGTTCCCGATGAAGGACACGCTGTTCGACGAGAAGATCGCCGGCTCGTTCCACTTCACGCCCGGCTCCTGCTACGACGAATGCGACAACGGCAATAAATCCTCCCAGCACTGGGACCTTGTGCTGATCCAGACGCCGGAATACGGCGGCGGCGAGATGTATTTCGACGACGTGCTCGTGCGCAAGGACGGCCGCTTCGTCCTGTCGGAGCTGGAATGCCTCAACCCCGAAAACCTGAAATGAACCGCAGGGCGGGCGTGAAAAGCGCCCGCCCTTTTCCTTTGTGTTTCCGGCCGGCTCCCTGTGCGCCGGCGGCTCCCTGCGCGCTTCCCGCTCCGCCCGCCGTGAGCTGCCCTCTTTCGGCCCGTCCGCCCGCAGGCCGTCGCGCCCATGGGGAACCGCCGCGTCCGGGGCTTCCCCCGGCCCGTCCGTCGCCGCCGGCGTTTGGCGCGGCCTCCGCCCTTCCTTCTGAAAATGCCGCTTACCCAAAACCAAAAAGGGGCGGCGCCGGCCGGCGCCCGTCAGCCGCCGAGCGCGCGCTCGATGGCCTGCGCGAGCTGGTCGGCGCAGCTTGTGGGCTTCACGCCGCAACGATTGCCCCGCAGCGTCCGGGCGACGGACCGCGCGTCCCGCCCCTCCACGAGCAGGCCAATCGCCTTGAGATTGCCGTTGCAACCGCCGGTAAAGGCCACGTTCCTGAGGGTTCCGTCCTCGATATCGAACGAAAGGTGCGAGGCGCACACGCCCCGGGGTTTCCACTCGTAATGCATCATGCTTCCTCCGTATCCGTAAGATTGGCCGACCGCAACGGGCGGGCCGGCCGGCCGAGCAGGCGGCGCGAAAGCGGCCGCTCAATACAAAATGTGACGAGGATGGCCACGCCGAACGCGAGGCCGATCGAAAGCAGGAAGTACTGCCATTGCCAGGCGAGATCGCCGGTCATATTGGGCGGATTGTCGCCCTCCCAGTACGGGATGCGCCATTCCTTCAGACGCACGGCAATCCACTGGTGCCAGATGTACAGATTATAGGAGATCAGGGCGATGAAGCGCGCGACCCGGTTGCTGAACACGGCGCGCAAGGCCCGGCATGAAAGCGCAAGCGCAAAGATGAGCGCGAGAAGCAGCAGCGAGAGCGGCAGGCGCACGGCGGCCTGATAGGCCTGTGTCACAGGGGCGCGTCCGGCGCCGTTCATCACCGCGGCGAGCGGTACGAGGCCGGCAAAAAAAGCCGTCGTACCTATCGCCGAGAGCCAGCCGCTGCGCCGCACGCGTTTGGACAGCAGCACGAACAGGTAGGCGCCGCCCATGCCGTTGGCAAACACGCCGAGGAAGCCGACCATCTGGTTGAGCGTCATGCGCAGGGTCTCCTCGTTTTGCAGCGCAAAGCCGCGCAAATACAGCTCCGACACGGCGACCATCGCCAGATAGGTGAGCAGCGGCCTGCGCGTGAACGCCTTTGCCAGCAACGGAAAAATCAGATAAAACTGCACCTCGACGGCCGCCGTCCAGAGTACGGCGTTGATGTTCGTACCAAGATAGGTTTGCAACTGAAACGTCTGGGTGAACGTGAGCGTGGCGAACAGATCCGTCCATGCGCTGCCGGCGCTCCAGTACACGCCTGCGGGCAGCGAATAGCAGAAAAAGATGAGCAGCGCGCTGAGATAGTAGCACGGCACGATGCGCACAAACCGCTTTTTGTAAAACGCGCGCGTGGACGGATACGGCTCGTCCAGCAGCGCGGCGCGCGCATACGGCAGGAAGAGGCAGAACGCGCTGAGCAGGAGCAGCAGATCCACAAACAGATAGCCGGTACGGGGAATGTTGTCCAGATTGATGTAGGAAATGCCGAGACCGGACAGGGCGGGCGTCTCAAAAATGGGCATCAGCCAGCTCTGCTGCCAGAGATGATACCAGACGATCACCAGAATGGCCGCGGCGCGTACGCCGTCGAGCACGTCCACATGTTTCGTATCTATGCATTGCACATCCGATTGAGGTCCCATAGCGGCATTTTACATCGCCTCTACAAATAATTCAAGCCCGCGCCGGGAAACGGCACGGGCCGGAAATCCTCGTCGGAAGCGGCGGCGCTACAGGCCGAGCAGCGTCTCCACGGTCTGCTCCAGATGCATCCCGCGCGAACCCTTGACGAGGATCGTATCCCCGTCGCGCAGCAGCAACGGCAGGATGGACAGCAGCGATTCCTGCGTTTCAAAATAGCGCGCGCGCTGCGGTGCGAGCGCATGCGCGCCAAGGAAGGTCTGCTCGGAATTGGGGCCGACGCACACGATCAGCTCCACGCCGTGGAGCGCCGCATACATGCCCACCACCTCGTGAAACTCCTCCGCCTGCGCGCCAAGCTCCAGCATGTCTCCGAGCACGCAGACGTGCCGTCCCGGGGTGTGCTCGAGCACATCGATCGCAGCCATGACGGAGGTGGGGTTGGCGTTATAGGTGTCATCGAGGACGGTGAAGCGCGCGCTCCTGCGCACGTGCATCCGTCCGGCGGACGGGGCGAACCGCTCCACCCCCCTCCTGAGTTCTTCCAGCGGCAGGCCCAGTACGCGGCCCACCGCAACGGCGGCCAGCGCGTTGTAAATCATATGACGCCCCGGCGCAGGCACATGCATGCGCATGCGCTCGCCGCCTGCGCACACGGTGAACGCGCTGCCGGCCAGCCCCATATCCTCCTCGTCCACGGCCCGCACGGCGTTGTGCGCCTGAAAGCCGTAGCGCACCGCATCCGGCAACTGCACGAGCATGTCGTCGTCGCCGTTGACCACCGCGGCGCCGCCCTCGCGCATGTGCTCCAGCATTTCGGCCTTGCCCCGGAAGATGTTTTCCCTCGACCCGAAAAACTCGATGTGCGCCACGCCGACGTTGGTAATCACGCAAACGGTCGGCTGCACCATCGCAGAAAGGCGGCGGATCTCCCCGGGATGGTTCGTCCCCATCTCGATGATGGCCATTTCGTCCCCGTCCGAAAGCTGGAACAGCGTGAGCGGCACGCCGGTCTGGTTGTTCAGGTTGCCGGGCGTTTTGAACGTGCGATAGCGCCCGGACAGCACGGCATAGAGCATCTCCTTGGTGGAGGTCTTGCCTACGCTGCCGGTCACGCCGATGACCGGGATGGAAAACCGGTTGCGATAGAAGGCGGCGAGCCGCTGCAGCGCCTCGAGCGTATCCGGCACAAGCACATACGGCCCTTCCGCAAGCGGGCGGTCGGTCAGCGTGCACAGGGCGCCGTTGCGGCGGGCGCCGTCGATGAACGCATGGCCGTCGTGCACCTCGCCGATGATCGGCACGTACAGCGCGCCGGGCGTCACTTTTCGGCTGTCAATGCATACGTCGCACACCGGCCGGCCGAGCAGCGCCGCGTCGCCCGCATACACGCCGCCGCATGCGGCGACGGCCTCGCCGAGCGAAAACGGATTCATGCGCCCGCCTTCCCTTCGGACAGGCGCACGATGCAATCGCACAGCGCCGGATAGTCGATCCCGTCTGCCGCCGCCTCCTGCGGGAGCAGGCTCGTGGGCGTCATGCCGGGCAGGGTGTTCGCTTCCAGACAGTAGGGCTGCCCGTCCGGCGCAAGCAGGAAGTCCACGCGGGCATAGACGGCGAGGCCCAGCGCCGTGCATGCGCGCTCTGCCAGCGTCTGGATGCGCGCCGTCGTCGCCGCGTCGAGCCGGGCGGGGGTGATCTCCTCCGTCCAGCCCGCCTGATACTTGTGCGCATAATCGTAAAACTCGCCGCGGGGAATGATCTCGATCAGCGGCAGCGCCCTGCCGTCGAGCACGCCTGCGGACAGCTCGCGCCCGGCGATGTATTCCTCCACGAGCACCTCGCGCTCATAGCGGAACGCCTGTTCAAGCGCCGAGCGGTATTCCGCATCCGTGCGTACGATGGCGATGCCGATGGAGGAGCCGCCGCAGCACGGCTTTACCACGCAGGGCAGCGGAATGCCGCTCTCCGTTTCGCCCTCGCGCAGCAGCGCCCCGCGCGGAACCGGTATGCCCGCGCCGCAAAGCAGTTGCCGCGCGACCCACTTGTGCATGGCGACCGCGCAGCCAAGCGAGCCGCTGCCGGTGTAGCGGATGTCGAGCAGGTCGAACAGCGCCTGCAATCGGCCGTTCTCCCCGTCGCCGCCGTGCAGCGCCAAAAAGGTGATATCGGCCGCCCGGCACAGCTCCAGCACCCCGTTGCCGATGGCGGTGGAAAGGCCGCTCCCGCGCGAAGCGCGCACGGCGGCAAGATCCGGCGCGGCGGTGCCAATGGCGGGCGCCGCCGGCTGCTTCGTGGCCGAAAACAGCGAAAGCGGGTCCGCCGGAAGGCGCTCCACGCCAAAAAACAGATCCACAAGGCAGACCCGGTGCCCGCGCGCCTGCAGCGCAGCCGCAATCTTCGCGCCGGAGGAGAGGGAAACGTCGCGTTCGGGCGACAGCCCGCCGGCCAGTACCACAATGTTCATGAAAACCCCCAACATCGGTCGGTTCTTGACGGCCGCCGCAGGGCGCAGCGCCCCCGACGCATGGCCGTCATTCTTTTATATCACGTTTCCCGCCGCAGGACAAGGGGAAACCGGTGTGGAATCCGCCCGTTTTCCCCCGCAGCGACAAAATTAAAAAAATATATGCAGCCCGGGGGTGTAAAAGCGGCCTGGGTTATAGTATACTGGTAGCATGAAAAAGATGATGAAAACCGCCGGTATTTCCCTGTTGAAGCGCGTGCTGCCGCTGCTGCTTGCGCTTGTGCTCGCAGGTTGCAGCGCCGGATGCGCCTGCTCGAGCATCCTGTTCGCCAACGTCGCCGAGGGCGTGCGCAAGGCCGTTTCCGGAGAAACGGAGGTCCCCGCCGTCCAGCCGCCCGCCGGGCCGGACACGCCCGCTGCGCCGGATGCGCCAAGCAAGCCGAGCGCGCCCGAGCCGTCGGAAGAGCCGGACGCGCCCGTAAAAACGCCGGTCGAACATCCGAACATCCCGTTTTCCGAGATGGTCTACGAAGCGCCGGATACCGAGGCGCTTTCGTCGCTGCTCGAAGATCTGCTTCAGGATGCGGAAGCCGGGAAGCCCACCAAGGAGCTGCTCGACCGCTACGACGAGGCGCTCAGCCAATTCAACGAAGCCTCTTCGCAGCTCTCGCTCTGCTATGTGTACTACGCGCACGACGTCTCCGACGCCGAATACCGGGACGAGTACACGCGTTTGCAGGCCGAATTGAACCGGATCGATCTGGCGATGACGGATGTGGCGCTGGCGCTGCTCGACCGTGGCGACGAAGCGCTGGAGCGCTGGGGCGAAGATTTCGCTGACGCCGTCGTGGCGGGCGACAGGCTCAACGACGAGTCCATCCAGCCGCTGCTCGAGGAGGAGCAGAAGCTCGTGCAGACCTATGACGACCTGCTCTCCTCGTTCGTGCTCAAGGAAGGCGGGCGCACCTATACGATGGAGCAGATCGGCGAGATCGCGGCGCAGGACTACGACGAATACTACCGCCTGTACTGCGCGTATGTCGCACAGCTCAACGCGGAGGCCGGAGAAATCTATCTGGACCTGCTGGCGCTGCGCAGCGACATCGCCGCCAAGCTCGGCTACGGCAGTTACGCCGCCTATGGTTACGACTACTACGGGCGTGACTTCACCGTGACGGAGGCACAGGCGCTCCACACAGCAGTAAAGGAATACCTCGTGCCGCTCTATTATACCTATGTTTTCATGAGCGTTTACAGCGAGTACGACCTCAGTCTGGACTCGTTCCCGTTGGAGGAGTTCGTTGAAAAGCTGCGGGGCGTGTTGCTGGATTTCTCGCCGCAGGTGTGCGAAGCGCTCGACTACATGGTTGAATACGGCCTGTACGATTTCGAGGCAAACGAGAACAAGATGGAGTCGAGCTTCACGACCTATTTTGCAAACTACTCTTCGCCCTTCATGTTCACCGCATGGGAGGACTCGTTCTACAACACGGGGACGCTGATCCACGAGCTTGGGCACTACACCAACTACTTCGTCAGCCCGGCCAGCGGCTGGAGCGTCTCCGAGTCACTTGACCTGGCGGAGGTCGATTCGCAGGGGCTCGAGCTGTTGATGACCGCCTATTTTGACCGGCTTTACGGCTCCGACGAGGCTGCGGAAGCGGCGCTGGCCTCCCGGCTGTCGGACGCGCTGTACTCGGTGCTCTCCGGCTGCATGGAGGATGAGTTCCAGCAGGCCGTCTATGCCGATCCGGATATGACGCTCGAAGAGATGAACGCGCTCTACTACAAGCTGGCGCAGGAATACGGCTTTGCCGACCTGTACGGGTACACGGGTTGCGAGTGGACGATGATCCCGCACACGTTCCAGACGCCGATGTACTACATCAGTTATGCCACAAGCATGATCGCGTCGCTCGAACTCTGGGACCTGGCGCAGACCGACGCGGACGCCGCCAGAAACGCCTACCTGACGATCCTGCAGCGCGGGCCCTACACGGATTTCCGCGAAACGCTCGTGGCCGCCGGCCTTGCCGATCCGCTCTCGGCGGATACCATCGCCGACATTGCGCAGGTCCTGTCGTAACAACCCGGCGCGCACGCCGCGCGCGGCGCGGCGCTGCCCGTATTGCTTTGGGCCGGTCGGGCCGCTGTCGCGGCGCTGCCCGGCCTGTTTGCGCTCGCTGCACGCCGTGCCGGATGACGGGGCGGCGCCGCTGCCGCCGGGCGCGCTGCTGCACGGGCGCTACCTCGTCGGGGCGGCGCTGCCAGCCGGAGCCGACGCCGACGCTTATGTGTGCGCCGGATTTGATACGTCCTGCGGCAGGCGGGTACGCCTTACGGCAAGGCCCATGGAACCCGCAATGCGGGGCGCCTGTTTGGCCCGCGCCGCGTCGCTGCGCACGCTTGCCGCCTGCAACGCCATCGTCGCCCCGCTCGATGCGTTTGAGGCGGGCGACCGGTTCCTCACCGTAACCGCCCTGCCGTTTCGAACCCTGGCCGACGTGCCGCCGGACGGCGCGGCGCTGACTGGCGTGCTGCGGCGGCTTTGCGACGCGCTGCTCGTACTCCACAGTCTGGGCGGGACGGGAGCCGTACACGGCGCGCCGTCGACCGCGTCGATCTGGTACTTCCCGGCGGGCATCCCCGGCGCGCCGGACGTGCCCTGCCTGTACGTGCCGCCCGTGCCGCAGCACGGCGACGCGGCGGACGATCTGCGCGGCTTCGGGGAAGCGCTGCTCGCGCTGCTGCCGGCATCCGCCGGGGCACCGGCGGAGCTGCGCGCGCTGCTCGAGCGGATGCGCGCCGGCGGCTACGCCTCCGTGCTGGAGATTCGCCATGAGCTTGACTGGCTCTGACGGCGGCGCAACGCGCCCACGTCCTGCAATAACGGCGGG
>CDZD01051774.1_pt1 | contig 121198 bp, 98 predicted proteins | sample 554771 | NCBI WGS metagenome assembly CDZD01 (sample SAMEA3182069, study PRJEB8094) | gut metagenome | biome: human; feature: gut; material: Stool; isolation source: human stools | place: Canada | collected 2011-11-08
CAAAGAATAAGGTTTTATAACGAGGAACGACCTCATATGAGCTTAGATATGCGTTCACCTTTGGAGTGTAGGCAGATGACAGGAGTTATCAATAAAAGATGGGACAGGAAACGAGAAAAGTACCTGAAGCCTGAAGAGTGAATTGAGAAATATGGGCTGTTTTGAAGGAAATGCTTTATATTTGCAAAGTCATAAAAAAGGATAAGTTCTTACTTGTCCGTTGAAGAAACCTATAAAAGGTTCTTTGAAATCATGTGAAAAGGTTGGTAAACCTGTGCTAGGAATAAACATTTATGAGTAAACCTATAGTAGTAATCTGGCTAAAAGGAGTCAACCTAATTCAGGAAAACACATGACGTTTCACAGCCATTTCATATCTTTTCTGCACGTTTCAACGCAAGCTACTGTATCTGAGGTTATTGTGGTGAAACATCATACATTCCAACCTTCCTTCACCCGACAGTAACCAACGTTTCACCCCACCCGAAACCAATTTACACGCTGGACACCAACAGTCTGCAATGTACACACAGCAAAAAACGCCTCAGTTTTATCCGTTTTGCAACATTCAGTTAGCAGATATTGTTATGGATTTATAAAAGAAGTCCAATTAAAGAAAAATTTCTCCAATAGGACTTTTCTTTCGAAAGAAAATCGTACTTTTGTAGTCGAAAAACAAGGGACTTATCCGAAACCGCCCTGCGACGGACAACGGATTCTGACGAGGACTCCCCTCCCCTTGTAAAGATAAAGGTAAAAAGAGATTATTCACAAAAATACCAATTTTTAAAATCTTAAAAAGAAATGGCAAATTTAGATTTAAGCAAGTACGGTATTCAAGACGTAAAGGAGATTCTCCACAACCCGTCTTATGAAGTATTGTTCGAAGAAGAGACCAAAGCTGGTCTGGAAGGCTACGAAAAAGGTCAGGTAACAGAACTGAACGCTGTGAACGTAATGACTGGTATCTATACCGGACGTTCTCCTAAAGATAAATTCTTCGTTAAGAATGAAGCCAGCGAAAACACTGTATGGTGGACTTCTGACGAATACAAGAACGACAACAAACCTTGCTCTGAAGAAGCTTGGGCTGACTTGAAGGCTAAAGCTGTTAAACAGCTGAGCGGCAAGCGTCTGTTCGTTATGGATACATTCTGCGGTGCCAACCCTGCAACTCGTCTGAAAGTACGTTTCATCATGGAAGTTGCTTGGCAGGCTCACTTCGTAAAGAACATGTTCATCCGTCCGACAGAAGAAGAACTGGCCAACTACGGTGAACCCGATTTCGTATCATTCAACGCAGCCAAGGCTAAGGTTGACAACTACAAGGAACTGGGTCTGAACTCTGAAACAGCTACTGTATTCAACCTGAAGACTAACGAACAGGTTATCCTGAACACTTGGTACGGTGGTGAAATGAAGAAAGGTATCTTCTCTATCATGAACTACCTGAACCCGTTGCGTGGTATCGCTTCTATGCACTGCTCTGCCAACACTAATATGGAAGGCACTGACACTGCTATCTTCTTCGGTCTGTCTGGTACAGGTAAGACTACTTTGTCTACTGACCCGAAACGTAAACTGATCGGTGACGACGAGCACGGATGGGACGACGAAGGCGTATTCAACTACGAAGGTGGTTGCTATGCTAAGGTTATCAACCTCGACAAGGAAAGCGAACCCGATATCTACGCTGCCATCAAGCGCGACGCTCTGTTGGAGAACGTAACAGTTGACGCCAACGGTAAGATCGACTTCGCTGATAAGAGCGTAACTGAGAACACTCGTGTTTCTTATCCTATCTACCACATCGAAAACATCGTTAAGCCGGTATCTAAAGGTCCTCACGCTCATCAGGTAATCTTCCTGTCAGCTGATGCCTTCGGTGTATTGCCTCCGGTATCTATCCTGAACCCCGAACAGGCTCAGTACTACTTCCTGTCTGGTTTCACTGCTAAGTTGGCTGGTACAGAACGTGGTATCACTGAACCGACTCCGACATTCTCTGCTTGCTTCGGCGCAGCCTTCCTGAGCTTGCACCCGACTAAATATGCAGAAGAGTTGGTTAAGAAGATGGAAAAAGTAGGTGCTAAGGCATACTTGGTTAACACTGGTTGGAACGGTACTGGCAAGCGTATCTCTATCCGCGATACTCGTGGTATCATCGACGCTATCCTGGACGGTTCTATCGACAAGGCTCCTACAAAGGTTATCCCGTACTTCGATTTCGTTGTTCCGACAGAATTGCCGGGTGTTGATCCGAAGATCCTCGATCCTCGCGACACTTACGAATGCGCTTGCCAATGGGAAGAAAAAGCCAAAGATCTGGCTGGCCGCTTCATCAAGAACTTCGCTAAGTTCACTGGCAACGAAGCTGGTAAGAAGCTGGTTGCTGCTGGTCCGAAGCTCTAATCGAAAAGACTATAAGCAATCAATAAAAGAGAGGGTACATCCGGTGCGGATGTACCCTCTTTCTTTTCTAGTTCTTCAGCAGGCAAAACAAGAACCTCACCGTCCACCCGTCACTTTCAGCAGAAAATCAGCAAAAGCCAGAGCCGACTTTTTCCGATAAGTACCCTGTGGCCAAAACAGAAAGCCACGCGAAGTGAGATGGTCATTGCAAAGAATCGGAATCTGCATCAGGTCGGGCTCACCACGAACAGCGGCCTGTGTCAGTATGGTTCCCCACTGCCCACTCCTCAACGCATGAATGATGGTATGGACGTCGTCCATTTCGACTGAAGCCGTAAGCTCCATATGATGCCGACGGAACAGTTCTTCCACTTTCTTTCTTGTAGCAAACCCACACGCCGGTAATATCAGCGGCGTCTGCGACAGACGCTTCAACGTGACCGACGAAAGTTCGGCCAACGGGTGCGAACGATGGACAATGAAGTTAAGACGCGAAGAGAAAAGCGGCAACGTTTCAAACTCATCTTCCACCCCTTCCGGTTTGAACGATAGTACAAAGTCGGGACCGCTACCGTCCAGCCGCTTCAACAGCTCTTCGGAAGTAGCGAAAGTGACTTCTACCCGCACCTTGGGATGGGCCTGCGAGAAAAGTTTCAGTGCCGCAATCAGCAGCGGACTCATGCTGTAAGTCACACCGATGCGCAGCACCCCTGTTTCAATTCCCTTCAAATCGCGAATAATCTGTCGCCCGTCTTCCGCATCGTGAATGGCCCGGACGGCATAAGGCAGAAAGGCATGACCGGCCTCGGTAGGAACAATGCGCTTGCCAATGCGGTCGAAAAGCAATACATCCAGTTCATCTTCCAGCTGTTTGATCTGCTGCGAAAGCGTACTCTGAGAGATATGAAGTACACGAGCTGCTTCCGAAAAATTCTGCCGCTCGCAAGCTTCCTTGAAATACTTCAGTTGGCGTAATTCCATGTTTCAATCGTTTTAGCCTATAAGGTTTATCGAAAAAATGAATTTTGCAGATATAAAAAAATAACCCACTCCTCCATATATTTGTTCGAAAACAATAAAGAAAGAAGATGAAAAAGATAAATGGTCACATAACCAACGGTAAAAAAGCCGTTGTCCTCTATTACAGCCACAAAGGAAAAACGGCCGCTTATGCCCGCGAAATAGCCATGTACCTTTGGTCGAAAGGCCTGAATGTCAGCCTGAGCGCCGTGTCGGATGCCACACCGGAGAAGCTGGCAGGATGCGACTTTCTGATTTCGGGTTGCTGGACCTGCGGATGGTTCATCATCGGACAACATCCGCACAGGCAATGGCAGGACTTCAGCCGACAGATACAACAGCTGGTGCAGGCCGACCGTACGCTTCTTTTCACCACTTACCGATTCAGAACAGGCAGTATGTACATGCGTATGAAACGGACACTGAACATTCCACGAACATACCCTGTACCCTTTCTGAAATCGAAAACCGGACGCCTCACCGACGAGGACAAAACTCAATTGGACCATTTCATCGGTATACCCTTTATTCACTAACTATAAACGTAACATGGTATGAAAACTAAGAAACTGACCACCGCTGCAGGAGCACCTGTAGCCGACAATCAAAATGTAGCCACCGCAGGACGCCGGGGGCCGATGCTCTTACAAGATGTATGGTTTCTGGAGAAACTGGCACACTTCGACCGCGAAGTCATTCCCGAACGCCGTATGCACGCCAAAGGATCGGGAGCTTTCGGCAAATTTACCGTAACTCATGACATTACCCCCTACACCAAAGCCTCCATCTTCTCACAGATCGGCAAAGAGACGGAAGTTTTTGTACGCTTCTCGACCGTAGCCGGAGAGCGTGGAGCTGCCGATGCCGAACGCGATATCCGCGGATTTGCCATCAAGTTCTATACAGACGAAGGCAACTGGGATCTGGTAGGAAACAACACCCCCGTCTTCTTCCTGCGCGACCCGTTGAAGTTCCCCGATCTGAATCATGCCGTCAAGCGCGATCCGCGCACCAACATGCGCAGTGCACGCAACAACTGGGACTTCTGGACACTACTGCCCGAAGCACTTCATCAGGTAACTATCACCATGAGCGACCGCGGCATCCCGGCTTCGTACCGACATATGCACGGCTATGGCAGCCACACCTTCTCGCTCATCAATGCCGAAGGCAAACGAACGTGGGTAAAATTCCATTTACGTACCCAACAGGGCATCAAGAACCTGACCGATCAGGAAGCTGAAGCCATCATAGCCAAAGATCGCGAAAGCCACCAGCGCGACTTGTACGAAAGCATCGAAAAAGGCGACTTCCCACGTTGGACCATGTTCATCCAGCTGATGACAGAAGAGCAGGCTGATAACTGTCCGTTCAACCCCTTCGACCTCACCAAAGTATGGTCGCAGAAAGAATATCCGCTCATCGAAGTAGGCATACTGGAACTGAACCGTAACCCCGAAAACTACTTCGCCGACGTAGAGCAAGCAGCCTTCAATCCGGCCAACGTAGTGCCAGGCATCAGCTTCTCACCCGACCGCATGTTGCAAGGACGTCTCTTCTCGTACGGCGACACACAACGTTACCGCTTGGGTGTGAACCACCATCAGATTCCTGTGAACCGCAGTCGTTGTCCGTTCCTCAACATGTACCATCGTGACGGACAAATGAGAGTTGACGGCAATTATGGCTCGACACTGGGATACGAACCTAACAGCTATGGCGAATGGCAGCAACAAGGCGAATACAAGGAACCACCCCTCGAACTGGACGGAGCTGCCTACCAATGGGACTACCGCGAAGACGATTCGGATTACTATTCACAGGCCGGCGATCTGTTCCGCCTGATGACACCTGCACAACAACAGGTTCTGTTTGAAAATACAGCCCGTGCAATGGGCGACATTCCCGAAGAAATCAAACTTCGCCATATCCGCAACTGTCTGAAAGCCGATGAAAATTATGGTCGCGGCATCGCTCAGGCACTGGGCATCGACATGACTCATCCCGGACTGGCCGAAGCCTAACCTAATACTTTCAGCCCTCCAGCAAATCTTACATATAAAAAAGTAACCCAACAAAGACTGGAGGGCTGAAAAAAGTAAAAAAGCAGAGGTTTTTATTGAAATATTTCACTAGTTTTGCCAAGAACTATTTGATTCACAAAAAAGAACCTCTTATGAAAAAGTATCTCCTGCTCGCCCTGTTCGCCATCGGCATCATGGGCTTTCAATCGTGCCAGTCGAAACAAGGACGTATCGACGACCTGAAAGACTTCGTAGAAGAAATCAATGAAGAAGGTAAGGATTATACCGCCGAACAATGGGAAAAAGCCAATGAGCAGTTTAGCAAACTACTCGACAAAATCAACTCGTACGAAGACCTCACTGAGGAAGAACTGAAAGAAGTGGCCAAATTGCAAGGTCAATATGCTGCCACCGTATTCAAGAATAGCGGGAAAGCCATCATGGAACAGATGGAAAAGGCTGGTGCTGCACTCGGTGGTTTCCTTGAAGGAGTGGACGAAGGACTGGAAAATCAGGAACAACAAACCAATCCTTAATTTTATAATTGCCAGAAACATCAAACTAAATAAACGTGTATATGAAACTATTGAAAGGTATCGTGGGCGGCCTCTGTCTGTGTGCGGCTATCGGATGTACCGCCCCCGCTTCGCAAAAAGAAAACACTGCGACTCCTGAAAGCCTCAGCCAGTCGGAAGCCGTTATTAAAACCATCATGGATCGTCGCAGCATCCGCCAGTATAAACCGCAACCTGTGAACCGCGACACCATGCAGACCATACTGAAATGTGGCATCAACGCCCCCAACGGTATGAACAAACAGTCGTGGGAAGTACGTGTAGTAGACAATCCGGAATTTATCAACGGCGTAACGGAACTCTACAAGAAGAGCAACCCCAAGGCAGCCGAAGACCCGTCGTTCAAAAACATGTTCCGCAACGCACCGACAGTAGTATTCATTGCCAATGATCCGTCGTATGACTGTTCACAGATAGACTGCGGTCTGTTGGGAGGCAATATGATACTCACAGCACAGTCTATGGGTATCGGATCGTGTTGCCTGGGCGGACCGGCACGTTTCATGAAATCACCCGAAGCTGCCGAATATCTGAAAAAGCTAAACTTCAGCGAAGGCTACGAACTGCTATACTGCATTGCTTTCGGCTATCCGGACGAAACGCCTGCCGCCAAACCGCGTAATACCGAGAAAGTACAATTTATCGACTGAAAAAGGCACAAATAGTAAGTCTCTGGAAACTATTCAGGCACGAACTACACAGATGGTTGCGGATATCTTTCCTGGCTTCCGCATCGCTTCCATGTAGTTCGTGCCTGAAGAAGTTTATCATCTATCCACATCCTTTTCTCATTCTCCAACCTTGCCACGGCATTGCTTTCTGAACTCGCGCGGCGTGCAGCCGTTCAATTTCTGAAATGCAGCATTAAAACTGCTGACCGAATTGAAGCCACACTCGAAAGCAATGTTCATCACTGCCTGATTACCTGTCACCAGCATCCGCTGGGCATGAGCAACCCGCTCCTCAATAATATGCTCACCCAACGTAAGCCCGAAGGCTTTCTTGAACAGAGCATTCGCATAGTCGGGATGTAGCCCCACAGCAGCCCCGACATCGGTCACTTTGATAGGCTCCCTATAATTGCGTGCAATATAAATGGCCATCTGTTCTACCAGGCTGATCTCATCCGAATATACAGACTGAGTTTCCAATTGTTTACCCTTGGTCAAGCCTACTGCCATACGCAACAGACGCGCATGCAGCTCCAGTGTAGTAATCTCCTGAAAATAGGGTTTATCGCTCTCCGATGCCATTCGCCTCAGCAAATACTCGTCATAATCGACCTTACCTTGACGCCTTTCGTCATCCAACAACACACCCCCGCGAAGCACCGCATCGGTAAAAGCTGATGGAAGCCGCCATTCCAGAAACAAGGAAAAAGGAATGGTGCAAACATAGTAAGGCGTATCAGACTCGTAATGCACAATTTGATGAGGAACCAGCCCCCAAAACACTGCCAATCGTCCACAAGGCACTACTACCCTGCGATCCTGAAATAAATAAGCAATGGAACCGGCAGGCACATAGTTCAGTTCTATCTCATTATGACGGTCGGGGCGCCGCATCAGATCGGGAGTCCACACTTCACACGTCAGCCCGTAAGGAGCAAACTCCTGACGGCGACAATCAAACCGGTACATCGGCCCTGTATGTTGCATATTCTCTTCAGGCATTTTCAGCAGTTTCTTCTTATGAAAAGTATAGAATGCCGTAAATTTACGCCATTCTTTCCGAAACACCTAACAATATGCACTGAATTAAAAATTGTTTTCCCATACAAAAGGTAGCAAACAAAACTCATAATATTGTCGCTGCAAAGCTAAAAAGCTGAAAGGGCTGTGTCGAAACCAATAATGTCTCGACACAGCCCTTTCGCTTACTCTATGAAAAAACGTCGTTTAAGAATTCTTGTTCGCACGCTTACGTTCCGTCTCATCAAGAATGACCTTACGCATACGCATGGACTTCGGAGTTACTTCCACATATTCGTCTTCCTTAATGTATTCCAATGCTTCTTCGAGTGAGAATTGTACGGGCGGAATCAGACGGGCTTTTTCGTCTGAGCCACTGGCACGCATATTGGTCAGTTTCTTCGACTTGGTCACGTTCACAACAAGGTCGTTATCATGCGAATGCTCGCCTACAACCTGACCGGCATACACTTCTTCTTGCGGGAAGATAAAGAACTTACCACGATCCTGCAATTTATCGATGGCATAGGCAAAAGCTGTTCCGCTTTCCATCGCAATCATGGAGCCGTTGGTACGACGTTCTATCTCACCCTTATAAGGCTGATATTCCTTGAAACGATGAGCCATGATGGCTTCGCCGGCACTAGCAGTCAACACATTAGTACGCAAACCGATGATACCGCGCGAAGGCATGTCGAATTCCAAGTTCACACGGTCACCCGCACTCTCCATCTTCACCATTTCTCCCTTACGGCGAGTCACCATATCGATAATCTTGCTGGCATATTCTTCGGGAACGTTCACTGTCAATTCCTCGATAGGTTCGCATCTTACACCGTCTATCTCCTTAAAGATAACTTGCGGCTGACCTACCTGCAACTCATAACCTTCACGACGCATGGTTTCGATGAGCACCGACAGGTGTAACACGCCACGACCCGATACAATCCATTTGCCATCTTCCTCGCTCTTCTTCACACGCAAAGCCAGGTTTTTGTCCAGCTCCTTCATCAAACGGTCGTGAATGTGACGCGAAGTCACAAACTTTCCTTCTTTACCGAAGAAAGGCGAATCGTTAATGGTGAAAAGCATACTCATGGTCGGCTCATCGATGGCGATAGGCGGCAATGCTTCCGGATTTTCATAATCGCAAATGGTATCACCGATTTCGAATCCTTCGATACCAACCAGCGCACAAATATCACCCGACGATACTTCGGGCACTTTTACACGGCCCATACCTTCAAATGTATGCAGCTCCTTGATTTTTGTTTTTACAATGCTTCCGTCACGTTTTGCCAAAGACACATTCATGCCTTCACGCAACGTACCGCGATGAACACGTCCCACTGCTATACGACCGGTATAAGAAGAATAGTCAAGCGAAGTCACCAGCATCTGCGGCGTACCCTCCAGCTGTTCAGGAGCCGGAATATTCTCCAAGATACAATCGAGCAACGGAGTAATATCATCTGTTGGCTTCTGCCAATCGGTACTCATCCAGTTGTTCTTGGCCGAACCGTAAATCACAGGAAAATCAAGCTGATCTTCCGTTGCGTTCAGACTGAACATCAGGTCAAATACCATTTCATATACTTCTTCGGGACGGCAATTGGGTTTATCGACCTTATTGACCACCACAATGGGCTTCAGACCAATCTGCAAAGCTTTCTGAAGCACAAAACGCGTCTGCGGCATCGGCCCTTCGAAAGCGTCCACCAGCAGGATACAACCGTCGGCCATATTGAGCACACGCTCTACTTCACCGCCAAAGTCGCTGTGTCCCGGAGTGTCGATAATATTGATTTTAGTACCTTTATAATTGATAGATACGTTTTTCGAAAGAATCGTTATTCCTCGTTCACGCTCCAAATCATTGTTATCCAGCATTAATTCACCCGTGCTCTGGTTGCTTCGGAACAGATTTCCGGCCAGCAGCATCTTGTCTACAAGCGTCGTCTTGCCATGGTCCACGTGGGCAATGATGGCAATGTTTCTGATGTTTTGCATACGAATACCTATTATTTTCAGGGTGCAAAGATAGTGCATTTTTTACGATTACCGTCCGGTATATGTCAAAAAGTCGCTTCCTTAACCCTCTAATTCTCTGTTTCCACACCCGTTTTTCCAATGTACAACCTTCAATCACTGCCATCCTTCCTTCAGGGATCGCTATTGTCACTTTAGTTTTAACATTACAATCCGCTGCTGCGCAATCGGGCACAAACACTCAACTATTTTCGACAAAAAAGAATATAGCAATCACTTTTTTGCCTGAAAGTCATTGTCATATCAAAGATAATATCTACCTTTGCAGCCCCGAAAGGGAATATTCAATAACTTTTTAATTAAACATTTTATGTATTTAGACGCTGCTAAAAAGCAAGAAATCTTCGGCAAGTACGGAAAGTCTAACTCTGATACTGGATCAGCTGAGTCTCAGATAGCTTTGTTTTCCTACCGTATTGCCCGTCTGACTGAGCACATGAAGCTCAACAGAAAGGATTATAGTACTGAAAGAGCCTTGACGATGTTGGTAGGTAAACGCCGTGCGTTACTGAACTACCTGTACAACCGCGACATCAATCGCTATCGTGCTATCGTTAAAGAGCTTGGCTTGCGTAAGTAATCACACTTGCGGCAATAGCATTAAAGCAAAAGGAGATGTACCATATTGGATACATCTCCTTTTCTTTTTTCTGCAGATCCTATTAGCCTTTTGTTCTATATTCCAATGGGCTCATACCTACATAACGCTTAAAATATTTGCCAAAAAACGAAATATTGGCAAAGTTCAATGCATCCGAAATCTCTTGAATAGAAGCATCTGTTAATTTCAGTTGAGACTTTGCATCCATAATAACCATAGACGAGATAATGTCTGTACACGTTCTTCCTGTAACATCTTTAACCACGCTACACAAATATGCATGACTTACCCGTAACTGCTCCGCATACCACACAACCTGACGCACATGGGAATAATGCAAAGTCACAAGCCGTTGGAAATTACGAAACAACTGCTCATTTTTGGAAAGTATCCGAAGACCACTTTTATGTGCCGAAAGCTGATGAATAACCAAGTGAACATCAGCAAACAGATTTTTGGCTGCAACTGCCCGTCCTTTCTCATCAAGGAACTCATATAGACGTATAAGCAAAGCAAAATAATCTCCAAGCAGTTCCGAGGCTTCTTTACGGAGAGGAATAACCGGAGACTCGGACAACAGACAGCAGGCATCAACTAAATGTTGTGAAGGATTTCCTTTGATATAGCTGGACGAAAAACCTAAAAAGTAAATTTTCAGTTCCCCGCTCACCTTATGTATCTGAAAAATGGTACCCGGCACCAATAAAACAGCTTCATCCTGATGTACGCAAAAACGGTTCAAATTGACCGATGCCTCCACCTCTCCTCCGTGACATAGAATAAGTATCTCACACTTCAGTCTTACCGGGAAATCCGTATAAAGACTTAGCAAATCCGGATTAATATCAGTACCCGCAAGCCAATCCTCCGGCAAGTCTATCTTGGGCATATCTTTTTCAGAATAGTGATCTTCCATATAATTTTTCTGTATACAACATCGAGCTACAAAGATAATCTTATTTAAAAAACAGACAAATAAAAAAGAGGATACTTATCGATAGAAGGATCATTTATCACACATTTATAAGCAAATAACTGAAGCCCATCAAAGATCTATTTTAAAAAAAGAACAAAAATAGAAAAAACAGACCTTGTACAAGCAATGACAAAGCCGTTACTTTGCAGTCCGAAAAATCGTGCATAAAACCAATACTATCCCAAGAAGTGTCTTAAAGAAATAGTCATTAAAATCAATTATATGAAAATTTACAACTTAAAGTATTTCCTGATGGGCTGCATAGCATCCCTGATGATCACATCCTGCGCATCAAATGAAGACCCTGCTGAAAATAACGGAAGCGGTAGTATCCAATTAGGAGTTACGGCCAGTGCCGTATTTACAAAAGCCGTAAACGAAAGCAAATACAACAACACCAATAATTATACCATCCAAATACTGAACGATAAAGGAGTTACTGCTGTAGAAGAATTCACTTATGGCAATGCACCCGAACGAATCAATTTATCCAACGGTTTCTATACACTAAAAGCTTTCTACGGAACAGAAAGCAATGCCTCACGCGATGATTTTTATGTAGAAGGGACTACCCAATTCAATATTGAAGGAAAGGAACAGCAAGTAACCGTAGTATGCAAACCTACTTGCGGTAAAGTTGTTGTCAACTTTGATGCCGATATGGCCACGTACTTCAGCAATTACTCGGTAACATACGAAACAGCCGCTTTGTCAGAAGATGGAAGCACTGTCGTATGGCAAAAAGACAATAAAGACCCATGGTACCTAAAAGTAAAATCTGAAGGAGAAACCGTAAAAGCCTCTATCAACTTTACCCGCATTAGTGACAACAAGTCTGCCACAGTAGAAAAGACTTATACACTATCACCAGGCAAGTCGTGGACACTGAACATCTCGCCGCAAGTAAACAATGGTGATCTGGGCATTAACGTCTCTATTGATGAGACAACTGATGACGAAGAAATCGACATCGAAGTTCCCTCTGAATGGATTTAAAGTAGTATCCCTTATTTAATAATAAAGAAGATATTTATGAAACTAATCAACATCATAGCCTTAAGCACAGCAGCCATCCTCGGTTTGGCTTCGTGCGAAATGAAGAATGAGCTGACCGGCAATCTCGTAAGTAAAGAAGATACGGGTACTTTAGAACTTGGAGTCAGCGTAAAACAACCCGTTTCACAGACACGTGCCACAGAAGTGGCAACCAGCAATTTCCCTGTCACCATACAAGGAACAAGTGCCGATGTAACCGACGTAATAAAGGAATATGCTTCCGTAGATGAAGTCCCGTCCAGTATCACTGTTCCTGTAGGAGAATATACTATAACTTCTCACACTCCTGGCGACTTAGAAAAAAAGATGACTACTCCCTATTATTCGGGAAGCACCAATATTACTGTAAGTAAAGGAATTACAAGCGAAGCGGATGTCGTTTGCCGTATGGCTAACTGCCGTATCCAGATGAATTATAATACCGATTTCAAAGCTTTGTTCAAATCATGGACTATTACCGTCGATGATGGGACAGAAACTGCTCTTTCGTACACAGAAAGTGATCTCGATCCAACCCCCATTTACTGGCATTTCGGCGATAACATCACAGCCATCACTGTCAACATCAAAGCTGTAACAACTAAAGGGAACACTGTAACCGAAAGACGAGTATTCCAGAAGAAAGACGCAGCCGAACAGTATGAAGAAGTGGGAGATGCATTCACCGGCGGTGATGCACTGGAAATCAACATGGGTACTGTAGAATCTTCCACAGGAGAACTGACAGGAATTACCATTACTGCCAATATCACATTTGAAAATGAAAGCGAGTCGGTAGAGATTCCGACAACAAATCCGGACGAGGGTGGAGATTCAGGAACTGAACCGCCAACAGGAGGAGCTCCGTCCATTACATGTATTGGAAAGATAAATACTGATTCAGAAAGTGAAGGAAATGTTTTTGAAACAGGAGTAGAATATTCTATTTCTGCTAATAATTGGCCAACAACTGATGTAAAAATCTCCACTCCGAATGGATTAAAGAGCCTTAAAATAACTATTATCGGAGGCAATGAAGGATTTCAAGGTATTTGTGACGAAATAGGATTTCAGAACTATGAATTAATAGGCGAAGGAGGTATAGCATTAGAAACACTTTTAAGTAAAATGGGAGTTAGTCTTCCTATGCCAGAAAAAAGTTGTACATCATATACATTCCCAGTCGGACAATTTTATAGTATGATGAATATTTATGGAGCTACATTAAATTCTGATGAAGAAGTAGCATATGGAAACGATTATCACGAATTCCAAATGACAATAGAAGATAATACAGGCACAATCGTAGGCCCTGTCAGCTTAAAAGTAACTATAAAAAAATAACAATATGAAGAAAAGATATTCCTCTTTCATTATATCATTAGTTGTCCTGTTAGTCGTTTCTTGCCAACAAGATGACCTAAATGATAACATTGGTTATCTCCGTATTGAAATAGGGACCAATGCCTACGTAGATACCCGTATTGCAGCAGATTACAATCCTAAACAAATAGCCCTGCAAATACTCAACAGCAAAGGAGAGGTCGTAGAAAGTACCGACGATTGGGAAACTTTGTCGGGAAAACAAATCCGCCTGACAGCAGGTACTTATACCGTAAAAGCTTCTTCCAACGGATTCGACGGTTCCGAATCCGGATTTGACATCCCCTACTATGCCGGAAGTCAACAGATAACGGTACAGACAGGAAAAGAGGTAACAGCCAACGTCACTTGTACATTGGCTAATGTAAAAGTGACCGTAAACTACGACCAATCGTTTAAGGAAGCTTTTCTGTCCGCTACAGCCACTGTTAAGTCTGATCAGCAAAGAGTCAACGAATTAAGTTTCAGAATGGGAGAAGAATTGAAATCGGCTTATTTCCCTGTAGCCGATCTTACAGCTATAATCAGTGTTATCAATCATGCAGGAAAATCTTTCTCTCAAGACACGCGCATTACCGGCGTGAAAGCCCGCAAACACTACATTCTGAACTTTAAGGTTGCTGAAACCGGCGACATAGGAGGCGTCAGTGTCAGTGTAGATGGTACTGAATATGTATATACATTTACTTTCAATGTCTCTACCGAGACAGGTACAAAATTAGGAGTGGAACCGGCTAATGCTTGGAGTAACTTCGCATACATAAAAGGAAGCATTGACTCACAGGAAGCTGGAACAGAATTAGATGCTAACAATATGAAATTTGAATACAAATTAGTTTCAGATGAAAATTGGACAAGTATTGCAGCTCAGCCAAATGGGGAAAACTCATTTACAGCGACTTTGCCTAATTTAAAGCCTGCTACTCAGTACAACTATCGGATGGTGTATAATGGCGAAAATGATGAAACTTTTTCAAGTGACATCAGTAGTTTTACTACTGAAAGCCAGGAAACTATACCTAATTTAAGTTTTGATGATTGGTGCACCGTAAAAAATGGAGGATTATTCGGAAATGACATTACCTATTATGCTGCTTCAAATTATGACAATTTATTCTGGGATAGCGGAAACGAAGGAGCAAATACCATGAGTGCAGAAAATCCCACCCGACCAGAAGAAACTGATGTAAAAGCAGGAAAAGCAGCTAAACTAACGTCTAAATCAGTAGTAAGTCAGTTCGCTGCAGGAAGTCTGTTTACAGGGAAATTCGGTTCTGCATCTATAAGTCCTCTTGGTGCAAAACTTGATTTTGGACGCCCATTTACAGGAAGGCCAACACAATTGAAAGGATATTATAAATATAATCCAGGAAACATCGATTATATTAATACCGACAGAGTTTCGGCAGTCAAAAAAGGAGACCGTGATCTTTGTTCCATCTACATCCTTTTAGCTGATTGGGATTCTCCATTCGCAGTCAGCACTGGCGATGATATATTTGTCAACATCAATGATCCATCCGTAATTGCTTATGGCGAGCTTAGCGCAGAAAAAACGTCACCGCAAAGCATGGATGAATACGAAGAATTTACTATTGACATTAAATATCGAGATATAACCCGTAAACCAACTTACATACTTATTGTATGTAGCTCCAGTAAATATGGAGACTATTTTACGGGTAGCACCAGCAGTGTTTTACTCTTGGATGAGTTTCAATTAATTTATAGTGAACCTATCCTTGAATAAATTCTAATAATACTAATTTAGCCGGAAGGGCAGTTCATATACAGCCCTTTCCGGTTATACGTTTTTAAACATTTATGTTCAGAATACTGTCACTCATCCTATTGTTCGCTATCGGTAGTGCATTCCAGACACTGCAGGCGCAGAAGTCTATCAGCATCGAAACCACCCTCAATGGCGACAGCATCATCATAGCCGATTCAACAGGACATGTTTACAAGATAAAAGCTCCAACCAAAAAGAAACGGAAAAAAGCCCAACGGCCCCAGCGCATCGACCGCGGCATCATGCAATCGGTCTTCATTCCCAAGGGTCAGTGGATGACAGGAGGTACGGTTTCTTATTCCGAACACGAAGAAGATAACCTGAACTTTCTGGTCATAAAGAATGTAGAAGGTTTGGGATATACGTTCAACGTTAGTCCCTACGTCGGCTACTTCTTCAAGGACAACGTAGCGGCAGGCTTACGCTTCGGCTACAACCGCACCTATCTGGATATGGCCAACTTCGAACTGAATCTGGGTGAAGACTTCAACATCAGCCTCAAGGACCTCTACTATCTGGAACATGAATATCAGGTATCGGGTTTTCTGCGTACCTACATGCCCATCGGCAAAAGCAAGATTTTCGGACTGTTCAACGAAGTACGCCTGACGTATGCCTACGGAGTAGGAAAGAACTCAACCGGTTCCAATACCGAATACGACGGTACTTTCGAACGGACGCACAACCTGCAAATCGGTATAGCACCGGGCATGACGGCCTTCGTCACCGACTGGTCGGCAGTCGAAGTATCGGTAGGCGTGATGGGCTACAACTTCAAATGGCAGAAACAGACAACCAATCAGATAGAAAGCGGCATGAGAAGAACGTCTTCGGGAAACTTCAAGATCAACCTCTTCTCGATTAACATCGGCATGACCTTCTACCTGTAAACCAACGATCAAGAAACGAACGAACTATGATAAAAAGACTCTTCTGTTATATATGCTGCGTACTGATACTAACCGCCTGTGCCATCGAGAACGACATTCCCTACCCCATCGTTGACGGAAGCATCCAGGACTTTGAGGTAGAAGGACAATGTGGTCCCGACGGCAGTGGAAGCCAGCAAGCTACCATTGATAAAAACGCACGTACGGTGAAACTGTATGTAGACGACTCGGTCGACTTGTCTGAACTGCGTATTACCAAACTGACCGTCAGCAACAACGCCACACTGGTGCCCGACTCTACCCTCTGCCACAACTATGCCAAGTTTCCGACCGTAGGCTTCAGTTCGCTGGACGATATTCCCATTTCGTCGGATACGCGCATGGACTTTTCGAACTCCGCAACGATCATCCTGCGCACTTATCAGGACTATGCCTGGAGCATCAGTATCGAGCAGGTGATAAAGCGCGATATCGTTCTGGAAAACCAGGTAGGCAATGCCATTGTGGATGACATCAACCGGAATGTCATTATCTACGTGTCGCACGAACAACGGCTCGACCACATTAAAGTGACTTCGTTCAACCTGGCTGGCCAGCACGGTACGGTATATCCTGACCCGACTGCCGATGCCTACTTCGACTTCTCCGAACCACGGACCTTCTTTGTTTCGTATGGTTGGGAAGAAGTGAGCCACCAGTGGACCGTCTATGTCTATCAGACCGACGAAAACGCATCAGGGCAGATAGACGTCTTCTCAAGAGCCACAAGTGCCACACTGAAAGGCAGCATACAAAGCGGCAAACAGCCTGTAGTGGAATACCGCAAATCGACCGACAGCAACTGGACTTCACAGCCTTCGGCCGACATCACCATCAGCGGCATCAACTATACGACTGATCTGCAACAACTCACTCCCGGCACCGCATACGAATGCCGCATCAGCATCGACGGCACCGTAGCAGGCACGCAGACGTTCACTACTGCACCCGCAACTCCGCTGACCGACGGCAGTTTCGACAACTGGCATCAGGAAGAAAAACTGTGGAACCCCTGGAGCTTGGGCGGAACTTCTTTCTGGGACACCGGCAATAAAGGAGCCGTCACCATCAGCGACAGCAACTCCATCCCCACCAGCGAAACCTGCAACGGAAGCGGACTTGCCGCCTCGCTCGAATCGAAATATCTTGTTCTGAAGTTTGCGGCAGGCAACATCTTTACGGGCAGTTATGTGAAGACGGTAGGAACCAACGGTGTACTGAGCTTCGGACGGTCTTTCTCGTCGTTCCCCAGCAAACTGCGCATCAACTATAAATACACTTCGGCCACCATCGACAAGGTGGGAGAAGATGCCCTTTCTTATCTGAAAGGACGTCCCGACTCGTGCCACATCTACATCGCACTGACCGACTGGGACGAACCACTCGAAATCCGTACGCGCCCCAGCGAACGCCAGCTGTTCGACAAAGCCGACTCGCACATCATCGCATACGCCGAACTGATACAAGGTTCCAGCACATCGGCCTACCAGCAGAAGGACCTTGTGCTCGACTATCGATACACCAACCGAACACCGAAATACATCGTCGTGGTGGCCAGTGCCAGCAAATATGGCGATTACTTCACCGGCGGAGTAGGCAGCAAACTGTGGTTAGATAATTTTGAATTGATTTACGAGTAAGTATGACAAAAGAGAATAGAAGAACCATCACAATGAAATATATCAAAGCTTTATATGCGGGCCTCATCGGCTTGTTGCTGGCAGCCTGCCAGGCGGAGCAGTGGGAAGGCATGGAGGGCGGTTTCCAGATATCGTTGGGAGAAGACGTGACCGTAACCACCAAAAGCACTCCCGCCGAACTGGGCAAACCTGTTAAAGAACAATTTTCACTGAAGATTGTGAAAGAAAGCACCGGCAGCACACTGTACGATGGCATCTTTACTTCGAACCAGATTCCTGCTTCGGCCGGACTTTACACCGTAACGGCCACCTATGGTGACAATCCTTTATTAGGACTGGACACTCCTTATTACAAAGGAGAAGAGGCAGGAGTCGAAGTAACCGAAGGAGAGACCCGGACAGTAAACCTGAGCTGCAAAGTAGCCAATGCACTGACCAGTGTGACGTACGAAGAGCCCGAGAAGTTCGATGCCCTGTTCTCCTCGTACGGTCTGAAGGTTTCTGTAGATAATCAATTCGTCACGATCAACAATAACAATGCACAGAAAAGTGCCTACCACCGTGCAGGTACCATTCCTACCTTTCAGTTCGTCGGTACCCTGAAAGACAACGGTCAGGCAATATCCATGACATTGGAAAATGACAAGTTGAAGAATGCCGACACCTTTGGCGCTGGCAAGCATTGCAAACTGACACTAAAAGTGAAACCTGCCACCTCCGGAGTCATCCTTACCGTAGCAAAGGTAGAGGTGGAGAATGTGACAATCTCGGAGACGATACCTGTGGAGTGGTTGCCCAAACCCAAGATAGAAGCCGAAGGCTTTGAAGGGAATTCGTTGTCGTTTGCCGAGACCGAAAGCAAAGCCGCAACTGTCAAGCTGAACACAGCAACAGCATTGCAAGACCTGAAAATCAAGTTCAATTTTGCCGATCCGCAATTTGCAGCATTCAATCAAGAATACCAGCTTTCCACACTCTCTGAAGACACCCGAAAGGATTTAGAAGAAAAACTGGGCATCACACTACCTGCCATAGGCGATAGTTCCCCCAGCATACAGTTGGACAATCTGATAGCCAGACTACAAACCAATGCCGGTGAAGCGACTGCCAACACCATTGAGCTGGATGCACAAGCTAACGGCCGATGGAGCCATGAAGACGCAGAAGCTAATCGTAGCTATACATTGAATTGCAATAAGCCGGAATTCAGCGTATCTGTAGATGCCAGCAACTGTTGGTCCAGAGAATTTACCATAAACGACATCACGGTAACAACCGGAAATGCAGAAACCATCAAAAACAATTTAATATATCAATATTATAATGGAACGGACTGGATAGAATGCAGCACACGAGACAATCAAAAAGGACGTGTCCAACAATTTGATGCTGCAGCAGAAGACATATCCCAAAAGAGCTATCGAGTACGTGCTTTGTATCGGGGAGCCATAGCCTCAACAGAAGCCGAAGCGACATTGGAAACTCCGGAACAATTACCGAATTCGGGGATGGAGGAATGGTATGAAGAAGACCAAAGTAACAATAAAAACTTATGGTTCCCTTACACACAAGAAGCTACGGGATTGCTTTGGAATACAAACAATATAGAAACCACAAACTATAGAAGCGAATCATACTGTTCAACATCATCTGTAAAACAAACGACCAATAAACACAGCGGAACATATGCAGCCTGGATAAGAACTGTCGGACATGGCATTGCAAATACAAGCGTAGGATCTCTTTGGGGAATAAATGGCTCAATCACAGGTGACCATACAATAGGGGAATTATATTATTCTAATCCAATTATTGTTCGTCCAACAAAACTTTTATTCTATTACAGCTATACACCAAACGGAAATGATGCAGGAGTTATAGAACTAAAGATCGAAAATCAAGAACAAGGCATTACACTATTTGAAACAAGCCAAGCAATCTACAGTAGCAACTATGCTTTATACGAATTGCCAATTAATTATACAGTAGAAAATGCTGTTGCTACTCATTTGACAATAACTTTTAAATCGGGTTCTAAACATACAGATGTAATACCAGCTAAAGTACGTGGAAACGGAGCAAACGAACATTACGGCAGCGAGCTCTACATCGACGACATCTCCCTCATCTACGATAAATAACAGACATATGAAACGAACATTATATACACTCATTTCGCTCCTCCTGCTGATAAGCTGTCAGCAGGAAGACGTACTGACCGAAACGGGAAAAGGCTATCTGCAATTAGAAAGCCTTACCCTCAGTTCCGTTACCGCGGAAAACATCGTCACCCGTGCCGTTGAGGAAGACCTGTACATCAGAATCTACAACGAAACTGATGAGGACAAAGTCTATGCACCGGGAGAGTTTCCCCAAACCAAGGTGGAACTGAATGCCGGCTCCTATACCCTCGAAGCCTACAACGAAGATTACCTTACAACAGGAGCCGATGCCCCACGCTATTATGCCCGGACAACCTTCAGCATCGAGCCCGAGAAAGTAAGCTACATCGACTTGCAGGTACCGATGATCAACGTTGGTATCAGCCTGGCACCGTTCAGCGACAAACTTACCGCCCTATTCTCCAACCCTACGCTTACCGTATATACGACGGACTCCGGCGCTACAAAAACGATTGCCCCCGGCCAGACCGCTTACTTCGACCATACGGACAACATGACCTTCACCTATACACTGACCGCCACCAACACCGACAACGAAACCTTCACAACAACGCCCCAGACTTATGGAAACAACGACGGGCAAAGCGTAGAGCCGGGCCACTGCTACATACTTAGCTACTCGCTGGCCGGCACCCGACTGCAAGCAGTCTGCACCGCAACTGCATCGCGCTAATACCGCCCGTGAGTCATAACCATCCGAAATTCACCGTGTTTCATCTGAAGCACCACGACAGGTAATTTTTCATTTGCCCCCTCGTCATTTTTTCCCAGTTAGGAAAATATTTTTTTCTAACTGGAGAATTATTTTTTCCTAACTGGGAAAAAATAATTGCAAGACTAGTTGCTCACGAGTCATGTAACAGGCTGATAGTTAATATCCTTTTTTATAGCGTATTCTATTGCTAAAACATTCCAATACAAACCTGTATCTGCTTGTATTTTCAAGGCGAATCGTTATCTTTGGTTTGTCGAACTCATCAGTAATAACAAACGATATAAAAAAAAGCCTTATGAAAAAATCCTTCTGCATCATTCTTTTTACTGCGGCCGTTTGCTTTCCGCTTCATTTATCCGCACAAAAGGACAAACAAACCGAAAAGGTACGCAATGAGCAAGCGGTCAAGAAAGCCATTGATGAACGTCATTTTCGCATTGATGTCAACTACATGACCCCTACACGCGGACGAAGCCGTGCACTAACGGATAGCTATAGTCTGGAAGTACGTAACGACTCTTTATTTTCTTACCTGCCTTATACGGGCGAGGCCTACAGCATCCCTTACGGAGGAGGGAAAGCACTAAACTTCAATGCCCCCATCCAGACGTACGAAACAAAAGAGAAGAAACGGGGCCGTAAAGAAGTCAAGATTACTACGAGCAACGAAGAAGACAGTTATACCTATTCTGTAACAATCTCTTCAAACGGTTCGGCATACATACACGTACAGCCCATTCGACGTCAGCCAATCTCCTTTAGTGGACAAATAGAACTTGAAGAATAGCCAATACGCTTCATTCTAGAAACAGATGTACATCAAGCAAAACAAATATTCTATTGATTATCAGCAATATATATTTCAAAGATGTACATCTGTTTTTTTGTTCTGACGAACGATATCCGCTAATTTTGCAAACGAAAAGCCAAAGCTAACACAGAAAGAAGTTACAACTATAATAGCGATTCATAACCACCCTTAACAATGAAAAATAAACTTTTCTTTTTCATACTCTTCAACTGTGTGTGCCTTGCTCTGCCTGCTCAGCAACGGGAAAAACGTCCGTTCTGGAAGGTAGGGCTGGAAGGCGCACTCAACAATTACGATGCTTGGGAAGTGGAACCCTCCATCACATTTCTGCCCATACAATATGCTGGCATCAGCCTGGGATTGCTATTTACACAACCTTATCATGATGAAAGCATCAGTGGAGTCTCGCAAAACCAGCAATTTCTTTGGAGCAGCACAACAGACCACGCTGCCAGCTACTTCCTAGCTCTGCGTCCCAGCCTCCAACTGAATACTCCCAAACTATGGGTGGGACGTGACAAAGACTATGCCCTTTACCTCTCCATATCTCCCGGACTCACCCTGCCCTTATCTGCCAACAACGAGTTCAACATCGACTACTATCCCAATCAGACAGGCGTATGGACGGCCGTTCGTCGCGAGCACGTCAGCAACAAAGGTGCCCGTACCGTCTACTACCACCTGCGTACGGCTTTCTCGCTGGAAGTGGACAACGGACTCATCTTCTCGGTCGGATATACCTGCTCCGACTTCGACCTCTTCGGCGGAAGCCGGAACATCGTCATCGAAGGAAGAAAAATAGACTTACCCAAGCACAAATTGATGCACTCGGTATCGGTAAGTCTGGGATATCGTTTCTGATCTACATAATATTTGCCACAGTGTCAGAACCGATAGATACACTCTACTCCAAAAATATTTTTGCTGCCGTCCCGCTCCCACTGCCGACAATAGAAAGCCTCTGCCTCCCATCGCTCTGCCAGGGGAAAGCTCAGACCAGTGCGATAGCGCATACGCGCCACATCAAAATGCTCGCCGCGTCCCAATCCGTTATACATCTCGACCGAGACATAAGGTTCCAACCGGCAACGGGCTATGTCGTAAGCCACTTTCAGTCGAGAACGCAGACGAAATTCTTTCTCTTCGGCACTGAATGTATGCTGAAAACGCTCACGCAACGACAGTTTGACGCGCTGTATCCGATGTGAAAGTGTGCCGTCTACATGATAGCGGTGACGGAACTTCCAGCCGGCTTCCTCCAGATTGCGGTAATGCACTTCGTAACCGGCACCTATCTTCAAGAAGGGCAGCAGCTTGTATGAACCACCTACGTCGAGTCCCCAACGGTCAGTCATACTCAAATCGTCTTCGGTACGCCACTCCAGATTACTTGACAACGTCAGCTTCGGCAAGACCTCGTATTTCACTCCCAACTTTGCCCAAGTGGTATTGTCCACATCCTGTGCAGCAATCCGTATTGTCAGCACCTGCAATAAGAGAAAGGCGATAAGCCCTATGCCATATTTGCTATTGTTTTCCATTATGGTGTGTTCACTTACTTATCTAAAACATTGTTTTCCCTTTACAGATTGCAAACATACAGGGCAATTTTGGAAAAAATCTGAAATTACAATTGTGCAAGAACTGTTTCTACATTCGCTATAGCTTTTTTAGACAAACGTTCCACACTCTGCATCGATTTTCCCGAAATGTAGGGTGTATAAAGCACATTGGCATAGGGTGTCAGCAAATCTTTCAACTGGCCCATACCTGTAGCATCGCACAAATAAAAACTGTTTGGACATGCCTTGAGCCAATGGCAAAGAGCCTCTGCCTGAAAAGTTGGCCCGACGGAAGTATTCACCAGAATCTTACGGTTTCCCAGCAGATTGAATTCACGTTCACCCAGCAGATAATTGTTGCGGGGAAGGCAAGTGCATACAATCTCTGCTTGCTGCAACAGTTCGTCAAGCGACAAATAAGTCATGCCTACAGCCTCTGCATCAGGCTTACGGGTACGACTGTAATAACATATGTCAGCTCCCAGAAAACGTAAAGCATCAGCCACCATACGGCCGGTCTTTCCAAGCCCGATAATACCGATTTTGCGGCCGGTAAGTTCTGTACTCTGATCCAGCCAGAATACTCCTCCGAAACCATGCAGCAAACGAACCAGTTCGCTGATAACGTATTCCACCACTCCTTCGTCGCCATAATCCTTCACACCCAATACCGTAATGCCCCTCTTGCGTGCTTCGACCACATCGACATTGCAACTTGCCGGATCATAAAGAGTGCAGCACATTCCTATGTAGCGCAGACCAGGACAAGCATCAAGCACGTTCTTTCTCACCGGTGTCCGAAACGACACCAACAGGCAGTCGGCATCTCCGATCCGGCGTATTACCTCTTCCTCTTCCGAAGGGAAATCGTGATACATCACTACTTCCTCTCCCAGTTCATGCAACCGTTCAATAGCCGCCGTATTCAACAGTGTTTCGTCAACTCCTACAATCTTCTTGAATTTCATCTGTAGACTTCTTTTATAGGTTAATATCCATAAGGTTTTCTTTTCATCCGAAAGCAAACTATACAGGACTATTTGTCCCGCCAACACTCCATCTGTTTCCGGTTCGAAACTTCTCTTTTGCAAACCTACACATAAACATCGGTTTATGAAACTTTTTTCCGTATCTTTGCCGCCAATTGAATTAAAATCCGGGCTAAAAGCCTGTTTAACTTTTATCGAAACAACAAATTATGGAACAACCGACAGGAAAACACGCCCGGGTAGAAGTGGCCGACGTATTGCGCGGACTGGCCGTTATGGGCATCATCTTGCTGCACAGCATCGAACATTTCAATTTTTATTCATTCCCCGACACCACCGGACAAAGTGCCTGGCTCACCTTTACCGACAAGGCTGTCTGGGACGGGCTTTTCTTTCTGCTGGGCGGAAAGGCTTATGCCGTTTTTGCACTGCTCTTCGGATTCAGTTATTTCATTCAATACGACAACCAGCGAATGCGCGGTCATGACTTCCGTCTGCGCTTCTGCTGGCGACTGATATTGCTTTTCCTCATCGGTAACCTGAACGCTATGTTCTTCACTGCCGAAGTACTGGTGCTTTACTCGTTAGTAGGATTCATTCTGCCTCTGACCTGCAAGATGAAAGACAAATGGATTTTCGTCCTGGCCTGCATCCTGCTCATACAGCCTCTACCTCTTTATTATACCCTGCGTGCCTGCTTCGATCCGGCTTTTGTAACTCCAGCACTGCCTACGGGCGATTTGTGGGGAGCCACATTCGAAGTACAAAGCCATGGCACTTTCTGGGAAACAGTACGTGTCAATCTGTGGGAAGGGCAACTTGCCAGCCTTGCCTGGGCATGGGACAATGGACGTGTATTCCAAACAGCTGCCCTCTTCCTACTCGGATTTCTGGCAGGAAAACGCGGTCTGTTCCTGAAAGAGAACCTGAAAATCTGGAATAAAGTCCTCTGTGGTTCGCTTTTAGCCTTCTTCCCCCTCTACGGATTAGGAAACATGTTACCCGGTTTCATCGACAACCCTTCTATCCGTACTCCGCTGCTGCTTATCATTTCTTCTTTATATAAGTTTGCCTTCATGCTTCTGCTGGTGTCAGCTATACTTTTCGCCTACTATCGCACCCGCCTGCAACGGCGTCTCGCACAGATTGTCCCTTACGGACGCATGAGTCTGACCAACTACATTACTCAAAGTATCTTCGGTTCCCTGTTGTTCTATAACTGGGGATTCGGACTGCACGATGATCTGGGCATCACAGCCAGCTTCCTGACAGGAATCCTACTGTTTATTCTTCAGTTCAGCTTCTGCCGCTGGTGGATGGCACACCATTCGCACGGCCCGATGGAGTATCTGTGGAAACGTGCTACATGGCTGAAATAAATATTCACCTTTTTCGCATAAATAGTTGTAATAAGCAAAAGTTTATCTTATTTTTGCGTTTTAACTACATTAACAATGTAATTCAGAAGAAAGAAAAAAGAAGGAATATTGTAACTTCCTGCTTGGGGAAAAGTAAGAATATGATAGTTCTCTTTTATTTCCTTTCTTCTTGGATTTCCAATTCAGATAAATAACTTTTAAACCAAAATATAATTATGGATACAAGCAAGATTGTAGGAGAAAAGATCAAATCACTCCGCGAGAATCAGTCTATCAGTGTAGAAGAACTGGCTGAACGTTCTGGCCTTGCCGTAGAACAAATTGAGCGAATTGAAAACAACATCGATCTGCCTTCGCTGGCACCACTCATCAAAATTGCACGTGTATTAGGCGTACGTCTTGGCACATTCCTTGACGATCAGGACGAAATGGGTCCTGTAGTATGCCGCAAATCGGAAGCTACCGACTGCATCAGTTTCTCGAACAACGCCATACAGAGCCGTAAACATATGGAATATCATTCACTGTCGAAATCGAAAGCCGACCGTCATATGGAACCTTTCATCATTGACGTAGCACCTACCGAAGACAGCGACTTTGTACTTTCCTCACACGAAGGTGAAGAATTCATCATGGTCATGGAAGGAACTATGGAAATCAGCTACGGGAAAAACACCTATCTGCTGGAAGAAGGTGACACAATCTACTATGATTCCATTGTACCACATCACGTACATGCCTACCAGGGACAGGCTGCCAAGATTCTGGCCGTCATCTATACTCCGGTATAAGATGTGCGGAAGGATGTATCGGAACAGAAAAGAACGGATATATTCATATTTTCAGGTACGGATTACATGGGTATCTGCGGATAAACTTATCCCCCCAACTTGTAATCCGTACCTAAAAGTTTATTGAACCTTTTCTGCCTTCCTTTTTCACGTTAACCTCTAGCCACTCATTACATATGCATCTGCACAAAATTACATCAGGTATACTACTATTATGTTTGGTTGTTATCAGCGGCCGTATTTCTGCTCAAGACTCCGACCTAATCCGTACCAAAAAAAACTTTATCCAATTATTGGGAAACACCGGACAAGAGCAGCTGAACGCAGTGCTGGAAAAACTGCCACGAGAAGAAAGCGCTTCTGACCAGATGGTAGTGGAACTTTTTCAACGCCAGTCTTCACAAGCGGCATCCATCCAAAAATATATATCCGAACAGACAGAAAACGGCACCTGGCCAGACATTAACTATCAGGACCAAAAACGTTCGGGATGGGAACCGCGCGTCCACACCGAACGCATTTTGGAACTGACCAAACAATACACCTCGCCAGAAAGCCCTTATTACCATTCCGATAAAGTCGAGGCTTGTATCCACAAAGCACTCCATTATTGGTTCACAGCCAAACCCGTCTGTCCGAACTGGTGGTACAATCAGATCGGAGTTCCCAAAACACTGGGCAATGCTTTCCTGTTATTCGAGCCACAACTGACAGCTGAAGAACGTCAAAGCGCCATTCAAGTAATGAAAAACGCGCGTTTCGGCATGACAGGACAAAACAAAGTATGGCTGGCCGGCAATGTGCTGGTGCGTGCCCTGCTTCAGGAAGACAAAGAACTGGTACGACAGGCACGCGACACCATCGTATCCGAAATCGTAACGGGGCAAACCGAAGGCATACAGCCCGACTGGAGTTTCCACCAGCATGGCACGCAACAGCAGTTCGGCAATTACGGACTGGCCTTTCTGGCAAGCATGAGTTTTTACTCAGGCGTTTTTGCCGGAACTTCAATGGCCTTCAGCGATGAACAACTGGAAATCCTTCGTCAGCTTATTGATAAAGGATATCGCTGGATATTGTGGAAAGGCCAAATGGACATCAGCGCACTGGGCAGACAATTTTTCCGTGAAGGACAAACCCACAAAGGTCTTTCTACCGCTTTTGCTGCAACCGAATTGGGAGGAGGCATGTCCGAATCATGTAACAATACTGCCCGCGCTTTGTGCAATGAGAATTTCCAACTTCATTCAAGAAATGATCTGATTGGGAATAAACACTTTTTCTGTTCCAACTATACCGTACACCGCCGCCCTACATGGATGGCCACCGTAAAAATGGCTTCGAACAAAGTCATCGGCACAGAAACACTGAACGGTGACAATATGAAAGGTTTCTATTCGGCCGACGGAGCCACTTATGTGTACACCGACGGACACGAATACCTCGACATTTTTCCTTTGTGGGATTGGCGGAAGCTGCCAGGTGTCACCGCCTTCGAAAGCGATGCTCCTATACCAGTGGTCAAAGGCAACCGCCCGCGCAATAACGCAGACTTTGTAGGCGGTCTATCAGACGGACAACAGGGAATGACTGTCATGGATTTGAACCGTGCCGGACTACAAGGGCGAAAAGCATGGATTTTCACCGACAACTATATACTATGCCTCGGAGCAGGGATAGAGGCCGACAGCACCTTAGCCGTAACTACCGCTATTGAGCAATGCTACAAACGCGATAACTTATATTTCTTGAGCCCCGATGGCAATTGGCAAGTCTTAACAGGAAGCGATACCCAAAATCAGACCAGCGAAGTACGCTATTTCCATCATCACACAGGCTACATCGCCTGGAACGAAGAACTGAATATAACAGCTACAACCGAAAAGCGTATAGGACAGTGGCACGATATCATGCAGATGTATCCTCGCGAAAACGTAAGCGGCGAAGTCATACAGCTCTGCCTGAATCACGGAACAGCGCCGAAGAATGCTTCTTACCAATACCTGATATTACCCGATTCCGACCGTCGGCAGACTGCCCTCTTCGATCGCCATTCCATCCGTGTGCTGCATAACGACCGCTCATTGCAGGCTGTTGTACTCGAAAACGGAACCTGCTGGATGGCAACCAGTCGCCCTGCCACTCTGAAGTTGCCGAACGAAACAATCGTAGAAGTCCTTACTCCTGGTATCTACAAAATAGCTCCAAGCAAAAACGGGAACTACACCGCTTTATGGACTTCACCTTCCCGACAACATACACAAGCAGAACTGCACATCGGGAAAAAACAACTCATACTGACAGATACATATCAAATAAGTAATCTTTAAGTCTATAAACGGATGTTTATAAGCTCAATAATGAAAAAACGAAATACTTATAAATGAAAAACGAATAAAGAAAAACGCTTATGTTATACGAACGTACCCTCGGCCAATGGCTGGAACATTGGGCCGAAACAACACCCGACAAAGAATACATCGTTTATTCCGACCGAAATCTTCGCTTCACCTGGAGCCAGTTCAACCGCCGTGTTGACGACATGGCCAAAGGTCTCATCGCCATCGGTGTAGAACGTGGTACTCACGTGGGCATCTGGGCCGCCAATGTGCCCGACTGGCTCACATTGTTATATGCCTGTGCCAAGATAGGAGCCGTCTACGTTACCGTAAATACCAATTATAAACAAGCCGAATTGGAATACCTCTGCCAGAACTCGGATATGCACACCCTGTGCATTGTCAACGGCGAGAAAGACAGCGATTTCGTGCAGATGACTTATCAGATGCTTCCCGAACTGAGAACCTGCCAGCGGGGCCACCTGAAAAGCGAACGCTTCCCACACATGAAAAACGTTATCTATGTAGGGCAGGAAAAGCACCGGGGTATGTACAACACATCTGAAATTCTGCTGTTGGGTAACAACGTGGCCGACGACCGACTCAACGAGTTAAAGGCACAGGTAACCTGCCACGATGTCGTAAACATGCAATACACCAGTGGAACTACCGGTTTCCCAAAAGGCGTAATGCTGACCCATTACAACATAACCAACAACGGTTTCCTGACAGGAGAGCACATGAAGTTTACTGCCGATGATAAACTTTGTGTCTGCGTACCTCTGTTCCATTGCTTCGGTGTGGTACTGGCCACCATGAACTGTCTTACGCACGGATGTACTGAAGTGATGGTAGAACGTTTCGATCCGCTTGTCGTACTGGCTTCCATTCATAAAGAGCGCTGTACGGCCCTTTACGGCGTGCCTACCATGTTCATTGCCGAACTGAATCATCCGATGTTCAACCTGTTCGACATGTCAAGTCTGCGTACGGGCATCATGGCCGGCTCTCTCTGCCCTGTAGAACTGATGAAACAGGTAGAAGAAAAGATGTTCATGAAGGTAACCAGCGTATACGGACTGACAGAAGCAGCACCCGGCATGACCGCCACCCGCATCGACGACTCGTTCGAAGTGCGCTGCAACACCGTAGGCCGCGACTTCGAACACACTGAAGTGCGTGTCATCGACCCCGAAACAGGCGAAGAGTGCCCCGTAGGCGTACAAGGCGAAATGTGTAACCGTGGTTATAACACCATGAAAGGATATTATAAGAACCCAGAAGCAACGGCCGAAGTAATAGACAAGAACGGTTTCTTACACTCGGGCGATTTGGGTGTGAAAGACGAAGACGGGAACTACCGCATCACGGGCCGCATCAAAGACATGATTATCCGCGGTGGTGAAAACATCTATCCGCGCGAAATCGAAGAATTCCTTTACCAACTTCCGGGTGTGAAAGACGTACAGGTAGCAGGTATCCCCTCGAAGAAATACGGTGAAGCCGTAGGAGCTTTCATCATTCTGCACGAAGGAGCAGACTTGCACGAAAGCGATGTACGCGACTTCTGTATCGGCAAAATCTCGCGTTACAAGATTCCTAAATACATCTTCTTCGTCAAGGAGTTCCCCATGACCGGCAGTGGTAAAATCCAGAAATTCAAATTAAAAGACCTGGGACTCCAGCTTTGTAAGGAACAGGGTATCGAAATTATCTAAAAGCACATATTGAAATTACAATTATCAGGAGGAAATTTGAAACAGCAAAAAAACAGATTTCGATTTCCTCCTTTTTGAATACCTGCACATCTTATTAATTAACAATAATTAATACATACTCTACAATTCATTATTAAACATAGATTCAAGAAAAAAGGAGATATCAATACACTAGTTATCAATATATTAAATAATAAGAAAGAAGAAACTCACATTCAAAATAATTTTCAGTTAGAAAATTATTTCTACGTTTCCATTTATTCAATAAATCTGCAAAAAATATACAAAATCATATTATTTACACGAATCAAATAACGTTCTGTAAGCAAAAAATGCAGTTTATATTAAAATAAGTTCTGATTTATCATCGTTAATCAGAAATAATGCCTATATTTGCCGACAAAATCAGAAACACGCATAAAATTAACAATTAATTAAGAAAAAAACATGTTGACTGCAAAAGGAATCTTGTCGCAAGCAATTTGCTGTTATACATTAGCAACAACCAATTATGCCTTCAATAAACAACAAATAACACGCAAAGAAGCAGGACAAAATTTATACCGCAATCCCATCCTTCCTAACAACTTCATGTTGTCACCTGTTCCTCCTTTTTAATTCAACAGATACCAAATTTAAAAAAGTGTTTTTTTGAATTCTTTGCGTATTTCAAAAAGACCTTCAGACAATTGCTATTTACAACAAAACACATAGCAAGAGAAAACGTCTGTACATACATCGCAACTATTACAGGGGTTTGCATTCCTGCCAAATAGTATGCGTTTTTACTATGACCATATTTATTTACAAATTAAACTAACAAACTTAATTTTATGAGAAAATTGTATCTATGTTCATTCCTGATAGGCTTTTTCGCGCTGGCCTGCGGAATGTGGAGTTGTTCTGATGACGACTCCAACAATGGCGACACTACAGTAATCGAAGTAGAAACTCCTGCTTCTGATGCTATATTCGCCACTTCTGCTACTTTCAATCTAAAAACTAAAGGTGCAGAATCATTCGTTTACAAAACAGTAGAAGGCAGCAACGCCACCGAACCAGATCCTGTAATCGTCTATGCAGAGGCACAGGAAAACGGAACGATAACAGCCGTAACCGGAGAAACCGCACAAGTTACCGTTACCGGGCTGGAAGGGAACAAGACCTATACCGTATTCTTTATTTTCAAAGTAGGAAACGAGTACAAGATTCTTTCACAAGTCATCACAACCCCCAATTATTCACAAATGGTGACTATTGTAAAAGCTGATATGTTCTCGACGACATTCCACATAGAAGCTTCCGAAGAAACTTACTATACTTTAAGCTATGTTCCTTACGACGAATATATTACTTATATAGAAAACTTCGGAAGAAACGATGTTGACTGGACCATATATAATGGTGGAGCCAAACAACCACGCTTTAAAGGTTCACAAACTATCACAATCGAAAATGGAGCCAATGCTTATGCCGGAGCTTTAAACGAAAGTGATTACGAACCAGATCTGTTTACTTATACAGTACATCCGGGTACCGCATACGTACTCTTTGTCAGCGAATGCGACAAAGACGGAAATACCGATGAATTTGTAGAACGCCTGCAAGGCGAAGACTATCCAGACGATCCGGGTGTACTCCTCTCCACATTACCCAATGTCAAAGAATACACAGAAGAGCAACCTTCAAGTGAAAATGTAAAATTCAACGGAAAATATGCAAAAACCGTATTTTTCACCCAGCAAGCTCAAACAGGCAATGGCAACGTAAACGTCAATATCGACCGATTGACAGAACAAACAGCTGTTGTTACTTTCACTCCGTCTGATGACATTCTGCAGTATGCCGTTGTATTTCTTGCTGATCAAGACAAAGAACTGTACTTAAAAAGCATCGGTGGTGAAGACGGCCTCCAAGCTTCCGCACTGATTTGGGGAGATATTTTTGACGGAGTACGCCAAGTTTCCTATCCTATTGAGAAAGGAGTTACTTATTCTTTGTACATCACTGCTGTCTATAAAGCAGACGGAACTGTACAAAGCTTCCATAAAGTAGAAGGCATTAAAGCCATAGAATCGGATCAGCCTGCAGTAGAACTGACCATCACTCCGCTAACTCTTGAAGATCCTTATAAGGTAGCTTTCAACATCAAAGCTCCCAACGGCGACTGTGCTGCCATCAAGTATTTATGCAACTACACCAAAGATTGGTATCCGACCTTAAATGGTTTGGAAGGTGACGACTTAGAGGAAAACATCGCAAACATGCTGTCTATGTACGGAATCACCGAAAACGATGCACAAATAATAAGTGCAATAAACAGCAGCGAAGGTTATGACATGTACTTCAGTTCTATTGACGAAACAGAAAGCTGGCTTGTTTTGGAATCGTACAATGAAGATGAAAAGACCAAACTGTTCTATCAGGAAGAAGGTTGTCGTGCCACATCAGCCGCTCTGATTCCTGAAGCTCCCGTTAACAGTGCACTGTTCAGTAAACTACAAGGAAACTGGATAGCCAAGATGACTAATGTATTCAATACAGAAACAATTGAAATGCCTGTTACCATCTCCGCAAGCCCCGAACAAGTTACCACTTTACCTGCTGATGTAAAAGAAGAATTGGTAAACTACTTCATTGCAACAGGTAAGACTCAGGAAGAAGCAGAAAAAATCGTTGAAAACAGTTTCGAGGAATACAAAGAATACGCTACTTACTATACAAAGAAGTACAAAGACCAGAACTGTCTAGTTGCTACCGGATTCAGTTATGACCAACGTGACGCAGCTTTTGCCAACTCTTGGGATCTGTTCCAATCTACACAATATTCGGCATACAGCACCGAAGAACTGTTCCGCGACTATGGACCGAAACTGTTCCTGAAGATTGCAAAGGATCAAAACGATAATGACAGCGTATCCATTATCACTACCCGTTATGCAGAGAATGGCTTAGATTATATTCGCTATGTTGACCCTGTAGCTGATTGGTCTACTCCACTGATACTTTGTGCCTACAATAAGGAGAATGCAGGAAATTACTACACGACAGAATTCCCTGTTGAGATATCCGAAGACATGAACACCATCACTATCAAACCCGTTGAACAGGAAGGTCTGTTCTACAGTCCCGGATTTGCTGTTGAATATATGCCCGGATACCCGTCATGGAGTTTCCCGTCAACCGAAAACGGTATCGTTCTGACACGTGCAACTGATGCAGAAATGCAAAAAGCCATCAGCCGCAGCGTTACTGCAATCAATGTACCTGAAGTTTCGGCTCACAAAGGCAACTACTTCCGCAGAACTCGTACTCCGTTCGACTTTGTACGTAAGACATGTGTCAAAGGCACTGTTTTTTCAACAGATAATCTGATGAAAAATATCAATAAGTAATTTGCAATTTCACACAAGAATAAAGAGAGGAAGTGTGTCAGAACAATCGTGAAAGGCTGGTATATACTGGCTTACAAAGATTTACGGCTCACTATGACACACTCCCCCCCTCTTTTCAACATTCTCCAACTATGAATAAATCATTTATCTGCTCATTATTCCTCTTCTTGTTGCTGGCCGTTTCAGCTTCTGCACAATCAGTATGGCCCGACGTCAAGGTAGAAAACGAAAAAGGGGAACAAATCAATACACAAAAAATTCTTGGTGGCAAGCCTGCCATCGTTTCCTTCTGGGGTGTCACCTGCAAACCTTGCCTGACCGAACTGAACACCCTGAACGAACTTCTGGACGAATGGAGAGAAGAAGTAGACTTCAACGTCATTGCCGTCTCCATCGACGACAGCCGCTTCACAGCACGTGCCCGCTCCATGGCTCAGGGCTACGACTGGAATTTCATCTGCCTGTTCGACAAGAATCAGGATCTGAAGCGTGCCATGAACGTAACCCTCACACCACATACCTTCGTTATCGACGGTAACGGAAAAATCGTTTATTCGCACACTGGCTATACACCGGGTAGTGAATACGAATTGTTAGAGCAACTTAAAGCAATCGCCAAACAATGAAAAAACATCTGCTATTTCTACTGCTGTCAGCCTGTGCTGCCACGCCTGAACTGTCTGCCCAAAGCAAAGGACACCTGAGCGGAAGCCTCGAATCAAACAGCATCTACTACGTAAAAGACAACAAACTCGGATCGGAAAACAGCGTTTATCCGGAAGACCACTTCGGAAGCAACAATTACCTGAAGCTGGACTATACTCAAGGCAAATTCAGTGCTGGGGTTCAGTTGGAAGGCTATCTGCCTGCCTTACAGGGATACGACATTGGTGTCTATGGTGACAAGAAAGCTATTCTAGGTATCAAATATGTAAACTGGCAGGACGATAACTTTTCCTTCCGGGCCGGAGACATTTTCGAACAGTTTGGTTCGGGAATGGTATTCCGTAGTTTCGAAGACCGCACACTGGGTATCAACAACTCCATCGAGGGTGTGTATGGTTCGTACAACTATAAGAACTATATCACCGTAAAGGGACTCTACGGACGTCCGCGCCTGTATACCGACTACGCCGACTCCTGGGTACGAGGCGGTGACTTGAGCTTGTCCATCGACAACCTGGCCGGCTGGACAGAAACATTCTTCAGCATCGAAGGTAGCTTGGTAAACCGCAACGAAGAAGTGCCCGATGAAATGGCCGGCGTCGCACGCCCCAACGTAAACATGTATTCAGCACGTGCCAACTTCGACTGGAAAGGCCTCAACGCCCGCGTAGAATACGTAGGCAAAAGCAACGATATTTCGCCCGCATTGATAGGTACCACCGACCAGGGACACGGACTGCTTGCCGAACTGGGTTACAGCCATAAGGGATTTTCCGTACTGGCCACCTATCGCGAACTGAAATACATGAGCACTAAACTGTCGTACACCGGTAACGGTACAGGAAACATTCTGAACTATCTGCCCGCACTGACCCGTCAATATACTTACATGCTGGCCAACCTGAATCCCTACCAGAGTAACGGCGAAGGCGAACGGGGCGGACAGGTGGACATCTACTACTCCCTGCGCAACAAGAAAGACCGCAGCCAGTACTGGAACTTCCACGCCAACGCTTCCATGTTCTACTCGGACAAAGCTGTTACCAAAAAATCGAGACTGCTGTGGCGCGACATCAACGGCGACGTTGAACGTCAGTGGAACAAACAGTTCAAGACCACCCTGCTTGTCTCGGTACAGGAATGGAGTCCCACACACGGAATGGATGACGTAACTTACGCATCGAACATCGTTGTACTGGACGGTCTCTACAAGTTCGACCGCAAAAAGTCGCTCCGTGCCGAAGTGCAATACCTCTACTCACAGGATTACGAGAAAGACTGGGTGGCCGGACTGGTTGAGTTCAGCCTTGCGCCCCGCTGGAGTTTTTCGGTGAGCGACATGTACAACCTGGGCACTACCAAAGTGCACTACTACAGCGGCTCCGTCAGCTACACGCAAAAGCACACACGCCTGCAACTGAGCTACGGACGCAACCGCGCCGGATATGTATGCTCGGGAGGCGTATGCCGATACACCCCTGCCTATACAGGAGCCAACTTGACATTAACCACTTCATTTTAATTAAAAGCAAAAGAACATTATGAAAAAATACTGGAATTTACTGACCTGTCTGTTCATTCTGGCATTCACCGCCGCATGTACAGGCAACTCGGGATCGGACGATCCAACAGACGAAGGCAATGGCGAGGGCACACTGACGCTCAAGGCATCCGCCACCTACATCGAGAACAACGGAACAGATGCCGCCGTCTTCACCGTATTGAAAGGTGACAAAGATGTTACAGACCAGGCTGCCATCTACCAGAAGAAAGGAAGCTCCTTCGAACAGTTCAGCGGCACAACATTTACTTCGACCACTACTGGTGAATACTCTTTCTTTGCCAGCTACAACGGCGAAATGTCAACCACAATCACTGTTACCGTAATCGGAGGGATGCTTGAACTGCCTGCCGATCCGCAACCTGACAAGTTCGACGGATTCAAACACCGCATCCTTGCCCTGCAAGGCACAAGCCTTGGCTGTACTTACTGTCCGATGATGATTGCCGGACTGACTGAATACGAGAAAACCGAGGAATACAAAAGTACTGTAGTGGCTGCCGCACACGGCGTTATGTCGGGCGACGATATGATTTCCACTTATAGCAACTCTGTACTGAAAGAAACAGGTATCTCCAACTCCGGCATCCCGGCACTGCTCTTCAACCTGCAATCAAGTAGCGAAATCATGGGTATCTTTGGCTCTGATTCTCCAGCCAGCGTATGCGGACGTATTCAGTCTGAAGCTCAGGAACAACTGAAAACAGCAGCCAGCACCGGCATCAGTGCCGCCGTATCGGGCACAGAAACATCGGGCAGCCTCAGCGTTACAGCTTCTGTCAAGGTAGGCCAAACCGGAAAATACCGTGTATCTGCCTGGGTGGTAGAAGACGACATCTATGCCAAAGGACAGATGAACGGTTACCCGTCGTTGGAAGAAACCTACGACTTCACCCATCACAGCAACGTACTGCGCTGCATCTCATCAACCAGCCCCATCACAGGTGGCAACCTGGGCGGTAAAGAAGAGTGCCAGGCAGACGAAACACAGATGTTCGTACACGAGTTCGACCTGAACAGTATGGACATCGAAAATCTGTCCAACGTACGTGTACTCATCATCGTATCGCGCAACGCAAGCGGTTCGCGTTACACTGTGGACAACGTTATCAGTTGCGGTGTAAACAAGTCTGTAGCATTCGAATATGAATAAACCAACAAACTGACAAAACATGAAACTGAAATATCTGTTCCTGCTGATCACAATGGCCTTGTGCTTCAGCTGCTCCGACGACGATGTAACGCCGGCGCTAACAATAGATGAAACCGAACTGACTGCCGAAATCGAAGGCAGTCAGTTCGAAATAACCGTAACAAGCACCAGCGCATGGACCGTATCGGCCGCACCAGCATGGGTAGAATGGCAGGTAAACGAATCGCAAACCCTGCTGACGCTGACCGTGGACGAAAACCTGAATCAGGACAAACGTACGGGTACGATCACCCTGACCAACGAAGAGGGTATCAATCAGTCCATCCTTATTGAGCAAGAAGCCTACACCTATAGTGCCAACCACCACTACAAACTGCCTGTCGTCTTCCACGTACTCTACTGGAACGCTAACAACACCCAGCACTACGTAGAGGCAGGACACCTGCAGAAAGTGATGGATCGCGTCAACCAATACTATCGTGAATGCGGTGTGGACCTGAATCTGGAGTTTGTTATGGCTACGGAAGATCCCGAAGGCAACCGCCTGGAGGAACCGGGTGTTAGCCGCGAGAAGTGGCAATATACCACAATGGACTGCAGCGCCTTCATGGGTAGCGGCGAGCCGAAATACAAGGCATTACTGTGGGATACAAACAAATATATCAACATCATGCTCTACAACTTCGAAGACAGTCAGATTCTGGGTATCTCACAATTCCCGTGGCTGCCCGAACCATATCAAATGGAAGGCATCAGTACTGCCTTGAAGGGAGCAGACCTGAACGAGAATCCCTATCCGCAGTGTGTGTGTATCAACAATAAGTACATCTACGACCTGACCAACAACGACGAAGCATACTCTGTTTCGGACATAGGCGTAACGCTGGCACACGAGCTGGGACACTTCTTGGGCCTATATCATGCCTTCAACCAGCTGAATAACGGCAATACGAATACCAGCCTGGATACTGACTATTGTACAGATACACCGCCTTACAATAAGTTCCAATACGACAACAAGCTGACAAGCTATCTGACCTATAATCCTGCCATCACATCCAAGTCGTCCGAAGCCTATCAGACGTACGTGATGCGTACCAACAGTCAGACCGGTGAAGAGTTCCGCTCTACCAACATCATGGACTATGCCATCTCCGATGCCAACAGCTTCAGCGAGCAGCAGAAGGAACGTGTAAGATACATCCTGCAACACGCCTTGTTCATGCCGGGGCCGAAAGACTATACCGGTACAGACTTCACGGCTACGAAGGGTGCTTCCGACTTCCAGTTCACACCGAACTACATCGAATAAGAAGCATACACGAAGCCAGTCTGACATTTATATTATAAAAACAACGGCCACCGACTGCCCCGCCCGGATTTTTACATCCTGCGGCAACAGTTGGTGGCCGTTTTCTTATGCCGTTCTCTCCGCTGTCCCGGTCAGTCTTTCTCGGGATAGCGCATGTTGGCTTCGGTCATGTGCTCCAGTACCTCATGCAGATATTTGGCCGACTCCCAACGGGCCATGGGCAAGTCGTGCAGCAGATAGTTGCCACAATCCTGCGGAGCAGCACCGGGCACTTCGCCTTCGTATTCGGCTACAAAGCGGAAGGTTTCCTGCATCAGCGGCACGATGTCCTCGGGTTGCAGGTCGCCACGCATCAACAGATAGTTTCCGGTCAGGCATCCCATAGGTCCCCAATAGATGATGCGGTCCTGCCACTGCGGATTGTTGCGCAGATAAGTGGCTGCCAGATGCTCGATGGTGTGCAGGGCACCCTGGCCGAGAGCCGGCTCACGGTTGGGTTCCTTCATACGGATATCGAAAGTGGTGATCACTTCACCGTTCACCTCGTCCTTGCGCGATACGTAAATACCACGCAACAGGCGGATGTGGTCGATAGTAAAACTGGGTATCTTCTTCATTGCTGCTTATATTTTAAAACCTTAATGATAGATATTATTTGGGGGCAAAGATAGCGAAAGGTGAGCGCAGAGGCAAAAAGAAAACAAAGTTTTCAGTTTTTGACTATGCCGAACCGAATTCTATCTTATCTAAAGATAATGAAAGGTGAGCGCAGAGGCAAGTTTCACACCTATAAAGTGATTTTCCAGCGAAGTTTCACCACAACAATCTCGCAATGAACGCATTACGATGAAACGTGCGACACGCGTAAAACGAACGGTGAACCGGGCGTGAAACCTCATCTCTCACCCTATCTGCCTGTTTTTCAGCCGAAAAAAGAGAAAGGTGAAAGCGTGAAGGCAAAACGGGGAAACAGCTCCCAAACAGTAGACTTCTACCCTGCCAACATAGGTTTCAGCGTCTGTAAAGTGGCACTTTACGTCCGTCAAGTAACACTTTACGCACGCAAACATCCTCTTTAGCCGAAAGGGGATAACGAATAACTCCACGAGTTTTCGCAAACAACCCCACGGGTTTTCACCAACAACTCCACAGGTTTCCACCAACAACCCCTGAGGTTCTCACTGACAACCCCACAGGTTTTCATTAGCAACCCCGCTGAACAACACTTGTATGGCTCGCGAGCCGTGCAAGTGTCTCTCGCGAGCCACACTTGTGTCGTATAAATGAAATGCAAGTGTCCTGTATCTCAGCCAGCCCAGTCCTCACGATCCAAGTTACGATAGCCGATGGCCTCGGCCAAATGAGCGGGTTGGATATGCTCGCTACCTTCGAGGTCGGCAATGGTACGCGATACCTTTAGGATGCGGTCGTAAGCGCGGGCCGAGAGGTTAAGGCGATTCATGGCGTTCTTCAGCAAAGCCAGACCACGGTCGTCGGGGCAGGCATAGAGCGAAAGCAGACGACTGGTCATCTGGGCGTTGCAGTAGACACCGGGGATGGAGGCGTAGCGCTGTTCCTGAATCTGACGGGCACGTATCACCCGTTCGCGAATGACGGCGCTGGCTTCGCCGGGGCGGGCGTCGGACATCTTTTCGAAGGGTACGGGGATGACTTCAATCTGCAGGTCGATGCGGTCGAGCAGCGGACCCGAGATACGGTTCAGGTATTTCTGCACCTGGCCGGGCGTACATACGCAGGCTTTGGTGGGATGGTTGTAGTAGCCGCACGGGCAAGGGTTCATACTGGCCACAAGCATGAAGCTGGCGGGATAGTCGATGTTGCACTTCACGCGCGAGATGCTGATTTTGCGGTCTTCGAGCGGCTGGCGCAACACTTCGAGCACGTTGCGATTGAACTCGGGCAACTCGTCGAGGAAGAGGACACCGTTATGCGCCAGACTGATTTCGCCTGGCTGGGGGAAAGTACCGCCACCCGTCATAGCCACGGTCGAAATGGTATGGTGCGGGTCGCGGAAGGGACGTTTGGTTATCAGTCCACCGTCCTTGCCCAACTTTCCCGCTACGGAATGTATCTTGGTAGTTTCCAGACTCTCGCCCAGCGACAACGGAGGCAGGATGGACGGCAGTCGCTTGGCCAGCATGGACTTTCCACTGCCAGGAGCACCGATAAGAAGAATGTTGTGCCCGCCAGCCGCTGCCACTTCGAGGGCACGCTTCACGTTCTCCTGCCCTTTGACGTCGGCAAAGTCGAGGTCGGTCATGGTCTGCTGGGCATAAAACTCCTCACGGGTGTTTACGATGGTGGCTTCAAGCTCGCGCTCCCCGTTGAAGAATTCCACCACTTCCTTGATGTTTTCCACGCCGTACACGTTGAGCTTGTTCACCACAGCTGCTTCGCGTGCGTTCTGGCGAGGCAGAATCAGACCTTTGAAGCCCAGTTCGCGCGCCTTGATGGCGATGGGAAGTGCGCCCTTGATGGGTTGCAGACTTCCGTCAAGGCTGAGTTCGCCCATCAGCAGATATTCTTCCAGCTTGTCGGGGTGTACGACTTCGGTAGCTCCCAGCATGCCGATGGCCAGCGGGAGGTCGTAGGCTGACCCTTCCTTGCGTATGTCGGCAGGAGCCATGTTGATGGTGATGGTAGACGTGGGCATGCGGTAACCGTTGACCTGCAAGGCCGAACGGATGCGTTGCTGACTCTCCTTGACGGCAGAGTCGGGCAGTCCGACGAGGTAGAGCATGCAGCCTCGCGAACTGTTTACTTCGATGGTGATAAGGGTAGCGTCGATGCCTTGTACGGCTGCTCCGTAGACTTTAATTAGCATGGTGCTTGTTCGGTATTAGAGTAAGGTAATGGATATAAGGGGAACTTTCCCCAAGGGTTGCCAGGTGGCGGTAGCGGATTATCTCCTTCTCCGCTCCCGGGCTTTCTTTTCTTTGGCTTCCTGCTCGATGTCCTCCAGCTTTTGCTTGATGGCGTCTTCGTCGAGGTCTTTTCCTTCGATTCGTGCCGAGGGGCTGACAAGGATGTTGGCGGGCAGGCTGTGTAGCGATACCTGGCCGATGAATGTAGAGTGCCATCCGTCGAAGTCGCATACTTGTTTCCACTTCAGCGTATCCTGCTTGATGGCGTCCAGCCATGCCTTCCGGTCGGTGTCAAGCGAAATGCCCAGCAAGGCGAAGTTCTTATTCTTCTGTTCTTTCTTATAGATACGCTTGTATATCTCGTTCTGCTTCATACTGAGCGAATCCCATGATGCCCAGAAGTGTATCAGAATGTACTGATCCTTGAAGTCAGTACGAGTGGTTTCTTTCCCTTCGGTGTCGGGCAGCTTGAAGTAAGGAATTGTTTTACCGACATCGGTTTTCTCTTCCTCCAGGATTTGCTTGGCCAGCTGATCCACCGTAGGACGGTCTTTCAGCTCACCGGTCAGGCTGTTTATCAGACGTTCGATGCGTCGCAGATCGGGCTGCGCTGTCTTTACGAAATACTTTTCCAGCAGGTAGACACTGACCAGCGATGACGGATGCGTCGTAATGAAAGCTTCCGCCTTTTCCTGTAACGCCCTTTCAGACGGTTTGCCCAGTCCTTTCAGATCTTTCTGGTAGGCGGTCAGCTCGTCGTTGGCGGTGTTGCCGGTCACTTCCAGCAAAGTTGGGTCGGAGACGTTTCCTTTTATTAGTATGGAATTCCCTTTGCCAATGAATATCGGGTATCTGGTTCCGTCGTCAAAGAGCAGATAAGCTGTTACCAGTGTGTCGACCGACAGTTCGGCCGAAAACTTGCCCTCCTTTACGGGCAGCGTGTCCATCCCGTCGTAAATGGGATCGGCACCAAAGAGGTAAAGGGTGTCATTGCCCAGTCCCTTGATTTCGCCACTGATACTGGTCGTTACGGTTGGTTTTCCGCCGCAAGCCGCGAGGATAAAAAGCAGTGTGTATACGAGGTTGATTTTCTTCATTATGATGTTTCTTCTGATACTTGCTGCGAATGTACTTCTTTTGCCGGATATAAAAAAAAGTTGCCCGACATAATTTCGTATGCCGGGCAACTTCTTTATAGTTATTTAGTTTGGAGTTATTGAGTTGTTGCTTTAACCAGCAAACTCACAACTCACCAGCTAAACCTTTCTTATTTGATAATGTTCATGAAGTCAGCGTTTGTGAAGTACTTAGCAAATTCCAGGTCAGAAGCGGCTTTCTTAGCCAATGCCGGGTTCTTTGCTACAGCGTTCTTCAAGCTGCTTGTTACCATAGAAGTATTGTTGGTTCTTGCACCCAGTACTGCCATCAGGTAGTCAGTGTAAGCATCCGGAGTAGCTACGCCAGCCAGTGTGTTCTTAGCCTTGTTGTAGTCCTTAGCCAGGATCTGTGCCAGAGCGGCGCTGTTAGTCTTGATATCGCCGAATGCGTTAACAGCCTTGTCATACTGACCTTGAGCGATGTAAAGGTTACCCAAAGCTTCGTTCAGTTCTTCAGCACCGGCAGCCTTGCCCAGATAAGATTCAGCAGCAGCCTTGTCACCCTTGTTCAGAGCGATCAGACCAAGGTTCATGTTCACTTCAGGAGCGTCCTTGATAGAAGCGGCTTTCTTGAAGTAGTTTTCAGCCTTGTCAAGGTTACCTGCCTGGTAAGCCAGCTTACCGAGGTTGTTGTATGCGCGGTAGTCGTTCGGGAAGTTCTGAGTAGCTTTTGTATAGATAGCTTCTTTCTTTGCAGCATCGTTAGTCAGTGTAGCAGCGTACAGCAGTTCTTCGAGGTTCAGCTGTTTAGCATCGCTTTCAGCCAGCTTAGAGATTTCTTCGTCAGACTTACCGATAACTTCGTAGTTCAAAGTCAGACGAGAACGACGCAGTTGCGGAAGAACTTCGTCAGCCAAAGTCTTGTAAACAGAAGAGATGTTCTTGATTTCCTGCTCTCTTTGTTCAGGATCCTGATACATAGACAGAACGCGGAGAATCAGTTCCTTATCCTGGATGTTGGATTTAGAAACCAGTTCCTGGAAACCTTCCCAGTCTTGTGCAGTATACTTAGTATCTACAGTAGCTTCAATTTTGTCTTTCTTCAGGTTCTTGTTGATAACCTTAGCAGTGTTGTCCTGACGGTTTTCGGCCAGACCCTTGTTCAGATCGTAACCACCATCGGGAGAAGCATAAGCAGAGATTTCGATGTTGCTGATCTTCTTGTTGGCAGCTTCGCTGACATTCTTAACTTCTTCGTTGAATTCCTTGGCAGTCTTCAGCTCGCTGGCACGTACGTTAGCTTGTTGGATCAAGAACATGATCTGTGCATCGTGCTTTTCTTTGATAACACGTTGGAATGCGTCAGCACCCAAAGCCGGAGTAGCGCTACCCAAAGTCTGCTCAACCATTTCAGAAGTAGAGATTACACCGTCGGCAATCTTAACGGCAGGGATTTCAACTGTCTTTTTACCGATAGTAGCTTTGAATTCCAGATAAAGTTCTGATTTAGCCATTTCGGGAACATAGTCGAAAGAAGTCTTCATTGTGTAGCTACCACCCATCTTGTAGGAAATAGTCTGTTCGTTACCTTCAACTTTTTCACCTTGGAATACGGCAGACTGGCCTTTAGCCTCGCCACCTTCCCATTTCAAAACCGGAGTTACTTCTACAACGGCTTTCTTGTTGAAATACTTCTCGGGGAACTTACCGTTAATGGTAGCAGGTACTTTGCCTCCTACAGCTTCCAAAACTTGAGGTGTTACGGTAAAGTAATCTGATGACAACTCTCCCATTTTGCTTCCACACGATGTGAGGACAGCAACTAATGCCACTAACAGCGGCAAATACAGTTTCTTAGTCATTTTAGGTATAAATTAATTGTTTGTAATTGAAATTTGTCTATTCTTTTGTTATTGTACTCTGCTCCCACGGGCATATACAAGGCAAAGATATTAATTCTTAAGACATTTTGTTAATAGATTGGGCAGATTTATTATAATTTAATGAAATTCTTGCTCTCTCGGTACTTGATATTGCGTGGATGATGCTCTATGATTTCACTTCTTAGCATATTGCGGTCGATGTGAGTGTAGATTTCTGTTGTTGCGATTGACTCGTGCCCCAACATGCATTGGATGGCGCGCAAGTTTGCTCCGCCTTCCAGCAGATGAGTCGCAAACGAATGCCGAAAGGTGTGCGGACTGATGTTTTTAGTGATACCGGCTTTCTCGGCCAGCTCTTTGATCAGATGAAAAATCATGATACGTGATATGTTTTTTCCCCATCGCGCCAGAAAGACATAATCTTCAAAATCCTTTTTGATTTTCCAGCGGGTGTTGCGGTCGATAAACCAATTTTCAATTTCTTTGATGGCGCGTGACGAAATGGGTACCAGCCGTTGCTTGTTGCCCTTTCCTTCTACTTTGATGAAGCCTTCCTTGAAATAGAGATCCGACAACTTCAGGTTACACAGTTCTGATACACGAAGTCCGCAACTGTAGAGTGTTTCCAGTATGGCGCGATTGCGTTGTCCTTCGTCCTTACTGAGGTCGATGGCGCCGATAATGGCATCGATTTCTTCGACCGACAGCACTTCGGGCAGTTTGAATCCTATTTTCGGTCCCTCCAGCAGTTCGCTGGGATCATCTTTGCGGAAGTCGGACAACGCCAGAAAGTGAAAAAACGAACGGATGCCCGAAATGATGCGCGCCTGCGAGCGGGGATGGATGCCAATGTCGTGCAGTCCGGCTGCAAATCTCTGCAGGTCGTCCAGCGTAATGTCATCTATTCCAATCTGTTCACTTTCAGTGAAATGCAGTAACTTGTCCAAATCGCTCAGGTAAGCATCATAAGTGTTGGCCGAAAGCGATTTCTCCAGTCTCAAGTATTGCTTATATTTGCTGATTATCAGCGTTTGCCTGTCCTTATTCGCTGATTTTACTTCCGATTTCATTTCTTTTTCCTACCTTTGCACTCAGAATGAACAATCATTGTGGAGACAAAGGTATAAAAAATTGTGTTATGAGGATACAAATAATTAATGGCCCGAATATAAATCTTTTGGGCAAGCGCGAACCGACTATCTACGGTAGCGTTACTTTTGAAGATTACCTTGCCGGACTTCGTTCCCGATATGCGGATGTGCAGATTGACTATTTCCAGTCGAACATTGAGGGAGAGTTGATTGATAAGATTCAGGAAACTGGATTCGATGTAGATGGCATTATTCTAAACGCAGGTGCCTATACTCATACGTCGATTGCTCTGCAGGACGCTATTCGTGCGGTTACTTCTCCAGTGATCGAGGTACATATATCCAACGTACATGCCCGTGAGACTTTCCGTCATACGTCCATGATCTCTTGTGCATGTAAAGGAGTCATTCTGGGCTTTGGCCTCGATTCCTATCGTCTGGCATTAGAAGCCTTGCTAAACCATTGATTCATCCCCTCCGACTCCTCTTGAAAAAAGAAGAGCCGAGAATCCATGAGCACTCTCGAAGAGGTGGAAGAAACTGAAATAAAAGACAAATTACGAATTTAAATCATTACTAATAAATAGGTATATAGATTATGTTATTGAAGCAGACTAAAATCGTAGCAACCATTTCGGACCAGCGTTGTGAAGTAGATTTTATAAAACAGTTGTTCGAAGCCGGCATGAACGTGGTGCGTATGAATACAGCTCACCTGGGTCGTGAAGGAGCTGAAAAGCTGATAAACAATGTACGGACAGTGTCTAACCGAATCGCCATTTTGATGGACACAAAAGGCCCCGAAGTGCGTACTACTGTATTGGCCGAACCAATTTCATTCAAGGTAGGTGACCGTGTGAAGGTAGTAGGCCGCCCCGAACAGGAAACTACACGCGAGTGCATTTCCGTTTCTTATCCCGATTTCGTCCGTGATCTGAACGTAGGCGGACAAATACTGATTGACGACGGTGACCTGGAACTGGCTGTTATCGAAAAATGCGATGACTATCTGTTGTGTGAAGTGCAAAACGAGGCAAGTTTAGGAAGCCGTAAGAGCGTCAATGTGCCGGGTGTACGCATCAACCTGCCTTCGCTGACAGAAAAGGACCGCAATAACATTCTCTATGCCATCGAGAAAGATATAGATTTCATTGCTCACTCTTTCGTCCGCAACAAACAGGATGTACTTGACATCAAAGAAATTCTGGATGCTCACGGCAGCGACATTCGGATCATTGCCAAAATAGAGAACCAGGAAGGTGTCGACAACATTGATGAGATTCTGGAAGTAGCCGACGGTGTGATGATTGCCCGTGGCGACTTGGGCATCGAAGTACCGCAGGAACGTATACCGGGTATCCAGCGCATATTGATACGCAAGTGTATCCTGGCCAAGAAACCGGTAATTGTAGCAACTCAGATGCTTCACACCATGATCAATAATCCACGTCCTACACGTGCCGAGGTAACAGACATCGCCAATGCCATCTACTACCGCACCGATGCCTTGATGCTGAGTGGCGAGACAGCATACGGCAAATATCCTGTAGAAGCAGTAAAGACCATGACGAAAGTTGCTGCACAGGCCGAAAAAGACAAACTGCCCGATAACGACATCCGTATACCGCTCGACGAAAACAGCAACGACGTGACAGCTTTCCTTGCCAAGCAGGCGGTAAAAGCCACTACAAAGCTGAAAATCCGCGCCATCATTACCGACAGCTACAGCGGACGTACAGCACGCAATCTGGCTGCTTTCCGTGGTAAGTATCCGGTACTGGCCATCTGCTATAAGGAGAAGACCATGCGCCATCTGGCTCTGTCCTACGGTGTAGAAGCGATCTATATGCCCGAACTGGCCAACGGTCAGGAATATTATTTTGCCGCTTTGCGTCGCCTGTTGCAGGAGGGCCGTCTGCAACCTACCGACATGGTGGGATATCTGAGCAGCGGAAAGGCCGGTACGCAGACTTCCTTCTTGGAAATCAACGTAGTAGAAGATGCCTTGAAGCACGCCAACGAAAGCGTATTGCCTAATTGCAACCGGTATTTATAAACTTCTAAAGTTTCGGTTTTACCGAATTGAAAATCGACGAAGTTAAACTCACAGAAGTTAAAGAAGTTATCACCCGCTTTGAGCGAGCTTAGGAGTTAAAAGCCAATAGATCTGTTATTCCACTTTTCTTTTTACAAGTCTATTGGCTTTAACTTCTAACGGAATACAGCGGAGTGATAACTTTTATAGCTTTCTTACATTCCAAGGAAAGGCTGACTCCGAAACTTTAATTATTAACTATTAATTTTTCATTTCTATGTCCATGTCTTTAGACGAATACATCTTACAGCACATTGATGATGAAGGCGATTATCTTCGCGCTCTCTATCGGGATACGCATCTGAAACTGCTCTATCCGCGCATGGCATCGGGCCATCTGCAGGGCAGAATGCTGAAGATGTTTGTACGGATGATACGTCCCCGACAAGTACTGGAGATAGGAACATATAGCGGTTACTCTGCTCTTTGTATGGCCGAAGGCCTGCCCGAAGGAGGAATGCTTCATACCTTCGAAATCAACGACGAACAGGAGGACTTTACACGTCCCTGGCTGGAAGGATCGCCGTATGCTGACAAAATAAAATTCTATATAGGCGATGCGCTGAAGCTGGTACCTGAATTAGATATAACATTCGATCTGGCTTTTATCGATGGGGACAAGCGCAAATACATCGACTATTACGAAATGGTGCTTCCGCGCCTTTCCGACGGTGGTTACATCATAGCCGACAATACGTTGTGGGACGGACATGTGCTCGAAGAGCATCCGCATGCTTCCGACCTGCAAACTATCCGCATCAAGGAGTTCAATGATTTGGTAGCAGCCGACAGCCGTGTAGAAAAGGTAATTCTCCCGTTGCGTGACGGGTTGACTATCATTCGGAAGAAGTAGCCGACAACAACCGACGGCTAAGATACTTCACCGGATACCATACCGACAGGAAGCCAACCGCAATGACGGTAACGAAAACAAGCAATACATCCGTCAGGTGTACGCTGACCGGATAGGCATCGACTACAAAGCTACCGTTTCCTCCACCCAATGAAATGAGTCCGAACTTTTGTTGCAGAAAGCAAAGCAGCAATCCTAAAACAATTCCTATACTTGCACCGAAGACAGATATCATTCGTCCTTCGAACAGGAATATGCGTGTTATCAACTGGTCACCGGCACCCAGATTGCGCAGTGTTTCCACATCGTCACGCTTGTCCAATATCAGCATCGACAGAGAACCGATGACATTGAAACAGGCAATGGCCAGAATAAAAGTCAGGAACAAATAGGATATGAATTTCTCGATTTCCATGATGCGGAAAACATCGGCCTGCTGCTCGTAACGGTTCTGCACTACAAATCGTTCGCCGAGTATCTCTTCCATTTTCTTTTCGACGGCATCGATATTGCTGCCGGGCTTCAACTTGATTTCGATGGCCGACACTTCGGTGTCATAATCAAACAGACGGCGAGCAAAGCCAAGCGATGTAAGTATGTAGCGCGCATCGTATTTCTGCTGGTTGACTATAAACACAGCTCCCGGCGAGAACAGATAGTCGCTATTGAACGAGGCTGCAGGGTTGGCCATGTTGACTCGTGCATTCCGTTTGGGAGCATATATTTGCAACGGGTCTACAAACTGGATGCCGGTACCCAGTTCGGACATCAGTTCCACACCCAAAATGCCATAATCGACCACCGAATCGTTCAGTACGAACTTTCCGGTACCATACAACAGACTGTCAATAGCAGTCAGTTGCTCGAAGTTGTCTTCCACTCCCTTGATGACAGCCATTGTCTGTCGGTCCTTGTATTGTACCATGGCATTCTCTTCCAGTGTTTCGGTCCATACTTCTATTTCGGGCATAGCATGTATCTGTGCCACACGCGATTCATGCGGATCGAACACTTTGCCTTCGCGGACGGTAATTTTCAGTTCCGGATCGAAAGCGGTGAAGAACCCCGCTACCATGTCCTGAAACCCATTGAAGACAGACAGGGTGCATACCAATGCCAAAGTGGCCAATGCCACTCCACATACCGACACAGCAGAAATGATGTTGATGGCATTGTGCTTCTTCTTCGAGAAGAGGTAGCGACGGGCTATGTAGAAGGGCAGATTCACTGTTTCAGGAGTTCGTCTATTCTTTCCAGATAGTCCAATGAATCGTCAATGAAGAACTTCAGTTCCGGAATGATACGTAGCTGGTGGCGCACACGTGTACCCAGTTCATAGCGGATGGACTTCATATTTGCATTGATGTTCTTGACTATTTCGTCGGCCTTTTCCGAAGGAAATACGCTGAGGTAGGCACGTGCCACGCTCATATCCGGGCTGATACGTACGGTGCTGACCGAAACCAGCGTACCGTGCATAGACTTGGTCTGCAACAGGAAAATGTCGCTCAGTTCCTTTTGCAGCAGTCGGGCTATTTTATTCTGACGGGTAGTTTCCATATATGTATTCTTTACGATTGATTCTTTTTTGTAGATTAGAAAGCAAAGTTACGGAATTTTCATGGAATAACCTTAAGATAAGCTGCGGATTTCCTTAATATTGCTCTGATAGCAGTCGGCCTTCGTCGGGAAAGCAGGTTCATGTTTGTAGTGACAGGCTGTGTGTTTCTTAATATAAGAAGGTGTAGAATCAGAAATTTCTCTTCATACGAATGTTGTTTCAGGACACAAGATTATTCAATTAGTCGATAAAACTCGCCAATTAGTAGATTCGATTTTTGCAGTCTCGTTGAATCATTTACATTTGCATCGGATTAAAACGAAAAGCTTATGAAAAGATATGCTTCATTATGGTTACTGGCTGTTTGCCTAACATGCGGTGCAGTTCAGTTACAGGCACAAGAGCCCGAACCGAGAGCAGAACAAAAAGAACTTCCGCGCGAAGTTCCCTCACCTGAAAAGGCTGCTCAACGGATTACAGATCAAATGCAGAAAGAACTGCAACTGACCGACAAACAATATAAGAAGGTGTATAAACTGAACCTGAAGGAGCAGAAAAAAATCTTTTCGACCCGGCTGGCAGGAATGCGTCCGCCAATGGGAGCTATGCCCGATATGAACGGCGAACGTCCGCCAATGCCGATGGGCGAAGGTGGAATGATGCCTGGTATGGGTGGTGGCCGTCCACCGATGGGCGGTCCGGGAATGCCTCACATGGCTAAAGATTCTGCTGAAGAGTTGCAGAAAGCTGCTGCCAGCAAAGAAAAGAAACTGAAGAAGATTCTGACTGAAGAGCAGTTTGCCAAGTGGCAGAAAATGCGGGATGAACAGAAACCGCCTCGTAGACCGCACAACAATGCAGAGGCTCCCCAGAAAGATAAAATCTGAATCTTGTAATCTATTTGAAACAAAAAGAAGAGACTCTCTCTAAATAGCGTTTTTTCATGTATTATTGACTTCGGCCGCCCTTACCTGTGAAGGTAGGGGCGGTTTTCTGTCTATTATGATTTAAGCTTCCTTTGCACATTTTCTCCGTTCCATCCATACAACTGCAATCACTCCTATCAGCAGCAGGATGAAGGCTCCGTAGGCAATACCTTCGGTCACGTGCAAGCTCTGCGGGTCGAAGCGCATCTCGATGGTGTGCTTGCCGGCGGGTACGTACAGGGTACGCAGAATGTAGTCGGCACGACCCAGTTCGGCTTTCTGGCCGTCGATAGTTACCTGCCAACCGTCGGGATAGTATATTTCGGAGAATACTGCGATGCCGTCGCCGCTGTTTTCGGTTTCATACGTCAGGCGGTTGGGAGCATAGCTGGTCAGGCGGATGGCGGACAGACTGTCCTTATGGGCATCGGTCATGCCTTTCAGTGCCTCCTTGAAGCGCTTGTCCACAACGGCTGTTTCGGTGGGCAGAATGTCGTGCAAGGCATCTATTTCCTGATTGGCATTGTCCACATACTGTACGTTGTTCACAAACCAAGCATTTCCGTAGGCAAAGGGGTTGCGCATGGGCATAGTTTCGCCTTTCTGTCCGGCGGGGAAGATGAAGTAACGGGTGTTCAGCATGTTCAGTACACGGAATTTGCTTGGGTCGATGCTGTCGATCTGTCCGGCCGAAGTGGCAAACTCGCGGTAGGCGGCCTGCATTTCACCGCTGATGTGGTGGTCTATCATTTCCTGATAGCGGCGAAGCTTGGCAGCGTGGTATCCGCCCACACTCTTGTGCCAATAGGCGGTGTTATTCTCGTTGAAGGTGCTGGTAGCGAAGTTCAGCACGCGGTAGTCCGGTGTCGAATCTTGCAGAATCTGTTCGTCGGTCTGCGTCTTGGTGAAGGTTTCGGTCTGTGTGGAGCGTGGGATGAACTGCTCATCGTTCAGGTAGCGCTTGTTCACGGTCCACATATCCACTAAGCAGAGCACACCTATGCCGGCTACGGTGAACGACCGGCGCAGCTTGCCTGCCACATAGAGCCACAGCAGCATGAGACCGATGACAACGATGAAGAAGCTACGCATGGCGTCGCTGCTGACCAATGCAGCACGCATCTCGCCCAAATTGGCCAGGATACCGTTCAGTTCGCTAGCCGGAATCATACCTCCATCTACAGCCTGTTGCAGCATCTGTGCTTCCTGTGCGGGGACGAAGCCCGAACCCAGACTGCCCGGCGACAGCCACAACAACAGCGATACGCCCAGTGTCAAGACCGAGCTAACGCCCAGTGCTACCTTGTCGCGCAGTACCTGTGGCTCTTCCAGTATCTTCTTCAGTGCGAAGATGGCCAGCAGAGGAATGGTGAATTCAGCTATGACGAGGATGGACGACACGGCGCGGAACTTGTTGTACATCGGCACGTAGTCGATGAAGAAGTCGGTCAGCGGCATGAAGTTCTTACCCCACGACAACACGATGGAGAACAGGGTGGCTCCGATGAGCGCCCACTTCAGTGGGCCTTTCACGATGAAGCAACCCAACAGGAAGAGGAACAGCACGAAAGCACCTACGTAGACAGGTCCCGACGTCATGGGCTGGTTGCCGAAGTATTGTGTCAGGCTGCCATAGAGGCCGCTGTACATGGGGTTGGCTTTCGACATGGCCGTTTCGCTCATCGACAGGGGCACCGAAGCGCCGCCTTTGAAGTTGGGGACCAATAGCGTCCACGTCTCACCGATGCCGTAGCTCCATTGCGTAATGTAATCGCGGTCCAATCCGCTGCTGGTCTGCTTGGCGGCATCGCCCGTCTGCACCAGCTCGCTCTTGCCGCGCATGGTTTCTTTACTATAAGTATAGGTATGATACAGGTTCGACAGGTTGGTGGCGACGCCTATCAGCGCGGCCACTACCAGCACGGCGCTTGCCTTAAAGAACTGGGGCAGGGTCTTTTCGCGCCACGCCTTCTCGAAGTAAGCACCTACAATAAACAGAATGACGAACAGGAAGTAGTAGGACATCTGTACGTGGTTGGACGACACCTGCAGAGCCACAAAGATGGCAGCCAGGATGCCTCCGGCCAGCAACCGGCCCCGATAGGCCAGCACGATGCCCGCCAGCGTGGGCGGAATATAGGCCAGCGTGACAAACTTCCAGATGTGCCCCGCCGAAATAAGAATGAAGAAATAGGACGAGAAAGCCCACATCACGCCCCCTAAGCCGGCCAGCCAGACGGGGATGCCGAAGGCTCGTAGCAGAATATAGAAGCCCAGCATCAGGATGAACGTCAGGTAGACGTAGTTGGGCAGAAACAGCCGGTAGACTTTCTGTATCCATTGCAGCGGCTGTGCCGAGTCGTAGGCGGGCGTTATCTGGTAGGTAGGCATACCGCCGAAGATGGAGTTGGTCCAGCGGGTGCGTTCGCCGGTCTGGTTATAATACTCGGTGGCTTCCTGGCTTGCGCCTACTCCGGCCACGGTGTCGTGTTGGAAAAGCACGCGGTCTTCTACGTCGGCCGGAAAGAAGTAGGCAAACGATATCAGGATGAAGGCCACGATGGCAATCACGTCGGGTAGAATTTTCTTCAGTGTCATAATCTTCTTCTTGATTGATAATCCGTGCAAAGATAACGCATCCCCTCGTATTTTCCACATATCGTGCCGACGTATTTCGCTGAAATGTCGTACTTTTGCCGGAGCGATGAGCCACAAGCCGCGGGCGGCAAGCGATGAGCTGTGGGGCTGCGGCTTGGCTTATGCAAAGAATTGCTTACCCATAAAGACTGTATAGAAACAATGAAAATAGGTATTATCAGCGCAATGGACAGCGAGCACCGCCAGCTGGCGGACCGTCTGTCGGAGAAGAAAGAGAGCGGCGAGGGCCGTTTCCGTTATGTAGAAGGCCTGCTGGGCCAGAACGACGTGGTACTGACGCAGTGCGGCATCGGCAAGGTGAACGCCGCTGTAGGGGCGGCCGAACTGATACGCCGCCATCGTCCCGACTGCATTGTCAGCACCGGTGTGGCGGGAGGCATTGATACCTGCCTGCGGGTGGGCGACGTAGTGGCCAGTGACCGTCTGGTGTATCACGACGTCTATTGCGGCAACGACGGAACCTGCTACGGACAGGTACAGGGCATGCCCTTGTATTACGAAGCCAGCACCCCGCTGCTGCAACACGCCTTGAGCCTGAACGACGGCGCCGGACTGGAAAGCCGCATACACGGTGGGCTTATCTGTACGGGCGACCGTTTTGTGGAAGCCGCTGCCGAACTGGCCGACATCAAGAGCCATTTCCCCGAAGGACTGGCCGTCGACATGGAGTCGGCCGCCATTGCACAGACGTGCTTCATCTATGGTGTGCCTTTCCTTAGCTTCCGCATCATCAGCGACACACCGGGCGCACACGACGACAACTTTTCGCAGTATCGTGACTTCTGGGCCACGATGGCCGAGCGTTCGTTCCGCACCACCTGGGCTTTCCTGGAAGGACTTGGTGAGGTGAAACAGCTTTGATTTCCGACAACGTATTAACAACACTTGCTTGGCTCGCGAACCAGGCAAGTTCAATTTAGCTGGATTATTGATAAAAGTAAGTAAAGCTGTGTATAAAGAACTATTATCAGATTAGGACTACTCAAACAGTAAACCGATAATCATAATATACACACTTTTTGTACATGTATTGTCTTTATCGCTTCAGTACACTACAATAATAATATAATTCCCCAGTTAGCCTCCATCTTCCGGCCAACTGGGGAATAATTTTTTCCTAACTGGAGAAAAAATGATTGCCTGCGACGACTACTTCTCGATACGGATGCGCGCATCCACCGCAATCACATTCTTTTCGGTAGCTAGCAAAGGATTGATGTCCATTTCTTTGATCTCCGTAGCAAAGCGAAGGAGGGTGGAAAGGCGGACAATAATTTCGGCAAACTTGTCTTCGTTGACGCCCTTCTGGCCACGTGTACCCTTGATTATCTTATAAGCACGGAGGGAGTGGATCATGGAGTAAGCTTCTTCGTAGGACAACGGAGCGAGACCCGATGACACGTCTTTCAGCACTTCGACAAAGATGCCTCCCAAGCCGCACAGCACGACGTGGCCAAACTTCTCCTCGTACTTGGCACCGATGAACAGTTCCGTACCCTTCAGCATGGGCTGCACCATAACGGCGGTCACTTCGGGCAGCTGCATCATACGGTCGAACTCCAGCGCCAGGTGCTGCTCGGTCTTGATGTTGAGCACCACGCCACCTACATCGGACTTATGGACAGGGCCTACCACCTTCGCCACAACAGGGAACCCTGCACGCCGGGCAAAAGCCAGTACTTCTTCTTTCTTGGGCGACACAAACTCGTCAACCAACGGTATGCCTGCCGAATGGAGCAAAGCCTGTACCTGATTGGGGGCGATGTAGCCGTCGGTATCGATAGAATCGATGATGCGGCGGATGCGGGGCACGTCGACGCCAAACAATTCGATCTCGTTGGCAGCTGGACGCGGAGCATTCATGATGCGGGTCAGGGCAGTGCCCAGTGTCACCTCGTCGGCAAAGTTCACGTGGCCTTTCTTCAGGAAGTCGGCCACCTCGGCTCCGGCCGTATTAATGGAAGGCAGAATGGGGAAAATCGGTTTACGGCAGGTCTGCATGGCTTCGTGCAGCACGTCGTACATCTCGAACATCGTCACCAGACCCGGCGTACCGAAGATGGCCATTACGGCGTCGATATTGTCGAACTTGTTTTCGCAATAGTCCAGACACAGTTTCAGGTGCTGGGGCGTACCGGTAGCCAGGATGTCGATGGGGTTACCCACCGCCGCACCGGGATAGAGTTGCGCCTTCAGTTCCTCGGCCAGGGGACCTTCGAGCTTCGGCACATTCAGTCCGCCCTTACTCAGCGCATCGGTCAGCATCACACCCGGGCCTCCGGCATGGGTGATGATGGCAAAGTTCTTTCCACGAAGTTCGGGCAGGGTAAAGATACAGCCTACGGTGGTCAGCTCCTCGCGCGAATAGCAGCGCACGATGCCTGCCTTACGGAAAAGGGCTTCGACAGCCGAATCGCTGCTGGCAATGGCCCCCGTGTGCGAACTGGCCGCACGGCTTCCGCTCTCGCTGCTTCCGGCCTTGATGGCAGCTATCTTGCAGCCCTTCTTGATGAGCGAAGAGGCGTGGAAAAGCAGACGGTCGGGGTCGCCTATGCTTTCGATGTAGAGCAGCTTGATGTGCGAATCACGGTCCGGGTCGAAGTGCTCGTCCATGTATTGCAACACGTCTTCCACTCCAATCTGCTTGGCATTGCCCACCGACCATACGGAATTGAACTGCAAGCCTTTAGTCACGGCACTTTCCAGAATGAAGACAGCCGTTGCGCCCGAACTGGAGATGAGGTCCACACCCTGCGGATGCAGCTGCGGAATGGGCTGGCTGAAAACACTGTGATGCCACGCGTTCATGTAGCCGATGCAATTGGGGCCGATAAGGGAGGCACCGTATTGGTTCACCGTAGCCAGTATGCGGTCTTCGAGCAAGGCTCCTTCGTGCGTTTCCTCACCGAAGCCCGCCGACAGAATGATGAATGCCCTGACCTGCTTCTCAGCAGCCAGCACATCTACTACATCGGGACACATCGGAGCCGGAATGGCAAGTATAGCGAGATCGGTTTCGGGAAGATCCTTCACGTCGGCATAAGCCTTGACGCCCTGCACTTCCGCCTCTTTCGGATTGACGGCACGCAACTCACCGGCATATCCGCCGCTAATCAAGTTTCTCAGTATAGCCCCTCCCGGCTTGTGTACATTATTCGAAGCCCCTACCACGACGATGCTGGCAGGATGCAGTAATTGGGTTGTAATCATAGAGCTTTCTTGAATTAATTCACGTATATTTCACAAATATACAATAAATATACAGAAAAGAAAACGTAAAAGCCGGAAGTTTATAATGTATTTATATTGCCTGCCTGTCAGAACTGGTGCTCGTCTATTATTTTTCCGTCCATATCGCGCATTCTTACAGACAGCTTACCATCCTTTACACATCCTTCCATTACCGTATTCCACGAATTCACCCAAACCGGGAATTTGACTTCGTGCGAAGGAGGCTGATAAAGCATTCTATGCAAATGTCCACAAAGCATGACGTCAATGCCAGCTTCGTCTAAAACAGGAACAAATTTACGGAGCACATCATCTTGCCCGTGCCAGCGAGCTTTTTTGTCGGTTAACGGAGGCATATGAGCAATTACAATCCGATAAGTAGCTTCCTGAAAATCTTTCGACTGTACCGCTTCCTTCAGCCAAGCAGCCTGCTCGGTACGATAAGTGTCATAATCGGTTATTCCACTGTATTCAATATCCGAATCGGGTTTGTCTTCTCCGGTATCTAAAACGAGAAAGCATACCGGTCCCTGACGGAACATAAAGTACAGATTCGGTTCATGTGGAGAAAAAAGCTGCTGGAATTCTGTTGCAAAAACGCCACGTGTTTCGTGATTTCCACGCGCGTAATACATTGGTTTCTCACCAGCGAAAAGTCGAATGCTTTCGTCCATAAATCCCGAAAAAATAGTGTCACGATCAGGTACATACGAAAGCATATCGCCATTAAAGAAGATCATGTCCTTATTTTCGAAACTGGCAGCTTTCAGTAAGCGAGAAATATCACCCTTACGCCCATGAATATCATTGATCATCACAAAAGAAGTTTCCTTTTTCGTACGATCGTTTGTAGTAAACGTTAATGGTGCTTTTTTATATACATTGGTAGAAGCCACTTTGCCATAAACCACTTGTGATCCTTCGAAACTAAGTACTTCCTGTGCAAAAACACGGTAACGATAGGAAACTCCCGGCTCTAATCCCTTTATTCTTACGGTGTGAATATCACTCACCTTTTTCACGCCATTAGTAGTATCAAAATATTTAGGTCGTTCACATAGATAAAAAGAAGAGCTGTCATCCGGAGCTAATTCCACCCAGCCTACAGTAGGTTTATTGCTTAACCATACTATCGAAACCTCATTCTCGCCTAAGTTCTGCAAATAAGGATAATGACTGATAGTCACTTTCTGGGCCATTACTCCCGTACAACAGAAGTAGAGAAGGACTAAACACAAAGAAATTTTAATTGTACCATTCATAATTTATCTTTAACTTATATCAAGTTTACTAATGAGCATTTTATTTCTGTATCTAAAGAAAAAAATCCTCCCTTCCTTATAAACCGCCCAACGTCAGAAAAGCAATTAACAAAGAAAAGGAGGAAAAACATGATGCTAAATGTTCTGGTAAACAATATTTTTCAAAAAGTATCTGACGCGATTAATTGTATCCCGGATTCTGTACCAGCTTAGGATTTTTTTCCAACTGCGCCTGTGGAATCGGCCAATAGCGCATATAAGGCTCGAATTTACGATTCTCTATCAGACGGTCTTTTTCTTGCAGTTCTGATGCAGGAGTAATAACTGCACGACGAGTCGGATCGGGCTCACTATAGTCAATAGTACCTACCATGTGGTATAACGGACCATTCATAACTGTTTCAGCCACCATTTTACCATTTTTGTCTTTCCAACGGAGAATATCCTGTCTGCGGAGTCCCTCTCCAGCCAATTCAATAGTCCGCTCGCGACGAACCAGTTCGCGAATCTTATCCTGCGTATTATATTTACTGCGATCCACCTTAATATGTCCTCCACGCTGGCGCAACTGATCAATCAGGTCGAGTGCTTCCGAAAGGTTTTCATTCAACTCTACATTACATTCAGCAATAGTCAGCAATACCTCTGCGTAACGAAAGAGAATGGGACACAATCGATCGTTCTTCAGCGAAGGAGAATATTGATTAATGGAAGGCAAAGCATACTTCGCATAAATCATACCTGTGGCCGATGCGTTGGTAGCTGCATCATAGTAATCTGCATTCTTTTTACCGTTAATCTCCTTGTCAAGAGTATTAATAATGCGATTTCCACTTTTGCCCTCCCAATCCATACCTGGGTAAACTACAGTATTATAGAGGCGTGGATCACGATCTGCAAAAGGATGTCGCTCGTCATAACCCGATCCTTCCTCTTCAGGCATCAGACCGTTTTTCATTTCGAACATATCCACCAAGTTTTGTGTAGGAACAAACGAAGCCCAGCCTCCATCCTGATTATTGTAAAGACGTACCACATCACCAAACTTATACAAGTCCTCTATATGTTGATCGGCATAAATGATTTCTTTAGAAGATTGTCCGTCAAGACTAAACAGCTTGATAAAATCCGGCTCCAATTCATAAAGATTCAGCGCACGAATATCATTGGCAGCCTGACGGGCTGTTTCCCAATCATCATAATAAAGATGCGCGCGCATCTTTATGGCCAAAGCTGTGCCTTTTGCTATACGGCCTTTCTGAGCCGGTGCATCAGGCAGATCGGGAATTGCTTCGTCCAACTCTTTATAGATAAAGTCTCTGACCGCTTCTTCCGACGAACGTTCAACCTGTGCAGCTTCTGCTGTTTCCGTCGGTTCCGTAATCAAAGGAATGCCTCCAAACCAATAATTAATGACCAGATATTCCCAAGCACGGATGACACGAACCTGTGCAATCATATTCTTACGGTCTTCTTCATCGGCAAATGTCGGTTTTCCGATATTTGCTAGAAAAACATTACAGCGAGCAATAGATTCATATTTATAATAGTTTGGCACTTTGTTTGGATTCAATTCGCCAGTGGCTACATACTTATAACTGGAAGATCCTGTACGGTTAAAAGAAATATCGGACATACAGTCATTAAAGGTGGGTTCTATCAATTCCATTTTTTATTTCTTGCATAAGGCAGCAGAACCCTTTAACTGTCTTGAGCAAGATAATCTTGCGTAAAGTTAAGCAATTTAATCTACCCCCCCTAAAGAAAATGTAATTAGGTCCTGTACATTGGTCAAACCACCAGTTGTAGCAGGCTGTCAGTCCAGCCTCGGCATCTGCTTCTGTTTTCCAGAAAGTTGCCGGAGTAATAGCGTCGTGAGGAGCTACATCAAAGAAATTATCGCACGATGAAAGCAGGAAAGAAAACACTCCCGCACATACTGCATATTTGGATAATCGAATTATATTCACCATAATTATCTGTTGTTAAAGAAGGTTAGAACGTCAAGTTGATACCAAAAGAATGTGTAGTCAGGTTGGGGAAAGTACGCACACTTCCATCTCCGCTTTCCGGATCTATATCTACCGGAAGATTATCGAACGTAAACAAATTCTCGCCCGAATAATACAAACGCGCATGGCTGATACCTAATCTGCTCAGCCAAGCAGACGGGAATGTATAGCCTACCTGCAGATTTTTCACACGGAAGTAATCGGTATCAAAACACCAGAAGCTGGAACGGGTGGATTGATGGTTAGGAGAAGATGTTCCCTCAGTAGGACGCGGGAAAGAACCATCCGGATTTTCTTCAGACCAAGCGTCAAGCCAAGCTGTAGAAGGCTGTGAAACGTCGCCCTTAAAATCACCAACCACTTGTTCGGTAAAATATCTGCGTGTACCAGTCACACCCTGACCCATTACAGCCATATCAAAGTTCTTCCATGAAGCATTAAAACTGATGCCATACGTAAAGTCCGGTTGATTGGTGCCTACCAGATCTTTATCGTTCGATGTCAACTGTCCGTTTCCATCTACATCGCGGAATTTAAAATCGCCAGCCTTGAAATCGGACTTGAAAGGGTTACCGTATTTTTCCTGATAAGCAGCAGCTTCTTCATCGCTACGGAAAATTCCGTCTACAACATACGTATAATAGGAATTATAAGGCGCCCCTACCCGGTTGATGTAATAATCATTAATCATTTCGTCTACTTCGCCCAAGTTAAGAATTTCATTGCGGTTATAAGCAAAGTTAGCAGCTGCACCCAATGTCCAGTCTCCAAAACTTTGTTGCCAATTGGCAGACAGTTCTACACCTTCATTTTCCATTGAACCGATATTGGCCATATAAGCTCCGAAACCAAAAGTAGCCGGTACTTGTACATCCATCAGCATATCTGTTGTCTTACGATAGTAGTAGTCTAACGACACATTAAAATGATCCAAAAAGCTCATGTCAATACCTACACCGGTCGTTGTACTGGTTTCCCAAGTTATGTCAGCCTGTTTGTAACCTACCTGGCAGATACCGGTGTAAACTTCATTGTCGAACACAAAGTTCTTCCCGATGCTATAGGTAGAAAGAGCCGGATAATAATCGTCAATAGCCTCTTGATTTCCCAGTTGCCCCCAGGATACACGCAATTTCAATGACTGCAACCAGCTTTTTGCACTTTCCATAAAGCGTTCCTCAGAGATGCGCCAACCTGCTGAAATTCCAGGGAAATATCCCCAACGGTTATCTTTATTGAATCGCGAAGAAGCATCAGCACGGAAATTCAATTCCAGTAAATATTTACCCATATAGTCATAATTTATACGACCAAAATAGGACATCAAAGCAAGTTCGCGAGAGTAACCGCTATTAGTTTGCGAAGAAGCCTCACCACCGTTCATATCAGTGATATCGTTAGTTGGGAAACCGGTTCGACTAGCACCTAAGGTCTTATAATTGTACTTTTCCACCCGGTAACCAGCCAAGCCTTTCAGGTGATGTCCGCTAAAAGTCTTGTCGTAGTTCAGAAAAGCATCAAACGAATAGCGGTTGCTCATTGTCATGGTTTCATCCAGTTCATTAGGGCCTTGATATACATTCTCATTCAATTGAATGTCTTTCATAAACGCCTTGTAGTCGGATGTATTCATGGTATAAGCACCTTTAGCAGTCAGCTTCAGGCCATCAATGATCTTATAATCAGCGCTCATCACACCTGTAAAGTTCTGTCCTTTATGCAAACACCGTTGTCCCATATCCAACCACGCAATGGGATTACCATCCGAATTCGAACTGTAAGTTCCATCTTCATACTTATAAGGCATCCATGTAGCCAGTGTATTGACCAAGTTGATGATTTGTCCCGAACCATCATTATAACGGCTGTTGTTAGGTTCCCACCAATAATTGTTGATGTAAGACAGATTGGAATGGGTCTCCAAACGGTCATTTACCTTAATATCAATATTGGAACGTACATTAAACTGTTTACGGCCACTATTGCGCAAGACGCCGTCTTGTCCAAGAAATCCAATGGAGTTCATATACCGGAAGAATTGATTTCCACCAGAAACACTGACGTTATGCTTATGTATAAAACCTGAATTATAAGCCAAATCGTACCAGTTCGTATTGGCGTGTTCGTACGGATCAGTACCGCTTTTAAACAATTCTATATCTTCGTCGCTGAAGCGGGCTGTTTTATTACTATTTTCCAATGCCATATTATAGTAAAGAGCCGCATCCCACGAATTCATACGTTCTACTCTTGCCGTAGGTGACTGAAAGCCGACACTACCATTATAGCTCACTCTGGGTTTACCTTCACTACCTCGTTTGGTCGTAATCAAGATAACGCCGTTCGAAGCTTTCGAACCGTAAATGGAAGCAGCCGCGGCGTCCTTTAATACAGAGATAGACTCAATATCGTTGGCATCCAACTGGTTAATGGAACCTTCCTCTACACCATCCACCAAGATATAGGGATTAGCGTTATTCAGTGTTCCCTGGCCACGTACCCGGATGGTGGCACCGTCAGCACCTGGCTGACCATCACTCGAAGTGATTGTTACACCGGGCATCATGCCCTGAATAGCTGTAGAAAGCGCAGTAATAGGACGCCCTTCCAATTCTTTCTGCGACACCGAAGCCACTGCTCCAGTCAAATTCACCTTAGTCTGCGTACCATAACCAACCACTACAACTTCCTGCAGCAATTGATTGTCCTCTTTCAAATGAACGGTCGAAGGCATTCCTGCTTTCACTGTCAACACTTCGGAAACATATCCGATGAACGAAATCACCAATTTGTCACCATCGCTGGCATTAATAGAGAATTTGCCGTCTATATCGGTCAGCACACCGGTCGACGTGCCTTTCAGCAGCACATTGGCTCCTATAATAGGCAAGTCGTTAGCATCAACTACTACTCCCGATACGTTCCGGATTGCATGATGTTCTACCGATTGTGCATTCGATCGGGTACCGATGGTAATCGTGTTGTTTTCCTGTTCGAAACTCAATCGGGTCTGAGAAGAAATCTGCTGAAGAACAGATTGCAAAGATGCACCAGAAGCTTTAATCGTAACACGAGGAGAAGTGCTGATGACATGTTGGTCATAGAAAAACTTAACTCCTGTCTGTTGTCCCAAAAGCTTAACTACATTCTCTACTGTTTCATTCTTTACATCTAACGAAACAGCATGTTTCTGCTGAGCCCATACATGCTCTGGCAAAACCGATAAACATGCAAAGAACAAAAATGCAATAAATAAATTGGCATTTTTGTTTTTCTTTCTGAGTCTAGAAAGATAATTCATAGATTGTGCGTTTTTTAATTCTTACTTATTTACCTGTTGGTTTTTTGGAGTCTCCGCTAAAGAATACACCCAACGCACAAAATGCTGGGGATACATTAACTTTTTTTAATCCTTATAGAATAGTACTTCGTTTTCCTTTATGCTATAGTGAATGCCACTGGTGTATTGAATAGACTGAAGAACAGCCTCCAAACTTTTATTCTCATGCTCACCCGAGATTATATTGTCGAACTTCTGCCCCTTGGCAAAAACAATACGGCAATTGTACATACGCTCCAATTCTTTAGCCACATCGTGGATAGGAGTAGAAGCAAAGCGCAGGCTACCATTGCGCCAAGTAGCAACAGCACAGTCTTCGCACGACTTGCTATATTCGCCCTGTGTCCGATTGACAATTACCCGTTCATTAGCCTTCAGCCTCATCATAGCCTCGGGCATATCCACCTGTACTTTTCCGCTTTCCACGTCTACATAGGCTGTCTCGTCGGAAGAATAAGATTTGACATTAAAAGTAGTGCCCAACACACGTACATCCAAGCCGGGAGCATCAACCACAAAAGCCTGTTTCTCGTTACGGGTAACGCAAAAATAAGCCTCACCCTCCAGCGAAACCCGCCGTTCCTTGCCCACAAAACGATTGGGATAACGTATCTGTGAACAAGCATTAAGCACCAAACATGTACCGTCAGGCAAACAAACCTTCTTATGCTCGCCAAAAGAAGTAGAAGCTGTCAGATAAGTAATCTGTCCGTCTGCCACATATCGGAAATAGTAAATACCACCCCAAACCAGGCATAACACTGCCGCCACTCCCGCTACAGCATGCCACAGACGGTAATATTTTTTCGACTTGTTTCCATTAATACGATGCAACAGCTGGCGGGCTTCATCTTTATATTTTTCCCGCTCCACATCCGTTTCAAACTGGTGGAAAGAGGATTCTTCCCAAATCTCTGCCGACATATCATTGAACAGTTCATCAGATGAACCAGTCCGGCATTCTTCCAATAACCGTCGGGCCTCCTCTGTTGTATAAAGATTGTCTACATAACGATGCAACAGTGTTCTATCTTTCTTTTTATCTTCCATACCTAATTTAAAATCGCAACTACAAAATTCTTTCTAAAGACATGTTTCATTTATATGACATATACACTACAGAAAGAAAACACTAGGGTGTGATTAACATCATTTAACCATACCATTTATCTTTTCTAGAAACGCAAACAAATAAGCAACAATACAAGGTCAGCATACGTCACAACATATTTTTTCAGATAACTCCGAAGAATACGAAGAGACGAAGAAATATGTTCCTGTACCGTATTGACAGAAATCCCCAAAGCCTCTGCAATCTCACGATGAGACATTTGCTCCTCTCGACTCATTTCAAAAATCTCACGTTGCCGATCAGTCAACTGATGCATAGCACTAGAAATCAGGTTTCGGAGATCATTTGCAAGGATATGCTGCCGGGTATCATCACTATAATCTACAGCTTGTGACAGGATATAGTCACGCAGATTCTCCTCCTTTTCCAGATTGCGAAGCTGGTTCAGAATACGGTTACGGACAATGGTATAAAGATAAGAAGAAAAAGAAGTATCGGGATTGATAAAACGTCTTCCCTGCCAGATGACGGTAAAGGCATCCTGAAAAACATCCTCTGCATAGTCGCGCGACTTCAGGAAACGCATGGCAAAATAAATAAGCCGGTTCTTATATGCTGCATAAAGTTCACAAAAAGCCTCCTCGTCTCCATCAATCAAGCGGAGTACCAAAGTACGTTCATCCTTTAAAGTTTCAATCGCATACATACAGATTTGTTCATTGGTTCAATTTGCACTGCAAAAGTACGCCAACCATGTTACAAACGTGTGTAATATGACAGAAAGCACATCAAACATAAGGGAAAGGAATAACTGGATATGGTAGAAGCATACAGCTATGTAGCAGGAAGAATGCTCCCATCCTTTAGACAGCTTACATCTCGCGGCGCGAAACGTACATCCCGCGCGCTGAGATATGCATCCCGACTGCCGAGATGTGCATCCCGGCACGCGAGATGAAACGAAAGTAAGGAGAAAGATGATAGAAAGGTAGGAAAGAGAGGGGAAAAGGAGTAATGAGGGGCATGACAAAGACAGACCTTATCCAGGCACACCAAAGGACTGAAAAAGAAAAGGAGCACAGAAGTACGCCGGTCGTTGAACACCCGTTTCGTACTCTGTGTCCCTCTGTATCTGGAAAACAGTCAAGAAAATACAACCGTTATTGCAGCACCGTCCCGTCCGCCTGAACCTTTACATATACATCCTGTTCGCCTTTCTCCAGTTCGATCAGGTAGTAATCGCCGGCAGGAGTCTGCACGTAGTCGGCATCGTCCATCACGAAACCGGCATGGGCGGCCAGGGCTGCGTCTTTTACAACCTGCGGAACATCGGTCAAACGTATGTCCCACGAAGTGGAAACCCACTCACCGGCAGTAGTGAAGCGTACTTTTTTCGCCGTGCGGTCGTGAATGATGTCTACCTCTACCCAGTTGGCCTCGTAGTCAGTCTCTACAATGCTGGCACCGGGATAGCTCTTTTCGATAAAGGTACGCATGGCATCTGTCAGGTCAGAAGGCAAGTAGCTGCCGGCGCCACCGTCCGTATCGGGCACTTCCTTTACGAGAATACCGTCAACGTTGTAATGCAGATCCATTTCCTGATTGCCCGACTCTACTTCAATCACGTAGACTGTCTCCATCGCTCTGCGTTCTACCATGTCCACGTCTTCTACCTTCCACTGGGCGTACTGGCTGCTTTGGAAAGCGCTTCTCACCGCTGCAGGCAGTGCATCGTAAGGCAGGTCGGTCTCGGTCATCTGCCAGATGCCGTCGGGGGTAAACCAGGCATCGGCCTCGTACCGGTCATTATAGAATTCGGCTACGTAGTGGGCACCTTCCGTCTCCCACTTCACCACCTGTGTATTAGGATATTTCTCGGTAAAGGCATTTTGCAATTCGGCCGATACGGCAATACCTTTGTCATCATCGTCGTCACAACTTTGCAGGTTCAGACTCAACAGGCCAGCTGCCAGCAACATAAAAAACATCTTCAGTTTCATAATCATTTCCTTTCTTTTTTAGTTAATCATACTCATTTGTTTGCTGCAAAGATGAGGGCTAAATCTGGAAAGATTCTGGAAGTATATACCAAATTGGCAGAAAACCGCTATCTTTGCACATATTTATTTCCAAAAGCGTTCATAACAAAAGAGATACATACAGATATGGAAAAGAAATTCAAACGTACCACCGTGACATCGGCACTGCCCTATGCCAACGGACCTGTTCATATCGGACACCTGGCCGGCGTCTATGTACCGGCCGACATCTACGTCCGCTACCTGCGACTCAAGAAGGAAGACGTCATCTTTATCGGCGGAAGCGACGAGCACGGAGTGCCCATCACCATCCGCGCCAAGAAGGAAGGCTGCACACCGCAAGACATCGTCGACCGTTATCACACCCTGATACGCGACTCGTTCAAGGAGTTCGGCATCTCGTTCGACGTCTACGGACGTACCTCTTCGGAAGTGCACCACAAGACTGCTTCCGACTTCTTCCGCAAGCTCTACGACAAGGGCGAATTCATCGAAAAGACCTCCATGCAATATTATGATGAGGAAGCCAAGACTTTCCTGGCCGACCGCTACATCACCGGCGAGTGCCCCCGTTGCCATGCCGAAGGTGCCTATGGCGACCAGTGCGAGAAGTGCGGCTCGACACTGAGCCCCACCGAGCTCATCAACCCCAAGAGTGCTATCAGCGGCAGCGCGCCTGTCATGAAGGAAACCAAACACTGGTACCTCCCGCTGGACAAGCATGAAGGCTGGTTGCGCCAATGGATTCTCGAAGACCACAAGGAATGGCGTCCCAATGTCTACGGTCAGTGCAAGTCGTGGCTCGACATGGGATTGCAGCCGCGTGCCGTGAGCCGCGACCTTGACTGGGGTATCCCCGTGCCCGTAGAAGGTGCCGAGGGCAAAGTGCTCTACGTATGGTTCGACGCTCCCATCGGCTACATCAGCAACACCAAGGAACTGTTGCCCGACTCGTGGGAGAAGTGGTGGAAAGACCCCGAAACACGCCTCGTCCACTTCATCGGCAAGGACAACATCGTATTCCACTGCATTGTCTTCCCTGCCATGCTGAAGGCCGAAGGCTCATACATTCTGCCTGACAATGTGCCCTCGAACGAATTCCTCAACCTCGAAGGCGATAAGATATCCACTTCTCGTAACTGGGCCGTTTGGTTGCACGAATATCTGCAGGACTTCCCCGGCAAACAGGACGTGCTGCGCTACGTGCTCACCGCCAACGCTCCCGAGACGAAGGACAACGACTTCACCTGGAAAGACTTTCAGGCACGCAACAACAACGAACTGGTAGCCGTCTATGGCAACTTCGTAAACCGTGCCCTGCAGCTTACCAAGAAATACTTCGACGGCATAGTGCCCGCCTGTGGCGAACTGACCGACTACGACCGTGAAACACTGAAGGAATTTGCCGACGTGAAGACCGAAGTAGAGAAGCTGCTCGACGTATTCAAGTTCCGCGATGCACAGAAGGAAGCCATGAACCTGGCCCGCATCGGTAACAAGTACCTGGCCGACACCGAACCGTGGAAGCTGGCAAAGACTGATATGAACCGCGTACAGACCATCCTGCACATCGCCCTGCAACTGACAGCCAATCTGGCTATCGCCTTCGAACCCTTCCTGCCCTTCAGCAGCGAACGCCTGCGCCACATGCTGAACATGGAAAGCTTCGACTGGGCCAACCTGGGACGCACCGACCTGCTGCCTGCCGGACATCAGCTGGGCACACCCGAACTGCTGTTCGAGAAGATTGACGACGAAGCCATCCAAGCACAGGTAGACAAGCTGCTGGCTACCAAGAAGGCCAACGAAGCAGCCAACTACAAGGCTAACCCTGTGAAGCCCGTCATCTCGTTCGAAGAGTTCGAGAAGCTCGATATCCGTGTAGGTACCGTACTCGAATGCTCGGCCGTACCCAAGATGAAGAAGCTGCTCCAGTTCAAGATTGCCGACGGTCTGGAGAACCGTACCATCGTAAGCGGCATCGCCCAACATTACAAACCCGAAGAGTTGGTAGGCAAACAAGTATTGTTCATCGCCAACCTGGCTCCGCGCCAGTTCAAGAACGGCCTCGTCAGCGAAGGTATGATTCTCTCTGCTGAGAACTACGACGGCTCGCTGGCTGTTACTTCCGTACTGCGCGAAGTGAAGCCGGGAAGCGAAGTGAAATAAAGGAATAAGCAGACAAGTTGACAAGGACTTCATGCCTTTGTCAACTTGTTCCTTGTCAACTACAAAAGATTCTTCACCTATCATGTCCTTTACGATTGAAGACATACAACAACTGATATCAGCCGAAGAGTCCAACTCACTGGAATTTAAAGAAACAACCGGGCAACTGAATCGGGGAATGGAAACTGGATGTGCCTTTCTGAACTCAGAGGGCGGAGGATATCTTCTGTTTGGCGTGACAGACAAGGGTATCATACGCGGACAAGAAGTGACGGACAGTACCCGACGGGATATTGCAACAGCCATCCGGAAATTTGAACCAGCCTATACTCCTCACATACAATACGTCTCGTTGCCTTCCTCTTCGCGCCAGGTCATCGTAATCCATTTTATAGACCAACTTGGCCGAAAGCCCTATTTATTCGACGGAAAACCATATCGAAGGATTGAAAGTTGCACATCTGTCATGCCCCAACCTCTGTATCATGATTTGCTCCAACGGCGAATTCCCCGCCCCGACTGGAGTGCCCAAATCGTAGATAATGCCACTATCGATGACCTCGATCCGCTGGCCATCCGGAAAGCCAGGGAACTGTATGCCTCCAAGCACAAGGAAAAGGTACAGGAAGCAGAAAGCTGGGACGACATGACTTTCCTGAATAAAGCCAAAATAACTGTCAAGGGAAAGATTACCCACGCTGCCATTGTTTTGTTAGGCAAGGAAGAAAGTGGTGCCCTTCTTTCGCCTGCTGTCGCACAGATACGCTGGATTCTGAAAGATTCGCAGGGGAATGAACGTGATTACGAAATAAGGGGATGCCCCTTTATCCTGAATGCGGAAGCAATTTTCAAGAAAATAAGGAATCTGAAATACAGATATATCAATCCGGAGTTTCGAACGTTGTTTCCCGAGGAAGTCGATACGTACGAACCCTATGTCATACGTGAAGCGCTCAATAATGCCATTGCACATCAGGATTATACGTTGGGAGGACAAATCAATGTGGTAGAATACGAAGATAAATTAGTCTTTTCCAATAAAGGTAGCTTCATTCCGCAAAGCATCAGCAATGTGCTCGAAAATGATGCTCCCGAAGAAGTTTATCGCAATGCCTTTCTGGCAAGAGCCATGGTAGATTTGCGAATGGTCGACACAATCGGCAGCGGCATTCGGAAAATGTTCAACTTCCAGCGCCAGCGATTATTCCCTTTACCCGACTATAATCTGCAAAACAACCACGTACAGGTGACCATTATCGGAAAAATTATCAATATGGAATATGCCAACATACTGGCCAACCACAAAAAACTGACGCTGATGGAAGTGGAAGCATTGAACAGGGTTCAACTGGGGCATCCGGTAAGTGACAAGGAAATAGCCTGGCTACGCAAAAAACGGCTAATCGAAGGAAGAAAGCCGAATCTACTCATTGCCAAACATGTGGCACAACAGTTGAACCAAAAAACCGATTATTCCAACAATAAGGGATTTGAAGACAGTTACTATTGCGACCTCATATTAAAAGCACTGGCCGAACATCATTCCTTGAGCAAGCAGGAAATAACCAAACTATTGTGGAAGAAGTTGCCTGATATACTCAATGAAGATCAGAAACGCTCCAAGATTGGCAATCTGCTAACCAAGCTAAGGAAACAAGACAAGATTGTGAATCGTTCAAGAGGCATACATTCCGAATGGTACTTAAAAGAGTGAGCAATTTAAGAGCAATTTAAGAGCAATTTAAGAGCAATTTAAGAGCAACGAACCTATTAAGCTTTTGACATACAAGTAAATAAGAGAGAAATACATCTGCAGAAAACAAAATGAAAGAATCTTCATTGAAAGAGAAAACCGCCCGCGGCCTGTTCTGGGGAGGATTCAGCAACGGCATACAACAACTGCTGAACCTTGTCTTCGGAATTTTTCTGGCACGCCTGCTCGACCGTTCCGACTACGGTATGGTAGGACTGCTTACGGTCTTTTCGGCCGTTGCCTCAGCCTTGCAGGAAGGAGGATTTATCTCGGCACTGACCAACAAGAAGCAGGCCGAACACCGCGACTACAATGCAGTCTTCTGGTTCAGTACGCTATGCAGCATTACGTTCTACCTCATTCTATTCTTTGCCGCGCCGCTGATTGCAGATTTCTACCGGATTCCCGAACTTGTTCCCCTGTCGCGTCTGTTATTTCTGGGGTTTGTCATTTCCAGCCTGAGCATTGCGCCACGGGCTTATCTGTTCAAGCATCTCAAGATTAAGGAAACCACCATCATCTCCATTTCCGCCCTTTGTGTGTCGGGCGTTGTGGGCATTACGCTGGCTGCCAACGGATTCGCCTACTGGGGTTTGGCTGTCCAGTCGATGTCATTCGTCAGCGTAGTCACACTGCTCAACTTCTACTTTGCCCGCTGGCGCCCCAGCCTGCACATCGACCTGCGCCCCATCCGCAGCATGATAGGTTTCAGCAGCAAGCTGATTGTGACCAACATCGTCAACATCGTCAACAACAACCTGTTCTCGATGATACTGGGTAAGCTTTACTCTGCCCACGAAGTCGGCGACTTTACGCAAGCCAACAAATGGAACGGCATGGGTCATACGCTCATCACCAACATGATAAACGGCATCGCACAGCCCGTCTTTACCAGCATCTCCGACGACCGCGAGCGTCAACTGGCCGTGTTCCGCAAGCTGCTGCGCTTCACGGCATTCATTTCTTTCCCCGCCATGTTCGGGCTCAGCCTGATAGCCCGTGAACTGATTGTCATCACCATCACCGAGAAGTGGCTGTCCAGTGCCTACATCCTGCAACTGCTCTGCATTTGGGGAGCGTTCATACCCATTAGCAGCCTGTTCTCCAACCTGGTCATCAGCCGGGGACATTCGTCCGTATACATGTGGAACACCATCGGCATCTGCCTGCTACAACTGGTCACCGCCTGCGCCCTGTACCCCTTTGGCATGCAATGGATGCTGCGTGCCTTTGTGGTAATCAACATCGGCTGGCTCTTCGTATGGTTCCGTTTCGTCCACCTCGAAATCGGCCTTATGCTGAAAGACATGCTGAAAGACATCGCACCCTATCTGGGTCTCTCGGCCCTGCTGACCATCGGTACGCACTACCTGACCCGTAACATCGACAACCTCTACCTGTCCATGGGGACGAAGATAGTCACCGTAGCCGCACTGTATGCCCTGATTCTGTGGCGGTTGAAGTCCGTCATCTTCAAGGAAAGCATTCAATTCCTCTTAAAGAAAAAGATCGTATGAGCCGCATAGCCTATATTCTTTCCGCCTACAAAGACGCGCCCCACCTGGCACGCTTAATAGCCGCACTGGACGACAATGCCGACTTCTACGTCCACATCGACCGCAAAGCCGACGACCGCCCCTTCCGACAACTGTTAGAAGGAAAGGTCACCTTCGTCCCCTCGCACTGGGTAAGCTGGGGTGGCTGGGAACAGGTGGAATACCAGAAGGAACTGCTGGCCGCCGTCATCCGCAGCGGAGTGGACTACGGCCGCGTGGTATGCCTGAGCGGACAGGACTATCCGCTGTGGAGCAATGCGGAGATTCACCGCTACTTCGACGAACATGCCGACGCGGAATTTATCATGGGCATGAACCTGTCGCAATGCCACGTTGCCTATCAGCGGAACAAAATAGTCTGTTACCACTTCTTCCGCGACCTGGAGTGGAGGAGCCAGTGGTGGAAAAACAAGTTCATCGTAGCCTCGCGCCACCTGATGAAGCTGCTCCCCGTCCGCAAACCGCCTTATACCTATATAAAAGGAAAGAAAGCGGAAGTCTATTTCGGCTCCGACTACTGGGCACTGACCCTGCCCTGCGCACGCTATGTATATGAACGGCTCTGCACCGAGAAGCAACTGGTACGCTACTTCCGCACCAGCTTCGTACCCAGCGAACTGTGCATCCAGACCCTCGTCTTCAACTCTCCGTTCGGGGCACACGCCCTGCTGCACCGGGGAGACTATCCCGGCCTGTCGGGTCTGACCCCGTTGCACTACATCGAATACGGCAAAGCCATCAAGGCATTGACCACCGACGACCTGCCGAAGCTGACTCAATCGGGCAAGATGTTCTGCCGGAAAGTGATAAGCGGCACTTCCGACGTACTGGCGCAAGCCATCGACAACCTCCGTCTTTCACCTCAAAACCCAAGCTCATGCACATACTGATTCTTCCCATGTACTATCCCGAGCCGGGAGCTCCCGCCCATCGCGGATACATGTTTCACGAACAGGCCATGCAGATAGCCCGTGCCGGATGCCGCGTCGGGCTGGTCTATACCGAACAGCGGCTGCGCAAGGACTTCACCTGGAAGCGGTTCTGCCACGAAAGCCACTTCCAGATTACCCGTGAAGACAACGGCACGTTCGTCACCCTGCGCCTTCATGCCTGGAATCCCAAACTGTCTACCCGCATCGGAGGACTGATATGGGCCAACCTGACCCTGCTGGCCGTGCGCAACTACATCCGCCACTATGGAAAGCCCGACCTGATACATGCCCACTTCGGCACCTGGGCCGGCTATGCCGCCTACTTGGCCTGCCGCCGCTACGGCATTCCCTACGTGGTCACCGAGCACGCTTCGTCCATCAACCACGGGCACGTGACGCCTACCCAGGCCGCCACGTTGCGCACTGCCTACAGCCAGGCCCGCAAGGTGATCTGTGTAGGTTCGCTGCTCCGGAAGAACCTGACGCCTTACCTGGCCCGACCCGACCAGGCCACCGTGATTCCCAACTTTGTAGACATCTCCACCTTCCGCCCCGGCGACCGCCATACGGACAAGGAACACAGCTTTACCTTTGTCAGCGTGGGCAACCTGAATCCGCGGAAAGGATTTGCCGAACTGATTGAAGCCTTCCACCGCAGCTTCGGCCAGATGCCGCACGTGTCGCTCGTCATTGCCGGTGACGGCGAGGAACAGCCTCATCTGCAAGCCCTGATTCAACAACTGCACCTGGAGCGGCAAGTCACTCTGACAGGGCGGTTGCCCCGCGAAGAAGTGGCCCGCCTGTTGGCCCGCTGCGATGCCTTTGTACTGGCTTCGCACGCCGAGACCTTCGGCATTGTGTTCATCGAAGCCATGGCCACCGGAATGCCTGCCATCGGCACCGTCTGTGGTGGTCCGGAGGACATCATTACGCCCGAAAGCGGTTACCTGATACCGCCCGGCGACGTCGGACTGCTGGCCGAGAAGATGAAACTGCTGTACGACCGCTACGAGACCTTCGACCAGGCTGTCATCCGCCGTTCCATTGCCGAACGCTTCGACTTCGGACTGGCGGGACAGAAGCTAAAGGCTGTCTATGAAGCAGCTCTGCAGACCGCACCGCAAGCCTCTGCCTCGGACAAATCCGGACAGGCCTGACAAGGACCGCCAGCAGACAAATACCCCATCAACCCCAACACCGAAACGAACAGAAAGAAGAAATGAAGATAGTCGTCATCGATTGCTCCGTCTCCGGTCATCGCGAGACTTACTATAAAGAATTTACCCTTGCCTGGGCCAGTCTGGGACACGATGTCCTACTGTGCGCCCCGCGGGCATCGGGTACCGGACAAGCAGCCACCTTCGTGCCCATCGACACCCGTCCGCTACGTCCGCTGCCCGTCGGCCAACCCATCCGCAAGAAGCTGACGGTGCTGCACAACGCCTGCATCCGTCTGCAAAACCTGTCCGCCATAAGCAGACAAATCGGCGATTTCCATCCCGACCTGGTTTACTTTCCCTGCCTGGACGACCTGCTGCCCACACTGGGTCCTCTCGCCCTGTTCGACCGTCTGATGCCCTACCCGTGGAGCGGGCTGCTGGTACAGTCCATGCTGCCTGCCTACCGTCCGGGACAGCCCGACGTCCGTCCCTACCTGCGCAGCCGTCATTGCCAGGGAATAGGTGTGCTGAACGAGTTCTCCACAGACAGTCTGAAGAAGTTCCAGACCCGCATCGACTGCCTGCCCGACTTTGCCGACCTGTCGCAACCCGACGAGAGTTATCCCCTGCTGCACACGCTACGCGAACGGGCCGCCGGACGGAAAATCGTTTCGTTGACAGGTTCCATCGGCACCCGCAAGGGCATCGACCTGCTGCTGAGCGTCATTCCCACCCTGCCCGCGGACGAATACTTCTTCCTGATGGCAGGAAAGTCGTGGCTGACCGAAGAGCAGACCCGCCGGGTCAAGGCCTTCGAAGCCGCCCACGCCAACTGTCTGTTTGTCTTGGAGCACATTCCCGACGAAGCCTGCTTCAATGCCCTGATAGCTGCCAGCGACGTAGTCTTTGCCGCTTACCGCCACTTCAGCGGCAGCAGCAACCTGCTGACCAAGGCAGCCGCTTTCGGCCGTCCCATCGTGGTAAGCAGCGGACAGTGCATGGGGCGGCGGGTAGAGCACTACGGCACAGGCATTGCCATTGCCGAGAACGATACCCAGGCCTGCCGCGAAGCCATCGTCCGCCTCTGCCGCGACGGTGTGCCCCGCCCCGAAGGACCGGCCGCCTACGCCGCACAGCACAGCCTGCAACGTCTGGTTCCCATTCTGAAAAGCTATACCTGAACCCTTCACCATTCACCATTAACCATTTATCATTAACCATCATGAAAGTACTATTCACCTTCGGCGGAATGCCCCACTACCTGAACGCCATGCTGGAGAAACTCCAGACCAAAGGAGCCGACATCACCGTCGTCAGCCCCCAGAAAGGAAACGCCACCATCGGCAAAGGCGTCAAGATGGTGGAAGAGGGTGCTTACCGCCACCTCAATACACAGGAAAAGAAGATGTATTACGGCAAAAGCGGATTCCCTGCCCTACCCGGCATCATTGCCGACGAACGCCCCGACATCGTTGTGCTGGGCTGGCCCTACTTTCTGCAGGTCTTCTTCCAGCCGTCGCTGCGCCGTGCCCTGAAGCGTTGCGGCGCCCGGTTGGTGATTCGCGAGATTCCCTTCCAGACACCGCCCTACGGACAGATACGCGATTACTTCCACCAGCACCCCATGTACGACGAAGGCATGCGCCTGCTCAGCACGGGCAAGGCTTTCTACCTGCGCCAGTGGCTGACGGCCCGCATCCGCAAATACTGCTATGCCCGCGTCGCAGGTACCCTCAACTACTCCACGGTGGCTTACGACGTCTTGCCTTCGTACGGCGTGAAGCGCGAACAGATTCACGTCACCTATAACTCGACAGACACCGAAGCCCTGTGGCGCGAGAAGGCTGCCGTACTGGCTGCTCCCGCCCTGTTGCCACCGTCGGAAAGGCGGCTGCTCCACATCGGGCGGTTGGTAAAATGGAAACGAGTGGACCTGCTCATCGAAGCCTTCGCCCGGACGCTGACCCAATATCCCGACGCCGAACTGGTCATTGTAGGTAACGGTCCCGAATTGGACAACCTGAAGAAGCAAGCCGCTGCCTTAGGCTTGCCCCTCCGCAGCAAGGAAGAGAACGGGGTTGACGGGCGTGGCTGCGTGCGCTTCATCGGCGCCGTTTACGACCCGAAGGAACTGGGAGCTTACATGAACGAAGCAACCGTCTACGTGCTGGCCGGCATGGGCGGACTGTCCATCAACGACGCCATGACCTACGCCCTGCCCGTGGTCTGCTCCGTGTGCGACAGTACCGAGCGCGACCTGGTGACCGACGGACGGAACGGCCTCTTCTTCCGCGACGGCGATGCCGACAGTCTGACCGAAAAAATCCTCCAACTGCTGGCCTCGCCCCAGGAGTGCCGCCGCATGGGACAGGAGTCGGAACGCATCATCCGCGAGCAAATCAACATCGACACCGTCAGCGAACGCTACCTGAAAGCCTTCGCCGATTTCCTCCGTCGCTGACGTCTGTCGGCCCGAAGACAGGTGCCGTTCGTGCTGCACACAGGTTGCAGTCGCGCTGCAAACAAGTGTGCAGTGACGCTGCAAACAAGCGTGCAGTGACACTGCAACGGGCGTGCAGTAACTCTGCAACGGGCGTGCACTGACAGTGCAGCGGACGTGCAGCAACCATATCACCAGGGAAATAGCATCAGAAAACAGGCTGGCGGCCACAGCCGTCCCAGCCCAAAGCCAACCGGAAGCCTCAGCGTACGGCCTCGGTCAGCGCCTTTACAATCCGTTCGCAGGCACGGCCGTCGCCGTAAGGATTGTGAGTCTCGGACATGCGGCGATACATATCCGCATCCGTCAGCAGTTCGGACACGTTGGCCACGATGGCATCGGCATCCGTACCCACCAACTTCACCGTTCCTGCCTCTACGGCTTCGGGACGCTCGGTGGTATCGCGCATCACCAGTACCGGCTTGCCCAACGAAGGAGCCTCCTCCTGCACACCGCCACTGTCGGTCAGCAGCAGGGTAGAATGACGCATGGCGTAAACAAAAGGCAGATAGTCCAGCGGGGCAATCAGGCGGACGTTGTCCAGGCCCGACAGCAGTTCGTAGACAGGCTTCTGCACGTTGGGATTCAGATGGACGGGATAGACAATGTCCATCTCCGGATGGCGGGCAGCAATCTCACGGATGGCACGGCAGATGTGCCGGAAGCCTTCGCCGAAGTTCTCGCGACGGTGTCCGGTGACAAGGATGTAGGGACGACGGCCCACCTCGTAACCCTTGGACAGGAGTTCGGCATGCACCTTTTCCTTCATGCCCGGCTTGTGGTCGATGATGTCCACTGCCATCAGCAGGGCATCGATGACTGTGTTTCCGGTAACGAATATCTTTCCGTCGGCCACGCCCTCGCGCAGCAGGTTCTGCCGCGACTGATCGGTAGGAGCAAAGTAGAGCGAAGTGATGCGGTCGGTCACCTGACGGTTCATCTCCTCGGGCCAGGGCGACAGCATGTTGTACGTGCGCAGTCCTGCTTCCACATGTCCTACGGGTATCTGCATGTAGAAGGCAGCCAGCGAAGCAGCCATAGAAGTCGTGGTGTCGCCGTGAACCAGCACCACGTCGGGACGGAAGTCCTTCAGCACGTCGCGCAAGCCCAGCAGTACGCGCGATGTGATGTCGTACAAGTCCTGATTGGGCGCCATGATGTTCAAGTCGTATTCGGGCACGATGTCGAACACTTCGAGCACCTGATCCAGCATCTGGCGGTGTTGGGCAGTGACGCAAACACGGGTTTCAAAAGCCTCACAGTCGCTTTGCAAGGCTTTCACCAACGGTGCCATCTTGATGGCTTCGGGGCGGGTACCGAAAACAAGCAGTATCTTTTTCATGGGTCAGTCTGTTTTTATTTCATTTTCTTACCCCGCAGAAGTCCAGTTCTATCTTGGAGCTATCCTTGGGTATGCTGAGGAAAGGCGTATGGCGCACCAGCCACACCACGATGTCGGCCCGTCGGTAGGCTTCTTCGTAATGGGTCAGGTGGAAGCTGGAGTGAGCCGCGATGTTGGGCTCTACAATCAGCACGTCGGCACGGCTCTCCGAAACAATGCGCGAAGCGATGTACTTGGCAGGCGACTCGCGCAGGTCGTCGATATTGGGCTTGAAAGCCAGTCCCATGCAAGCCACTACCGGCTCGCGTCCCTGCTCCTCAACAAATTTGCGGCAGGCTTCCATCACCTTGTTGGCACACCAGTCGGCCTTATAGTCGTTGGTCTCGCGGGCGCGCTTGATGAGCTGTGCCTGCTCGGGATAGTCGGAAACAATGAACCACGGGTCTACGGCGATGCAGTGTCCGCCCACACCGCAACCGGGTTGCAGGATGTTGACACGCGGGTGTTTGTTGGCCAGTTCGATGAGCTCCCACACGTTGATACCGGCACGGTCGCAAATCATGGACAGCTCGTTGGCAAAGGCAATCTGTGCGTCGCGGCTGGAATTCTCCGTCAGCTTGCACATCTCGGCCGTACGGGCATTGGTGCGGTGCAGCTTGCCTTGCACGAAGGCGGAGTAGAACTCGATGGCCTTGTCGGTCGAAGCCTCATCGATGCCACCTATTACACGATCGTTGTGCACCAGTTCGTAAAGGGTATTGCCAGGCAACACACGCTCGGGACAGTAGGCGATGAAGATCTGTCCCTTCAGTTCGGGACGCTGGCTGAAGATGAGTTCGGCCATACGCTCGGTGGTGAACACAGGCGAAGTCGATTCGATGACAAACAGGTTACCGGGTTTCAGACAGGGAATGACCGAACGGGTAGCAGCCTCTACGTACGTGATGTCCGCACGGTGGTTCTGCTTGAAGGGCGTCGGAACCACGATGAAAAAGGCATCGGCCTCTTCGGGCTTGGCGACAGCACGCAGGTTTCCGCTCTGCACGGCCTCGCGCACCACCCGATCCAGATCGGGCTCCACGATATGTACTTTTCCCTGATTGACGGTTTCCACTACCGAGGGATTGACGTCCACTCCTACCACCTGATAACCATGATGGGCTGCTACAGCCGCGGTGGGCAGGCCAATGTAACCCAATCCTACAAATACAACCTTTTTCATATAGAATATATATTTAGTTCTTTGTCATAACACGGGCAAAAGTACAAATAATATGTGTGACTTTGCACCGTTTCTCGCCGAAAACCACTACTTTTGCAGCAAATAACGGGCATTTCATTGTCTATTCTCTATTTTTCAATTGACCATTCAAAAAGATGAGAGTACTATTGATCAATACATCCGAACGTATCGGCGGCGCCGCCATAGCCTGTAGCCGGCTGATGGAAGCCCTGAAGAACAACGGCATCAAGGCCAAAATGCTGGTGCGCGACAAGCAGACCGAACAGATCACCGTCGTGTCGCTCGACCGCAGCTGGCGGCTGGTATGGAAATTTGTGTGGGAACGCATCCGCATCTGGCAGGCCAACCGCTTCAAGAAGCACAACCTGTTCGCCATCGACATTGCCAACACCGGTACGGACATCACCTCACTGCCCGAATTCCAACAGGCCGACGTCATCCACCTGCATTGGATCAACCAGGGAATGCTCTCGTTGAATAACCTGAAAAAGATATTCGACTCGGGCAAACCCATCGTGTGGACCATGCACGACATGTGGCCCGCAACCGGCATCTGCCATTATGCCAGCGGATGCAACCTTTACGAGAAAGAGTGCCATCACTGTCCGCAACTGTATGGCGGCGGAAGCCGGAAGGACATTTCCTACCGCGTGTTCCACAAAAAACGCGAACTCTACCGCAACCATCGCATCACCTTCGTTACGTGCAGTCGCTGGCTCGAAGGCATGGCACGGAAAAGCGAACTGCTGACGGGGCAGAACATCATCAGCATCCCCAACGCTATCAACACCAACCTCTTCAAGCCACGCAGCAAGCAGGAAGCACGAAGCCGGTGCATGCTGCCGCAGGACATCAAACTGATACTGTTCGGCTCGGTGAAAATCACCGACCCGCGCAAAGGTATGCAATACCTGATTGAGTCGTGCAAACTGCTGGCCGGGAAACATCCCGAACTGGTAAAGGAACTGGGTATCGTAGCTTTCGGCAACCAGTCGAAGCAACTGGAGAATCTGTTGCCCTTCAAGGTATATCCGCTGGACTTCGTACACGACGAACATCAGCTGGTCAACATCTACAACGCTGTCGACATCTACGTCACTCCTTCGTTGCAGGACAATCTGCCCAACACCATCATGGAGGCCATGGCGTGCGGCATCCCCTGTGTAGGCTTCAACGTAGGCGGCATACCGGAGATGATAGACCATCTGCACAACGGCTACGTGGCACAGTACAAATCGTCGGAAGACCTGGCCAACGGCATCTACTGGACCCTGACCGACCCGGGCTACAACAGCCTGTCCGAACAAGCCTATCGGAAAGTAGTGACACACTACTCGGAACAGGTCATCGCCAAGAAGTTCACCGATCTCTACAACAAAGTCACCGGAAGCAATGCATAGCCACCTCACACCGAAGTTCAGCGTCATCACTGTCTGCTACAACGCTCAGGCTACACTCGAAGATACCATTCAAAGCGTCATTGCGCAGACCTACCACCATGTGGAGTACATCATCGTGGACGGTGCCTCGAAGGACCGTACCCTGTCCATCATCAACCGCTACCGCGACCGTATCACCACCGTCGTAAGCGAACCTGACAAAGGACTGTACGACGCTATGAACAAAGGCCTCCGCCTTGCCACGGGCGACTACGTCTGCTTCCTCAACGCAGGCGACAGTTTCCACGAGGACGACACCCTGCAACAGATGGTACACACCCTGCGCGAACTGACTGAACTGCCCGATGTGCTCTACGGCGAAACAGCACTGGTCGATGCCGAAGGACACTTCGTACGCATGCGCCGTCTTCAAGCTCCCGAACATCTGACGTGGCACAGCTTCCGGCAGGGTATGCTGGTGTGCCACCAGGCATTCTTCGCCAAGCGTACACTGGCCGAGCCTTACGACCTCCGCTACCGCTTTTCGGCCGACTTCGACTGGTGTATCCGCATCATGAAAAAGTCAAAAGTATTACACAATACGCACCTCACTCTGATCGATTATCTGGAGGAAGGCATGACCACCCGCAACCACAAGGCCTCGCTGCACGAACGTTTCCGCATCATGGCGAAGCATTACGGCTGGCTGAGCACCGTGGCTCATCACGCCTGGTTCGTAGTAAGGGCAATGATAAAGAAGTAAATAAAGGATATAGTAATTATTTTTCAGGCACTTTCATTCTGTTCCTTCCGTCTGTTTCTCAGCAGGTTCCAGTTCCAGATTTACAATGGTATTGTCCCACTTGAACATTTTCCCCGTTCCAAGATCGACCAGGAAACCCGGCCAGAAAAGAATATTCCACAGGCTGGAAGCATTGAAATTGGTTTCGAGCAGGAAAGGTGTAGAAATATTAATCTTCTATCAACCATCCCTCTATCCCCCGTATCTCCTTGCTGAAGTTCACGCCTACCTTAAACAGTTTCCGTGAGTCGGAGGCAAAGGGCAGGGCATACTGCTTGTCGTTAATCTGTTGTAGCGCTTCTTCGGCGGTACCGTCCAGCTTGAACTCCATGACATAAATGTACTTATCTGTCTTTACCACCATGTCGATGCGTCCGTTGGCAGTGTGATATTCGGCTTGCGTATAGAAACCCAGCAACTTAAATACGATGAAAAGCACATTCTGGTAGTGCAGTTCCAGGTCGCGTGCCAGTTCGTAAGGGCTGTCGGCAAAGAAACTCTGAAGCCGTCTGAGGAAAGCATCTGCATCACCCTGACGCACATCCTTGACGAAACTCATAATCTCGAACGATGGGTTGCCCGTCTCTAAGTGGGCGTAGCGAGGAAGTAGGAATTTGGTAAAGCCTTCTTCTACTTCTTTATTGGGGAATCCTAAGTAATATACTTGAAACTCGCGATCGTACCCCTTGATAGTCAGGTAACCGCTTTGATACAAGATGGGCACCGGATTGGTGTGCATCGTATCAATACCTCCCAACGAGTCGGCAGAAGCCATTTCTTCGGTCAGGCGGTGCAGGTCGTAACGGCTGTGCTTCAGCAGTTCGACCAAGAAAGTGGGTGTACCGGTTTCGAACCAGTAGCTTCCGAACCGCATTTCTGCAAATGTGTTGAGCAAGCTAAAGGGATTATAAATGTCTTCGCTCTCCTCGGTGAAGTGGTAGCCATCGTACATTTCTTTCAGTGCAGCCTTGGTTTCCTCTTCAGTCAGCTTGTTCTGCCGACCTAATTCAATGATGTCTTCCTGAAAGTTACTGTACAGTTCTTCTTCGGTGATGCCGCACAGATTGGCGAAACGGTTGGACATGGAGATGTCCATCAGGTTGTTCAGGTCGCTGAACACGCTCACCTTGCTGAACTTGGTTACTCCGGTCAGTAGGGCAAACTTGATGTAGCGGTCGCAACTCTTCATCACGCCATAAAAGGCTTTCAACGTATTGCGGTAGTCGGTCAGCAATGCTTCGTTGCCGATGGCCTGAAGCATGGGTTTATCGTACTCGTCGATGAGGATGACCACGTTGCGCCCCGTAACCGTACTGATTTTTTCTATCATATAAGAAAAACGCTCCTCGGGCGAACGTTCCTTTTTTTCGTCACCGTAGACAGCTTCCCATTTTTCGAGGTGCTGATTCAGGATTTCATTAAGCGAAGAATGGTTCTCGTATTTCTTGGTATTGAGATCGAGATGCAGGATGGGGTATTCCGTCCATTCCGTCTCCAACGTTTCCATGGCAAGTCCTTCAAACAATTCCTTCCGTCCCTGGAAGTATGCCTCTAAGGTAGAGATAAGCAGGCTCTTCCCGAACCGACGGGGGCGGCTCAGGAAATAGTATTTACCGCTTTCCACAAGTCTGTAGATTAAAGCCGTCTTGTCAATGTAGAGATAATTTCCCTTACGGATTTCTTCAAAGTTCTGTATGCCTACCGGATAGTTTCTTTTCATAATGCACTCGAATTAAATGTTAATCTTCTATCAACCATCCCTCTATCCCTCGCGTCTCCTTGCTAAAGTTCACACCTACCTTCAACAGTTTCCGTGAGTCGGAGGCAAAGGGCAGGGCATACTGCTTGTCGTTAATCTGTTGCAGTGCTTCTTCGGCACTGCCGTCCAACTTGAACTCCATGACATAAACGTACTTATCCGTCTTTACCACCATGTCGATGCGTCCGTTGGAAGTGTGATATTCGGCTTGCGTATAGAAGCCCAGCAGTTTGAACACAATGAAAAGCACATTCTGGTAGTGCAGTTCCAGGTCGCGTGCCAGTTCGTAAGGGCTGTCGGCAAAGAAACTCTGAAGCCGTCTGAGGAAAGCATCCGCATCGCCCTGACGCACGTCCTTGACGAAACTCATAATCTCGAACGACGGGTTGCCTGTTTCCAAATGAGCGTAACGAGGAAGTAGGAACTTGGTAAAGCCTTCTTCCACCTCTTTATTGGGGAAGCCTAAGTAATAGACTTGAAACTCGCGATCGTAACCTTTGATAGTCAGGTAACCGCTTTGATACAGGATGGGCACCGGATTGGTGTGCATTGTATCAATGCCTCCCAACGAGTCGGCAGAAGCCATTTCTTCGGTCAGGCGGTGCAGATCGTAACGACTGTGCTTCAGCAGTTCGACCAAGAAAGTGGGTGTACCGGTTTCGAACCAGTAGCTTCCGAACCGCATTTTGGCAAACGTATTGAGCAGGCTGAAGGGGTTGTAGATGTCTTCGCTCTCCTCTGCAAAGTGATAGCCGTCGTACATCTTTTTCAATTCAGCCTTGGTTTCCTCTTCGGTCAGTTTGTTCTCTTGCCCCAGTTCGATGATGTCTTCTTGGAAGTTGGTAAACAGTTCTTCTTCCGTAATGCCGCACAGACTGGCAAAACGTTCGTCGATGGAGATGTCCATCAGGTTGTTCAGATCGCTGAACACGCTCACCTTGCTGAACTTGGTTACTCCGGTCAGCAGGGCAAACTTGATGTAGCGGTCGCAACTCTTCATCACGCCGTAGAAGGCTTTCAGCGTGTTGCGGTAGTCGGTCAGCAATGCTTCGTTGCCGATGGCCTGAAGCATGGGTTTATCGTACTCGTCGATGAGGATGACCACGTTGCGCCCCCACTTCTCTGCCGCACGCTGTATCACCCCCTGGAAGCGTAAGGACAGGGTCGTCTCACTGGGACGGGTTTCGTACATCGCCTCCCAAGTACACAAAGCATCGTTGAGGATGCTGTACAGGCTTTCCGGTGTATCATATTTCTGGGCGTTCAAATCCAAGTGCAGGATGGGATATTCGGTCCATTCCGTCTCCAACGTCTCCATGGCAAGCCCTTCGAAAAGTTCCTTTTTCCCCTGAAAGTATGCTTCTATGGTAGAGATTAGCAGACTCTTTCCGAAGCGACGGGGACGACTTAGGAAATAATACTGCCCTGATTTCACCAATTTGTAAATCAGTTCTGTTTTATCGATATAGCAGTAGTTTCCGCTACGTATCTTTTCAAAATTCTGTATGCCTACCGGATAGTTTCTTTTCATAATGCACTCGAATTAAATGTTAATCTTCTATCAACCATCCCTCTATGCCTCGTATCTCCTTGCTGAAGTTCACACCTACCTTCAACAGTTTCCGTGAATCGGAGGCAAAGGGCAGGGCATACTGCTTGTCGTTAATCTGTTGTAGCGCTTCTTCGGCGGTACCGTCCAACTTGAACTCCATGACATAAATATACTTATCTGTCTTCACCACCATATCGATGCGTCCGCTGGAAGTGTGATACTCGGCTTGTGTATAGAAACCCAGCAGTTTGAACACAATGAAAAGCACATTCTGATAATGCAGTTCCAGGTCGCGTGCCAGTTCGTAAGGGCTGTCGGCAAAGAAACTCTGAAGCCGTCGGAGGAAAGCATCCGCATCGCCCTGACGCACGTCCTTGACGAAACTCATAATCTCGAACGACGGGTTGCCCGTCTCCAAATGGGCATAACGGGGTAGTAGGAATTTGGTAAAGCCTTCTTCTACTTCCTTATTGGGGAAGCCTAAATAGTAAACTTGGAACTCACGGTCGTAACCCTTAATAGTCAGGTAACCGCTTTGATACAGGATGGGCACCGGATTGGTGTGCATCGTATCAATGCCTCCCAACGAGTCGGCAGAAGCCATTTCTTCGGTCAGGCGGTGCAGGTCGTAACGGCTGTGCTTCAGCAGTTCGACCAAGAAAGTGGGTGTACCGGTTTCGAACCAGTAGCTTCCGAACCGCATTTCTGCAAACGTATTGAGCAAGCTAAAGGGATTATAAATATCTTCGCTCTCCTCGGTGAAGTGGTAACCATCATACATTTCTTTCAGTGCAGCCTTAGTTTCCTCTTCAGTCAGCTTGTTCTGCCGACCTAATTCAATGATGTCTTCCTGGAAGTTACTGTACAGTTCTTCTTCGGTGATGCCGCACAGATTGGCGAAACGGTTGGACATGGAGATGTCCATCAGGTTGTTCAGGTCGCTGAACACGCTAACCTTGCTGAACTTGGTTACTCCGGTCAGCAGGGCAAACTTGATGTAGCGGTCGCAACTCTTCATCACGCCGTAGAAGGCTTTCAGCGTGTTGCGGTAGTCGGTCAGCAACGCTTCGTTGCCGATGGCCTGAAGCATGGGCTTATCATATTCGTCAATGAGGATGACCACGTTGCGCCCCGTAACCGTACTAATTTTTTCTATCATATAAGAAAAACGCTCCTCGGGCGAACGTTCCTTTTTTTCGTCACCGTAGACAGCTTCCCATTTTTCGAGGTGCTGATTCAGGATTTCATTGAGCGAAGAATGGTTCTCGTATTTCTTGGTATTAAGGTCGAGATGCAGGATGGGGTATTCCGTCCATTCCGTCTCCAACGTTTCCATGGCAAGTCCTTCAAACAATTCCTTCCGTCCCTGGAAATATGCCTCTAAGGTAGAGATAAGCAGGCTCTTCCCGAACCGACGGGGGCGGCTCAGGAAATAGTATTTACCGCTTTCCACAAATCTGTAGATTAAAGCCGTCTTGTCAATGTAGAGATAATTTCCCTTACGGATTTCTTCAAAGTTCTGTATGCCTACCGGATAGTTTCTTTTCATAATGCATCAGGATTTACTTGCCAATGAACCAGAAATAATATCTGTTACAAAGATAAAGATTTTTATGTCATGCACAAGCAATCTTCTTTTCCATCTTCTCTGTAAGCCTTCTGTTTATCGAGCACACTACCTTAAGACGTCAGTTTTCAGAACACTGCTTTGAACGACAGATGAAAGTCGGCACGCAACACCCGTATCTTGTTCCATTTGCTCAAATCGACCGTTCCTTCCACTCCGTCGTCGTCTACATCCAGCGACGAACTGTTTCCACCGATCAACGAAGCACCCGCGCCCATGTAAAATCCCTTATACAGGCGGTAGCTGAAGCCCAAGTCCATGTTGGCACCCAGAAAGCCGGTCGAATAAGTCGGTTGTTCCTTGTCATCGGCAAAACCTTCGGCACGGTAGTGCATATAACCTGCTCCGATGGTATACTCCATGCACAGCCGCGGGGTAATCATCCGCCGCAGCCCCACTTGTGGCGCAATGTAGTTCAGGTTCACATTCTCGGCAAGCATGCCGACACCGTCTACCTCGTAGTTCTCGGAAGCAGTGAAGAAGTTGTACTTCAAGCCCACCTGCCACAGCTCGTCCAAAAGCCAGAAAACTTCGACGTTGCTGCTGAAAGCTTTATCGTAAGCATCGCGATAGCTGACACCGTAGGGCGACAGGTTGGAGTTGCCTAACAAATGCCCCGCACCAAATTCGGCAGACAAGGTAAACTTGCCTTCGGAAGAAGACTGTGCAAAAGAAGCAAAACTGACTGCTGAGAGCAGAACGAATAAAAGAATGAAGCGTTTCATCATTATAGAACTTTTTTATAATTGGGAATAAATCACGTTCCTAAATTTCCCTAACTAGGAAAAAATTACTGCCTAACTGGGAAAAAATTATTAGATAGTTAGGAAAAAAACGAAAGCCAATAACGGCATATTTTCAGCCATGCAAGCCGAATACCTTCTGATTACATTATTGCCTTGCTCCGTAACGTGCCTTTACTGTTATCGTATCCAGAGGATTTTTCTGGTTATAAAACACACCATCCACCAGCACTTCGATCATAGGTGAAATGGATGTCACCCAGTTGACATAAAATATTTCCGCACGAACCGGATGTTCTTTGTCCGGAATATAATAAGTTTTATCCACACCTTCACCCGTTATCAGTCTGATGCAATCGGTTTTTGTTTCCAGCAAGTCATAGTCATAATCGGTTATGTAACGGGGGCTACGGCTGTCGTCAATTCCATGCAGCACCACTTTCATCACCAAGTCTTCACGAAGTACAATACCAGTCGACATAAAAAGAACAACCGAGTCTGGCCATTGAAATGATCCGGAAGAAGTTACGACCGGCCTCGACTGAATCGAATTGGACAAACTAAACTGTTCTTCTCCCACCGTTCCTTCAAAATACCCCCAAAACACACTGCTTCGAGGAAAGGGGCGAGGAGTTTCTTCCACCATTTCTTCGCTATTATCACACGAGGTAAATACAGCCAAAGCCGCAAAGCCAATAAGAAGGCTTAACACGAAAATATTAAAGTGTTTCATCATTTTCTTAGATTATTGACGTGCACAAAAAAAGTCATAATAAGCAAAAATTCCAAAGGAGGGAATGTTTTTAACATAAAAACATTCACCTCCTTCTCTATATCCTTTTCAATCAACGCAACCGTTCAATTTCCAACAAATGATAATTAGCCTCATCGCCGATGTGAGTCCTTAAAGAAAGCTGGTTGTCAGAACACTCAAGCAACCACCAATAACCTTTCAAGGGAGCTCCTTCGCGGACAGTAGTAAACTGAATGCCATTATCGGACAATTGATAGGTAAACTCATCGTAACATTCTTCTGTTTTGACTTCACAAAAGATACCTGTACCATCCTGATAGAACTCGATACGGACATCGTTTTCATAACTCACCCCGTCAAACACAGAGGTCAGCTTACCTTTCCAAACGGATTCCCCAATCAGAGCAGTCAAATCGGAGTCATCGTCACTACATCCCGTTACTGTAAATAAAGTGAGTAAAGTAAACAAAGAAAAAGAAAATAGTTTCATCATTGTTTTCATAATCAATCGTTTTTTCAAATTCATGCACAAAAATAAATCTATTCTATCTGTTTACTTTCCAAAAACAGTACGCAAGTTGTACGCAAACCACACGAAAGATTTGCGTACAACTTGCGTACAAAGAGATTTGATATTTATTTAGAAATTCCGTATAAAGCGGTCCCAGTCGTCCGGCGCACCTTCCCGGCCGAACACTTTCTTGTACAGGCGTTTACGAATGGATGTTACAGCCTGCTTACTGCGGAGTACAAGCAAAGCGATACGCTTGAAAGGCATATCTATTTTGAGTAACAAACAAACCTGGAGTTCCACTTCATTCATTGGGTACAAGTCTTTCAGCCGTTGCGTAAAATTCCGATAAGTATTATCTATCGCTGAAATCAGTTCACTCCAGTCTTCCTCCAATATCTTATCATCGGTTTCATGAAACTTTATATAAATCGCAGAAGTTTGGAACGCCTTTACAGCTTCCTGCTCCATCTTTTGCTGTGCTTCTACCTGTTCGTTGTCTTTTTCCAACGAAAGTTTTTGTGCATGGAGCAATTCTTGCCGGGAGATATCCGATGTTGTCCTCACCTCTTGCAATTCTTTTTCCAGTTCGGCTATCCGCTTTTTATTTTCTTCTATAAACTCCTGACTCTGTCGATACTTTTGTTCTTCCAAGGCTTTTAATTTCTGCAATTGATTGATTCTGCCTTCTTCCTTTCGTTTCCGGTTCTGCCGATAGGCAAAAAACAATGCAACCGCCACCACCATGCTTGCTGTAATCCAGACAATATAATTTTTCTGTTGCCTGTTCTGCATTTGTAACCGGTTGTTTTCTTCTTCCCGTAACTGATAATTGTAGAGTGCATTGATTTTGCGAACAGTTTCGGTACGGACAAGCTCACTGGTTGAGTCTGCATAAACCAAATATTTATCAAAATACTCAAACGCCTTTTCATAATTTCCCCTCAGACGTGCGATTTTGGCCAATCCCTCATATCCTTCTTTCTTATAGGAATACCGCTCCATCTCGGTCATTCGTTTCGAATAATAATAAGCTGAATCTATTTGATTTACACTAAAATAATAACGAGCTGCCGTACTATAACGAGGTGCTCTTTCTGCAAGACTCATCTGTGACAATGCCATTTGTAAACACTTATAAGCCTCTTTATACATCCCCAGTTGCGTATAATAGGCCGAAAGCTCCCCGTTCACTTTTCTTCTAAGAAAATTACTACCCAATCTGATTGCCAGACTATCCGCTTCCTTATAATAATAAAGTGCACTGTCCACCTGATTCAGCACACTATAGGCCCGACCAATGTTGCGAATGCAATAAACCAAAGCTGTGCTGTCCCCCTCCAACAAGTTGTATTGATAGCACTTCCGGAAAACAGGTAAAGCCTTGTCGTAAACGGCTTGATACAGGTACAAGGTTCCTATCTGACTGTAAATCCGTCCCAGCAAGTCATAATCCTTCCCATCTGCCGTTTCACTGGCTCGGATAAAGTAGTTGAGTGCCTGAGGAGCATCACCCAAGTCGGAATACACCCGCCCGGCATAATAATAAGTTTCGGGCAGGTGTTTCTTGTCGTCCTGACGCTCGTAGTAGCGAAGCACGCTCCGGATAAGCGAGTCGGAGGTGTGACGAATGTAAGCCTTGTCGCGTGCCTTCACAGTCAGCAGGTCGTAGTACATACGGACGGAACGAGGCTGAAGGAAGATGCTGTCGCGCAACGAATCGAGCAACGCCATTGCGCTGTCGGGATGGGTGTTAGCCAGCAAGGCCACCCGCTGCAAGGCGGGCAAGCCATCGTTTCGCTTGCCACACGAGACGAAGGCAAACAGCAGGAGAGGGAAGAAAAGCAACAGTGTGCGAAGTGTACGCATGTAAAAACTGATTTCAGATTTTTAAATTTCCGGTTTCACAGCTTACTTCTCCAACAGCTTCCTCAACTCGGCCACACCTTCCGAAGCCCCCTTACGGATGACATGAACCGGCCTTGAGCTGTGCGTGTCCACCGGTTTGGGGTCGATGAGATAAACTTCTGCCTCGCGGGGCACATAGTGCAGCAGACCGGCTGCCGGATAAACGTTCAGCGAAGTGCCGATGATGACGAAGATGTCTGCCTGCTGCACGTATTCGATGGCAGTCTCAATCTCGGGCACCGCCTCGCCGAACCACACGATGAAGGGACGCAACTGGCTGCCGTCGCCCGCCTTGTCGCCCAAGTGCACCTCGTATTCGGAAGGCTTCAGTTCCTTGATGAAGTGCGGATTGTAGGGGTCGCGACTGGAGCAGACCTTGGTCAGCTCGCCATGCAGGTGAATGACGTGCGTACTGCCTGCGCGTTCGTGCAGGTTATCAATGTTCTGCGTCACTACGGTGACGTTGAAGTCTTTCTCCAAAGCCGCCACTCCCCGATGTCCCTCGTTAGGTTCCACTTCGAGCAGCTGGCGGCGGCGCTCGTTGTAGAAGTTGATGACCAGTTCGGGATTGCGCGCATAGCCTTCGGGCGTGGCCACCTGCTCCACCGGATAACGGTCCCACAACCCGCCCGCATCGCGGAACGTACTGATACCACTCTCGGCACTCATGCCTGCACCCGACAAAACAACCAGATTCTTCATAACTTGTTCCTTTCTCTTTATAATTTGACTGATTCGTACGGACAAAAATAAGAAAAATTAAATAACCAAACGCCTTATCATTCAAATAAAAGGCGTACTTTTGCCACTCATTCATTTGCAACGGGCAGATAATCAGTACTGCCCCACCAACGAAAAAACGACTTATGGACAAATTCAGTTATGCAATCGGCCTTGGAATAGGTCAGAACTTATGGAGCATGGGTGCCAAAGGCATCGTAGTAGAAGACTTCGCACAGGCCATCAAAGATGTGCTGGAAGGCAACCAGACAGCCATCAGCCATACGGAAGCACGCGACATCGTGAACAAATACTTCGAAGAAATGGAACAGAAGATGAACGCGGCAAACATCGAAGCCGGACAGAAGTTCCTGGAAGAGAACGGCAAACGCCCCGGCGTAGTCACACTGCCCAGCGGCCTGCAATACGAGGTCATCAAGGAAGGCAACGTAGGCCACTATGCCAAAGCTACTGACCAGGTACAGTGCCACTACGAAGGTACGCTGATAGACGGAACCCTGTTCGACAGCTCCATCAAGCGTGGACAGCCCGCTACGTTTGGCGTCAACCAGGTGATCCCCGGATGGGTAGAAGCCCTGCAGCTGATGCCCGAAGGTGCCAAGTGGAAACTCTACATCCCCAGCGAACTGGCCTATGGCGCACAGGGAGCCGGCGAAATGATTCCGCCTCACAGCACACTGATATTCGACGTAGAATTATTGAAAATCTTATCCAAATAATAAACTTAAAAGCAAAATGAAAAAAGTATCAATCGTCATGGCTCTGGCAGTAGCCGCCGGTATGGCATCTTGTACTGCACAAAGTCCGAAAGGAAACATCAAGACGGACATCGACTCATTGTCTTATGCCATCGGTATGGCACGTACTGAAGGCTTGGAACAATATCTGGCACAACAAGGCATCGACTCAACTCAAATGTCTACCTTCCTGAAAGGTTTCAACGAAGGTGCTCAAAAAATCAGCAAAGAAGACGTAGCCTACATGGCCGGTCTGCAGATTGGTCAGATGGTAAGCAAGCAATGGGTAGAAGGCTTCAACCAACAGATCTTCGGTGAAGACTCTACACAGACACTGAGCCGCGAAAACATGCTGGCAGGATTCGTAGCCGGAGTAGTAGGTAAGGGTGGCGCCATGGAAATGGCTCAGGCTCAGGACTACATGCGTACCAAGATGGACATTATCAGAGAGAAAGCCATTGAAAAGAAATATGCCGACAACAAGGCTGCAGGCGAAAAGTTCCTGGCCGAGAACAAGACTAAGGAAGGCGTGGTAACTACCGAAAGTGGTCTGCAATATAAAATCATCACCAAAGGTACAGGTGCCATCCCGGCCGATACCAGCAAGGTGAAGGTAAACTACAAAGGTACCCTGATCGACGGAACAGAGTTCGACAGCTCGTACAAGCGTAAAGACAAAGACGGCAAGTCGCAACCCGCTACTTTCCGCGCCAACCAGGTGATCAAAGGCTGGACTGAAGCTCTGACCATGATGCCTGTAGGTTCGAAGTGGGAACTCTACATCCCCTACGACCTGGCTTACGGTTCAAGAGAAACTGGCGGACAGATCAAACCGTTCTCTACACTGATCTTCGAAGTAGAACTGGTAGGTATCGAAAACGACAAGAAGTAGTCATAAGATAGCGTTTCCTATCAGAACGTTATTCCGGGCGGATAAGACAGATGCACAGAAAAAAGCCTGTCTTATCCGCTTTTTCTTTTGTTTTTCACAATTTTCCTTTCCATTTTATAGAGAAATTAAAATAAAGTCCTATATTTGCTTACTATTTGATAAGAACAAGAACTTTACTAATTTACTATTATGGAAAAAATAGACAATCTTGACCGGCAGATTCTGGAAATCATTTCCCAGAACGCCCGTATTCCTTTCAAGGATGTAGCTGCCGAATGCGGCGTATCGCGTGCTGCCATCCACCAACGTGTGCAGCGTCTGATTGATCTCGGTGTCATTGTAGGTTCGGGTTATCACGTCAACCCTAAATCCCTTGGATACAGAACCTGCACGTATGTGGGTATCAAGCTGGAAAAAGGTTCCATGTACAAGACGGTAGTGGCACAGCTGGAAAAGATTCCCGAAGTAGTGGAATGCCACTTCACCACTGGTCCGTACACCATGCTGACCAAGGTATATGCCCGCGACAACGAGCACCTGATGGACCTGTTGAATAACAAAATGCAGGAAATCCCCGGCGTAACCGCCACCGAAACACTGATTTCACTGGAACAGAGTATCAAGAAAGAAATACCTATCTGTCCGGAGAAATAAGTCATGGATTTTCTGAACACATACCATCTTGCCGGACTGTTCATCGGCATCTGTACGTTCCTCATCATCGGCCTGTTCCACCCCATCGTGGTAAAGGCCGAATATTACTGGGGTACCAGATGCTGGTGGATATTCCTTTTGCTGGGTATCGGGGGAACAGCTGCTTCGGTGTGCATCGACAACATTCTGCTGTCGGCCCTGCTGGGTGTTTTCGCCTTCTCGTCGTTCTGGACCATTAAGGAAATTTTCGAACAGGAAGAACGAGTAAAGAAAGGCTGGTTCCCCAAGAACCCGAAACGTACCTACAAGTTCTGACAGGTGCGTCTCCTCCCTCCATCACTTTCGTTTATGTAACATCGACTTTCGTTCACGTAACATAGACTTTCACTTATGTAACATCGCCGCCCCATCGCGGTGACGCAACTCCCACATGTCACCTTGCTTTCACCACGACACAAGGATTTCGGAAGCTTCAAGGTAAAGTTTCAACGTAAGCGTCTTATTATAAGCAAAATGCAGTGAAACATGCTGCAAAATTGCCCCTCGCCGCGCCCCATTTGTGAAACTGCCGTGAAACATCATCTTTCACCACACCCACCTATGTATCAGCACACAAAGAACGTTGATGAAGGCGTGAAGGATAATTCCGTAAAAACAGTATAATTACGACTGTAATGAGGTACTTTATAGCCGTAAAGTAGCACATGGCAGTCACAAACAGGCTCGTGAGAGAGACACCAGTACGGCTCGTGAGAAACACTTGCACGGCTCACGAGGGACACTTGCATGGCTCACAAGAGACACTTGCACGGCTCGGACAACCGTCCTGCCCCTCCTTTTTTAAGACTTCAACCATCAAAAAACAAGTGAAAAAACAGAAAATGCTTGCATATTTCAAGCAAAAGCATTACTTTTGCCCCCGCATCCGACAAAAGGATACACCGGACTTGTAGCTCAGTTGGTTAGAGCAACAGACTCATAATCTGGAGGTCCCTGGTTCAAGCCCAGGCTGGTCCACGAAGAAAATAAGCGTTAATTGCACAAAATCAAGCAGTTAACGCTTTTCTTTTTGGCTTTTATGACTTCTGCTATTGCTCTTGCAAGTAGTTTATATATTCCAAGCACAGCATTTGTTGACTAATTGTTGACTAATTAAATTAGAACGTAAAATGCTGACTATCAAATCAGAAATCAAAAGACAAGAACAGAAGTTGGATGGAACTTACAATGTTAAATTGAGATTCACCCTTGACCGTAAAGTAAAACGCTTATCAACAAGTCTATTTGTCTATTCTAAGGATTTAACCAAAGAGTTCAAAATCAAGCCGTCTTCCCCTATTAAACAAGATGTAGAAGCGTTAATTCGTAGTTATTATGAAAAATGTGCCAAGCTCCAAATCGAACTGAATCATTACACCTTAGATGATATAATGGACTATCTTAATGGAGAACAAGAAAAGAATCAAATCATAGATTTTATAAAGTTCAGCCGTGAATGGATAGCCTCAACAACTATAAAAGGTGCGCCCAATTATACTTCTGCCATTAATGCTTTAGTACGTTTTATTGGTAAAGAAGAACTGAATGTGAATCTGATAACAGTAGTATTTTTAGATAGCTTCAAGACATTTCTGAATAAAGAACATGAAACACGTACAAAGAAACTAATACAGCAGGGGAAACGTGTCCCCTCTAACCGTTCTCTATCTCTTTATCTGATAAGCATTAAGAAACTATTTAATGAAGCCAAAAAGAAATACAATAAAAAAGACAAAAATCTGATTCTTATTCCCCATTCTCCTTTTGATGATTTCGTAATACCTAAACAGGAAGCTACACGCAAAAGAGCTATTCCTGCTGACATAATAAAGAAAGTCTGGAAACTACCTTATAAGGATATGAAAAAAGGCTATAAAGCCACCTGTCGCTATAATCTGGCAAAGGATTGTTTTATTCTTTCGTTTTGCCTTATGGGAATCAATTCCGCAGACCTTTATAATGCTACTAAAATGGATGGTAACACTATTACCTACTACAGAGCCAAGACAAAAGACCGTAGATTAGACAATGCAAAAATGATGGTGAATATTCCTGTAATCATTCAACCTATAATTGATAAATATAGGGATAAAACAGGCAAACGGTTGTTTAATTTCTACCAATACTACTGTGACCAAAAAGGATTTAATAAAGCTATCAACTATGGCTTAAAAGAAATTGGTTCTATTTTAGGGATTGATGATTTAGAATATTATGCGGCTCGTCATAGTTGGGCAACCATAGCATTGAATAAAGTAGGAATAGATAAATACATAGTTCATGCTGCCTTGAATCATATAGACGATTCCATGAAAGTGACCGACATCTATATTGAGCGTGACTTTGTGAATGAAAATAAGGCTAATGCAAAGGTAGTGCGATATGTGTTTGGAAAGTAGATTTATGATTTTCCCACTTGCAACATTTGTGAGTGGGATTTTCTTTTTAACTTTACAACCTAATAATCAAAGGAGTATGGAATTACCTATAAGATACCTCAATGAAAAAGGACAGCTTGACGATGGAGAATCAAGCCAGTTAAGATACGTTTATGATATTATGTATGGAGAGGGGGAGCCTTACCATAATGAGAATTGGTCTGTTGTCATTTATCCAAGTGAAGTGAAATTGGTGGATATTCCAACTGCGGCAGAGATATTTACAGAACGATATAATACAGACCAAATATTATGTCGCTATAAATATGAGGAATATTTAAAAAATAAGGATTTACAAGACACAATAAATGGATTGGGACTTGATACAGATGCCTTTTGGCTTTTAGTAATGTTCTGTTTTGATTATGCTTGTAGTATGTGCTTTGACAGTTTCATCAGACTACCTACACGTGGAGAAAACATTGAGAACTTAATCAATTTACTACCTGACACAAATAACTTTAAGGCAAAATTAAGCCTAAGAACCTGCAAAGGGAAAATAGAAATAGAAAGCAGTACAACTATAGCATTTATATTAGAATGGATAAAGCGCGGTTATGAGCAAGATAAGGATTTAATACACATGAACAGGATAGACGTAAACAAAGGAGTTTCCTCATTCGTTCATAAAAATAATGAATCTGATTCTGTTTTGATATGGTACTTTGCACACCTGTTGAAATACTTTTTTGACTTGAAACCTCAATTTAAAGGCAAACGAAAAAAAGGAGAAACTTCATCACTAAACAAAAACCTACTCATATCCAAGTTAATTTACTATACGCAACTTTCTAAAAATACAAACTTCTTAGAAGATACTGATACTCTTAAAAGTTTCTTCAAACAATATAAAAGCAAAGATATAAAGGGACATTCTAATATATACCCAACACCTTGATATAATATTTATACAATATCATAAGCCTTGTTTCTCAATCATGAGGAGCAGGGCTTTTTCTTATTTTATATCACTCCATTTTAAAGGGGGATAGAATTACCATACCTTTTTCATACCCTAAATACTCTTTCTAACCTCCATATCTTTGCAATGTAATCAAAAGCCAAGTGCGCATAAAGCAGACGGTTACAAGATAAACTGATTATCCAAATTAAAAAATAGGAACAAAATGAAAAAGGCAAATTTTATTGTAGAGAATGGCATGTTTAATAATAGCGTAATGGGTACAAACATTGTAGAGTTGGCAAAAATCAAAAAGAATGCAGAAGAACTGCTGCATACTATCAAACGTAAAGGTGCGGATGGAACAGTAATTTGCAAACAGCAAGAGGTCTGTAATGCTGCAACCAAACAATACGAAGATTTGGTAGAAGCCGAAAAACAAGCACAAGAGAATTTTGGTAACTCATTTGTTACTTTCAAAGTTATTAATGATGAAACAGGAGCGGTAAACGATGTGCAAAAAAAGATTGCTTTCGTAAAAAACAACCGTCCGATTGACAACAAAAAAGTGGATAAATTTATTCACATTATCTCCACCGACAAATACGAGAAAGCATATCCTATCATAGTCATAGATGCCAAATATCTAATAGAATTGGACTACACAGTTTATGATATGAAAGGTAAAGAACTATCTTTAGAAGAAGCTGAGAACTATTTCGTTATTCTTGACGGACAGCATAGAGGAGCGGCTTTTGCCAAACTCATAGCTGTTGGTGAAAACTATGAAATTCCAAATGTTCACGTGAGAAATGTTGAAAACGTAGGTGGATATTTAGTGGATATAAACGGAGCAGGTACAAGTTGGAGTAACAAGGACAGGCTTGTGGTAGCAGCCTTAACAACCAAAGAATACAAAGAATTATTCACAAATATTGCAGCATTGATAAACGAGGGCTTTAATCCGTCCACTTCGGCTATTATCTACACAGGGAAAAGGCTATCCAAAAGACTTATTGATACCGCCCTCAAAGGTGAGAATATCACTTTGCCTAAAGATGCAAATGTGAACATTCAACGAGGTGAGAGATTTATAACTCTATGCAAGGCTGCCAATATAAGCATTACTTTCATTACCAAGCGTTACTTTATTGACGGATTTAATTACTATGCCGAATCAATAGGAGAGGAAGAAGCCTTTAAAGCATTGGAAGCCATGCAGAACTTGCAACTAACAGATGAAAATCTAAGGGAAATTAAAGATGAGAAACACTTTATAGCCTTGCTAAAAGCGGCAGCGGCAACAATCTAAGCTAATGTAAGGATAGGGCTTGTGTGACAGGCAAGCCTTATATCTCCAACTTGAATTACCTAACTTGAAATACTGTTTTTATCTGTTTCTCAAGATGATATAATTTTTAAGGATTATATGATATAAAAAGTAAGGTCATACTATTAACTATATATACTACTAACATAACTAACAGGCTTCCAGCCCTTATAGGCAAAAAAATCAACAAAACTCATACCGGTATGAAAGTAGAAGACGAAAACGGTTACAGGTTGTTTCCTATAAATTTAGGCAAACTTCTATTACATAAAGAAGCATACTCTTATCTCTCACTCCTTTTTAAGAGTGATTACAATACAGGTGAATCAAACGTATTATTGGAAACACTCTCTAAAGAAGTCGGTTATGATACGGAAACGGTCAGTAGCTATTTGCACAAGGCTAAAGAACATGGTTATATCAATATCACACGAAAATATATTAAGGGCGAAAACGAAGAGCCTAAAACAAAGAATTTTTATAAAGTGCAGATTCCCTCTAAAGATTTTATCATGGTTAGTCGTGACTTCATAAACCTACATTTTGATAATCTCCTTTTAAAAGAAGAAACGGACATCAAAGGTTTTATTCTCCTTATAAAGTGCATCTGTCTGAATAATTGCAATCTGACATTTTACAGTCTTAGAGATATGGCAAAGCATTTATCCATTTCATACGGCACGATTCAAAAGTATATGAACAAGTGCATCGAAATGAATCTAATAAAACGACACAAAGGATGTTACAGAATCACACTTGATTGCTTTGATAAAGGAAATACAGGTTACTTTCCCAAAGGTACTCCTCCACTTTATAAGGAGATTTACAATGTAATAGATTTATTCTGTCAGACAAAAGGTGTAGCAACTCCCCCTTATAATGCCAAACTTATAGGTCAGATTGCCGTAGAATATCCATATACAAGGATGGAATTGAAACAAATAGATGACATAGATTTTATAAAAAAATATTCTATCAAATATAAATTATCCCAACGGTTGCCCAATCTTAATGAGCCAATAAATAGTTTGAATTATTTTGTGAAAGTGTTGACAAACAAAAACTTTGAAATACCACCTAAGAAAGAGCCGCTAAAGGTTGTGATGTGAATAATACAAAGACAGCTTCGGCTATCTTTATTCGTTTCTATAAATCAAGTACATACAAATAATCCATAATTAAGAAACCAGTTTCTTTTAAAAAATCCACCATCTAATATAAGCTATATAGCAAAACACAATTTTAACACAAGATACAATTCTTATTAGATTATAAACAGATATTCTGCAAGACAACCAAATGGAGAAAACTATAAATAGACACACAAGCAGATATACTCTTATATATTAAAAATATCCCCCTCTATAGCTTATATTATCCTATTTTTTAAATTGGAAAGTGGCATATACAAGCGAGCAGACTATATTTTTAGTCCCCCCACCCATATTTGAATAAAAACAAAGAATAAACTTAATCATTCACCATTAAAAAAATTCAAGTATGGAAAATTTGATTTTATTGCCTACTATGGCACAGAAAAGAAGTAGTAACTTCAATCAGTATGCAGAGGATGCAACAGTAATTTCAGAAGAAACTACAAAAGTGAAAAAAGTAAATCACTTTATAGAAGCTAACACTATGGAGATTGATTTACAGCATTTAAAGAGTGATTGTATCGTTCCTGTATTCAGTAAGGATAACGAACTGACAATTTCGCACAATGCCTTTATTGAAACGGTTTGGGATGCTGCAAACTCATTCTTTACAGGTGAAACGATTGATAAACCGGACATTCGTGTTTCTCACATTGTTAAAGGCAGAATCCCTGAAGCAATTCATAAGCCTGCAAACCAACTTTTAGAAAGTGACAAAACACAATACTTTGAACGTATGATGTTTTGCATTGAGATTCCTACTATCTATGAAACGGTAGAGGGAAACAAACTCACTCTTTCAGTTGGTGGTGTACGTGCTTATAATCAGATGAATCTGTATTCTAAGAAAACCGTTGAAAAATTCAAGGTTTTTGTTGGATTCAAAAACATGGTTTGCTGCAATTTATGTGTTTCAACAGACGGATATTTAAGCAACTTGGAAGTTTCAAGTACAAATGACTTGTTCCGTTCTGTTTTGGAGATGTTCAACCGTTATGACCCTGCAAAGCACATTCACTTGATGCAGACACTTGGAAACAGCTATTTGACAGAACATCAGTTTTGTCAGATACTTGGCAAAATGCGTCTTTATCAATGCTTGCCACAAGGCTATCAGAAAAGTGTACCCCGTTTGCTTATAACGGACACGCAAATAAACAGCGTGGCAAAGGCTTATATTCAAGACATGGATTTTGGTGGTTTTGGCAGTGACCTGTCTATGTGGAAATTTTATAATCTACTTACAGGTGCAAACAAGTCAAGCTATATAGATTCTTTCTTGGATAGAGCCTATAATGCAACAGAGATAGCACAAGGCATTAATGCGGCTTTGCATGGTGACGAACGCTACAAATGGTTTATTGACTGATTTTACACAATGAGGGATATTCAGAAATGGGTATCTCTCATTTTTTTTATGAACATCTAAAATTCTAAGTTATGGATAAAAAAGAGAATCAAGACACAATGACAAAAGCAGGATGCGGATTTGTCATATTTGCAATATTGTTTATTCTGCTTTGTTGCATTAACCCTGTAATAACAGTTGCAGTATTTATGTTAGTGGTCATTCTGATTTCATGCGTTTATTGATTCACTAATAAAGAAAGTGAATGTTCCTTTCATATTCAATCATTTAGCTGACTTGAATACCTACCTGACATTCACTTTTGTTCTTTTACCCTTAAAAGTAAACATTATGAGTTTGAAATACAGTAATACAACGGCTGATTTCCTACAATGGGATGAAGCAATGAATCTAATTAGAAAACTTTTCAAGGATGGTAACTATAATATGAGCCTGCTTATAGCTTTGGGATGCTTCTTTGGCTTACGAATAAGCGACATTCTTTCTTTACGTTGGAATCAAATTTTAAATGTAAATGAATTTACCATAATAGAAAGGAAAACAGGAAAGAAAAGGACTATCCGTATAAACCCACAACTACAAAGACACATTTCAGACTGTTACAAGTCTATTAATCCAATAGGACGCAATGCACCTGTATTAGTCAGTCAGAAAGGTACAGTCTATTCAGTACAAAGGATAAACATAATACTGAAAGAACTGAAAAAGAAATACAGACTACATATAGGAAATTTTAGCTGTCATTCTCTTAGAAAGACTTTTGGCAGACAGGTTTATAATATGAATAGTGAAAATTCAGAATTGGCTTTAGTCAAACTTATGGAACTTTTCAATCATTCAAGTGTTGCCATTACAAAAAGGTATCTTGGATTAAGACAGGAAGAACTTTTGAATACATACGACTGTCTTAGCTTTTAATCTTTCAGTAGGTAGGAAATTCAGAAATATTGCTTTTATATGGGCATAAATGAATTTTCTACCTTTTTGATTTACAATTTAGTATGCTATCCTTATTGCGTTTACAAGTGTTTTTTGTAATTTTGGAGCATAATTGAAAGAAGAACAGCCTATGTAACATTAACAGATTATAAGACATAAAGATAAAGAAGCGTTAGCTTTATTCTTGTTCTCTAAAAATCGCCAATTTGAAGAAGTACACAAGAGTAAAAAGTTGATGCTCATGCCTATGGCGTGGGCTTTTACTCGTATATGTGTACATGGTGTTTGGCGATACCTTAGAGAACGTAGACGAAGTTTTAAGTCCACGTTTTTTTATTGTCTAAATTCTAACTTTTGGACTTATCAAATGTGTAATTTCAAAATAAATGGCAATGAAAAATTTAAAATCTATTAGTATAGTCATATCAGTCTTTATGTTATGTAATGTTGTTATTTCATGCAGCAAAGGAAACACAGAGAAAAGTATAGAAAAGGAAGAATTATCCTCAAACAAAGACACTGTATTAGAAAAGGTTGAACTGCATTCTTACTATATAGCAGAAAATATAATACTTAAATCCTCTATACTTCCAAATTCATTTAATCCAGATTCAATAGAATTTTATCAATTCGTGGAAGACAATGAGGGACAAATATATCAAGCAACTCTAATATCAGTAAGAAAACCGCCAATCTTTCAAGAGGGCATATATCCTGATATTGCCAATGGAAAACGCAAGTTTTTCATTTATGCTAACGACAAGTATGACCGCAACCTCATTTACATTGGCACACTATTATCTTCTAATCAAATGATAGAAGCGGGTTTTGCTTCTACGCAAGCTCATAGCGATACCATTATTCCGACTCGTAGGATGACTCTTGGTACACCTAAAAGACAAGAAACATATTTAGATAAAGTAAATAGAGAGTTCTATGAGCAAATAAATGGGAACAACGATATTGAATGGTACGATGAAACTTTACCTTAATATATAATAGTAGTATTTTAAATAATAGATAGTTATGGATAAATTACTTCAAATCATTACTCTATCATTTATAATCCTTCTCACGAGTTGCATATCTAAACAAGACAAATCAGAATCAAATGATAATGTTAGAAACGAAAATTCAACGTCTATTGTTGGTAAATGGAAAATGGAGAATACACCAATAGGTGATAATATATGTTTTATATTCAATGGCGATGGAACCTGTTCTATCACTTCGACAAACATCAAAAGGAATAATAATCTTTCCAATCTTAAATGGTCAAGAAATGGAGATAAAATATACATTTCTTTACAAGGGAGAAAGAAAGTAGTAATTATGCAGATTCTTTCGTTAGACAACAAATCACTCGTAATTTGGGAAATAGGAGAACCCAAAGACGATATTACTTATCTCACAAGATTTTAATCAAAAGATTATATTCATAAGCGTATGCTAATAGTATTTAAGAAAGCAACTTTTATAAAGAATCCAATCTTACTTATAATTATAGCTATATCCTTACCTGTTTATTGCGTTGGAAGAAACAACTTAAAATCAGATACTATCATTGGCAGTATTATACAAACGACTGATACCATTACAAAACGAAAGACACTCAATGAAATTCGTTTTGATGGTTGGGAAAGAAGCGAATGGTTGGATAATGAATACATCCGTACTTTACGTAAATACTTGGATGATTATAATAATGGCATAGTCAGTAACCCTGTATTAGACCCATATAGAGAACAGATAGAAGGTCAATTTGTTGTTTATGATATTAACCCATACTTGTTAGGCGGCGCTCTTATTAGAATCACATTCCTTGATATGCCTGATAGAGTATTCAGCAGTTGGATATATAGTAACGTAGATGAAAAGAAAGAGATTGTAGAAAGCTATGAATTTCGTTCTATTAGCATAGAGGAAGAAACAACAGATATGACTAAAGAAGATATACTGCAAGCAATAAAGGAAATGGAAGGACTAAAACTTTGGTAGATAAATATTTATCTGTCCAATTTTTCTTCCTGCTCCTCTTAAAAGAAGTTGTAGAATATGCTGAAAATAGACATGGAAAACATAGAGTACTTTTTTTGATGATATTCAGTTTTATAGGGAGTATTCAGAAAAAGTCCTTATAAATGGCATGGTTATAGCATAATTTACTATCTTTGCCTTATAAGCAAGTCCGTTTATGAAGCTGATAGAAAACAACATACAGAAGATTGTCGCTTTGTGCAAGAAGTACAAGGTCAACAAGCTGTTTGTGTTTGGCTCAATACTTACTGACCGCTTTAACGAGGATAGCGATGTGGACTTGGTTGTTTCTTTCAACAAAGCAGAGATAAGCGACTATTTCAACAACTACTTTGATTTCAAATACTCGTTGGAGGAATTGTTTGGCAGGGATGTTGATTTGCTGGAAGAACAGACTATAAAGAATCCATATCTGAAAAAGAATGTGGATGCAACAAAAGCATTGATATATGGATGATTTGATAAAGAAACACTTGCAAGATATTCTGACAGCCATTGAAGAAATAGAAAGTTTCTTTGGCGACAAGCCTAAATTGTTTGAGGACTTTTACGGCAATCTCTGCCTTAGACGTGCCATTGAACGGAACATAGAAATTATAGGCGAAGCGATGAACAGAATCTTAAAGACAGATAGAAATATCGCTATCACTAATTCACGCAAAATAGTGGATGCAAGAAACTATATCATTCATGGATATGACAGTTTATCGGCTGATATTCTTTGGAGCATGGTTATCAATCATCTGCCGAAACTGAAAGATGAAGTAAAGGCTTTATTAGCTAATGAGTAATACGCTTATTGATACAGAGACAACTATTAAGATATAGAACCTATTCTACTTACAGAAGACACCAATAATCTTCTATATGCAGATATTCTCAAAACAAGGAATACTGATATAAAGATGGAATTCACTCATTGAGATAAATATCCTATCAATAAACTTATTCTATCTTGATATAGAGGAAAAAATAAATGTAGCCACCAAACAATAAGCCATAATCATTGTATAAACCTGCAAGAATGCCTATCTTTGCATTAAGAACGAATGTTGACTGATTGTTGACTAATTCATTCCGAATAGAGTTTATTAACCTGTTAGCAATGATGTGCAAAGGACTTGTAGCTCAGTTGGTTGCATAGGAAAGCGAAGCTTTTCTATGCCGTAGAGAGCAACAGACTCATAATCTGGAGGTCCCTGGTTCAAGCCCAGGCTGGTCCACGAAGAAAATCAGGCAGTTACGAATCTCGTAGCTGCTTTTTTTATGTCCTTGCGAAAACAATGCGCAAACACAGTATCTCTGTTCCAACCGCCTTAACCTAACCAGTCCGTGAAGATAAGAATGCAATCGATCACTCTGTCTATAAATTTATCTATCTTCCGCTTCACACCCTTCCAATAAATCTTTTTCATCATACAACGTCCATTTTCCCATTAATCGGCAGCCCAAGTTACGAAATTTTATTGTATGACGGACAACTTTCGTCAGAAAACGTCAGTTTCCGTTCGCGGAACACTGGGACTCCTTTTTCTTTCCCCCTCCACCCATTTGCAGGTACGTAAATAAGTTCCTATCTTTGTTGCATGAAAAAAGCATGCGATTCTTTGGGTCGGGCCTGCTTTGACAGGTGTTACTTGCAGATTCTGTTCGTACTACTCTTTCTGCCCATGCTGTACGCCTGCAAGACAGACGCGAAACAGACTGCGAATACGGAAATAGATACAACCGGAAAGACAGAAGAAACGATCGTGGCAGATACAGCAGTCCCCCTTCCTGCCAAAAGCCGGACGGCGCTTTACCTCGACTCGCTCGGACTGGTCTGCATCAGCGAAGCAGACAGCAGCATTGCAGTAGACCTGATGTACACCCGTGCCGACAACTTTACTGGCAAAATACTTTACGAAGATTTGCACGAAGCCTACCTGCACCCCGACGCCATGACGAGCCTGCAGAAAGCACAACAACAGCTGAAGGCAGAACACCCGTCGTACAGCCTCATCGTCTACGACGCTGCCCGCCCGATGTCCGTCCAGCGAACCATGTGGAACGCAGTGAAGGGCACCCCAAAATACATCTACGTCTCCAATCCCGCCCACGGCGGAGGACTGCACAACTACGGTCTGGCCGTAGACGTCAGCATCGTAGACGAACAGGGAAAGCCTCTGCCCATGGGTACTCCCATAGACTACCTGGGCAAGGAAGCTCACATCACAGCCGAAGAACAGCTTGTAGCACAAGGCAAACTGACCGAAGCCGAACGGCAGAACCGCCTGTTGCTACGCCGTGTGATGAAGAACGCCGGCTTCCGCCCCCTGCCAACCGAATGGTGGCACTTCAACCGATACAGCCGGCAGACAGCCAGACAACGATTCCCGATTATTCCCTGACCGCCGGCCTCCTGAACATTTCCTTTTAATAGAAAAAGCCTTATGACACTGACCGAAGAAACCCTCCGATTCGTAGCCGAACACCGGCACGACGATGTACGCACACTGGCACTGCAAGCAGCCCGCTATCCACATGTAGACATGCCTGTAGCACTGACGCAGATAGCCGGCCGACAAGCTGCCGAAGAAAAGATACCCACCTGGGCTGCGACAGACGGCATCCTCTATCCGCCACACCTCTCCATGGAGCAATGTTCGTCGGAGGTGACGGCCCGCTACAAGGCCACCATCGTCGAAGCTTTCGGAGGCAGACACGAACAGTTTGCCGACCTGACAGGCGGATTCGGCATCGACTGTTCTTTCCTGTCCGCACTCTTCAGCCATGCCACTTATGTAGAACGGCAAGAAGTGTTGTGCGAAGCGGCCCGCCACAACTTTCCGCTGTTGGGACTGGAGCACATCAACGTGTGCCATGCCGACGGCACCGACTACCTGCGGGACATGACCGGTACCGACTGGCTCTTTCTTGATCCTGCCCGCCGCGACGGACACGGCGGAAAAACCGTTGCCATAGCCGACTGCGAACCCGACGTCGCCGCCCTCGAACCGCTGTTGCTCGAAAAAGCCGGACACGTATTGATAAAGCTATCACCCATGCTCGACCTGACCCAGGCCCTGCATACCCTGCGGCACGTCAGCGAAGCACACATCGTCTCCGTAGGAAACGAATGCAAGGAGTTGCTGCTGATACTGACACGCGGCGACATGACCGAACCCGACCGCGTCCCCATCCGTTGCATCAACCTGCCCACGGACCAGGCTGCTTTCAGCTTTACACGTCAGGAAGAACAGGACACTGCGTGCCCGTATGCCCCAACACTTCGCACATACCTGTACGAGCCCAATGCCTCCCTGCTTAAAGCCGGAGCTTTCCGCAGCCTGGCCAACGCATATAAAGCAGAAAAGCTGCATCCCAACAGCCACCTCTACACCTCGGACATGCCGCTGCCCGACTTCCCCGGCCGTATGTTCCGCATAGACGGCTGGTGCGGCTTCGGTAAAAAAGAAGTAAAAAGTCTGCTGGGCGAAAACCGGAAAGCCAATATCACTGTCCGCAACTTTCCCGCCACCGTAGCCGAACTGCGCAAACGGCTGAAACTGGCCGAAGGCGGCAACATCTATCTATTTGCAACAACACTGGCCGAAGGACAAAAAGTGCTGGTCAGATGCAGCAAACCCAACTAAACACAGCACGTCTGTTTATCGCGTGACAGAAGGTACACACTTACTTTGCTGCACCTTCCTCTGCCTCATCCGTTGTTTCGTGAGGAATAGTCGAAGCATTTCCATCGCGCACGGCCATGTAATGAGGCGACATGATTTCGACACCGGCTTCGTTAAAGCGGTCCTGAATATTCTGATGCAAATCCGAATAAATCTGTGCCAGACGGTCGGCATCCTTGATGTAGGCATTGACCTGATATACCGGATACCAGTCGCTTAACGAAGTAGAAAGGACAAAAGGACGGGGATCGTCTACCACGCCGGGGGTATTGAGTGCTGCCTCTATCAGCAATTTATTGACCTGCCGCCAAGGGACATCGTATCCGATACTGACTTCGGAGTGGATAATCAATCCGTAATCGCGCGCCGACTGACTGAAATTCACCGTATGCGAAGACATGATAAACGAGTTGGGAATAGTCACGACTTCGTTTTTAGGCGTACGTATACGGGTTACGAGTGGAGTTTTCTCGACCACGTTACCCGTCGTATCGTTCAGCTTGATACGGTCGCCCAGTTTAAAAGGACGCATGTAAGTGATGACCAAACCGGCAATAATATTTCCGATAACCGTGCTCGACCCCAGCGAAATAATCAGACCTACAAATACCGATATCCCCTGAAATACTCCCGAATTGGATCCAGGCAGATACGGATAAATCATCGCAATCATAAAGGCATAGAGCAGAAAACGGATAATGTGATAGGTAGGCATGGCCCAGTCGGGATAGAATCCGTTCAATTTAAGGCGCTCTTCCTGTACCTCATTCGCCAGATAACGAAACATCCGCACCAGATACTTGATAGCAATACAGATGACAAGAATGGTGAACAGATTGGGGATATAGGCCAACACACCATAAAGGATGCTTTTCACAGGATTCCAAATATAGGAAAACAACTGATAGGCCAGATCTTTGGTCTGCGGAAAGATGGAGAACAGCAGAGGCACTGTAAGCAACAGCTGCAACAGCATAATGACATACCGGAACAGATTGGCCAGCCATACCAGTACAATCACTTGCCTGCGTGTGTCCAACAACTCAAAGTCCTGAATGGAAAATGCCTTCAGGCGCGTATGCTTCAGCCTGACAATGCGTGCCTTCAGCTTGCGGAACAGCCAGTTGGTAAGTTTGAACAACAGGAACTGTCCTACAATCACCAGCAGGAAATAAGCAATACGTTTGCACAATTGCCAAAAGCCGTGTTCGGCTTTCATCACCTTCAGCTTTTCTACAATCACCTGACGCCTGATCTCGGCCAAACGGTCGCGCGAACAACTTTCCCACAAACCGTCCTGGTCGGTAAACGAAACAAGTACCTTGTCGCCATACATCAAGTCGGTAACAATATCGGTACTTTCGATGTAGACCGAATCAGGATGCAGATTGAAGCGCTTGCCCAACGCCGTGATGTCGCGTGACACATTTTCGGCCCGCTGCTGCGGAGAAAGGCCTCCACGCTTGGCATAAAGGTAGAACAGAGTATCTTCGTCCACTACTACGGGAACGCCCAAGGTAACCTGCCTCAGCGAATCGATGCGCTGTTTTTGTGACGCCAGTTTTACCGAATCGGCAGCATAAGCAGCCAGCTTCATCTGCTCAATCTCCATACGCAGATTGGCTTCATTCAGTTTGGCTGTTGCCAGTTCTTTCCGGACAGCGGCAAGATGCAATGAATCACTATCAGCCTTTATCTCGGAAGCCTGCAAACTGTCGGCATGGAAAATATCAAGAACCTTTTCTACCACCTGAGCCGGCAGAGCGACCGGAACCCACAACAACAGACTAAAAATAAGAAACAGGTTTTTCTTCATACTCATAAACATTCTATTTTGTTCCAAAATCAAAACAAGGGAGCAAACATACGTAATGTTTCCGATATTTCCACATTCCGGTCCTTACAAAGGCGAAAAAAAGTGTTTGTCACGTCCCGCTTTTGCCCATTATCCGTGAAATGTATATCTTTGCCGCACAATAAATAATAACCAATAACATCATTATTCCCTGTATATGGATATTCTTTTGCTCATCGGAGGCTTGCTCCTCATCCTGCTGGGTGCCAACGGACTGACCGACGGCGCCTCTTCCGTAGCCAAACGCTTCAACATCCCCAACATCGTTATCGGACTGACCATCGTAGCTTTCGGTACTTCGGCACCCGAACTGGCCGTCAGCGTATCGTCGGCCTTGAAAGGCAGTGCCGACATAGCCGTAGGAAACGTAGTAGGAAGTAACATCTTCAATGCCCTGATGATTGTAGGCTGCACAGCCATGTTTGCCCCCATCGTGGTGCAACGCAACACGTTGCTCAAAGAAATACCGCTCTGCATACTGGCCTCACTTGCCCTGTTGATTATGGGCAACGACATGCTGCTCGACAAATCTGGCGAAAACGTAATCAGCATCACCGACGGCCTTATCCTGTTGTGCTTCATGGCCATCTTCCTGAGTTATACTTTTGCCATTGCAAGAAGTGGCCTCACCCCCTCTCCCGAAAAGAGTGGAGAAAGCAACGGTCCGGCTACTGCAGAAGAAGAAACGGAAATTAAAGAGATGCCTCTGTGGCGGTCTCTGATATACATCGTGGCCGGACTGGCAGGCCTCATCTACGGCGGACAGTTTTTTGTAGACGGTGCCAGCGGCATTGCACGCAGTCTGGGAGTCAGCGAATCGATCATCGGTCTGACGCTGGTGGCAGGAGGAACCTCGCTGCCCGAACTGGCAACCAGCATTGTTGCCGCCTTGAAGAAAAATCCTGAAATAGCCATCGGCAACGTAGTAGGCAGTAACCTGTTCAACATCTTCTTCGTACTGGGTTGTTCGGCTTCTATCACCCCCTTGCACCTGGCAGGTATCAACAATACCGATCTGCTGGTACTCGTCGGCTCCAGCATTCTGCTATGGCTGTTCGGAGTCTTCTTCGGCAAGCGCATCATCACACGCGTCGAAGGTGCTATACTGATAGCATGCTATGTGGGATATACAGCCTGGCTGATCTACAATGCCGCCTAAAACTCATGACTGGGGCATCATTCTTCTTCCCACATAGTTCATTCTTCATGAAAAAAAAGTATCTTTGCGCCATCAAACTAACTCAACGACCATGGCTGTTACAATAAAAAAAGTTACCACAAAAAAAGAACTGAAGCGCTTTATCCGCTTCAACTACGAACTATACAAAAGCAACCCCTACTCCGTACCCGACCTTTACGACGATATGCTGAACACGTTCAACAAAAAAAAGAACGCAGCTTTCGAGTTTTGCGAGGCCGAATACTTTCTGGCATACAAAGACGGGGAACTAGTAGGTCGTGTGGCCGCCATCATCAACAATCGGGCCAACCAGACCTGGAACAAACGGGAAGTCCGTTTCGGATGGATCGACTTTACCGACGACACCGAAGTGGCAGATGCCCTGATCAGCACTGTCGAACAATGGGGTAAGGAGCGTGGAATGACCCACATCACCGGTCCGTTGGGTTTCACCGACATGGATGCCGAAGGAATGCTTGTCGAAGGCTTCGACCAGCTGGGTACCATGGCTACCATCTACAACTATCCTTACTATCCGCAGCACATGGAACGGATGGGATTTGCGAAAGATGCTGACTGGGTAGAATATAAAATATTTATCCCCGACGCCATCCCCGACAAGCACAAACGCATCTCTGACCTGATACAGCGGAAGTACAATCTTAAAGTAAAAAAATATACATCGGGGAAAGAAATCGCCCGCGATTACGGACAGGCTATTTTCGAACTGGTAAACGAAGCCTATACACCACTTTACGGTTACTCGGCTCTGACGCAGAAACAAATAGACCAATACGTCAAGATGTACCTGCCCATTCTGGACTTGCGCATGGTGACACTCATCACCGATGCCGACGACCAGCTGATTGCCGTAGGCATCTCCATGCCATCGCTGTCCGAAGCCCTGCAGAAGTCACACGGACGTCTGTTGCCTTTCGGATGGTTCTACCTGCTCAAAGCTCTGTTCTTCAAACGCCGCGCCAAGATGCTCGACCTGCTGCTCGTAGCCGTCAAACCCGAATATCAGAATAAGGGTGTCAACGCACTGCTGTTCTCCGACCTGATTCCCGTCTACCAGCAATTGGGTTTCGAATATGCCGAAAGCAATCCCGAACTGGAACTGAACGGAAAAGTACAGGCACAGTGGGAATACTTCCGCACGGAGCAGCACAAGCGTCGCCGAGCATTCATCAAGGAAATCAAGTAATGCCTGAAGAGATTGTTTTTATCCCGTTTTTGCTCGAAATCCGATGAAAAAACGATGATTTCTGACGGAAAACGGATGTTTTTTGACGGGAAACTGATGAATTCTGACGAAAAAACAACGAATTTTGGCGGAAAAACAGTAAAATTTCGCTCAAAATCGGGCAAAAAACGATGAAAAAACAGCAAAAACCGATGAAAAATAGCTGAAAACAGGCATAAAAAACGCCTTAAAAAGCAAACTAACAAACTGATAGCAAACAACTTATCATCTATTTACGCAAAGAAACGACAAAAAAACGTCTCTTTATATATATAAAAAGAAAGAAAGAAAAAAAGATATTGTTGTTGTTAGAGAAACGACAACCGACGACAACGTTCCACTTGAAACAATCGTCCGTATCAACGGAGGCTCATACTGAACAAATAAAGCCGCCGCATTTGCCAGACAGACGCGTGGCGTTTTCCTGGCAAATGCGGGGCAACAGCCCCACAAACCCCAGCGGTTTTGCCTGCAAAGTCCAGGGATATTGGACAAGAAAACGGCGAGATAACCGCATACAGAAGCCCTCTGCTTGGCTAAAAGCCCAAAAACTTCTCCCCTAAAAAGAATAAAAAATTTGTTCATGCCCCATAAAACCGTTATTTTTGCAAGATAAGACAGAAAGGGAATAGTCAGACCATGGAAGAAGAAGAAAAAGACGGCAACCTGCAATTTACAGAAGCACCGGTAGAATATACCGAAGACAACATACGCCACCTGGACGACATGGAGCACATCCGTGTCCGCTCGGGTATGTACATCGGCCGGTTGGGCGATGGTTCACAGAACGATGACGGCATCTACGTCCTGCTCAAGGAAGTTATGGACAACTCGATTGATGAATTCAAAATGGGAGCCGGCAAAAAAATCGAAGTGAACATCGAAGACAACCTGCGCGTCAGTGTACGCGACTACGGCCGGGGTATCCCCCAAGGCAAGCTCATTGAGGCTGTCAGCAAACTGAATACAGGCGGAAAGTATGACTCAAAGGCGTTCAAAAAAAGCGTCGGACTGAACGGTGTGGGTATCAAAGCCGTCAACGCACTGAGCAGCCATTTCGAAGTCCGCAGCTACCGCGACGGTAAAGTACGCACTGCCATCTTCGAACGGGGCGTACTGCAAAGCGACACTACCGAAGACACACAGGAAGAAACCGGTACCTACATCTTCTTCGAGCCGGACAACACCCTGTTTCTCAACTACAGTTTCCAGAACGAGTTTGTAGAAACACTGCTGCGTAACTACACTTACCTGAACACAGGTCTGACCTTCATCTACAACGGCCAGCGCATTGTCTCGCGCCACGGCCTGGAAGACTTGCTGAAAGATAATATGACCAGCGAGGGCCTTTACGACATTGTCCACCTGAAAGGCGAGGACATCGAGATAGCCTTCACCCATACCAACCAGTACGGCGAGGAATATTATTCCTTCGTCAACGGCCAGCATACCACCCAAGGCGGTACACACCAGACAGCCCTGAAAGAGCATCTGGCACGTACCATCAAGGAATTCTACAACAAAAACATGGACTATGCCGACATCCGCAACGGACTGGTAGCCGCCATTGCACTCGATGTAGAAGAGCCCATGTTCGAAAGTCAGACCAAGACCAAGCTGGGCTCGAACAACATGTGGCCCGCCGTGCCGCAGGAAGACAAGCCGGCAGGTCCCACGGTGAACAAGTACGTGGGCGACTTCATCAAGACCGAAGTGGACAACTACCTGCACAAGAATCCGCTGATGGCCGAAGTCATGCTGCAGAAGATACAAGACTCCGAAAAAGAGCGCAAAGCCATTGCAGGTGTCACTAAGCTGGCTCGTGAACGTGCCAAGAAAGCCAACCTGCACAACCGCAAGTTGCGCGACTGCCGCTACCACCTGAACGACGGTAAAGGCAAGGAGCAGGAAGCCGAATCGTGTATCTTCATCACCGAGGGCGACTCGGCCAGCGGCTCCATCACCAAAAGCCGCGACGTGAATACCCAAGCCGTGTTCTCGCTGCGTGGAAAACCGCTGAACTCCTACGGACTGACCAAGAAGGTAGTCTACGAGAACGAAGAGTTCAACCTGTTGCAAGCTGCCCTCAACATCGAAGACGGCCTTGACGGACTTCGTTACAACAAGGTCATCGTAGCCACCGATGCCGATGTGGACGGCATGCACATCCGTCTGCTCATCATCACCTTCTTCCTGCAGTTCTTCCCCGACCTCATCAAGAAAGGCCACGTGTACATCTTGCAGACCCCCCTCTTCCGTGTACGCAACAAAAAGAAAACCAACTACTGCTATACCGAAGACGAACGGCTGAAGTCCATCGAAGAACTGGGACCGAACCCCGAAATCACCCGATTCAAAGGTTTGGGCGAAATCTCGCCCGACGAGTTCCGCCACTTCATCGGCAAAGACATGCGGCTGGAACAGGTGAACCTGCGCAAAAACGACCTTGTGAAAGAACTGCTCGAATTCTACATGGGCAAGAACACCATGGAACGGCAGAACTTTATTATAGATAATCTGGTTATCGAAGAAGACATGGTAAATGAAGATTCTTAATTCCTCATTCTTAATTTAACTATGACCAAAGCTATTTTTCCGGGAACATTCGATCCCTTTACCATCGGCCACTACTCTGTAGTGAAGCGTGCATTGACCTTTGTCGATGAGGTTGTCATCGGCATCGGCATCAACGACAAGAAGCACAGCTACTTTCCTACCGAAAAGCGTGAAGCCATGATACGGCAACTCTATAAAGACGAACCGCGTGTCAGCGTCAAATCCTACGATTGTCTTACTATCGACTTCGTTCTGCAAGAGAAAGCCAACCTCATCATCCGCGGCATCCGCACGGTGAAAGACTTCGAATACGAAGAAACCATCGCCGACATCAACCGCAAACTGGCGGGAGTGGAAACCATTCTGCTTTTCACCGAACCCGAACTGACCAGCATCAGCTCGACCGCCGTACGCGAACTGCTACAGTTTCAGAAAGATGTCAGCCAATTCCTGCCCGAAGGCATGAAGATTAGTGAAGAATAATCAGCTAAACAGAGAAGTGCAATCTGTAGCGAAAACCTACTGAAAACAAATCACATCATGAAATATATACTATTACCGATTCTGCTTGTCTGTACCCTTGCTCTACAGGCACAGAACATCAACCAGGACGCTTTACGCAAATTGCAAATGGCCGAATTTGCCATCAGCAAGCTCTACGTCGACTCTGTAGACGAAAACAAGCTGGTAGAAGAGGCCATCATCGGGATGCTTGAGCAGCTCGACCCACACTCTACCTACAGCAACGCCGAAGAAGTGAAGAAAATGAACGAGCCCCTGCAAGGCAACTTCGAAGGAATCGGGGTACAGTTCCAGATGATAGAAGACACCTTGCTCGTCATTCAGCCCGTAAGCGGTGGCCCCTCGGAAAAAGTAGGTATACTGGCCGGCGACCGTATCACAGCAGTTAACGACACAGCCATTGCCGGAGTAAAAATGAGTACCGAAGACATCATGAAGCGGCTGCGCGGTCCCAAGGATTCGAAAGTCAACCTGACCATCGTGCGCCGCGGCATTGCCGATCCGCTGCACTTCACCGTGAAGCGCGACAAAATACCCATTCTGAGCCTTGACGCCTCGTACATGATACAACCTCATACAGGCTACATCCGCATCAACCGTTTCGGAGCCACTACCGCCGAAGAGTTTCTCACGGCAATGAAAGACCTTCAGAAGAAAGGAATGAAAGACCTCATCCTCGATCTGCAAGGCAATGGCGGCGGTTATCTGAACGCCGCTATCGATCTGGCCAACGAATTCCTCAACCAGAAAGACCTGATTGTGTATACCGAAGGACGGGCTGCCCGCCGCAGCAATTTCTACGCCAAAGGTAACGGAAACTTCCGTGAAGGACGCCTCGTAGTACTGGTAGACGAATATTCGGCTTCGGCCAGCGAAATCGTCACTGGTGCCATACAGGACTGGGACCGTGGCGTAGTAGTAGGTCGCCGTACCTTCGGCAAGGGATTGGTACAACGTCCCATTGACCTGCCCGACGGCTCAATGATACGGCTTACCATTGCCCGATACTATACACCTGCCGGACGCTGCATCCAGAAACCCTACAGCGGCAAAGGCGACGACATGCAGGAAGCTTACGCCAAGGATTTGCTCGATCGCTTCAACCACGGCGAACTGATGCACGCCGACAGCATCCACCTCCCCGACTCACTGAAATACCAGACCAAACATCTGGGACGTACCGTTTATGGCGGCGGAGGCATCATGCCCGACTTCTTTGTTCCCATGGATACTACGCAGTACACTGACTACCACCGCAATCTCGTGGCAAAAGGAGTCATTATCCGCAGTACAACGGGCTACATCGAACACCACCGCGAGGAATTACAGAAGAAATACAAGAATTTTGAAGCCTTCGACAAGGATTTCGAGATAGACGAAGCCTTCCTGACCGACCTGCGTGCACTGGCCGACAAGGAAAAGGTGAAATTCGATGAAGCGCAATACCAACGTGCGCTTCCCCTCATCAAGACACAGTTGAAAGCCCTCATCGCCCGCGACCTATGGGACATGAACGAATATTTCCAGGTGATGAACGCCACCAACCAAAGCGTACAGCAGGCACTGAAAGTGCTGAACGAAGGCTTCTACGAACAACTGATGGATAAGACTACGCCTGAATTGTAATCAGTCACCGAACAACCATTTGTTTAGCCAACGATTGATATAGATATTAGCCACTGCACATCCGGCTCCGATTGCTGCGCCCGCCAGCACATCGGACGGATAGTGTACGCCTTCGTTCATTCGCGATACCCCTACCGAACAGGCCCACACGGCCGAAGGAGCAATTACATACCATTTGGGATACTTCACACTGAGCGACGTAGCCAATGCAAAGGCTGTCGCCGTATGCCCCGAAGGAAAAGACGGACTGTTCTCGTGGCTGTAAGCATGCACTCTGTCGGGGTAGCGTTCATAAGGCCGCTGCCTGTCCACCAGATACTTCATGCCGTACGTCACAACAAAAGCACCTGCCACACTGGTACCTACATAAACAGCATCCTTCAGCAACTGCTTGTCGTGCTTGGCCCATGCAGTTACCGCCATGGCAACAGGTACTCCAATTGCCACATACGGCTCCGTCCGTGAAATCACCTTATTATAATTACGAATGAACTTTCCGTCCCAACTATTGACACGATGCACCGTGTTGATATCCCAATTCTGCCCCCATGCGCCCGACACGAGCAACGACAGAAAACATACAAAAAAAGTCCAACGTTTCATCATTTGCATTTCTATCAATTTAGCGTTCTAACATCCTTCTTTCCTATCAGGCAGCAAATATAATCTACTTTCTTCATACATGCAACGAACAGAGAAACAAGCCACTACTTATTAAGGAATTATTTCTTTAATTCCTTGCTTAATCAAGGTATTTCACCTATTTTTGCAAGAAAATAGCCATCGGGCATTGACAGGAATTTTTTTCTAACTATTAAATAATTTAAATTCAATCATTTATGTGGTTAAGTAATTCATCTGTAGGAAGGAAAGTGGTGATGAGCGTTACCGGTATCGCCCTTATCCTGTTTCTGACGTTTCACATGGCGATGAACCTTGTTGCGCTGGTTTCGGCCGAAGGCTACAACATGGTTTGTGAGTTCTTGGGAGCGAACTGGTATGCAGTGGTCGGTACACTCGGTCTGGCCGCCTTGTTCATCATTCACATCATCTATGCCTTCTGGCTGACTATGCAGAACCGCCGTGCACGCGGTAGCGAACGCTATGCAGTGGTAGAAAAGCCTAAAACAGTAGAATGGGCTTCACAAAACATGCTGGTGTTGGGTATCATCGTCATTGTAGGTCTGTGCCTGCACTTGGTACACTTCTGGTCAAAAATGATGCTTCCCGAACTGGCAGGCTGCCAAGATCTGGGCGTAATGATGAATGCCGCTAATGGTATCTATCACATCCAGAACACCTTTGGCAATGTAGTCAACGTAGTACTCTACATCATCTGGCTGGGTGCGCTGTGGTTCCACCTCACTCACGGTTTCTGGAGCGCTATGCAGACATTGGGATGGAACAACAAGACTTGGATTAACCGTTGGAAATGCATTTCTAACATCTACTCCACCATCGTTGTCATCTGCTTTGCACTGGTAGTTGTTGCATTCTACATCCAATCCCTTATTTAAGAGTTAACGAGTTGACAAGTTAACGAGTTGACAAGTTGACAAGGAAAGATTTAATCAACAAGCAGGTACAGTTGACACAGCCTCGTAGCCTCGTTAACTGAACCCTCGTAAACTAAAAAACTATGACCAAGATAGATTCAAGAATACCGGAAGGACCGGTAGCTGAGAAATGGACAAACTATAAAGCCCATCAGAAATTAGTAAACCCCGCCAATAAGCGTCGTCTGGACATCATCGTGGTTGGTACAGGTCTGGCTGGTGCCAGTGCTGCTGCCTCGTTGGGTGAAATGGGTTTCAAAGTATTCAACTTCTGCATTCAGGACTCTCCTCGTCGTGCACACTCTATCGCTGCACAGGGTGGTATCAATGCTGCCAAGAACTATCAGAACGACGGCGACTCTGTATACCGTCTGTTCTACGATACAGTAAAAGGTGGTGACTACCGTGCCCGCGAAGCCAACGTATACCGTCTGGCTGAAGTATCGAACAATATCATCGACCAATGTGTGGCACAGGGCGTTCCTTTTGCTCGCGAATACGGCGGTACACTGGCCAACCGTTCATTCGGTGGTGCACAGGTATCACGTACGTTCTATGCTAAAGGTCAGACAGGCCAGCAGCTGCTGCTGGGTGCATACTCTGCACTGAGCCGTCAGGTAAATGCCGGTACTGTAAAACTGTATACCCGCTACGAAATGGAAGACGTCGTTATCATCGACGGTCGTGCTCGTGGTATTATCGCCAAGAATCTGGTAACAGGTAAGCTGGAGCGCTTCGCTGCTCACGCTGTAGTTATCGCAACTGGCGGTTACGGAAACACTTACTTCCTCTCGACTAACGCTATGGCATGTAACTGTTCTGCTGCTATGGCTTGCTACCGTAAGGGTGCCTGGTTCGCCAACCCGGCTTATGTACAGATCCACCCGACCTGTATCCCTGTACACGGCGACAAGCAGTCTAAGCTGACTTTGATGTCTGAGTCTCTGCGTAACGACGGTCGTATCTGGGTTCCGAAGAAACTGGAAGATGCCAAGAAATTGCAGGAAGGTACACTGCAAGGTAAAGATATCCCTGAAGAAGATCGTGACTACTACTTGGAGCGCCGTTATCCGGCATTCGGTAACCTCGTTCCGCGCGACGTTGCCAGCCGTGCAGCCAAAGAACGTTGCGACAAGGGCTACGGTGTAAACAACACAGGTCTGGCCGTATTCCTCGACTTCTCCGAAGCTATTAATCGTCTGGGTAAAGATGTAGTAGCACAACGCTATGGCAACCTCTTCGACATGTACGAAGAAATCACCGACGTATCGCCTTACGAAAACCCGATGATGATTTATCCGGCTATCCACTACACAATGGGTGGTATCTGGGTAGACTACGAACTGATGACCAGCATCAAGGGTCTGTTCGCTATCGGTGAATGTAACTTCTCTGACCACGGTGCCAACCGTCTGGGTGCTTCTGCACTGATGCAGGGTCTGGCCGACGGTTACTTCGTATTGCCTTACACTATCCAGAATTATCTGGCTGACCAGATCACTGTTCCCCGCTTCTCAACCGACCTGCCCGAATTTGCAGCTGCTGAAAAAGCCGTTCAGGACAAGATTGACCATCTGATGAACATCAAGGGTAAGAAGTCTGTAGACTCTATCCACAAGGAACTGGGTCACGTAATGTGGGAATACGTAGGTATGGGCCGTACAGCTGAAGGCTTGAAGACTGGTTTAGCCAAACTGAAAGAAATCCGCAAGGAATTCGAAACCAACCTCTTCATCCCGGGCAGCAAGGAAGGCATGAACGTAGAGCTTGACAAAGCTATCCGTCTGAACGACTTTATCACTATGGGTGAACTGATCGCTTACGATGCACTGAACCGTAACGAATCATGCGGTGGTCACTTCCGCGAAGAATACCAGACAGAAGAAGGTGAAGCTAAGCGTGATGACGAAAACTACTTCTACGTAGCTTGCTGGGAATATCAAGGCAGCGACGATAAAGCTCCGGTATTGCTGAAAGAACCACTGGTTTACGAAGCAATCAAAGTTCAGACTAGAAATTACAAGAGCTAATCGGGAATGTTGAACAATTAAAGAATGAAAGAAAATGGATAAGAATATAAGTTTTACTTTAAAGATATGGCGTCAGGCAGGCCCCAAGGCTAAAGGCGCTTTTGAAACCTATCAGATGAAGGACATTCCCGGCGATACTTCTTTCCTGGAAATGCTGGATATCCTGAACGAACAGCTGATTTCTGAAGGTAAGGAACCAGTTGTATTCGATCACGACTGCCGCGAAGGTATCTGCGGTATGTGTTCACTCTACATCAACGGACATCCGCACGGACCTGCTACCGGAGCTACTACTTGCCAGATTTACATGCGCCGCTTCAATGATGGCGATACCATCACAGTAGAGCCTTGGCGTTCTGCAGGTTTCCCGGTAATCAAGGACTTGATGGTAGACCGTACAGCATACGACAAGATCATGCAGGCAGGTGGTTACGTAAGCGTAAACACAGGTGCTCCGCAAGATGCCAATGCTATCCTGATCCCGAAGACCGTTGCTGACGAAGCTATGGATGCCGCCAGCTGTATCGGTTGCGGTGCTTGTGTAGCTGCTTGTAAGAATGGTTCGGCCATGTTGTTCGTATCAGCTAAAGTAAGCCAGCTCAACCTGTTGCCGCAAGGTAAATCTGAAGCACTGCGTCGTGCAAAGGCTATGCTTGCCAAGATGGACGAACTGGGCTTCGGTAACTGTACCAACACCCGCGCTTGCGAAGCTGAATGCCCGAAGAATGTTTCTATCAGCAACATTGCCCGTCTGAACCGCGACTTCATCATCGCCAAATTGAAAGACTAATTTGTTTTTTACATTTGATTAATATCACAGAAGTGAGGGTGCGTCAACAAAGAGACGCACCCTCTTTCTTTTTTATCCAAATAATAGCTATAACCAAACGAAAACGGACAGAGCAACCTTTTTAACGTGAGTTCGAAATAAGAATAAATATATTTTGTTGAAAATTAGAAACATAGCGATAAAATCATTAAATTTATAGTGTCCAATTATAACATTTAAACGATTATCACTATGTTTCCAGAGTCTAAAGTTACAGAGATTTATTGTATGGCCGATGATTTTTGCAAGGAATTTGCGTTGCAACAGAAAAAATATATGATTGAGGATAAGAAGACCAGACATCGTAACAAGCCCAACCGTATAAGTGATGCTGAAATTATGGTTATTCTAATCCTGTTTCACTCCGGTGGTTTCCGTTGTTTTAAACATTACTACAAAGAATATGTCTGTAAACATCTGAAACACCTTTTTCCGCGTCAGGTTTCCTATAACCGTTTTGTGGAACTGGAGAAGGAAGTATTGCTTCCCATGACCAT
>CDZD01003569.1_pt1 | contig 118679 bp, 103 predicted proteins | sample 554771 | NCBI WGS metagenome assembly CDZD01 (sample SAMEA3182069, study PRJEB8094) | gut metagenome | biome: human; feature: gut; material: Stool; isolation source: human stools | place: Canada | collected 2011-11-08
GCATCGTGGGGTAAGGGGATGGTGGCTACATATTGATGTTGTGCTGTTGCTTTTTACTGAAAGCTGCTACTAACGACTCATAAATCTACCCTTAATCGTGTATTGGATGATAGTTGCGGATTTTAGGGTTATTATAATTTCAGCCGCATTGGCAATGCTATTTGGTGGTATTGCCATGTGGCTTTTATTGCGAAAAAGAATATCGGCATCTTCAGCAGATTTAGCATCTTCAGAAGAGTTAAAAGTTGATTTCTCTGAAGATGATACAAATGTTGATAAACAGATAGTTCAACTTAGAAAGGAATTATCACATAAATCAGATGAGTTAGAATTACTTTTACAGAAAGAAAAATCCCTTCAACATAAGTTAGAAGAAAAGAACAAGGAACTTTCATATCTAAAAACTAATTTGGAAGTTTTTAGGAATTCTTCTGATCAGAATGAGAGTGAAGTTTTGTCTCTTTTAAAAAAAGATTTATCTAATAAGGAGAAGCAACTCGAAGATAAAGAAGAAGAAATAGAAGATTTAGAAGATGAAATATCATCTATTAAGAAAAAGTTGAATAAACTTAAAGGAGAAAAAGATGATGTTGAAGAGAAGTTGTCCGAAATCGAGAAACAGTTAAAATCCATGCAGCAAACTCTTGAAGCGACAGAGATAGAAAGGGATGACTTAAAAAATGAAAACAACCAGAATGTTGAATCAATAGAATTTGTTAATGCAATTATTGGGGCAAAAGATAGTGATGATCGAGATGCTTTGGAGTATGCTGCAAAAGTCCAAAAGGTTGAGGACATTGTAAATGATCAATATATACCTTTACTGAAACAATATTTTAAAGATTGTAATGATGTAGCTGAAGCTGATAGTGTAAAGGTAAAGGAACTTGTTTTAAAATGGGGAAATCTTCAACGAAAGTCATGGCTTAAAGGTAAAAAGGTCATTGCTTTTATTGGAGAATTTTCAGCAGGTAAAACATCAATTGTAAATAGAATTTTATCTCAAGATGATCCTGATTGCCCAAAATTGCCGGTAAGCAGTAAAGCAACTACTGCTATTGCAACTTATATTTCTTATGGTGCGACATTCTTGTCTCAATTTACAGATCAAAATGGAAATCTAAAGTTAATAGAGAAATCCATGTTTGAAAAAGTGAATAAGGACATACTTGCACGTGTGAATGTAAGTCCAATAATCCGTCATTTTGTTATGAAGTATAACAATGTAAATTTAAAGGGCTTGAGTATTCTTGATACGCCTGGATTTTCTAGTAATGATGAGAAGGATAAGGATCGTACTTTAGATGTGGTTAATGAAGCAGATGCATTGTTTTGGGTTATGGATGCAAATTCTGGAGAGATTAATAGAACGTCCCTTAAAATCATATCTGATAATCTGAAAGACCTTCCTTTGTATGTTATTATTAATAAAGCAGACACAAAATCTCCGGGAGAGCTTGATAAGCTTGAAAAACATATTCGTCAGACTATGGAACGATCAGGTATAAAAGTTCGAGGTTATTTGAGATTTTCACAGAAGGCAGAACTTGAAGAGCTTATGAGTATTGTTAAGACTTTGCCAGATGTTCGGATTGGAAATGACATAGGTCGTATATGTTTGTTTCTAAAAGAAAAAATTGATCAAATCTCAGATGAAATAAAAAGAATAAAACATGATATACATGAGCAAGAGAACTCTTTATCTATTTTTGATGATGAAATTGAAAGTAAATTATCAGAACAATGTGAGGCTGCAAAGAGAATAAAAGATATTCCGGAACTTAAATCACCTTGGTTCAGTGAAGATTATTATAAAATGGATCAATATGATTATGAAGAGTTAAAAGAATTATGTGGTTCTGTATATGATGGAAGTCATGAACTAGAAGATTATTTTGATTTAAAAACTAATTGTCAAAAAAAATATAATAAAAACAAAAATATAAATAGCGAACTTAAAGAACAAAAATCAGATATTGAAAAAGTTTTTGATCAACTATTGAAGGCCATAAAAAATCTTGATGAAAATCTTTATAGAGAAATAGAAGACGATTTGAAATACGGACAAGGCTATAAGAGAGATAATATGAAGTCGAATTCTAATGTATCAGATAATTCAAAAAAAATATCTGAAGACAATGAAAATCAAAAAAAGCAAGATCCTCAAACTGTTATAACATCAGGAGAAAATGTTAAAGACTATATGTTCAAAGCAGAAACGCTTATGAAGAAAGGCAAAAAGGATGAAGCTATATTTTGGTATACAATGGCAGCACAAGCTGGCAACAAAGATGCTCAGAAACAATGTGAAAAATATAATGTGAAATACTAATTTTTATATAGCATATGGAAAATAATCAAAATAATCTTTTTACTGCTTTCCAGCAGAAGAAAAAGCAGGTATGTTTGTTGGCTGATGCGGCTTTAAAAGCTGGCTGGCTTGATAAAACATCATATAATGAAATCATTTCAAAAATAAATGAAGATATTCTCACCATTGGTGTAATCGGACAAATGAAATGTGGAAAATCTACATTTCTAAATTCATTTTTATTTGGTGAACAACTTCTTCCTGCTGCAACAACTCCGATGACAGCTGCTTTATCTGTAATAACGTATGGCGATAAAAAAAGCATTGAAGTGGAATTTTATTCTGTTGATGAATGGGAAGAACTAAAAACGTTTGCAATGCGAGATGTAAAGGAATGTAATGATTCTCAGACACTATCATCGATAAAGGCTGCTAAAGAATTATATGAAAAATCATTCGTAATTTCTTCAGAATTACCAAATTTGCTTGGTACAATAAAATGTGATGATTTAAAGAATCTTGTAGAGTATGTAGGTGCTGATGGAAAATATGTCTCTATTGTTAAATCTGTAAGGATTACTCTTCCTGAAAAATGGTTGAAAGGCGTTGAAATTGTTGATACTCCAGGATTTAATGATCCTGTCGTTTCTAGAGAGGAACGAACTAAAGAATTTTTAAAACGTGCCGATGTTGTTTTGATGATGCTTTATGCAGGAAGAGCTTTTGATTCGACAGACCGTGATATACTTTTTGATAAAGTCAGAAAAGTAGGTGTTGGTAAAATTATACTTGCTGTTAATAAATATGATATCCAAATCGTTCAGGGAGAATCTCCTGATCAGATAAAAGGATTTATTACAGATGAACTTAGAAAAGCTGTTCGTCAGAGTAATGATGAGTCTGTTTCTGAACTATTAAAGGATGTTGAACCTATTTTGATTTCTGCACAAATGGCGCTTTTGGCTAAGATGCCAATGTCTGAAATAAATAAAGATGCAGATTTAAATTATCATTATAATGACGCATGTAATAATTTTGAAGTTACTACACAGTCGCAGTTGTTAAAATTAAGTCGGATATCCGATTTGGAAGATAAAGTTAGGGACGTTATTTCAAATCAGAAGGAAAAAATTCTTATTGACAAACCCGTAAATCTGATATTTCAGAAAGCAAGAAATACTTTGGATAATTATAAAACGCAATTAGTGGAGCTTCGTCAGCGTAAATCAAATTTGGAAATGCCTGATGAAGAACTTGAAACTAAAATTGCAAATCTACAAAAGGTACAACGTAGGATAGAACGAAAAATAGAGAATGCAGAATCGGATTTATCTGATGAATATGACGAAATATCTACAAAAGTCTTTCGTGATATTCAAGATAAAGTTGATGAAGTAAGAAATGAATGCGAACGTATAATTGAACAGAACAAAAAGGACGCTTTGATTCGTAAATTGACTGCACGTATTGAAAGATTACGTGAGCGTGAAATTCCTCGTTTATTAAAAGATTCAGGTACAAAGATAAAGAAGTCATTAAATAATAACTTAAATCAACTTTCAGAAGATATAGAAAGTGTCATAGAAAAATATATTGATGATTCAGACGAGTTAGTTGAACAATTTCGTCGTACTCTTATGAAAGGTTTAGATGTTGATCTTTCGGGTAGAATAATGAATGGAAATATAGGTAATGATAATAATGTTTCAGAAGACGATGGTGCTTCTTTTGGAGATATTATAATAGGTGTATTTGCAATGCCTGTAGTATTGCCATTCGTTGGTATTGCTAGTTTGTTTGATTCTCGTAGAGATGAGGCTCGTAAAATAAGTGATGATTTCTTTTCATCTATTGATTGGGATGATATAAAATGTAAATTTAATTTAGGAAAGAGTAAATTTATAAAAACACTTAATGGCGATGCTGCTCGTTCTATAATTGAGCATTTAAAAACTCAAGCAGAGGAGGTCTTGGCAAATAAGGTACAAAAAGAAGACGAACTAGCTGCTGTTAAAGAAAAGATCTCTAGCATTGAAGGCAATGAGAAAAAGTTAAATGAAGAAGTTGAAAAACTTAAAGTAATTATTTCTAATTTATAAAATTCCTATTTGTAAATTGATTTGATTATTCGCAAGAAAATTAAAATATGTTTTGGAACGATTGTTGTAATATAAAATGAACAAAGATTTAGTTGAAATAAAGTCATCCAGGTCATACCAACTTGCAGAAAGGATTGCGCGGTTGATGGATAAATATTATCTTGATGCTGTGTTAGGCTTTTTGCTTGAAGGATTTGGTGACTTGCTCACACAGTTGCTTACGCTGCCTTACATTTATGTCAGTGCAGTTAAGATACGGTCGGTGCCTCTGACATTGGCGGTGATTTATAATGCGCTGTGCGATATTGCGATGGGACTTATTCCATTTTATATCGGTGATGTCATTGACGTGTTCAACAAGTCGTTTGTCCGAAATTTTAAACTGATTGTTGGGTTTGTTGAAGGCGACAAAAAGGTTATAAGTGAGATAAACCGCAAGGCGGTGAGGATGGCTGTTCTCATAGTTATGCTGTGCGTAATTATTTATTTCCTTGTGTTGCTGACAATAAAGGTGATGACATGGTTTTGGCACGTTATTGCCGGGCTGTTTTAGTTAAACTGAAAATAGAATAAGCCATATGATTTAGAATGGAAACATGGGGAGATTTTAATAGAATTTTTTTTGACCATTTTAATTTCAGTATGTCTCATAAGTTAATTCAAATATGATTTATAGAAAATGAATTATAAGCAATTTGAAGATAATATTTTTGCCGAATGGCGGAAGCGTTCTGTCGCCAACGGTGATGGCTGCGAACTAGCACCTGACGGACTGCTTTATCGTGGACGGTTTGTTTATAAAGACGGCTATTGGAGCCGTGAACCGGGCAATGAGAATTCTATATGGGAGCGTGCCAAGAGGCGTGTGTTGATACTGACCAAAGACCTTAATGATGAGGAAGCGTGGGACATACGTGCGGAGACAGGACGCAACAACTTCTCTGGCGAAAATAATGTTGTGGTTTCTGCACCGTTCTATAAGAACCTCATGCGCTGGGTTTACGGATTGCTGACGATCGATGCCAACGGACATGCCAAGAAGTTTGCTGAAATAGACAGACAAGATGTTTATCAGCCCTTTTACGACCGGGCACCCGTTGCCCGTGTAAACTGCAAAAAACAAGTAGGTAAGAGCAGCATTGAAACTTCTGTGTTGAAGTCGTATATGGAGCGTTATAAAGACTTGCTGGTGAAACAGATTTCTGCTTATGATGCAAACATACTTTTGTGTTGTGGCGCTTCTGGGGCAATAAAGGATTTTGTCGCAGAGAATTATCTTACAGACTTGATGAAACTGAATAACTGGATATATTATTCGCCACAAACCCGTAAGATGGTTATTGACAGCTGGCATCCAACCTATACAGGTGATACGCACGAAAAAATGTATTCAGACATGATGTCGGGCGTTGAGGAAGCGTGGAGCCGGATTAAGCTTTAAGTTATAAAAGTAATATTATCATGAGACTTGTCTGTCAGTGTTTCAGATTGTATGTTGTTGACAGTGTGTACAACACCTTACTTTCCGAAATGCTGACAGATTTTTTTGATGCCGAGCTACGGCATTATGTAAATTACGACAGAGATTTTTGAAATAAGAAAATCTTGAAAGACAATATGTTACAATATAGCAAATTCTTTAGGTGTCACTGCAGCGGTCGGCGCAGCATGTTGATGTAATCTTGGTGATATCGAACATGTAAAAGTAGAAAATATTTTGGTTGTGCTTTATTTTGGCATAGCTAATGGCAATCTTTGCATCCGTAAAACATAATTGTGTGGCTTGGATGTACACGGAAAGGCTGCTAAATAGGTAGCTTTGTCTGAAAAAGGCGGAACAGACACCAGGCTCATACAGTTTGGAGATGATAAAGTAAAAACATAAAGGATACATAAGATGGGAGAATTAAACGTGAAAACAGAAACAAGCGAACAGACAGAAAAGACAGAGAAGAAAGAAAAGCTGACATTGATGGTGGCCATGGATAATATTGTGGAGTTCTCTGAAGGTTCAAACCTGAGTGATGAGTTTTATGAGAAAGCAAAACCTTATATCAGTTATGTGTGCCGTAAATTGTCCGTGAACAAAGTACAAGCCGTGCTGCTGTCTCTGTTTGTAGACAACTGCTGGGACAGAGATGTCGAACTCCGAACTTTGGCAGAATATCTGAAATGCCGTATGGTAAGGATGATAAACTACAGCACTGAGATTGACGAGCTTTTAAAAAGAAAGATGATACGCATAAAAAACAGACGTGGTGAAACAACATACGCCATGGGGCCTGATGTGATAGATGCGTTTAAGCATAATGAGGCATTTGTGCCGGTTGAGCCTAAGCTTCTTACATGCGATGAGTTGTTTTGTGAGATTTACAGTCTGTTTGAATCTCGTGTTTATGATTATTTGCCGTATGAAGAATTTATTTCAGAATTATTCAGTTTGCTTGAAACAAACAGAAATCTCGAGTTTGTAAAGCAGTTGCGTACCTATAAACTTATCTGCGACCATACTGTAAATGACGAAGGCATAATATTTGTTTTCTGGACAAGTCGTTTAGTTTGTGACAACGATTACAACATGGACACGCAAAGTTTTGGAGACTTATTCAAGAATAGGGCTATTGCAAATAAGCTGAAGGGTAAGCTCTCTCGAGGCGAAAGCATGCTGCAAAAGAACGGACTGATTCAATTCTGTAATGAAGACGGACTGGTCAACCACGAGAAATATAACCTGACGGTAAAGGCTAAACAGGAGTTTCTGTCAGAGCTGAACATGAATTTGAACGCTACGACCAGATTCAAAGAACTGATAAAGCATGAAGACATAACGGAGTGCAAGATGTACTATAACAAACGCGAAAGCCGTCAGGTCGAACAGCTGAAAGAGTTGCTCACCGAAGAAAGATACACCAAAGTGTGCAGCGAATTAAAGAGAGTAGGCATGCGCTCAGGCTTTACGTGCTTGTTTTATGGCGCACCTGGAACGGGAAAGACTGAAACTGTTATGCAGCTGGCAAAGGCAACACACCGTGATGTGATACAGGTGAATTATGCTGAACTGAAAAGTTGCTGGGTTGGCGAGAGCGAGAAGAATGTGAAAAACCTTTTTGATCGTTACCGCGCGTTGGTAAACTCCTCAGATGTAACACCAATCCTGCTTTTTAATGAGGCCGACGCTCTGATTGGCATCAGGCAGAAAGGTGCCGACAGGGCTGTGGAAAAGATGGAGAACTCAATACAGAACATAATTCTTCAGGAGCTTGAACAGCTCGAGGGTATATTTATAGCCACGACGAATCTTACGGAGAATCTGGACAAAGCCTTTGAGCGCCGTTTCCTTTATAAGATAGAGTTCGAAAAGCCGAGCATTGTGGCACGATGCGGCATCTGGAAGAGCATGATACCGGTAATCAGTGACGAAGATATATGCTATCTGGCTTATCATTATGATTTTAGCGGCGGGCAGATTGAGAACGTTGCGCGCAAGCAGGCCATAGACCTCATTCTCTATGGAAAAGAGAAAATGAGTCTGGAATATATAAAGGAGAAATGTGATGAGGAACTGATACACAAAAATCCGATGCCGAGAGTAGGATTCATTAGTGATGCAGGAATATCACGAAAGACATCGTAATATAAATTGACATTTAAATAAAAATAAAATATGACACAAGATCTTTTTGACAAATACATCTGGCTGGTTGATACCATCTACCGTGCCCGGAACATAACCTTCGAGGAGATAAACGAGCGGTGGCTGCGCTCGCAGCTAAGCGAAGGCGTAGACCTGCCTCTGCGCACGTTTCATAACTGGCGCAAAGCCATAGAGAAAGTGTTTGACATAAACATTGAATGCGACCGCCGGCACGGCTACTATTATTATATTGAGAATGCCGAGGACATGGAGCGGGGCGGCATACGCAACTGGCTGCTCAATACGTTTGCGGTGAACAATCTTATAAATGAGAGCCATCATCTGAAGCGGCGCATATTGTTTGAGGAAATACCGTCGGGCCGGGATTATCTTGCACCGGTGATAGAGGCTATGCGCGACAGCCTGAAGATAGAGATAAGCCATAAGGGATACTTTGACGGCGAGGCTAAGATTTATACCATAAGTCCTTATTGCGTCAAAGTGTTCAGGCAGCGGTGGTATGTCGTGGGACTATGCGACGAGCGCAATGCCGTAAGGACATTCTCGCTCGACAGGATATTAAGGCTTGACACCACAGACAATAAGTTTACATATCCAAAGGACTTCGACCCTGAAGCATGGTTCTCAAGCTGTTTCGGAATAATAACCGAAGACATCAAGTCGGAACGGGTACGCATCAAGGTGTACGGCCGTCAGCGTATGTATTTGCGTTCGCTTAGACTTCACTCTTCGCAGACCGAGACAGAAACATATTCAGACTATTCCGTATTTGAATATTACATAAAGCCGACGTTCGATTTCCGTCAGGAACTGCTTTCACGCGGCGGGGCGGTCGAGGTGTTGTCGCCCGGATGGTTTCGCGACGAGATGGCTGACGAAGTGGCAGACATGGCAGTGGCCTACGGGCTGATAAAAAAATAGCAGCATATTTATGAAAACAAAAGTATGAACGCGCATGGGGTTGTTGCAGCGTTCATACTTTCTTTTTATATTCAAAATTAAAGCATTATTTAGGGTTTCCAGGTTTATATCATTTTAGATTTGGAATTTATTTTTTATAAGAAACCTACAATTTTGAACTTAAATGCTCCGTTAGAAGTAATTTTCTCGTAAACCACTCCGCCGAATGCATAGCCTATTCTGCCGTGCGGACGCTTAACCGTTACATAGCCGGTGGGCAGACTTGGCACAATCATTCCGATTGACGGTTTTACCACAACGTATGTGCCGCCCCTGTCGCAATAGTAACGTCCGTGTGAGTAGATGTACGGCCTGTGGTTATGATGTATCACCACTCCAGGCGGGCGTCCGTGCGGCGGCGGAGCAGGGCGCTTCTTGTGATGATATTTTTTATGTGGCGGTGCCTTGTGGTGATGTTTCTTATGGTGTTTGGGCTGAGTTATATACGATGTCTCAGTCAGTGTAGAGGCTCCTGTTGTTGCGCATGTGAGCGTCAGAAGCATTAGCAGCGATAATAGTCTGAATCTTCTCATAGCGTAGTCTCCTTTTATTTTGTTGTTATTATTTCTTTTTTGCCGGTCGAAGCCTCTGTCTCCAGTATGCTCAGGCATTGCTTTTAATTATTTTTCTGTTGCAAAGATAGGCATTAAATATCTGCCGGCAGAATTGTTTTCCCTACAAGTGGTTAGGGATTTCCCTAAGTTTGATATGGATTTCGGTGTTTTGTGTGCATTTCCCTATGACAGTGTTTTATCCGTTATATATAGCAAAATGTTATTTGATTTATGTCCGGATTTTACGGCAAAATAGAAATACATTGAATGTAAAACACATTTCTCTGATAAAGAATATTTACAAAGCAAGAAATAACGTATGCTTTTTCATCGTAAACGATATGGTTCTGACTCGAAAGTGGCCGCTTTTTGAGTGCCAAAACGGTTGTTTTTAACTCTGTTTTATGGGCTTTTGGGGGCGTTGTTTATCAAATTTTATTGCACACAATGCTGTAGATTCTCTGTAAAATGCTGTTGACAGTGCAGTTGCGTTTGCACACTTATTTCAGCGTATTTGCGGACAAAATATTTTATTTTTAAAATAACGCAGTTCTGGAGCGTCTGCGTTTTTCAGATAGTAAGGGTATATAAAGAAATTGCAGCAAAGTGAAAATCCTTCTTTGCTGCAATTTTTATGTTAGTAGCGGTGCATGTCATTGTGCCAGCATACCGCTTTTACCATATTTATTTGGTTTGTCCTATACAAGGAACATCACCAGCACTTGGGCTATGACCACACGGACAAACATGCCCAGCGGATAAACCGACGTATAGCTGATAGAGGCAGAGTCGCCTTTCAGCGTGTCGTTGGCATAGCTTAGGGCCATCGGGTTGGCCATAGAGCCGCATAGGATGCCGCATATAGTGCCGAAGTCATATTTGCGTGTAAGCAGTGCGGCTGCTCCTATTATCAGCACCGGTACCACTGTCAGTGCGAAGCCTATGCCTATCCACAGCAGACCTTCGGGGCGCACCACGGTTTCGAAGAACTGATAGCCGGCTTCAAGGCCGAGGCAGGCAAGATAGAGAGACAGGCCCAGCTTGCGCAGCATGAGCGATGCCGACGGCGTGGTGTAGCTTATGAAGTGGGCACGAGAGCCGAGCGAGCCTACCAGTATGCCCATGATGATTGGGCCTCCGGCTATGCCGAGTCTTACGGGGGCGCTCATGCCGGGCAGGCTGAGCGGTATGGTGCCGAGAGCCAGACCGAGCATTATGCCCAGGAATATGGCCGCAAGATTGGGCTCATTGAGCGTCTGTACGGCGTTGCCCAAAAATCCTTCCACGTGGTTTATGTCCTCTGGTGCGCCAACAACTGTTACGCGGTCGCCATACTGCAGCCTGATGTCGTCGGTGGCCAGCAGCTTTATGTCGCCTCTCTGTATGCGGCTGACGTTCACTCCGTAAGTGTCGCGCAGGTGCAGCTGTCCGAGGTGCTTGCCGTTGAGCACACGGCGTGACAGCACTATGACGCGGCTTTCCACCTGGGCGTCTATGGCGTTCCAGTCTATTTTCTTTTTGTTCCAGTCGGTTTCAATCTTCTTTCCCAGCAGAATCTCTATCGACGGAATCTCGTCGGCCATGGTGACTACCAGCACATTGTCGTTGATGTGCAGTTGGGTGTTGGCTAGCGGCATTATCACCTCGCCGTTGCGCCAGATGCGTGAAATGATAAACTTGATATGCGATTTCTGCGATATTTGTGAAAGCGTCTTGCCTTCTAGGGCCGGATTGATAACGACAAACTGCGCCACGTATGTGTTGTCTTCCTCCATGGATATGCGCGGCTCAAGGTCGGCCGGCTTAACAAGCAGCTTTCTGATCAGTATCATTGCCAATATTACGCCCACTACGCCCAGCGGATAAGTAACGGCGCATCCCAGGGCAGCCCCTCCGCTAGGTTGTCCTGCAGCCTCGAGTGCCTGTTGTGCAGCTCCGAGTGCGGGCGTGTTGGTTGTCGCTCCGCACAGTATGCCGACCATGTCGGGCAGGCTGACGGGCAGGACAAGGCAGAGGCCGAGGGCCATGACGGTGCCTATGACTATGACGCCAAGGCTCCACAGGTTGGCGGCTATGCCCTCGTGGCGCAGCAGTCCGAAGAAGTTGGGGCCTACGTAGAGCCCAAGTGTATAAACAAACACGGTAAGTCCGAATGTCTCGGCAAAGTCGAGCATGCTCTTGTCGGCGCTGAGCTGGAAGTGTCCGGCCACGATGCCTACGAAAAATACAAAGGCAACGCCGAGTGATATGCCTTTGACGTGGAGCTTGCCCAATGCCAGTCCGGCCGCTATGATTAGCGACAGCAGTACCATTGTCTGCAGGGCAGAGTGTGTGGTGAAAAGTCCGTTAATCCATTCCATGATATTACCTGGAAAAATTTTTACCTTAAAACTGATTTGCGGTGCAAAAATACAAAACAAATTTAATAAGCAGGCGCATAATCATGATAAAAAGATGTTTCGTGCCTGCAGATTGTTCTTTTATGTCTCTTTATCTTATGTCTTTGCCTGCATCCTGATTTTTGCCGATTCCGCTTATCCATAGTCCGCAGAAGGTTATGAACCCGTTGAGAAGCAGCAGTTCGTAACCGAATTTATATCCCGTAGCAGCCGGCACGATGTAGTTGGCGGCAAGACATATCAGAGGTGATGCCACGGCGATATACGGCGCGGCTGTGTCGCTCGCCTTTCTTTTGGTGAGCAGACCGAAGGCAAACAGACCGAGCAGAGGGCCGTAGGTGTAGGAGCAGAGGATGAATATGGCGTCGATCACGCTTGTTGAGTTTATCATCCTGAACAGTAGTATGAACACTGCAAATATCACAGCTATGGCCACATGCACGCGGCGGCGCAGGCCAACGTCGGCCGGACGCTCCTTAATGTCGACGCAATAGCTCGTGGTGAGAGCCGTAAGCGACGAGTCGACTGTGCTGGCTGAAGCTGCCACAATGCCAATGATGAACAGCACCACCACGACAGAACCCAGCTCGCCCGTGGCGGCAAACATGGGCAGCAGTTCGTCTGGACTGTCGGGCAGGGGCATGCCTTTGCGTCCGGCAAGCATCATGAGCAGTACGCCGAGAGAGAGAAACAGCAGATTGACGGGCACGAACGCAAAGCCGTAAGTGCACATGTCCTTGCGTGCCTCGGCAAGAGTCTTGCACGTAAGGTTCTTCTGCATCATGTTCTGGTTAAGTCCTGTCATGACAATCACGATGAAAGCTCCGCTGACAAGCTGTTTCCAGAAGTTTTGTGTCGTCATCCAGTCGTCAAACACAAACATGCGGCTGTGGCTGTCGGCAACAACAGCCTTTGCAGCCTCGCTTAAGTTCATGTCGAGTTCTCCGGCCACCTTTATTATTATCAGCACCAGCGCACCTAGCATGCATGCCGTTTGCACAGTGTCGGTCCATACCAGAGTCTTTATTCCGCCTTTGTGAGTATAGAGCCATATAAGGAACATCAGCACGGGCACGGTGACGGCAAATGGCACATTATAGGCATCGAGCACAAAGCGCTGCAGGATGATGCACACAACGTAGAATTTCACTGCCACGGCCGTTAGGTCAGACAGAATGAAAAATGCGGCTCCCGTCTTGTACGACCGCGTCCCGAGGCGTTCGCGCAGGTACGAATATATTGTGGTAAGATTTAGTCTGTAGTATACAGGCAGCAGGATGAAGGCTATGGCAAAATATCCCAGTATGAATCCGATGCACGTCTGCATGTAGGTCATGTCCATGTGCATCGCCATGCCCGGCACGGAAACGAAACTGGCACCGGACACCGATGCGCCAATCATGCCGAAGGCAACCATGTACCATGGCGATTTGCGGTTGGCGCGATAGAATGTTTCATTGTCGGCCTTACGCGATGTTAGCCGGCTTATGCCGAAGAGAACGGCAAAATAAATCAAGACAGTAATCAGAATAAGCATAATGCAAAGGTAGTGTTTTTTTGTAAACAACAAAGATACTTCAGTGTTTTATTTGTAACCGGCAGAGCTTGTTCGCAGTTAATTTTGTCACAAAAATCCGTTTATCGGCCTTTTTTGCCGTTATATAATAAGGTATGGAATCATATTGTAAGTTTTTTGAATAAATTATTTGAAATTTTCTTGTTTTTTATAAAGAAAAATATTAAATTTGTCGTCGTAAGATGTTGAGAGTAACAAACGGAAATATAAATTGAGATATAAAGGGGCATAAGAGGTCTATGCTGCAAGAAAACGAGATGCCACACATGGTGGTATAATATCTAGATAGACGTGGTTGGCAAACCGCTGCAGCCTCTTAATCTGGCAACAAAAGAGCCATTGAAAAACTTTTCTCGTGTTCTGTGAATAGTGTTGCAGATAGAAGTTTGACAATAAGCATGCATGGATGGACATCCCCGACGAGGTGCTCGATATGCGTAAATATTAACGTTCAGCACCACTTGAGGATATGCGCTTGAAAAGGCGCTCGATATTCGGCTCCTGATATCTGCCACGCCATGGCGGCAAACATACGTGAGGCAGCTAAGTGCAGATAGAGGAGAACAGAAGGTGATATTGCTTAATCTAAGCGGCCACGGCCTAACAGACATGACTGCTTATGATCAGTATTTCAACGGAGACCTGATTAACTGTTCGTTGTCCGATGACGATATTAAGAAAAACATAAATGCTCTTGATTCCATAGGCTGAAATGCTTAAATATTGTCCGGTCATACGGATTGATGAAAATGACTTGATGATTATTTATAATATGGTTGATGGAATATAGAGACAAAGTTGATGGATGTTGAAATTTAGGTTGATATAAATTATTGGGAATAAGTTGTGTATAGCCGAATCTTGCAGTGATGCAAGCGGCACAGTGTCTTTATATTCAGTTGTAGTAAGGAGGGACTTGCATAAAAACATTTATGGCGAGACGGGTGCTGATAAACAAAACACGGATTTACCATACAATGTAATTTTACTCATAGTCACAATTATGCAGTTGTTAGTCATTATGTTTTTTTGCATACTCTCTTTACAATGATAATAAATGGAAAATGATTGATTTTCAGATGTAACACTCGGCTCAAATCCAATTCTGATTTGAGCCGATTTTTGTTTTATTGAATCTGTATCAGCCGCGATAATACTGCAACTATATTTGAATTTGCTCTTAAATTGGCAAGATGTTTCTTGTCTGTATATATTGTTCTGATTGACAATAAGTAATGACGGAATAAAAATATATGTTGATGATAATGTCATTATGGATACATTGGTAGGATAAACTCGCAGAGTCGTAAATATCGAATGCGATTATTGGCTATTGTGTCTATTTTAGGTCGTTTGGGTGTTATTCACGTTTGTATTTTCATGCTATATCTAAGCCAAATCAGTCTTGACATGATGAATGTGAAGAGCCATATCAATCTCTGCATTTTGGAGTGATGATATGACTCTTCAGATATTTAAATGATGTAATCGGTTATTTCAGTCCCCATGCTTTAATGGCTATGCTGCTTTCCACCTTGTTCTCCGTATCGTCAGGCAGATTGCAGAAGAAGTCGATGCCCGTAAGTTCTTCGAGCCGGTCTATCGTAACTGCATATAGTGAAAGCGGGTCGTCTGTCCGCCATTCGTCTTTTTTCTGTTCGGCCCAGAATCCTATAGCTCTATAGCCCTCGCTGTTTTTTAGAAGGCATGCCATGAAGAAATATTTTGGTACGATAAGTTTACCCTGTATTCTTGAAATTATCTGGTCTTCATTGTCTATTGTTCCTCCTTTACAGACGTATAGCGTATCAGTCTTTGCTCTGGGAGTCCATGAACGTACCTGATCCTCCATTCTTACCCATAGGCCTTCGCCTTGATCCTGACCGCTGTTTGTGTAGCCGTTAAATTTGTGATATTGCGGCTGCATGTTGGTCATGTAGAAAGTTTGGTAGTTTGCATCATAAGAAAATTTCCTGTCGGCGTTAGGGCAGATGTGCCCATGTTCATACCCGGAGCCATAATAATAGTCTTCAGCCCAATAATACTCTGAGTCGAGGCTGGGGTCGTTATGATAGCTGTCAGTCACACGGCTGTAATTTCCGGTGTAGCCTTGGTGCATCTGATAGCACGACCAGCGCTGCGATTTCTTGCTACAGTCCCATTCGACACAATAGTTGATTTCGTCTTTGTCATATTGTTTATCGCCTTTGGTCCTGTATATGAGAACTATGCTGTTGCCTCCTTTCAGGCGTGGAAATTCAAGTCGGGTGACAGCATTGTCTGTGGTAATCTCATTCTTATTGAGATTTATCTCTTCTTTTCCGCTCCCTCCGTTGTCGTTGTCGTCATTGCTGCATGAGACTGTCAGCAGAATAAATGACGGCAGAATTATTGCGAGTTTGAGCAGGGCTGTTTTGCTAAAAATACTTTTTACAGACATAAATTTACTAATAACTATGATGGTATGATAATGAACAATCCGCATAAGCCAGCAAGAAAAAGATGCGGAAAGAGTAGAAATGTCTTTAGACAAAAAGTGCGCTTAAACGTATATGCAACTACGCCCAAACGCACTTTGTATGTTAATCGAAATATGGTAATCTATTATTTGCGAGCTTTACCATAGCGGCTCATGAACTTGTCTACGCGACCAGCTGAGTCAACGAGCTTGCTCTTACCTGTATAGAACGGGTGAGATGTGCTTGAAATTTCGACTTTTACCACCGGGTAAGTTTCGCCTTCAAATTCTACTGTCTCTGTAGTCTTGCATGTAGAACGTGTAAGGAACATATCGCCGTTGGACATATCCTTAAATACGACGGGGCGATAGTTTTCTGGATGAATACCTTTTTTCATTTTGTTCTTAAATATTGTTGTTAAAAATATAATTACACATTACAGGCTGCAAAAATACGAAGATTTCCGCAGCCTGCCAAATGTTTTGGTAATAATTTTTATAAATTATTTTATAATGACTGTTCCTCCCATGCTCAAGGTGAAGTCGTCGATGAGGACATCTCCGCCAGGATTCTTAGAGTTCATAATCACTACGCAATATGTTCCGTCTGCATCAATAGTAAAGGTGTGTGTAACTTTTACCCATTCGCTGCTTGTAATGTCATTTGTGTAGTCGCCATAGAAATAGTTGCCTACTTTTCCGTCTGTAACAGGTACGTATCCCGGACGTACTGATGCTCCTGCAGATGTGGCAGCCTTGGCATAGAATGTCATTGTGTATTCACCGGCTTTGAGCTCTATTTCTTTGTATGATATACGCTTGTTGTATTTTGAATCTCCGGCAACTTTTACTGAATATGAACCGCTGTGAGCGTCTGTACTCATAGAGAGTGTTGCATTTCCGGCTGTAGATGTTGTCGACCAGTTGTTGGGAAGACCTGACACCCATGCCTCAAAGTCGCCATTGGGAGCTGTAAGATCGCCTGTGTCTCCGCCCGGCTGCTCTTCTACTGAACCGTCTTTTACAGAAAGTTTCTTAACTTCCCATGTTGATGACTGCTGGTCGTTGCATGTATGGCGCAGTGCTATAACAACCTTGCTTCCAATATACTCAGCAGGAATGTTGACGCTCTTTTCCATAAAAGTGAAGCTTGTGCCTAAGCCGTTTGTGTCATATTCGAGCATCTTCCATGTTGCAGTCTTTACGTCGCCGTTGTAATCTTTGCTTATAACGATAGAGTTGTTGGCGTTGATGTCACCCTTCTCATAGTTGATGGCATGATTAATGGTGATATATGCCTCTGTTGTGCTTGTAAGGTCGATTACAGGGCTTACGAGATATGTAACACCTGCCTGGTTCTCTTTAGAGCCGTCTCCGTTGAAATCCTGGAAACCTGTAACCATGGCGCTTGAGTAGTCGTTATACCATTTAAGGCTTCCGCTTGCAGACTGTGATGTAAATGAACCAAGTGAAGAAGAGAAATCCTGGTCGATATATGTGCCGTCAGGAGTTTCGCTGCCGCCTTCTTCAGGTGCCTTGCCTTCCTGAACCTTGATGCTCTTAACCTCCCATGTTGATGACTGGCTTTCTGAGCAGGTGTGGCGCAGTGCGATAACAACCTTGCTTCCCATGTATGATGCAGGGATGTTTACGCTCTTCTCGCAGAATTCGAAACCTGAGTTCAGACCGTCTGTATTGTAGCTTAACGGCTCCCATGTGGCTGTGTTTACGTCGCCTGAATAATCCTTGCTTATCAGGATAGTGTTGTTTGTATTGATGTCGCCTCGTTCGTAGTTAAGCGCATGGTTGATGGTTATGTATGCGTTTTCAACACCAGTGAGGTCGATTTCGGGGCCAACAAGATATGTAACTCCGGCCTGGTTCTCTTTCTGACCGTCGCCATTGAAGTCCTGGAATCCTGTAACCATAGCGCTTGAATAGTCGTTGTACCATTTGAGCGAGCCACTTGCTGATACAGATGTGAAGCTGCCTAACGAGTTGGTGAAGCTTTGGTCGAGCAGTACGCCCTCAGGCAAAACTACCTCACCACCGCCGCCTGCGTTGGGATCGTCATAAGGAGCGGGAACGTCTTCGCAACTTGTGAATGAGAATGCTGCCATAGCGAGGGCAAGCACTGAAAATAATATCTTTTTCATAACTGTTGTTCTTTTATTGTTTTGTTAAATGTTTTTTATTCTGATATTTTGAAGTCTGAGTCAGAACGCATCAGTATCTGCCATGTGTTGCTGTAGCGTGTGAAGATACCTGTTATGTCAAGTTTCTCCTGTGGCATTACTGTTCCGGCAAAGTCGGCATACGTGCTTGAGCGTACTACGAATTCGTTTGAAGAGAATCCTTCTATTGGACGGCTTACGCCGTTGCCGCCGTCTTTCTCTGATTCAGGTGCAAAAGTCTTCACGCCGTCGGCATCTTTGAGTCTTACACCCTTTACAACCATGAGGCGTCCGCAGTTCTCTTTCATGTAGCTGGCATCTTTTGCCTTGCTGATGTCAAACTCGAGAGTGTCTATCTTTGACGCATCAGCTGCGCCCATCAGCTTGAAGTGCTGTTGCCATACAGTCTTGTTCATTCTGCTCGGGAATGTCTTTCCGCTGGCATTAGTATACGGAGTGCCGATTTGCGGCTGGTAGCCGTAGGTTCCGATATAGAGGTCTTTCAGGTTTACAAGTATTTCCTGACCTACAGGCAGAAATCCGAAGAGTCCGCCCTGAGAGATGCAGATAAGTATTGCTCCTGTGCCGTCGTCGACAGCCACTTCGCTATAGATGTTTCCGCCAATGTCGTTTCCTGTTACGCGGGCCTTTATCTGCAGGTCGTCTGTTATGCGCGCCGTGTCGTTCTGGTTGGCCAGGGTTGATGCATATTTGGCTTTTAGGTCGGCAATAGATATTACGTTTGTCTCCTGTATGTCGTTATTGCCGTAGGGCGCGGTGTCTCCTGTCGGGTCGCTCCAGTCTTCGTCCATGCATGATGTAACTGAAAGTCCGAGGGCCAGCGTGAGCATTATCAGTTTTATATATTTAATTTTTTTCATCGTCTTTTGATTTTTAGAATCTGTAAGTAATGTTCAGCATGCCGTTAGTCCCGTAAGCATAGAATTTCATCGGGTTCTTAGAGAAGCGGTATGCGCGGATGTTGCCAGAGCTTGTGTAGTCGCTTCTGCTCTGCTCATATCCTCCGGTGCAGAGGTTCTGGTTGTTCAGGATGTTTGTAACCATGAGGTTGATAGAGAGCGATCCACGTTTCAGATAGATGCTTCGGCCGATTGATCCGTCGAGCATGAATCCGCCGTGGCCCTGTGCCTGCTCTAATGCAGATGCGCGCACGTTGCCTTCATTGTCGTAGATGTCGCCTACAGCCTCCTGACGTGCGTTGAGTGTGCTCTCGTATCTGTAGCATGGAGAATAAGAGAGGTAGATGCGGTCGTAGTAGTTGCAGCTGAGGTCGAGATACCATCCGCCGCTGTGATAGCTCAAGCCGAGGCTTGCTGCTGTGAGCGGTGTGCCAGAGTCGCGCATGCCTTTGTTGTATACTATTTCGTCGGTGTAGAGCGCGCTTGTTGAGTTCATGTAGCGTACATGAGCGTTGTTCTTGATTTTGGCGTCGCTGATAGTACCGATAAGCTTGATGTCGAATGCGCTTGTAACCTTGAACTTAAGTCCGGCTTCAACTCCGTAATACTCTTTCTTCATGTCTGTCAGAGATACGTATGAGAACGAGTTGATATCGTCGAAGTAGAAGTTCTGCCAGTCGGTTACGTTTGTCAGATAGCTATAATAAGCGTTGATGTTGGCATGCAGCCATGATGTCTGCAGCTGATAGCCGATTTCGGTGCTGAACACGCGCTCGTTCTTGAGGTTGAGCACGAAGTCGTTGTTGATTTCAGGAGATGCAAACGCATTTCTTGCCTGAGGTGCGCGGTGCTCATATCCGGCTCCGAAGGTCAGCGTGTTGCCGCGTCCGAGATTGAAGCTTGTGCCGAGTTTGAATCCTCCGTCGAGGAACTGGGCTGTCTTGCTCTTGCCGTAAGAATTGTTGGCTGCCATACCATTACGCATTCTACCGTCGCGCTGCATGCTGGTGTATCCCAGTTTTGCTGCTATGGTGTAATGCATAATGCCGAAGTTCTCGCTGTAGCTCGACCATATTTTGCCGTTGTTTACGAGCAGGTTGTAGTCGTAGCCGAATCTGTCGCCCTCTCTTACCACACCGTTGCGGTTGTTAAGGTCGTACTGTATTTCGTCGGCGTTGCGGTCGTATGTTCCCAGGGCGTATGTGTTTATGTTGTGATATGTGGTAGCTCCGAGCAGGTCTTCCATCGTCTGATAGTGCATGCCTTTGTTTGTAGATGCGATGATACCTAAGTTGAGCTGACTGTTCTTGCTGAGCTGCTTGTTCAGCGTTGACGCGAGTGATACTGTCAGCGCGTCGTTGTGCTTGGCCTGGATGTAGTACATGGCGTCGGCTCCCTGTGCTGAAACCTGGCGGTTAGAATAGTACAGGCGGTCCCAGTTTATCTGGCGGTTGGCCTTCGACGAAGTCCAGTAGTTGTATGCCGTGTTCCAGTCTGCCAGGCATTGCTCTGTGCGGTTGGTGGCGTCGGTCTCGTCCCATACGTCATAGTAGCTGCTCGGCATGTTCTTCCAGTAGTTGGGGTGTGGGTTGTCAGCATTGTTGTAGTTGAGCTTTGTGCTCTTATACATGCTGTATTTTCCCATGAGCGACGTGGTAAGCTTTGTCTCGTCGTCAATCTTCCAGTCCCATGTCAGCAATGCTGTAGGGGCAAAGTCTGTCACGATGCGCGAGTTGCGCTTCTTGCCGTTCTGATATCCCCAGTAAGGGTTATAGTAGCGGTCGTTTGCCAGCCAGTACATCTCGTCAGTACCTGCACCCTGTGATGCACGCTCCGTGGGGTTGCCCCATGTTACTAACGAGAGCGAATGTGCGCCGTCGCCGAACACCTTCTGCACGCCGAGGAAGTAAGAGAGCGAGTTGTAGAATGTTCCCTCAACATATCCCTCGTTGGCCCAGCGGTAAGTCACGTTGCCAGAGAAGGCCCATCCCTTGCTGTTGAGTCCTGAGTTGAATGTGTACATTCCGCGCAGGGTGTAGTTGCGGTTTGCGCCGCTCAGCGTCAGCCTGTGGCCTGTGGGCATGGCAGCCGGGCGGAAGTTATAGTTGTTTGCACCGCCCATTGACGGCATGGCAAAGTTGTTGCTCTCAAAGGGCAATGAGAATTCCATATTGCGTGTCTGCTGGTTGAGTCCGCCTACGACCGAATAGCGGAACTGTCCAGACTCGATGTCGTTCATCGGTACGCCGTTAATGTAGATGTCGTTGAATTTCTGGTCGAATGCACGGTAGCGGAAACGCATAGGTGAGAACAGATATCCAACCTCGCTTGCATAGATGTTTGAGTTAGAGTTCACTATGGTTACGTTTTGTGACATGTCATCGTCTTCGCCCAATTGTGCCTCCGTGAATGTGAATGCCGACTCACTCAAGACGGCACCCCTTTGCCCTATGGAATCGCTTTGCGCATGCAGCAAAGGCGTATAGCATAAAGCAATCACTGCTAATTTCAGCTTTTTTTGCATAATAATGGTTTTAGGTAATAAACTTTTGGCAAAGATAATTTTTTTTAGATAAACATCAAAAATAAAACAAAAAATAATCTTTTTGCTTGCTTCTTTTTGTGTTAAATTTAATCAGAGTGTAATATCTCCACGTTCATTGGCCTTGAATAGCCCGTTTTTACTAGCTTTATGCAACTTTAACGAGCGGTGTTCTTGCAGTTTGCTTTTTTGTTCTATTTTTCGCATGCCACGGTTTTTATGCAGTTTTAGCCTGCGTTTTTTCCAATGGTGTTTTGTATTCTTTCGTGCAGTTTTTTGTCCGTGTATTATAGTTGGCAAAATGCCGTTTTGCAAAAGGTGGTCTTTTGGCTTCCGAAAGACCACCTTTTACATTGCAATATGCCACCTTTTGCAGCCTAAAAGGATACCTTTTATAATGCTGTTTGTAACTTATTGTATGTCAGTGTGTTATCTCTTTGTGTGTGAGCGCCGTGCGCACGGCTGTCTTTGTCCGGCTTTTGGCTTGTGCGTATGTGCAGTTCGGCCAGCGTGTTCCATGCAGATTTTGAGTTGTGTTGAGGCTTGCCGTGATTTTGCCGGGTGCGTCAGTCTTGGGCCGATGCGTTGTTTTGGGCCGATGCGGGCTTTAAGTTGCAATATGGGCACATGCTGGCGTGCTGTGATGTATCCTTCAGGTTTCTCCCGGTTGGCGCTGATGTGGGTTTTGGGCGCAGTGTGTCATTATTGTTACTTGTTTTCTACAAATTTGTTTCAAAATCCGGATAATCAAAAAATAAAGTATCTAATTTTTTGAATTATCTTTAAGTTGCATTATCTTTGCAAAAATAACCACCACCTCCGAAAAGCCATGCTTTCAGCATTGTCATGGGGGATAAATCAGAAAATTGTATTGAAGAAACAATGATTTTTATATTATGAAAAAGTTTAATCTGTTAATTGTTTTGTCTCTCTGGCTTGTTGCCGTGAGCAGTTTTGCACAGAAAAAATACTCAGTGTATGCCGTAGGTTTCTACAATCAGGAAAACCTTTTCGACACATGTCATGATGAAGGCAAGAAAGACTATGAGTATCTGCCCACAGGTTCGTCGCGCTGGAACGGTCTTAAGTATTCGCATAAGTTGCGCAATATGGCCAAGGTGCTGGCCGATATGGGCACCGACGTGCTGCCTGACGTGGGATGTGCTGTGATAGGACTGTCTGAGGTTGAAAACGCCAATGTGCTCAACGACCTTACGGCGCAGGAGCCTCTTCGCGCGCGTGGATATAAATATGTACATATTGAAGGACCCGACAGCCGCGGTATCGACTGTGCGCTGCTCTACAATCCGTCTATGTTCACAGTCAATAAGTCTACGCTGCTGCCATACATTCCCGACGAGACCATGCCTGCCAACTTCCGCACGCGCGGATTCCTCACCGTTACCGGCGAGCTTGCAGGCGAGCCTGTTACGGTCATCGTGTGCCACTGGCCGAGCCGTTTCTCAGGATCTTCATATCGTGAGAGGGCTGCACAGCTCGTCAAGAACATCAAGGATTCGCTCGTCAGCGAGAATCCGGCAATGAAGGTGCTCGTTATGGGCGACATGAACGACGACCCGACAAACAAGAGCATGAAAGACATATTGGGAGCAAAGGCCGAAGTGAAGGACGTAAAGGACGGCGACATGTATAATCCGTGGTATAACATCCTGACCAAGCAGGGCGTGGGCACGCTCTCATATCAGGGCTCATGGAATCTTTTCGACCAGATAGTGCTTACGCCAAACATGCTTAACCGCGACGGCAAGAAAGACTTCTCGACACTGAAGTTCTGGAAGAATCAGATATTCCGCCGTGACTATCTCTTCAACAATGAAGGAAAATACAAGGGCACGCCTAAGCGTACACACGGAGGAGGCATCTGGCTCGACGGATACAGCGACCACCTGCCTGTTGTTGTTTACTTGGTAAAAGAGCAGAAATGAGCGTAACAGAAGAACATCCGCTAAGGCCTTTTCTGCCTGAAAACACACGGTTGCTGATGCTCGGCAGTTTTCCGCCGGCACGCAACCGTTGGTGTATGGATTTCTTTTATCCCAACTTCATCAATGACATGTGGCGCATATTCGGCCATATATTCTTCGGCGACAAATTGCATTTTGTAGACAGTGAGGCGAAGACTTTCCGACGTGAGGACATCATCAGTTTCCTTAACGAAAAGGGCATAGGTCTCTACGACACGGCGTGCAAGGTGTGCCGCACAAAGAATACGGCATCAGACAAAGACCTTGAGATTGTTGAAGCCACCGACCTCGGCTCGCTGCTGGCCTCCATACCAACATGTCGCGCCGTGATAACCACGGGACAGAAGGCCACAGACACATTTGCCTCTTACTTCGGAATAAAGCAGCCGAAGGTGGGCGAGGGCGTCGGCTTTTCTGCCTTAGGCCGCAGTCTGACGCTATACCGCATGCCGAGTAGTTCGCGCGCATATCCGATGAAGATTGAGCGTAAGGCCGAATATTATGAAAAAGCCTTCAGGCAACTTGGCCTTATTTAAGCAATAAAGTTATTAACCATAAATCCGCAGGGCATATCTACCTTATTAAATATAAGACAACTGCCTGCGACTAAAAACATATAGAGTATGACCATTATTGGAATAGCCGGTGGAACAGGTTCGGGCAAGACCACCGTTGTGAGAAAGATAGCCGAGGCGCTGCCGCCGCATCATGTGGTTGTGGTTCCGCTCGACTCATATTATAACGACACGTCGCACATGACCGAGGAGGAGCGTCATGCCATAAACTTTGACCATCCGGACGCTTTCGACTGGAAACTGCTTATCAAGCAGGTAAACGAACTGAGAAACGGACAGGCCGTTGAGCAGCCTACATATTCGTATATCAAGTGTAACCGACTGAAAGAGACGCTGCACGTTGAGCCGAAACCGGTGATAATCATTGAAGGTATCATGACTCTGCTCAACAAGAAACTGCGCGACATGATGGACCTGAAGATATTTGTTGACACCGACTCGGATGAGCGTCTGATACGCAACATACAGCGCGACGTACTCGAACGCGGGCGCACCGTAGACATGGTTATCAGCCGTTATCTCGAAGTTCTTAAGCCCATGCACGAACAGTTTATCGAGCCTACAAAGAAGTATGCCGACCTCATAATTCCGCAGGGTGGAGAGAATCATAAGGGAATAAACATCCTTTGTAAATACATAGAAAGTCTTGTAAACGTTTAATGCCTCTTCATTGTAGCGTTGACGGCATTAGACATCATTCTTATAACAAAACAATAAAGGCTGCCCGACATTGTCACGGCAGCCTTTATTGTTATTAGTCTTTGTCCTTTATTGTCAGATTTGTCTCGATGCGCTTGCGCTCACGGTGAATCTTAAATGCGTTGACACATTCTGTTGCGCCGTACAGCAGCAGGCACCATCCTATGATAAGCAGCGGCAGCGATGCCGTTTCCATTGGCTTAATCAGCACAAGCAGGCCAGTGAGGAATATCACCGATGGGCATATCCAGAACCACAGTGGCACGCGGAACATCCTTTTGGCATTGACCAGAACCATAAACTGGTTTATGGCTCCGAGGATGATTATGGCTCCGAGAAAGTACATCAGCGACTTGACAAACAGACCGGGCACTATGGTCAGTATCAGACCGAGCAGCACGCTGCCTATTCCTACAATAGGGAATGTAGGCTTGCCCGTTACAATAAGTCGTCCCTGAGCGTCGTAAATTTCAGTGTCTGATGCGTGCGTCCTGGCGTTCAGATATACCGCACACGATATTGCACCCGACACGAGGAACAGCAGTCCGATGGCAATGGTTATGCCTTTCACGGTGTTGTCGGGGTTGTTTATCAGCAGTATGCCGATAATTATTGCGCATATAGCGCGAAAAACAGAACTTTGCAATACTTTCATGTCTGTAGATTTTATTTAGATTTTCTTTTATATATAGTCCTTAAGGATTATTATTGTCATGCAGCCATTATGCCGTTTTATTCTTCCTGCCGGCCATGCGGCATTCTGGCTGTAAGTTCTTTGCTCTTTCTTACAAAGATAGTGCGTTTTGTCTTTGTTTACAATAAGTTTAACTTATTTTATACAAAGAATGATAACAAAGTGATGCTGGCCGTGTCCGGCTTGATTTTATCCCGCTGCCGGCACTGTATATGGGTGCTGTTAATATGCATGCAAAGGCTTTCGTGTCCTGCCGTCAGCTAAAAAACAGATAACATCAGGCTTAAGCTGACTTTTATTTTGTTTTGTTCTCGTTATGTATTACCTTTGCATTGATTTGAAAACTAAAGAAATATGACAACGCTTTATCTTGTAAGGCACGGCGAGACTGTGGACAACGCAAACCACATCATGCAGGGACAGACACAGGGCGAGCTTAACGAAAAAGGACGTGAGCAGGCCCGCGAACTGGCTGTGCAGATGTCATCCGAGCATATAGATGTCTTTGTGGCGAGCGATTTGTGGCGTGCTGTTGAGACATGTAGAATATTAGCAGAGCCTTACGGGGCTGAAGTTATTACCACGGAACTGCTCAGAGAGCGCGACTGGGGCAGTTTTACCGGGCGTTACATACCTGACTTGAAGGATGTTGAATGGCCCGATGACATAGAGACAATTGACGCTTTGAAATCAAGGGCAAGGCGCTTTATTGATTTTATACGTGAGAATTTTCCTGAAAAGAGAGTGCTTGCCGTTGGGCATGGCATTATAAACAAGGCCATTCAGGCTGTGTTTTATGACAAGGAAATGAAGGATATTGCGCCTATGCGCAATACGGAGGTAAGGCAGCTGATGCTTTAGTCTTGGCAGGATATAAGTCTGCCGGGCGCTTATGGCAGTCCATCTGATTGTTGCCTGTTGCCGTCAGATGTTCTCCGTAGGTGCAGTATTGTCCGTATTATGCGATTGCATAAGGCGCTGATTACGGCAAAATACATAGGACCGACGAGGATTTCTCCTGTCGGTCCTGGTGTTTTTGGACTGTTGAAGACCATGTATCTTGCTGTTTAAGAAGTAGTCTTTATTGTAGGAATTGCAGATTTCAGTCCTCAACAGTCACTTATTTTGTTATCAGTTTTAATGTTTCTTCCTCTTGTCGGCAGCATTACTCTTTGTTAACGTCCCTGTTTGTCGTTTATGTTTGCGGCAAATTGTTCTCTTGTGTCAATGATGCCGGGCTCATGCTGTTATGATATTGTCTGTTTGCATGGCTTTGCTTTTATCTTCGTCCGCCAAAGTGTCTGCCGCTGTTTCCGCCAGATGAGCTTTTTCGGCTGCTGCTTCCGCTGCTCTTAAATGAGCGTGTGGGAGTGCTTCTGTTACCGCTGAAGCTCTTGGTTGACCTCTGTGGACTGAAAGTATTATTGGGAGTCTTAATCTGGCGGCTGACGCCTTGCCTCCTGTTCCCGTTGAAGTTTATGCTTCCGTTGCCGTTTGGTCTCGGCCTTGCTGTTGTCCGCGTACTGCTTTCACGGTTGTTCCTTCTGAAACTTTTTTGTCCCTTCAGGTTGCTTCCGTTGATGTTCCCTTTTACATTCTGAATGGTTTTTATGTTTTCAGGTCTGCGGTTGAAGTTGCGGCCCCATCCGTTTTCTCTTGGCCGCCTGTTGTCTCTGTCTCTTCCGGAGAAAGCACCTTTATGGCCTCTTCCGTAGTCGCCGCGGTCAAATCTGTCTCTCATGCCGTGGCCTCTGTTTATACTTCCGTGGTTAAACGTGCGCCCTTTATACCAGCTGCATCCTCCGTTATGGTGCCAGCTGTGGCCTCCGCGATATGATATGTATACAGTCGGACGGCTAAAGTAGAAGTAGTCGCGTCGTGGATAGCGGGCGTAAATTGCAAAGTGCCATACTCCGGAGGTCCAGTAAAGCGGGCGGTAGAAGTATGTTGCGGCGCAGAATGCCCTGTATTGCCAGTCGAGCAGAATGTAGCTGAAGTCGAGGTTGCGTTGTGTCCAGTATGTGCCGTACAGGTCATCGTATGTGTTGATGCTCATCAGATAGTCGAGATTCACCTCGTATGCTGCATCATATTGCTCCTCGTTCAGGTTCAGCTCATAGGCCATTTTGTCCGTCAGAAACAGTGCCTGTTCGCGTGCCTGACTATAACTCATCGCCTTTGTTGCGGTGGTGAGTGTCAGCAGGGTTGTCAGTATTATTATAAACTTGTTCATGTCAAAGCCTTTCTGTTTTCTTTTTAACCGTATGCAAAGAAAGCTATAATTATTCATATGTAAAAAGGTTTTTCCCTAACTTCAAGGGGGAAAATCCCTATTTTGTGTTTATTCTGCATGCAGATGCTGTATTTTTACGTTATATTCAGTGCTGTTTTATATCTGATTGTGTGTCGTAAATCCTTTATTTAAAGGCTGATATAAGTCTTTTGAATGGTAAATGTAATATTTTTTAATAAATGGCGTTATATATTAAAATTTGTTTTTGATGAAATCATTATTACTCGCTTTATTATTATTGTCATCTGCCGGTCAGGCTTTTTCACAAGGATGGGAAGAAGACAAGCCTGAGAAACTGCGTCTCGACAAGGGACTTAAATATAATGTGGAGATGCAGGCTGACTTCTCTTCTGGAAGTACGCCGCTTTGGCTCAATGCCAACAGATACGGACTTAGCTCGCTCGACGAAACGAACGGATATGTCAGGGCTGGCCTGTCCAGGCCTTTGCGCACTGATTCGGCCAGACGGTGGGGAGTAGGCTATGGTGTAGATCTTGCCGTGCCTTATAATTATACAAGCAATTTCGTTGTCCAGCAGGCTTTCGTTGAGGCACGCTGGCTTCATGGAGTGCTTACCGTCGGAAGCAAACAGTATCCAATGGAGCTGAAGGACGACCGCCTGAGCAGCGGTTCGCAGACGTTCGGCATTAACGCAAGACCTGTGCCACAGGTGCGTCTGGCTCTGCCTGATTATTGGACTCTGCCTTTTGCCAACGGCTGGCTGCACTTAAAGGGACACATTGCCTACGGAATGATGACTGATGACGGATGGCAGCATGACTTTACAGGAAAGAAGAGCAAATATGCCGATAATGTGCTGTATCACAGTAAGGCAGGATATTTGAAGTTTGGAAATGAGAATTTCTTTTGTCCTTTCTCGTTCGAACTTGGACTTGAGATGGCTTCAACTTTCGGCGGAACGTCGTATCTTCCTGACGGAAATGGAGGCATGACAGCCATAAAGGGCGACACCGGTTTCAGTGCATTCTGGAATGCTTTTATTCCTGGCGGGGCTGATGTTGGCGAGACTACTTATCAGAACGCTGAAGGCAATCAGGTAGGAAGCTGGCTCGTGCGCCTTAACTGGGAAGAAGACCTGTGGCGTTTCAGCATCTATGCCGACAAATATTTTGAAGATCATTCAGCCATGTTCCTGGTTGACTATGACGGATATGGCGAGGGAAGCGAGTGGCAGGAAAAGAAGAAAAGCCGCTATCTTCTGTATGACTTTAAAGACATTATGCTTGGTGCAGAGTTCAGAATGAACTATGACAGATGGGTGAACGGCGTGGTGTTTGAGTATATTTATTCGAAATATCAGAGCGGTCCTATTTATCACGACCATACAAGTACGATACCCGACCATATTGGCGGCAAGGATAATTTCTATAATCACGGAATATATACAGGCTGGCAGCATTGGGGACAGGTGATGGGCAATCCGCTCTACCGTTCGCCGCTGTATAATTCTGACGGCACGATATGTGTGAAGGACAACCGCTTCATGGCTTTCCATCTCGGTATAGACGGATGTCCTATTGAGCGCTTTACATATAGATTGCTGGCTTCGTGGCAGGAAGGCTTGGGTACTTATGACGATCCGTATGGCAAGAGCCGCCACAATTTCAGCTTTATGCTTGAGGGACAATACGCCTTCGGCGGCAAACTGCTGAAGGGATGGAGCGTTAAGGGTGCCTATGGCATGGATCTTGGCAGCATACTTGGCAACAATTACGGATTTCAGTTGACGGTGGCAAAGACCGGACTTCTTAATTTATAATTACGTATATGAAGATGAAACATTGTTACATAAATATTTTTATAGCTTTTGTTGTTTCCATGATGTTTGGGGCGTGTGAGATACGGACGCTGGACAATGGCGACCTTGACGGTATGTGGCATTTGACGCGAGTAGACACGCTGGCCACGTCGACCACAGCAGATCTTGGCAATGAGCGAATCTACTGGTCGTTTCAGGCCAGGCTGTTGCAGCTCGACGATAAGTCGGGGATGCATCAGAGCCTGTTGATGAGGTTTGAACATAATGGTGCCACCCTGCGTCTTTACGATCCTTATATTTATGATCGTGAAAATGGTGACAAGCCCCTTGAGGACATTACGCTGCTTAATCCTTTTGGAATTGTGGCGCCTGACGAGACGTATACCATAGAAAGTCTTAGTGGAAACAAGATGATATTGTTGTCGGGTACTTATCGTATGTATTTCAAAAAATTGTAGTCAGGGTATAAACTTGTACTCCGTAAGATACAAGTGTAAATATTTATCTGTGGTTTTGGGCCACCCTATTTGAGGGTTTGTGGGATATATACAATTGGCGCCACGCTTTTGGGTGATGTAAATTATAATTATTTGATATCTGTGGCATGAGCCGAGTGCCGTGATTTTGATGTTTCTTGATTTAGTATTTTGAACATTAAAATGGCATTTTCAGGTGGCTCATGCCACATTTTTATTTTTATGCAGTAATGGCTGCAGCGACATGTTTATCTTATCTTTATTTTCCGTAGCTTGTAAAAGATTGTTTCCTGCATTTTAAAAGGTGATGTTATACAAACAAAAAAGCGTCCATTCGCATTGCAAATGGACGCTTTTAATAATCTTGATGATATTTGTTTAACTTTTAACTCTCTCAGAAACAACTTTTATATCGCCTACGTGCGAATGCTTTCTCATTATTATATAGTTGAGCGCAAGGTTCACGCCGATGTATATTAACACGTCTATGATAAACACAACAGTGTTGCTCATTGCCATAAGCATGAAATGGTTGGCTGCAACATAAAATACAGCCAATAGCAATATTGCTACAAGAGCTTTGTGCTGAGTGCATCCGGCACTCATAAACTTATGGTGAATGTGTGTCTTGTCGGCAGAAAAAGGTGACCTCTTGTGGTAAATCCTCATCATGAAAACCCTGACAACATCAAACATGGGTACCAGAAGAAGGGTGAAGGCTATGATGAAGTCGAACTTATGGTGAGACATCACAGCCGTATTGTTCATAGAATATTTTATACAGAGAAAACCGAGCAGGTAACCCAGCGTAAGGCTTCCTGAGTCGCCCATGAATATCTTTCGGTTGTTCTCAGCCGATCCGAACAGATTGAAATACATAAATGCCACAAGCACACCTATCAGGCCTGCAATCAGTATAGAATAGCTCCATACGTTCTGAACGATGAACATATAGAGAAAACCAGACAGGGCTATTATTGACAAACTGGCCGCAAGGCCGTCTATTCCGTCAATAAGGTTGATGGCATTGTCGATAAACACAATAGTAAGCACCGTCAGAGGAAAACCTATATAATAAGGAATCTCATGAATACCGAAAAAGCCGTACATATTGTTGATATACAGTCCTGACAAAGGCAGGGCACAGGCTGCGATAATCTGCACGATAAACTTGATGAGCGGCGACAGCCCCAAAATGTCATCAACTATGCCCATTACATATATCATCAGCATGCTCAGCAGGAAATAAATGCTCCACAGGTTGATTGTTACCTGCTTGTCGGTAGTGTTGATTACATACAACGCTGCGGCAAACGACAGCAGCATGCTGGGCATGAAGGATATTCCTCCAAGCCGCGGAATGGCGTTGTGATGTATTTTTCGTGCGTCGGGTATGTCATAAAGCTTACGCGACTTGCAGAAGTTAAGTATCAGCGGGATAAACAAAAAACCGCATATGGCACTGATGATGAATACCCCGATAATGCATAATATGTAGATGTTCATAAGATTTCGTTAGTGCGATTACTTCTTATAAAACCCTAATAATCTTAAAATATTGCATGACTGGATGAATTTATTTTAAATTTATATGACATTTATGCTGTCCCAACTGATGAAAACATTATTTTATCAGTTGATATAATATTTCCATTCTTCCTCTATCAGTAATACTTAATGCTCATAATTTACTTTTTGCATACCTCATTATATGCAATATGGTATAAAATTAATACAGAATGTTTTGTTTATGCAAAAATATAATTAGTTTTGCACAAATTACAGATGTATACAAGTTTACTTAATTAGATTTATGAGTAAAATCATTTTTACGATTTTGAGTTTGTTTGCATTTATGGTTGCAAATGCACAGGTGTGGGACGGTACTGCAAAGGCTTGGACAAAAGGAAGCGGAACCGAAGCAGACCCGTATCTCATTGAGACAGGAGAAAATCTGGCTTATATGGCAGAGACTGTTACTGACGGAGAAACTTATGAGGGTGTGTTCTTTAAACTTGTAAATAGTCTTGACATGGGAGGTGGACTGCACAAGTTTTCGCCTATAGGCTTTTTTAACGAGTATGCTGATCTGGAAAATCCGGGTCAGATGATTGACGAGTCAAAATATTTTTTAGGCGTTTTTGACGGCAACGGTAAAACCGTGGACAACGTGCACATATTTTATAGACGCCCAAAACAGCGTAGGCGGCACAGGACTCTTTGCTTGTATATCAAAAAATGCCGTAGTGAAGAATCTTACAATAGGCAAAAATTCGGTTGTTGAAGGCACCGACGGCTCTGGCGCTGTTGTTGGAGCAATGACCGGCGGCAGGATTGAGAACTGCGTAAACAAGGCATCTATAGCAATAACCCAGGGCCTGGGGCAGGGTGGCATCGTCGGCACAATGTATGGCGGCACGGTGTCTGGCTGCATCAATGACGCTGATATTGCGGGCAGTACAGACCTAGGCGGCATTGCAGGATATGTAGACCGTGGAGGAGTAATCGAAAATTGTTATAACAGGGGCAATATAGTCTTTACCGGATTTTTTGCAGGCGGACTTGTCGGCTTCCTGGTAGACGGTACATTGAGAAACTGCTATAACTGTGGAGAGATATTAAGCGATTTTACTGGCAATGCTGTTGTAGGCACTACAGAAGACGGTGCTGTAATAGAAAATTGCTATTATCTTGAAACAGAAGAAGGAGCCGCTGATGATAATAGTGCTGTTGTCAAGAAGACGGCAGACGAGATGAAGAGCGATAATTTCCTGTATGCGCTTGACAACGGGCAAAATGCATGGAAGAAAGACGCAAACGGCATCAATAATGGATTTCCGCTACTAAGCTGGCAAGATGAAAGTACTGTATCTGTTGGCTCAGTCTTGCAGGAAGACAAAATTGGGCTTGTTGTGTCAGGCCATAATGTCTCAGCTTCTGTAGACGGCGCCTGCAGAATTGTGGTAACAGATCTTAGCGGAAAAACAATAGCAGACAAAATTATTGACGGAGGCTCATTGTATGTTCCGGTTAAAGGCCTTTATGTAGTAACGGTCTATACGAAAGGAAAAAGCGAGAGCTGCAAGATTATCATAAAGTAGCAGACTACATTGTGAACGCATAAATCCACAAACTGAGATATAATAGATGTCGGCGGACAGAACTTTAGATATGCCGTAAATGAGCGGAAGATGCATCTGGCAAAAAGGAGAATGTTTATTTTGTCCCGTGTTTGTTTGGGGCATACATATTCTGCCGGCATGAGAAAGATATTTAAGTTAGCATTATAATTTGAAGATGTTCACGGAGCAGCATTCTCCGCTATAAAACATCTTAATGATTCATGGACGGTTTATAATATTTTTTACTGTCCGTTCTTGGCGATTAAAAGCATATTTCTCTTTGTTGAAGGAGAGGTATGCTTTTAATTATATAATAAGATGTTTAATTACCTTTCGGTCCGATTTCCTTTGTTTATTATATAAGTCTGTCATCATGCCATAAAAATAGTGATGGCTGTGATCTTTACACGATGAAGTGTTATAACTTTATGCGCAGGTCAAACTACAACCAAAGATGAACTTTAATAAAGGCGGTGACAACCTGATTTGGATTTAAAAAAGATTTGGAAATAAATATAGTTTTAACACGGAGAACAGTCAACTAAATCCTGTACACTGCAATATACTGCAAACAAAATTAGATACACTGTAAAATATCAAAAATAAACTATTGAGTTTTACATAAAAACTCGGCCATTTACGGTTAAAAAGTGGCCGAGTTACGATGCATAAACCGGCCATTAACAGTTTGAATGTAAATGGATGTTAGTTGCTTAAAGAATTGTTGTGTAATTATACGTAAACACTCTATTTGTAATCTTTAGTGATAGAAATGGTTACAGTTTTTTATGCTATATTTCTGCTGTTGGTTTAAATTGTGAAAAATAGTTCTCAAACAGATGCTTTTATCCGGATAGATAGTCTGGCTGATTTGTTATATTGAATATTCCTTTATATGGATATATGCATGTTGAATAACCTCATCTTGTTCATGGTCTTAATGGGCTTAAAACTACGTGAAAGTTTTATAATTGGTCGTCTGCCATGTTATTTCGAGCCTATAAAATTCTTATATTTGCATGAATTCCTTTTGAGGTTAAATATTGGATGTATGTTTCTTGTCAGACTTTTTGGCTGTCTCGTGTTATTGTTGATATGCATTGATGGCAGTGCACAAATAACAGGTGTGGTCTTCGATATGGAGACCAAACGTCAGATAGCCGGTGTAAGAGTGTATATCAATCCGAAAGGAACCGTGATTACCGATTCGAGAGGACGTTTTGTAATCAGTCAGCCGTGTAACGGCGTTACTTTTTCACATGTAAGTTATGAAAGCAGAGCATACAGCCGAAAGGAACTTTGTGACACAATATGGCTTATGCCCAAACTCAACAGGCTCGATGAGGTTGTCATTACGGCAAAGGCACCTATAGTGTGCATCAAAAAGGGTGAGGTGTCTAAATATGCAAAACAGTTTAAGGCCCCGTCGGGCTTGTTCTCGTTTGATATGTTCAAGCTCTTTGATTTTAAGGGGCATAAGCACGAAAAGAGACGCAAGCGTCTTGAAAAGATACTGGAGGATTATTGATCGTGTAAATAAAAAGGGACAAAGTCGTTTTGAGCTTTGTCCCTTTCATTTATTATAACGTAAACTATATTATTTACTTATTGATGAATTTTTTGCCGTTCTGGATAAGGATGCCTTTTGTTTCTTTGCTTACACGCTGACCGGCAAGGTTGTATACAGGAGCGTTGGCGTCAACGTTGTCTTTTGTTATGTCGTAGATGCCAGTAGATCCGCCTGTTGAGAAGATGAAGCCGTAGAAGCTCATCTTAGAACCTTTCATGTAGAGATAGTAAGTGCTGTTTGCCTTAACGTCGAAGTTTACATATCCGTAGAATTTCTCTGCGAGAGTGTTGTCCTCTGCAAGTTCAACGGTTTCGCCGTCTTTGTTAACCAGAGTGAAGTCTGTTCCAGGTGTCATATATGCGCCGTCGCATACTGCACGGAACTCTTTACCGTTACCGATAACGGCACCAACTTTCAGTGAGCCGTCTACTGCAGGCTTGAATTCATAGTATGTTCCAGAAACAGGAATTATACCATCTTCTCCGAAAGCAGCATTGCTGTTTCCTTGTGTGTAGGCAACAAATTCAGGAAGGTTAGTGTTGCTTTTGTTCTCCTTGAATCCGGTTCCGAGTGTGACGGTGATGTTCTCAACGTCTGTTATCACCATGTTGTCTTCAGGTGTTGAACCATCGTCAGGTACAGCGTAAGTTCCTTGCGCATTAGCACATACAGCCATCATAGCAGCTGCTACAAGAGTAAAAATTTTTTTCATAAGACTTAATTTTTTAGTTAATAATTTGATTTGTAAAAAGATATAATATTTTATTCTATTTCACGTAGCTTGTTGTTTCGCTGCAAAGATAATAATTTATTTTAATAAGATGCTTCTTAAGGGATAAAAATCGAAAATATTTTATCTTTTTGCATGTTTTGAGTTAATGGTTTTAATCAGCATTTTCACTAAAGATGAAGTTGTCGCCATATTTTTATCAATTTTTATCGTATATTTGTTTTTTATTCATATCTTTGCACGCAACAAACGAACTTTATATAAAGTATTGAAAAATAATTTACTAAAATATATTAACTAACCTAATTTAAATATGAGAAAATCGTTACAAAAAGTGACCCTCATGTGCCTTTTTGCGCTGTTTGCAATCGTAGCTAAGGCACAGAATGATGTTACTGCGTTGTGGGACTGGGAGCATAACAGTCCTTTAGGCATTTGTGCCAGTACGAATTTTGAAGGTAAGACTGGCGACCTGAAATCTAACGTTGATGGTGTTGTGCTGCATGTAGACGCCACAAACGGCAAATTAAACGCAGAGAAAAACAATTATGCACAGTTTAATCAGGGAACAATCCTGCAGGTTCCTGTAAAGTCTGTAAACGATGTTGTTACAGTGAAGTCTTATCCCGGTCAGTATAAGTTTACTGTGGGCGGAGTTGCTGCAACGTCAGATGTAACAACTTATAATGTTAAAAGTAAGGATCTGGAGAAAGGCTATGTTGAGGTAATAGCAACCGGAGGTTCTTATCTTTATAGTGTTCAGGTTAAATTCATCTCAAACATTCAGGAAAAGGAATTGTATTCTACTAATTTTTCTGAATGGGGAGATTATGAGACCGCTGCCAAAGAAGAAGAAACAGTTGTAAAGTGGAATACCAAGTACAGCCATGAGGAGATATCATTCTCAATCTTCAATACACAGATTGGCGCAAGCAACTATAATGTTGGTAAATTCCCTGATTGGACTGGCGGTATGCTGATGGCCGCAAAGAGCGACAATCCTTATATTATTACTTCAAAACTTGCGTCTGTAACAAAGGTTCACTTTATACATGGTGCCACAGGCGGAAACCGTGGCTGGAAACTTTGGGCTAAAGGTGACGGCGATGCCGACTGGGTTATCCTGTCGGAAAGTGTGGCTAATCCGGCTGCCGGCTGTGAAGTTACATGTGATGTCAACAGAACAAACTGTCAGCTGAAGTTTACTAATATCACAACCAATCAGAATGCATATCTTCTGCAGCTTGACATTTATGGTAATGTAGACATGTCGCTTACTCCGTCTCTCGGAACTTTCTCTTACAATAACGAGACATACCATGCAGCTGATATCTTCGAAGAGACATCTGCCGGCGTGCTGACTACAACTATCGAGGTGCCCAATGCAACTCCACTGCCTTCTTTGGAGAATCCTGTAACAGACATAACTTGCGACAATGGTGAGGTTGACGGTGACGTTACATACGAAACTGTCGGCGAAACATCTGTCGTTACAATAAAGGTGAAGGCCAACGAGGACGTTATGACATATAAGATTACTTTCGTTCACAAGCCTTACTTCACCCTTACCTATTATAATATAGACGGAAGTGTGCTGGAAAATTCACAGAAAGTGGAGAAAGATGCAAGCATCGCTACATTGAGAAATGATGAAGGTGTTACTGTTGCTGAAGGAAAGAAATTCCGCGGCTGGTTTGCTGAGGCAGATGGTGGACGTAAGTTTACTGTAGATGATGTCGTTACTTCTGACCTTAATCTTTATGCAGGTGTTACAGAAATAGAGACAGAAAGCACATCTGCACGCTATACATTCAATCTCACTGACGAATATTTCTATGATGAAGACCATGAGGCGTTTAACGCTGAGAAGGCCCAGTTCCACGATACTGCACACGGATGGACACTCGAGTCAAACGGCAAGATAGACCTGTTGGTCGGCGGTCATGCTTATATTATTGCAACACTGTGCCGTTACAGCAAGCAGGATGCTACACTCACTCTCTATGATGCAGAAGGCAATGAGGTTGCTACTGCTCCCGGATATGATTCAACAGACGGCAAGAGCGTTATGCTCGAATATAAAGGTCAGGCAGGAACTGTCACTCTTAAGTCAAGCAATGAAATTTATCTGCACAAACTCGTGATAGCAAATGTTGAAGATTCTCCTATTGAGATGAACGAGCAGGGCTATTATGTAGTTAAACCAAACGACGGCGGTAACTTCCTTACAACTCTTGAAATCGCAAACGCAGCTTCTTCTTCAGACAAACGTACCTATGTGTTCGTGCCGGACGGAACTTATGATCTCGGTAACGCCGTGCTTACACCTATATCAGGAAACAATATCTCTGTAATCGGTCAGAGCATGGATAACACAATAATCGTAAACGAGGCTGAGCAGGAAGGTATCGGAGTTTCTGCAACATTCCTCATTACAGGTGAAAATACTTATCTGCAGGATCTTACCCTGAAGAATGCTTACGACTACTACAAACCCGGATTTGCCGGCCGTGCCGTTGTTATCCAGGACAAGGGTAAGCACACTGTCTGCAAGAATGTACGCATGCTTTCTTATCAGGACACATATTATTCAAACAGCAACTCAAACTTCTATTTCGAGAATTCTGACATTCACGGAACGGTAGACTTTATCTGCGGTGAGGGTGATGTGTTCTTTAACAACTGTACACTTACTGTAGAACCCCGCAATGCCGACGGCTCAGGTGAATGTACGCTTACTGCTCCTTCTACAAATTCATCAGAGGGAAACAAGTTTGGTTATGTATTCAGCGGTTGTACAATTGACAGCAAGGCAGAGAAGTTTAACTACGGCCGTGCATGGAACAACACCCCGCGCTGTGCTTACATAAATACAACTCTGCTGCAGCCTGAGCGTCTTAATGAAAACAGATGGACTCTCGGTGGAATGAACGTGCCTGCAGATAAATTTGTAGAGTATAACACTATGGATCAGAGCGGAAAGGTTATTTCGCCAGCTTCACTTGTTTGTACATTTACAAAGGACAGCAAGAGCAATACTTATGAAACAATACTTACAGCTGAACAGGCTGAAGAATACTCACTCGAGACAATTTCTAAATCATGGAACTGGTATCCGGCAACATACACGGCTCAGAAGAGCATGGACGTGCTGAAGGCTGACGGAAACAAACTTACATGGAATGCTGTTGACGGAGCTTTGGCTTATGCAGTGTTCAGAAATGGTGAGTTCGTCGGAATGACAACATCAGCTTCTTATGACATCACAGAAGGAAATGCTTCTGAGTATTCTGTACGTGCTGCTAATGAGTGTGGAGGTTTCGGCCCGGGTTCAACAACAGCTACAGGTATATCTGATTCTGTTGTAGCCGGTGGTGATGTTGTCCGCACATCATATTACAATGTGCAGGGTGCCCGTGTTGGCAGCTCTTATAAAGGTATTGTTATTAAAGTAGAAACGTTGAAAGACGGTAAGCAGATAGCAACCAAAATTATTAGATAGTTATTAAGGGCTTTTAGACGTAATGGTGGATGCGCTTAAATGTGTATCCACCATTTTTATTTTAGAATGTTTGTATGCATTAGTCTCTGTCTGTCATTGTATTTTTATGCTGCATTTATTTTGTTCCTTTTGTCCGTCGCTTTTTATCTGTTGATTATTTGAGCATACGAAAAGTTAATACTTTCACATCCTTTTTACCTACATCCTAATTAACAATCTTTTGTTGTAGTTGTATTCATGAAGATTTATATATGTTAATAAAATTATGGGTTTTATATATTTAAATTTTTTATGTATAAAATAATGATTTTGTTTTGTGGAATGTATTTTTTTCGTATCTTTGCAGGCAAAACTATCAAACTTATAAAAACTAATATCAAAAAACAAGGTAATAACAATGTAAATGTTTGTTTGATGAGCCTTTATTATGCGATATAGAGTACGTAAGGGTCCGGCGCTTGGCTGTTTTGGACACGCCATAATTGCGCCCTTTATGGTGGTTTTGTCGTAAGATGAATTTATATTTTTTATTTTTAATTAAATTAATAACATTTATGTCTGGTAATTTGAAAACTTTTCGAATTGTGCTTTTAGTGCTTTTCACTTTTGTGGTGAGCGGTCTTTCTGCACAAACAGTTAAAGGTAATGTGAAGGACACCAACGGTGAGCCGATCATCGGTGTGACTGTCCAGGAGAAAGGTACCAAGAATGTCGCCGTGACAGATCTTGACGGAAATTTCTCTATTAAAACAACCGGCGACGGACAGTTGCAGTTTTCATACATCGGTATGAAGGCTAAGACTGTAAATGCTGCCGGAAAATCAAACATCAACGTCGTACTTGAAGATGAGGCAACAAATCTTGATGACGTTGTCGTTATCGGTTATGGTACGGTTAAGAAAAGAGACTTGACAGGTTCTGTTGCGTCAGTTAGTGCTGAAGACATCGCAAACATTCCTGTTTCAAGCGTAAGTGAGGCTATGACAGGTAAAATGGCCGGTGTTAACATCACAACAACAGAAGGTTCTCCTGACGCCGACATCAAGATTCGTGTGCGTGGTGGAGGTTCTTTGTCTCAGGACAACTCACCTCTTTATATAGTAGACGGCTTCCCTGTTGAGAGCATCAGCGACATCGCACCCAGTGAAATTCAGAGCATCGACGTATTGAAGGATGCTTCGTCTACTGCTATTTATGGTGCGCGTGGTGCAAACGGTGTAATCATCGTTACAACAAAGAGCGGAAAAGAAGGTAAGACTCAGGTTAACTTCAATGCATCTCTGGGATGGAAGAAGGTTACTAAGCTTATCAAGACAATGGATCCTTACAACTATGCATATTATCAGTATGAACTTGGTAATGATGCTTACGGAAACTATGATGACCTTGATATCTGGAAGTCAATCGAAGGACGTGACTATCAGGATGAACTTTTCGGACGTACTGGTTTGCAGAAACAATACAATGTTAATGTTAGCGGTGGTTCAAAAGAAATCAAGTATAACGTAGGTTTCTCTCACAACGATGAAAAGAGCATCATGCTCGGTTCTGGTTATGCGAAGAACAACGTTAACGCAAAAATCAATGCTACACTTAACGAATGGTTGACTCTTGACTTCAACGGCCGTATGGCTTTCACAAAGCTTAAAGGTCTTAATGGTGGTGCTGACACCAACGAAAGCAATGCAGCAAACTCTGCTGTAGCAAACTCTGTTAAGTGGAATCCTGTTGAAGCTTTGGTTTCTGTTGATGATGACAGCGAGAACAGTTCTAATACACGACGCAATCCGGTTGAGCGTATCAGCGATACATATAAGTATCAGGAGCGTTTCTCTCAGAACTATAATGTAGGTTTGAACTGGAAACCTTTCAAGAACATTACATTCCGTACTGAATTCGGTTACGGCTGGAAATATAATGATACAGACCAGGTTTGGGGTGCAAGAGCCGTTACAAACTCTAAATATGGATATAACGGACAGCCGCAGGCTATGTTTGTAAGACTGGAGAATAAGAACTGGCGCAATGCTAACACTGTTACTTACGATAACAAAAAATTGTTCGGTGGCCGTGATCATATTAACGTAATGATCGGTCAGGAGTGGAGCAGTTCACGTGATATTACACGTACAAATGTTTCTGTTGCATTCCCAGAGGAAATGACAATCGATGAGGTTCTTGCAAACACAGCAGCAGGTACAGCTCTTCCAAACGAAGGCGATATTGAGGCACAGGAAAACATCCTTTCATACTTCGGCCGTATTAATTATACAATGGCTGACAAATATCTTGCAACATTCACTCTCCGTGCTGACGGTTCAAGTAAGTTTGGCAAGAATAACCGTTGGGGCTGGTTCCCTTCACTTGCATTGGCATGGCGTATGTCAGAAGAGAACTTCATGAAGGGTGCATCTGACTGGCTCTCTAACTTGAAGCTTCGTCTGAGCTTTGGTACAGCAGGTAACAACCGTATTAATTCAGGATTGCTCGAGCCCTTATATTCAATGGCTTCTAATACATCAAAGGCTCCTGAGTTCAACGGCGTTACAGGTTCAATGCTTGAGCATGGTAAATATCTTTATAATCCTGACTTGAAATGGGAAACAACCATAACACGTAACTTGGGTATTGATTTCGGCTTCTGGAATAACAGAATCAGCGGTACTTTGGATTTCTACTGGAATACAACAAAGGATCTGCTTATGGAAACAGTAATTCCTTCAAGCACAGGATATGAAACTCAGTTCCAGAACTTTGGTAAGACATCAAACAAGGGTGTTGAACTTGCAATCAACGCTGTACTTGTTGACAAGAAGAACTTTGGATTGAACTTTAATTTCAATATTTCTTACAACCGCAACAAGATTGAAGAACTTAACAGCGGCAGCCCATGGCAGAGCTCAAGTTGGAGTGGTAAGACTCTTGAGCAGTATGAGGACTTCCGTGTTGTTGCCGGTGGTCGTCTGGGAGAACTTTGGGGATACAAGACAAATGGTTACTATACCGTTTATGATCCTGCCACAGGCACAGGTGACCTCGTGCTGAATGCAAATGGAACATGGTCTTTGCGTGAAGGACTGAAAGACAACAGCTATACTTACTTTGGCGGTCTCTATCCCGGCGTTCTTAAAGTGCAGGTTGACGAAAATGGTGATCCTATAAAGCAGCGTCTTGGCAATACTGTTGCTCCTACAACAGGTGGTTTCGGATTTGACGGTCGCATAGGTAACTTTGACTTCAACGTATTCTTCAACTATTCTCTTGGCAACAAGCTGGTTAACGGTACAAAACTTGCAAACTCTTTCTATGCAGGTTCAAGCAAGAACTACAACCTGGTTGCAGACTTTAATCTTGAGAACCGTTATACATGGATCGACCCTGAGACAGGTCTTAACTTAGGCCGTCCTTCAACAAACACAATTGCTGCTTATGGTAGCGCTGAGGCTGTTATGGCACGTCTGAACGAAATCAACCAGGGTAAGGTTATGTATAACCCTGCAGGTGTTTCAAAGATGTACCTTATTGATTATGCAGTTGAGGATGCTTCATTCTTGCGCGTACAGAATATTACAGTAGGATATACACTTCCTAAGAAGTGGGTTAAGGCTATGAATATTGAGAATATCAGACTCTATTTCACAGGTTATAACCTCTTCTGTATCACAGGATATGATGGCTATGATCCTGAAGTTGATACAAGCAGTAAGAAGACTCCTATGTGTCCTGGTATAGATTATGCGGCATATCCTAAGAGCCGTACATTTGTAGGAGGTATTAACGTAACATTCTAAATTTTAAGAATATAGAAATTATGAAAAAGATATTTTCAATGATGATTCTTTCTGCGGGAATTTTGGGACTTTCATCTTGTTCTGATTTCCTGGATCAGAATTCTCCTTCGGAAATGAATCAAACAACTGTGTATAACTCAACATATTACACAAGTTTGCGTGTGAATAAACTTTATGGTGGTATGGGCCAAGACCGTACTTATTCACAGGATTGGAGTATTACAACCAATATAAACAGTGATATCGAGCTTGTAGACGGACTCGGAAACGGTGCTTATGAAGCAGGTAACCGTGGTGCCGGAAACTATAATGTTTCTACAGGATGGAGCACTCTTACAGATGAGTGGACTGCAATGTATGGAATCATTGAGGATGCTAATGATATTATTGAAGGCATTCGCCAGAGCCCACTTTTTGTTGAAGGCAATGATTCATACCAGGAAATGGGCCGTTATCTCGGTGAAGCTTTGACTATCAGAGCTATGGTATATTTTGACATGTTGCGTTATTGGGGTGATATTCCTATGAAACTCGAAACATCTCAGCCTGATTTGAGCAATGCGTTCATGGCCAAGACTGACCGCGATGTTATTATGGACACATTGATGGTTGACCTTGAGGAAGCTACAAAACTTTTGCCTTGGGCTGGTGAGAACGGATATACCACAGAGCATGTAACAAAGGGCTATGCTCACGCCCTGTTGGCACAGATAGCCATGACACGTGCAGGTTATGCTATACGTGAGAAGGCTAAGGACGGATATGAGACAGCAAGTTATTCAGATCCTGTGTATCCGACACAGCGTCCTGGTGCAGAGGAGCGCAAGGCTCTTTATGAGAAGGCATTGAAGCATCTTACAGCCGTTATCGTATCTGGCAAGCACCAGTTGAATCCTTCGTTCGAAAATGAGTGGTATCTTATCAATCAGCAGACATTGGATTTGACATATCAGGAGAACTTGTTCGAGATACCTATGAAGTATAACGTTACAAGTGAGCTTGGTTATACAATTGGTGTGCGTATCACAAAGGATAATGCTACATTTGGTAATGGTAACTCTAGCGGTAAAGTTAAGTTGACAGCTCCTTTCTTCTATTCTTATAAGCAGAACGATACACGCCGTGACGTAACTGTTGCTCCTTATGAAATCACTACTACAAGCGGTAGCGACAATAGAGCTGAGCAGGCTGTTGAAAAGATGCTTAAGAATGCTCCATTTGGACTTTATGTAGGAAAATGGAATCCGAGATGGATGTCTGAAACATGGCTTTCTGACAACCAGAAGATTGACTCAAAGCACATGACTGGTATCAATCCTGTTAAGATGCGTTATTCTAATGTACTGCTTTTCTATGCAGAGTGTATGAACGAATTGGCTGGAGGTCCTGATGCAACATATCCTGATAATGCTGGCTTGACAGCCCGTCAGGCTTTGGCTCTCGTACACGAGCGTGCTTACGATGACGAGCATAAGGCTGAAGCTCAGGCTTATGTGGCTTCTCTGCCGTCAGATAAGGAAGGATTCTTCAACGATGGTATCGTACAGGAGAATGCATGGGAGTTTGCAGGTGAAGGCTTCCGCAAATATGATCTGATTCGTTGGAACCTGCTTGTTCAGAAGATTTATGAGTTTAAGCAGACATATCTGCGTCAGCTTGCTGATGGAACATATCCTGAAAAAGTGTTCTTCAACTATACAGATGACTCAAAGAGTCGTATCGATTTCTCTTCTGTGACATGGTATACACCTGTTGAGGAAGTTAATGAGGCAGATTATCAAGACAGCTGCGACTGGTTCGGAAAGGCTGATCTTGAATCAGGAACAGATACTCAGGTAAATACAAACCTTCCTTCTATATGTAGCGGACTTGTTGGCAATGATGTAAATTCGATGGATGCAGGTGTTGCAGTTAAGAATCGTTATTTGATGCCTATAAGTTTGACAACAATCTCTGACTCACAGGGATACTTAAGTAACTCATACGGTTATTAATTTACAGTAAATTAAAAAAGGATGAAAACTATTAATAAATTTTTCAGTTCAATACTGATAATGTTTTTAGGTCTCTCTGTGGTTTCTTGTACAGACGGAAACGACTGGGGCTTGGACAGTGCTTTTGACAGATTGTTTGGAGTTGGAGAGGACGACATTACTGTTGAAACAACTGCAACAACTGCAACAGTTACTTTCTCGGCAATGTCTGCCACAAAGGACTCTTTATATTTTGTTATCGAGGTCAGCAAAGACTCTTTGTATGACGAAATCGCAATGGGCGGTGAGCGTGCCAAAGTTTTTGGACTGAACAAGGAAATCAGAAAGTCTCCTGTTGTTCTGACAGGTCTTGACGGTGACTCTAAGTATTATATGCGAATAAAGACAATGTCTGATACAAAGGCAGAGTCTAAGTGGGTTTATTATAAAGAAGGTGAATCTTTTAAAACTCAGGCAGAGCAGATTTTTGACGAGGTGCTGGCTGATGACTATACAGATTCTGAGGTTACATTACGCTGGAATGCACCGGCTGATTCTGTAACAAACATCCTGGTTGTTCAGGGCACAGACACAACTGACTATGTGTTGACTGAAACAGATAAGGCAGAGCAAACTCATACGTTTACAGGTCTGACTCCTCTGACAACTTACACCTTTATAATATATAATGGTGAGGCTAAGCGTGGTACACAGACTGTTACAACTTCTGCTGCACCTCCTGCTGCAAGTTATACAGAGTATCTTGATGCTGACATTGAAAGATTCAACCAGGCTCTTATGGATGAAATCCTGGCAAAAGCTCAGGCTGCAACAGGTTCTGGTAATGTAAGCGTTACAATTGTATTCCCGGCAGACAAGACAATTGAGGTTATTGGTGATGATACTCAGAGCGATCCGGGTGCACTTACAGTTCCTGACGGAATGTCTGTTAACTTCTTTGGCCGTGGTGGTGGTGAAACACCTGTATTGCGTCTGCTGAAGAGCATTGACATCGCTGGTTCACATAACTTCATAACATTCCAGCATCTGAAGATTGTTGATGACGGTTCAGGCGCTAACTATCTGATTAACCAGAGCAAGGCTTGTACTGTAGACAAGATTGAATTCACTGACTGTGAAGTTTCTGGTATGAAGAATACTTTCTTCCGCCTGCAGGGCAGCGAGGCTAAGGTTATCAACAATCTGGTTATTGATAACTGCTTGATGCATGATCTTGGCTCAGGATATTCATTCATACATGTTGATGACAATGGAAACCAGGCTGTATATGTTAACAACATTAAGATGACAAACAGCACTTTCTGGAATATCTGTGTTACGGGTAAGACCTTTATCTATAGTGAGAAAGTGAACATGAACTCAATCTACATGGAGTATTGTACTTTCTATAACAACAACGGTAGCGGTCAGTACTTTATCGATTTCAACGATAAGACCTATGGTCCTGAGACGTTCTCTGTATTTAACTGCGTATTCGGTAAGACTCCGGATGAGGCAACAAACAAGAACATCAGAGCAAAGATTGAACCTGAAGTTGTGAACTCATATTGCGCAAGCGACTTCTATAAGTCTAAGGGCTTCCCCAACATAACAATTCTTGATTACACATCAGATAAGTTGTTTGTTGATCCGGCAAATGCAGACTTCCACTTCATTTCAGGAACATTAGATAATTCAGGTGCTGGTGACCCAAGATGGTGGCCCGCAGCAGAATAATCATTCATAAAATCAAAGAGGGGCAGGGCTTTTCTGCTCCTCTTTGATTTTCGTTTATTAGCATAGTTGGGTATAATATTATAGATAAATTTATTTTACTCATCTCACGGGCTTTATCAGTTCGTTGTTTTAATAATAAAGAAACTATTTTTCGTTGTTTACATTTTATGTATAAAACAAGTTTTATTTTTAAGGTATTATCATTATTGTTGTGCTTGTCTTCTTTTCAGACAGCATACTCACAGGATAAGCCGATAGCCTTTCCAGGTGCTGAAGGTTTTGGACGTTATACCACAGGTGGACGAGGTGGTGCTGTATACCATGTAACCAATCTTAATGACAGCGGTACAGGATCATTTCGTTGGGCGTGCGAACGTAGTGGAATTAGGACCATCGTTTTTGATGTGTCTGGCACAATACATTTGAAGAGTGAACTCAAACTGCGTAACGGTAACGTGACGATTGCCGGACAGACAGCTCCTGGTGACGGTATATGCATTGCTGATCATCCCTTTGTAATAGCTACGGATAATGTTATTATGCGTTTTTTGCGTTTCCGACTTGGAAACAAATATGTAGATGACCATGAAGGCGATGGTCTTGGAGGTACTGACAACAAGAATATAATTGTCGACCATTGTTCTGTAAGCTGGAGCATAGATGAGTGCTTGTCTGTATACGGAAGCGAGAACACAACAGTTCAGTGGTGTATTGCTGCGCAGAGTCTTCGTGAGTCAGGCCATTCAAAGGGTGCTCATGGATATGGCGGTAACTGGGGTGGTTCTGGCGCAACTTATCACCACAATCTTCTTGCTCACCATGAGTCACGCGCTCCGCGCCTTGGCCCGCGCCCTGATACACAGACAGACGAGCGTATGGATATGCGCAACAATGTTATATACAACTGGGCCGGAAATGGATGTTACGGCGGTGAAGGCATGAATGTTAACATTGTGAACAATTATTATAAGCCAGGACCTGCTACAAATACAAGGAAGACTGATATGCAGAAGAGGATAGCAGGAATCGGCATCCGTACTTCTGAATACACAGATCACGATACAGACAAACCTAATGAATGGGATGTAATGTGGCACGTCTGGGGCGACTTTTATGTAGACGGAAATGTAAATCCTAAATATTCTGATGTTACTAATGACAACTGGACATACGGTATTTACAATCAGATAAGCAACAGCGGCAACGACAATACGTTCACGCAGGAGACCCGAGACACGATGCGCATGTCAGAACCATTGACGTTTGAGGCCGTAACAACACATTCGGCTGAGATGGCTTATGACAGGGTGCTTGCCTATGCAGGTGCGTCACTGCACAGAGACTGGGTTGACGAACTCGTTGTAAACGATACGCGTAATGGCGGTGCGTCATGCACAGGTACATCCAGTGCAACAAGCAAGTTGCCGGGCATTATTGACAGCCAGGACGACTTGAAGCAGGCTTTCCCTGATGCAGGAGATGATTGGAGCGCATGGCCTGAACTGAAATCTGAGGCAGCTCCGTTAGATACCGATGGCGACGGCATGCCTGATGCATGGGAAGACGCAAACGGACTTGACAAGAATAATGCCAGTGACGGAAAGACCATAGGAGCTGACGGATATTCAAATCTTGAGAGATACATGAACAGTATTGTTGCCGAGATAATGGAGGCTGGCAATGAAGGCGGAACGCTTCTTAGCGGCAATCAGATTTATGATGATGACAACGACCCGTCAGATGGTGAGACTGTTGTTTATGAACTTTCATCAGATACATATCTTAATTCTGATTCTGGAAATTCTGCTTTATGGATTTTCAACAATGGTTTCAGCATTTCTAATGATGGCGGTAAAGGCTATTCGAAAGGCGAGCAGGGCTGTGTCAAGTATTCAAGCGGAGTGCAGTTTACAGTGAACATTCCTTCAGGCAAGAAGGTTACAAAAGTAGGCATTTATGGATACGACAACTATGCTGACGGCGACAGCTATCTCGCAGAGCTTAACGGCATGGAATATTCAGAGACTGACTATGTGTTCCCGGCAAAAATAGGCACAACTCCGGTGTATAAGTCTTATGATATAGAACTTGTTTCACCTGCCGAAGGCACACTTACGTTTAAGGCAGCCGGCAAGCAGTGTGTATGGAAACTTTCTCTCACAACAACAACTCCAACCGGCATCTCTGAAATCAATACTGATGAAAAGAATGCAGGAAAGATATATAATCTGCAGGGTGTAGAAATGAAAGGTTCATTGCAGCCCGGAATATATATCCGTAACGGCAAGAAGTTTGTTGTTAAATAGAACGTTTAAACAGCAGATAAAATAATTATTAAGGCAGAAGTCATTATCACAATGGCTTCTGCCTTTTTGTTTTAAAAAGCGTTTGTAGGAAGTTCTTATTTTCTGTTTTGTCAGAATTATTCAGACTGATATTGGATTAGCAGACAATAATCCGCTTAATATAAAGCACCATTTTGGCTTGATTATGATGACTGACCTGAAGCCAGTTGATTAGGCTTGGTTCCCTGTTTTGGTTCATTTACATTTTGTTTTGTATATAAACAGATGAACCATGTAAAAAACATTTTGTGATATTTTTACTTTTCTTTGGTTTTAAGTATCTTTGCATATGTGATAAATCGTGACTTTATTTAAAGTCTTTTTGAGTTCTTGTAAACTGTTTAAAATCTATAATACCAAGAAAACGATGAAAAAGCGAAATCTATTTGTTGTAGCGGCTGTCTTTTGTTCTGTTGTTTCAGGTGCTCAGACTCTTCCTTACCAGAATCCTAATCTTTCCGCAAAGGAACGTGCTGCTGATTTATGTTCAAGGTTGACGCTTGAGGAGAAAGCCAAGCTGATGCTCGATCAGTCAGAAGCAATCCCCCGATTAGGCATACCCGGCTTTGCATGGTGGAGCGAAGCCCTTCATGGCGTCGGACGCAACGGCTATTGCACGGTGTTCCCTTCATGTATCGGAATGGCTGCGTCTTTCGACGATGTGTTGCTCGAGCGTATATATACGGCGGTGAGCGATGAGGCACGTGCAAAGAATACGGCACAGAGAAAGAAGGGCAGCGTGGGCCGTTATCAGGGCCTTTCGTTCTGGACTCCAAACGTAAACATTTTCCGTGATCCGAGATGGGGACGCGGGCAGGAAACTTATGGTGAGGACCCGTATATGAACGCGCGCATGGGACTTGCCGTGGTGCGTGGCCTGCAGGGACCGGCCGGACATAAGTATATGAAGCTTTATGCCTGCGCAAAGCATTTTGCCGTGCATAGCGGTCCTGAGAAGACGCGCCATCATTTTGACATCGAAAACCTGTCGCCACGTGATTTGTGGGAGACTTATTTGCCGGCCTTCAAGGCGCTTGTGCAGAAGGGAGGCGTAAAGGAGGTTATGTGTGCATATCAGCGTTTTGAGGGAGAGCCATGCTGTGGCAGCAACAGGCTGCTTAGGCAGATCCTTCGTGACGAATGGGGATTCAAGGGGCTTGTGGTGAGCGACTGCGGCGCCATCAGTGATTTCTGGACTCCTGGCTGCCATGAAGTCTCACCCGATGCTGCTTCTGCCTCGGCCAAAGCCGTTATAAGCGGCACCGACCTCGAATGCGGAAACAGCTATAAGGCTCTGCCTGATGCCGTAAAGGCCGGAGCCATAACGGAGCAACAGATAAATACAAGTGTAGAACGGCTGCTTGAGGCACGTTTTGAACTGGGCGACTTTGACCCCGACTCACTTGTTGAGTGGACCCGCATTCCTGAAAGTATTATAGCGAGCAAGACCCACAAGAAGCTGGCGCTCGACATGGCACGCGAGCAGATGGTGCTGCTGCATAACAAGAACAACACTCTGCCGTTGACAAAGGACGCTTCTGATATTGTAGTTATGGGACCTAATGCTGCCGATTCGACAATGATGTGGGGCATATATTACGGTCAGCCTACACACACCATCACGGTGCTTGAGGGAATGCGCAACAAGCTTGGCTCTGGCGTAAGATATGTCAAGGGATGCGACATAACGTCAATGACCGAGAGTGAGAGCATTTTTGGACGCATGACAGGACTTGACGGCAAGGCCGGAATGACAGCAAAGTTCTGGAATAACACCGATATGGACGGACAGCCTGTTTATGAAGGCAATTATTCGAACCATCCTCAGTTTGATACCGGAGGCAACACCGTATTTGCTCCGGGAGTGGAGCTGAAAGATTTTTCTGTCAGGTTCAACGGAAACTTTACGGCTGACAAGACAGAGACGCTGTGTGTGAGATATCTGAATGACGGACGCATACGCCTTATTGTCAACGGAGACACTTTGGTAAACAGAAATAATAAGAACGAGGTGAGGCTTAATGAGCGCCGTATTAAGGTTAAAGCCGGCGCCAACTATTCTGTGCAGCTCGACTATATCCAGTTTGGCAACGGTGCTTCGCTGAATTTTGACGTATCAAGAATGCAGACACTCACAGTTCCCGGTGTGCTCAAGTCTGTTGGTGATGCATCCACTGTTGTGTTCGTTGGCGGTATATCGCCCAATCTGGAGCGTGAGGAAGCTAAGGTTACGGAGCCGGGATTTGACAATGGCGACCGTACCAGCATTGAACTTCCCTTAGTTCAGCGCGAACTTATCAAGGCTCTTCATGATGCAGGCAAGAAGGTTGTGCTAGTCAATTGCAGCGGTAGTGCGGTTGCGCTTACACCAGAACTCGAGACATGTGATGCAATTCTGCAGGCATGGTATCCAGGTGAGCAGGGCGGTACGGCTGTGGCAGATGTTCTGTTTGGCGATTACAATCCCGGCGGCAAGCTTCCTGTTACATTCTATAAGAACGACAGTCAGCTGCCTCCGTTTGACGATTACAATATGTCAAACCGCACCTACCGCTATTTTAAGGGCGAACCGCTGTTCCCCTTTGGATACGGCTTAAGCTATACGACATTTGCTGTAGGCAAGCCGTCTTATGACGCCTCAACCGGTAAGATAAAGGTGAAGGTTGGCAACACCGGCCGTCGTGACGGAGTAGAAATCGTGCAGGCATATATGCGCAACACGGCAGATGCAGAAGGACCGCTGAAAACATTGCGCGGATTTGCGCGTGTTGAGCTGAAGGCAGGCGAGACGAAGACCGTAGAAATAGATTTTCCGCGTGAAGCTTTTGAGGGCTGGGATGCTCAGAGTAATGCCATGAGAGTGGTGCCGGGCAGGTATGACATCATGGTCGGAACATCGAGCGCTGACAAGGATCTGAAGCGTATAAGCGTGGATGTGAAGTGATAAAACAGAAAACTCGTTTGGCAACACGACATTTTCTCGAGTAAAAAGTCATGACATTTTAAAATCGCGAAATAGCGATTCAGATGGCTGTCATTGGCCTAAAAACATTCAAAATCTATGGCTTTTAGCAGCCTGAAAGGTGAGTTTTGATATGAAAACCATTGACTTTGGGCTATAAAACAAGCCTTTTGACACTGCAAAACATGTCATTTTATGTTATAAAAGCATACCTTTTACACGCTGAAAGGTATGCTTTTGCTTTTATTATACAGTGTGAATTAATATCTGGATGTTATAAGATGTTGATAACCAATGCTTTATCATATGTCTTGTAAAATGCAGGATTTTAAGGCTAGGGATATCTTTTATTTTCGCGATGGCCTTTCTGTGCACGTTAAAGGTTCGGATTTTAGAAAACTTTTACATCCCTTCATTTAGTTTTATGTGTCGTAACAAGCCGTCATTCATATAGACTTCTCAGTCTGTTTCATTCCGGTTGAATATATTAAAGTAAAAGGGATGCAGCCATGACAGCTGCATCCCTTATGATGTATAATCTGTTGTTTAAGATTATTTGTTAACGAATTTCTTGCCGTTCTGAATCAGAATGCCCTTTGTGTTCTTGCTTACGCGCTGACCTGCGAGGTTGTAAACAGGAGCATTTGCGTCAAACTTCTCAACTGTTGTGCCGCTGATGCTTGTGCCTGTTTCGTCAAGCTGATAGAGGAAAGGCAATACTGTATTTTCCTTCTTTTCTGTATATACACCGAATGTTGTATAAGTACCGTCACCCCACTGGATGAAATATCCGTTGTTGGCAATCTTGAATGTACCGTCAGTCTGAGCCTCTACAGTCCAAACGCTAGGTTCAGAACCTACATTGAATGAGTTGTATGTTCCGCTCTGATACATGTATCTGTCGTAGCAGTCCTGTATTGTGTAGCCTGAACCATTCTCTGTAAATACGAAGCTGTCATCGTATGTGCTCTTTATTTTGATAACGTCAGTAAGTTCATCAATAGAGCCTGAATTCAAGTAGCCGTATGTGTAATTTTCAGAAAGCGGATATGCATAGTATGTCTTATTGTCACGCTGAGCAACGATAAGATATTCTTTACCGCTTGTTATGGCAGCAACTTTCTTATAAGTGTTATATTTGAACACTTCGATTGTGCAAGTAGCCTTGCCTGCATAGTATTCATCGTTTTCCTCAGAAGTGGCTGTGATAACAGCTGTTCCTAATTCGCCACCTAATGTGATAGTTCCCTCGCTGTTTACAGAAGCAACGCCTTCATTGTCAGATGCAAATGTAACGGCTGCTGTTGTAGCTTTAGTAAATGTAGGAGCTGTAAACTCTGTTCCCTGTTCAACAGAAACCTCATCTTCGCTGAACTTAAGTTCTGCGTTCTTCTTTGCAACTCCACCTGCAAGTGTTACTACGGCATTCTTGTAGCGGTTCTGAGTTGATACACTTGAGTTGTTGGCGTCACGTGAAGCTGTGAATGTAACTTCGGCAGCATCTCCGGTCCATGTAATGTTTTTGTCAGCGTCTTCAGTTATAGTGCCGACATTGGCTGTGAGGACACCCCATTTGTCAATTTGGCCATGCTCAAGAGTGATGCTTGTCATGTTGCCTGTTGTAGATGTGAATGTCATTGTACATCCGTCAAGAACTTCATTGCTTTTTCCTCCGTAAAGACGTACTTCTCCGGCTTTATTGTATGCAGGAGGATTTTGAGAGTTGCCTTTGGCAAATGAAACAGTAATACCGTCTACAGTCTGTGGCATTTCTGTTATGTCGCTAATTGTTGCGTTGCCATATAATGCGGTAAAGTCGAATGTTGTTTGCGCAAATCCTGTTCCGCATATAAGGGACAGTATTGCAACTAAAGATAAGCGTAAAATTTTCTTCATAATCATAATTTTTTTAATTATTAATGTTGTTATATGTTTTACAAAAATAGAGATTTTATTTGTATTGGACAATTCTTTTTATGTTAAAATGTGGTTAATATTCTTTATCAAAAAAAGAGTGAGCAACATTAATGTCCTCACTCTTTTCATAAAGGTCTAATAAAACGAATCTTATTTTATAACTTTATCAGTCTTTGTCTTTCCGTTTTCGTAGGTTATCTTTCTGATATTTATGCCTTTAGCTGGTGCATTTAACTTGGCTCCGCCAAGTGTGAAGTATTCAATCTTCTTTATTTCAGAAGTGGTAACTTCATTGCTTATGCCTGTAGATACGCACGAAGGATAATACTCGTCAACGGTATTTATGGCATCCGTGTTCTGAGATTTCATGATATTCTCAACGATAGAGTTGATATAAACCTCAACGTTGGTGTACCATCCTTTCTGTGTGTCTATAGTATACAGACTTGCATCTGAGGCATCGTTGGGATTAAGGCCGTTGGCAATTTCCCATTCATCGGGCATTCCGTCGTTGTCGCTGTCATAGCCGTCAGGGCGCTGACCGGTGGGGAAGTTGGCTTCGGTGTATCCGTTAACATCAGAAACAAGGTCTACAAGACCTTCCTGCTTGGTTACAGAGCCTGTATATGTTGCCGTACCTGTCTGGGCTTCTTCCATATAGCGGGCATCAACCTCGTCGCGATAAATAGATGCACCGCAGTAGAGCATGACCTTGCTGAATGCGTTTTCTGCACTGTGGGTTGTAACCTCGCCCATTGGAGCTGGCTCGTCCATCTTTATTCTGACGCACATTTCGCCGTCGCTGTTTGCCACGTGTTCAACGGCATCTCCGTAATAGTTGTTTACGTCCTTAGAATATTCTTCGCCATTGATGGTGTATGTGCCGTCGTCATAGCTTACGCCGCTCCAGTCTCTGTTTTGAGTTATTGAACCTCCGTGAGTTTCTGTAGTGTTGCCTGCAATGTAGTAACGGCTGGTCATACCGAAGATCTTCGGATGTCCTTCAGAGTTTCCATCAGCAGCAACTGAAATTTCTGTAACCTTCTTTGCTTTGCTGTCCGGTGTAGACGGACCGCCCTTATAGTAATTGTTCACTATATTAATTTGTCCGCCGCCTGGGCCTCCGTAGCAGCCGTTGCTGTTGCCCCAGTTATACATCACACAGTTGCGGAAGTCAACATTTTCGGCCTGAACAGAGTTCTTCCAGTTATATGTGCTGTACAGTTTGTTGCCCGTGTATCCGCTCCATTCATAGCGTGCGCCGTTGAAACGCGGAACGCGGTTGGTTACGTGTGCTATCATGTTGTGGTGAAAGCTTGCCAGCTTACCGCCCCAGATGCCTCCGTAGCCGTGTGCGCCCTTGCCGTGTCCGGCGTTGTTAAGGCTCTCGGCAACAGTGCACCATTGCATTGTAAAGTTATTGTTGTCGTAGAATGATGCAACTTCGTCTATGCTCCAGCTGAAAGAGCAGTGGTCAAGAATAATACCTGTTGTTTCTCTTTGCCATGTTGCGTCTGCTCCGTCGTTCTTGTCTTTTTCCTGTCCGCGGCGCACGCGTATAAATCTTATGACATTGTTTGCTCCCGGTCTTACAGTATAATATCTTAAAGTTATTCCGGGGTAGGGTGCTGTCTGTCCGGCAATGGTGGTGTTTGCGCCGATGCTGATATCAGATTTCAGAGGTATTACTCCGGCAACATCAAATACGACAATCTTCTTAGAAGATCCGCTGACAGCAGATCTGAAAGAACCTGTACCGCTGTCGTTCAGATTAGTTACATGTACAATCTTTCCTTCGCGTCCGCCCGTTACGTAGCGTCCGTGACCTTCAGCTCCGGGGAATGCGGGAGCTTGCGCAGAAACAGCAATGGCACTCGCTGCCATTGCTGTTGTCATTAAGAGTTTCTTTTTCATTAAATGCTGTTAGAATTATCTTTTGTTATATCTGTTTTAATAAATGTCAGATGCTTTTAAGTAGATTTTGTCTTGCTGCTGATTACTGATTGAGCTTGGCAACATCGTATCCCATGCGCTCCATCTCCAGTGAAGCCCAGATAAACGGACCAACGCCTTTTCCGTCGTTGTCGCGTATAGGTTCACTCATGTAGTAGTTGAACGAGCCGTCGCGGCGGCGTCCTTTTGCGTTGTCGGGGCCTAAGCCTGACACTTCGCAGCAGCGTGTAAGTGATACAGTCTTGTCTGCATTCACCTTGATAAACTCTTTCAGTATGCCTTTATAGCCTTTCAGTCCGGCTTCTTTCAGGTCGTTAGAGAAATAGCCGAGGCGTGAGCCTTTCAGCAGGACGTATGTAAACATCGAAGAAGCTGTTGCTTCGAGATAGTTGCGCGGATCTTTAACGTCGAGCACGTCATACCATAAGCCGGTCTTCTTGTCCTGATATTTTACGGTTGCCTTCATGACGTTGTTCAGCATATCAATCAGTTTACCTCTGTTCTCATAGTTTTCAGGGAGAACGTCAAGCACTTCGAGTATAGCCATTGCAAACCATCCTTGAGCGCGTGCCCATGTATGTTTAGACAAGCCTGTTTCAGGATTAGCCCAGAACATCTTCTGAGTTTCGTCCCATGCATGTTTCCACAGTCCAGTCTTTTCATCGTATGTACGGCTGTATGTCTTTGAAATCTGCTCGAAAGTGTCGTCATAATACTTCTTTGCCTTTTTCTCGCCTTTCAGTATAGGTGCTCCCATTGTGTAGAACGGATGTCCCATATATACACCGTCGAGCCATACCTGGTGTGCATATATAGCCTTGTGCCACCACACTCCGTCCTTTGTGCGAGGCTGCTTTTCGAGCTGTTTGAACAGAGTTTTCAGGGCTTTCTCATTCTTCTTCTCGGGGAAAAGGTTGTTCATGCGCAGGATATAGCGTGCCGGACGTGTGTTGTCCAGGTTGAAGTCTTCATATTTGTATCCTGTGATGTTGCCCTTTTCGTCAATCATCTTAGCCGGGTATTGCTTCAGATAGTCTATGATGCTCTCGTCTTTGTATGCCAGATAGGTGTCGAGCATTGATTCGAGCTCTATTCCTACAACATATCCCCATTTTGGCTTTTTTGCGAAGTCAATCATGCATGGGTCTGGGTTGCGCTGCATTTCAGAGTGTACCATCCACTCGCTGTAGTTTTTGAACGGAGCCTCGGCGAGGATAAGTGAACCGTTGATGAAGAGGTTATCGTAGTTCATGTCGCGGGTTTTGCCCTTGATGTAAACCGGCTTGTCATAAACGCCGTCAAACTTACAGTTCTTCAGATTGATGTTGTATACATTGGTCAGTGAGTCGAATGCTACAACCATGATTCCGTATTTGCTCTTCTGGCAGGTTACGTTCTCCATGTAGACGTTGCGTACTGTCGGGTAGAATCCGCGACGGCCAATTTCTTTCGGCTCATAGTCAAGATTGATCTTGAGCACAGCCTCGGCGCACTGGCCAACTTCAACGTTGCGCATATAGATGTTTTCAATCACGCCGCCACGGCATGAGTTTGTCTTTATTCTGAGAATACGGTCAAGGTTTGGGCTGTCCATTTTGCAGTTTTCAACAAACACATTGTTGCATCCGCCTGAAATCTCAGAGCCGATAACCACTCCTCCGTGTCCGTCTTTCATTACGCAGTTGCGCACAATTATGTTTTTGCTCGGACGTCCTACATAACGGCCCTTGCCGCCTTCGCGTCCGTCCTCGTTGCGTCCGCTCTTGATTGCGATGCAGTCGTCGCCAGTGTCGAACACGCAATTCTCAATAAGAACGTTCTCGCATGATTCAGGGTCACAGCCGTCTCCGTTAGGGCCGTCGTTGTGTACGGTTACGTTTCTTACGGTTATGTTCTTGCTCAGCAGCGGGTGCATTACCCAGAACGGTGAGCGTACCATTGTTACGCCTTCAATCAGAATACCGTCACACTGATTGAAGTTTACCATCTGAGGGCGCAGACCTTTTTTCGGGCCGAATATACGTTTTTCGATAGGCACTCCGTTTTCTGCCATTTTCAGCAGGTCGGCGCGTCCTCCTGGATTCTGCTGCTTTTCCTCAACAACAATGTCCTTGCTCTTAGGAGTCTTTCCGCTCATCAGCCACCATGTGTCGTCAGAACCGTTACCATCGATAGTTCCTTCTCCGGTTATCGCGATGTCTGTTTCCTTGTAAGCATAAATCAGCGGTGAATAGTTTATGCAGTCGAGTCCTTCCCAGCGTGTTTCAACCAGAGGATAAAGGCTTCTGTCAAATTCGAAGAATAGGGTAGCACCCTTTTCGATTACAAGGTTAACGTGGCTCTTCATTCTGATGGCGCCAGTCTTCCATGTTCCTTGTGGGATTACAACACGTCCGCCACCGGCTTTTGAGCAGGCCTCTATAGCCTTGTTGATGGCTTTCTGGTTTTTTGCCGCACTGGCCTTTAGCGATGCTCCATACTTTGTTATGTCAAAAGTACGGTCGGCAAACTTAGGCATCCTGATGCTTTCTTCAATTTGTTTGTACTGCGTTTCCCATACTGATGCCGTCATGGCAAGCGGAAACAGTAGGCATAGCAATAATGTCTGTAATTGTTTCATAAAAACTAAGTTTGTAATGTATACGTAAAGTTAATATATGTTATTATTTTTTTGATTGTTGGTACAAATATAGTGAATATAATTTGAATACGAAAGCTTGTGTGTATTATTTTGTTTTATTTTTTGTAATATGCTTTGATTTACAGCACTTTGCAATATGTAATGCAGAATGCCAAAATGTAAAATATTTAACATTTTATGTAGCCTAAATGTTAAATATTAGTTTTTTAAATCAAAAAACTTGCAATTGTCATTGAAATGCCTTATATTTGCGACATCTTATTTATGATTTCGAAGTTTTAACGAAATCGTCAGAGGTTGACAGCATCCTGCGTCAACCTCTTTTTGTTTTTGCCCGTGATAGTTTGTCTGTTATGAAAAATATTGTTACTTTTGTATATCGTTAACCAACATAATATATTATGAAAAAAATCAGGTTTATGTTTGTGCTGTTGTTGACAGCATTCTTTTTCTCTGCATGCGACAAACCCTATGATGATTCGGAAGAGGGCATAGATGACGGAACGGAGATTGTCGGCGGAACGGATAAGGACACCGGTTCGGATGATGAAGATGAAGGCGATGGTGAGTATGATGATGATACAGGCATTTCTTTTGGTGATGTTGTGAATGTAGAGACGTTTATCAGTAAGCCTATAGTTGATCAGGTATGGGTGAAGGGCTACATCGTAGGTTCGGCAACTGGCGCCAATGGTAAGAAACGGTATGATTTTGAACCTCCGTTTGATCACGATACAGCATTACTCTTGGCTGACGATCCTGCAACAGCTGACCTTTCTCATGTGGTTTCAGTATGCCTCACGTCATGCTCAAAGAAAATACGTGAGGAACTCAATCTAAAGGAACATCCTGAAAATCGCGGCAAGGTGTTGTCTGTGTTTGGTTTCCGCGAGACGTATCTTGCCATTCCCGGAATAAAGAAAATAGATGCTTACGAATTTTCGAATTAGGATGTTGATGTGTCTTGTGTTTTCGGCTGTTGAAGAATTGTCAATGTCATTTTTTTGCATCTGATCTTGATAAATCCTTGACTGATAGGGCGATAAAATAATTGACAACGCCTCACGGCGTTGTCAATCTCGGATAAACTTATATAATTAAAACACGATAATATAACGTCTTGTCAAATGTAGCGTCAATGTGTAACACTCACGTCAACTGCATATAGCAATATTACACAGCTATGCAGTGACACGGCATTTATTAGTCTGATATTAATTTTATAAGATTGACCATAGCCCCTTACATCGAGAGAATAGGTCTTACATCATAAGGCAGGTATTCTGACTTTGTTCCACTTTCAAGCACCTTCCCGTTTTCACAGTGGCATGTTACTTTTAAGTTATAAAGGAACTTACAGCTGCGGGACAGTCGGAGATTTTCACCCCGTTCCCTTTTTAATCGAGTCGTATCGAACCTTAATCATCCGCAAAGATACATATAGTTTGTCAAAGTTCAAAAGAAAAAACGTTATTTTTCTAAAATATTTGTGCGTGTAAACATTTCTTCTTATATTTGCACGTACAATATGATTGTTTAATATTAATTTAATTTAGATAAAGCCTATCGAAACACTGTTTACCTAAAATTAAAAAATAAGAATAAAGAAATGGAAAATATAAGTAGGTTGACTGATGAGGAGTTAGCTATTTCTTATGTAAGGGGAAACAACAGGGCTTTTGATGAGCTATTATCAAGAAATCAGAGCAAATTGTTCTCATACATATTGTTTGTCGTCAGAGACGAGGACAAGGCCAACGACCTGTTTCAGGAAACTTTTGTGAAGGTTATAACAAAGCTGCATCAGGGCAGGTATGTTGACAGTGGAAAATTCGGAGCGTGGATTATGCGCATCGCGCATAATGTCATTATGGATTGGTATCGTGAGCAGCGTTCGCGTAATCTGATTGAGCCTACTGACGAGAACGATCTCTCTAATCTCAGCGGCAATGAAATACTGGACAGCAACGTTGAAAACCGTTATGTAAACGATCAGATAATGGTTGATGTCAAGAACATGATGAATATGTTGCCTCCCACGCAGCGTGAGGTTGTGTTCATGAGGCTTTATCAAGATTTGTCGTTTAAGGAGATTGCCGAGACTACGGGAGTCAGCATCAATACTTCATTGGGCAGAATGCGGTATGCTATCCTCAATCTGCGCCGTATGTCAAAGGAACATAATATAGCGCTCCAGCTTGACTGACCGGTCAGACTTGCGCCGTTCTTAAGATTTAGTCAATATTGAATAACTTTAATAATATAGATAAGTCGATTTAATTCGGTTTTTTATTGTATGGTGTTGCGGACAATAGGTCGTCTTAATCTGTTGGCAACATAAAATGGCGCAGACTGTATTATCCGTCTGCGCCATTTTATATTGTATATTATTTTATGCTTGTTTTCTGCGTCCAACATTGAGCGTTTAGAGTTGCTTCAGGTCGTGTATGGTGGCAGCCGGATCTTTTGATTTGAATATATAGCTTCCGCTGACCAGAACATCCACGCCGGCTTCAACTAGTCTTGGGGCTGTTTGGCTCTGTACGCCTCCGTCAACTTCGATAAGTGCCTTTGAGCCGGATTCTTCTATCAGCCTTCTTAAGCGCTTTACTTTGTCAATGGTGTTTTCTATGAATGCCTGACCTCCGAATCCGGGGTTTACACTCATTATTAGCACCATGTCAACGTCCTTTATGACATCTTCGAGCATACATACAGGTGTCGACGGATTTAGCGTTACGCCGGCTTTCATGCCTGCTTCATGTATTTCATGTATTGTTCTGTTAAGGTGTGTGCATGCCTCGAAGTGCACGTTCATCATCATGGCTCCTGTCTTTGCTGTCTGCTTTATGTATCTTTCAGGTGCTGTTATCATGAAATGCACGTCAAGCGGCTTTTTGCATGTTTTTGCGACAGCTTCAATTACTGGGAAGCCAAATGAAATGTTTGGCACAAACACTCCGTCCATAACATCAAGATGGAGCCAGTCAGCCTCGCTGTTGTTTATCATATCGATGTCTTTCTGCAGATTAAGAAAATCGGCAGAAAGTAATGAAGGTGAAATTAATGTTGCCATAAATGGTAGGTTTCTAATTCAGACAATAAGCTTCGTTTTTTCCGTTAAGTTTTATAGACCTGTAGGTATAAGCTATCTGCTTGATAATGTTTAGCGTATTCTTAGACGGCTTGTTTTCTTCTTTGGTAAAATATTTCATAGGCAAATTATTTTTAATTCTATTATTGTAACGATGATAAATCGTTTTTATTACTCTTTTATATGTCTTTTTTTCTGATTTCGTCTGACAGAAGCTGTTGATGTTTAAAATATTATTGAATTACATTTAGATATTAGGGCTTTTCTGTGTGTTTTATGCTCTTTTGTTGTTGCATTGATGTTCTTGTTTTTATATATAACTGTGCTAACGTTGTAAACATAACTTGCCGTATTGTGTTAAAACTGCAACTTTTTTGATAAAAATGTACCAAAAAGTTTGTTGCTTATAGAATAATGTTTATCTTTGCAATCGGTTAAGCTGGGGTATCCGCTTGATTTGTTGGTGAGTGTGCCTTTGTTTTATGCGGCATACGTATAAATAGATAAAATTTACTGAAAACAATATTTGCATAGTTATGGCTTAATTCACAAAAGCAGAATATAGCGGGCTATTGTACTGTGTGAAGAAGAATTATACATTTTTTGAGGCCTGCCGTTTCGGCAGGCCTTTTTTATTAAGATTAGTTTATTAGGTAAAAATTTCGTGGCGTGTATGCCTTAATAGGCAGAATATTTGTATCTTTGTTACATGGCAGAATTCATCAGTAATGTATTTAAAGGAATTTGTCATAGCTAATTTATTTATGTCTGAAACGAAACTGTAGTCATGATAATAAAAGTTTGTGGATTGCGCGATCCTGAAAATATACGTGCCGTCATGGGGCTTGGCGCTGATATGATAGGCTTGGTATTTGACAGAAGAAATCCGCGTTATGTCTCTTCGATACCCTCTAATGTCGGCTTATTGCCTGATTATGCAAGTATACAGGGGCATGATCTGAATGAGGATGGAAAAGTGGCAAGAGTAGGAGTCTTTGGTAGCGATATGCCCCAGAACATTATAACGATGGCTTATAATTATAAGCTCGATTATGTTCAGCTTTATGGCAAAAACGACGAGATAATGATAAATAATCTCCGGCTGACTCTTAGGGATGAGATATGTCCGGGAATAAAGTTCATTAAGGCTATTGGCATTGCTGATATGGAAGATGTCGGACTGTGGCGTAAGTATAAGAATGTTGCTGACATGCTGCTCTTTTATCCTAAAAAACAGTATGGCGATGATGTTGACACAAAGTTTGACTGGAGCTTGCTTGACTATTATGACGGTGATATACCGTTTATTATAAGCGGCGGAATAGGACCTGATGACGTGGAGAAAGTGCTTTCGTTGACTCATCCTTGCATGGCAGGAATAGACATTAACAGCCGTTTTGAAACTTCTCCAGCCGTAAAGGATATTTCTTTGTTGAAGCCGTTTATAGAAAGTATAAGAAATGGATAGCAGCATAGCCTTGTTGCTTTTGATATTATTTTATGTCGTCGGAGGCGGCAGTCGCTTACAGGCTGTTTTAGCTTTTGTATCAGTTTAGCTGATAAATGTTTTTGACAGAGGAAGGTTAAATATAAATAATTTGCAATGACGTTAAAAGATTTTTTAAACGAAAAGGATATATTTGCGGCAAATGCCGGCATGGAACTCGTGGAGGTGAGAGAGGGATATTCACGTGCAGTAATGACGGTTGGCAAGTCGCATCTCAATGCCGGTGGCGTTTGTCAGGGCGGTGCGCTTTTTACACTTGCCGATTTGGCTCTGGCTGCAGTAATGAACAGCCATGGACAGCTGACGCTTAGCATAGAAAGCACGATAACGTTTCTGCACAGTGCCGTAGAAGGTGATGTTCTTACGGCTGAGGCAACAGAAACGTGCAATCATCACAAAATACCTTATTGCGAGGTTAAGATATGCAATCAGGACAATAAACTAATTTGTAAGTTTACAGCTATAGCTTACAGGAAAAAGACAGACTTCAAGTTTGACGCTTTGATGTAAAGCGTCAGACTGATTGCTTTGATTATTGCTTGGCAATCAGTCTTCAGACAGGTCTGCCACCATCTTTCTGTACATGGTGTACATGTGTGTGCGTGATATGTAGCCCAGCAGGTGGTTCTCGTTGTCGAGCACAGGCAGCATGGCAGAGTCGGTCTGGTCAAACTTTTTCATCACAATCTCCATTGTGTCGTTCACGCTTAGCGTTGCTTCTGGCTGAGACATCAGTTGCTTGACCTTGAAGTGATGATACAGCTCAGTCCTGAACACAATGTGGCGAAGCTTGGTTATGTCTATTTCGCCAAGCAGGTTGCCCGCATCGTCGAGCACAGGCAACACGTTGTTGTGGCTCTTACTTATTGCGTGTACGAGCGAAGCCAGGTTGAGTTCGGGAGACACGGCCGTGAAACTCTTGTCAATCACGCTGTCAAGGCTCATAAGCGTAAGCACGGCCCTGTCCTTATGGTGCGTTATCAGTTTCCCCTGACGTGCCAGTCGCATGCCGTAGATGCTGTGGGGCTCGAATATTATGATGGTAAGATATGCACAGATGCTTACAATCATAAGAGGGATGAACATCTGGTAGCCGCCGGTTATTTCGGCAATGAGGAAGATACCCGTAAGCGGTGCGTGCATCACTCCAGCCATTACGGCCGACATTCCGAGTAGTGCAAAGTTCTTCTCAGGCAAGTATATTCCTATTTCGTAGATGTTCCATACTCTTGCAAAGAAGAAGCCTGCAAATGCTCCTATAAACAATGAAGGAGCGAATGTTCCGCCGCATCCTCCGCCGCCGTTTGTGGCAGAGGTGGCAAACACCTTGGTGAGAAGAACCATTCCGATGTATGGCAGGAGCATTTCGCTGTTGCCGTAGAACGGCGAGTTGTGCAGGATGGTCTCCCATTCGGCTTCAGTCTTTCCGTTTAGCAGGATGTTTATGCTGCCGTATCCTTCACCGTAAAGTGACGGAAACAAGAATATCAGCGGGCTTAACACCATTGCGCCGAGCAGAAGCTTTAACATGGGGCGGTTCTTTATGCGGCCGAAAACAGACTCGCAGGCGGTCATGGTGCGTATGAAGTAAAGGCTTACAAAGCCTCCGAATATACCCAGCAGAATGTTTGCCGGCACGCGTTCAACGGGCCATGCGCTGTCAAGATGGAAGAAAAACAGCGGGTCGCTGCCCGTGAATATATACGTGAAGCATGTGGCTGTTACGCTTGATATCAGTATTGGCAGCAGCGATGCCATGGTAAGGTCTATCATCAGGACCTCGAGCGTGAACACAAGTCCGGCTATCGGGGCCTTGAATATTCCGGCTATCGCTGCTGCGGCTCCGCATCCTACAAGCAGCATCAGGGTCTTGTTGTCCATGTTGAACAGCTTGCCGAGATTGCTGCCTATTGCCGAACCTGTAAGTACGATAGGTGCCTCGGCTCCTACGCTTCCGCCGAATCCGATAGTTATGGCCGACGCTATCACCGAGCTCCAGCAGTTGTGTCCTTTCAGCCTGCTGCGCTTGCTGCTGATGGCATAAAGGATGCGGGTGATACCGTGGCTTATTTCGTCTTTGACTATGTAGCGGACAAAAAGTGAAGTAAGGTAAATACCTATCACCGGATATACAAGATACATCCAGTTGAATGTGTTTGCATCAAATTTAGATGTCAGCAAAAGGGCAATTTCCTCAATAATCCAATGCAGGATGAATGCTGCTATGGCAGCAAAAAATCCTACAAGAAAGCTTAAGAACAGCGTGAATTGGCGGTCTGTTATATACTGCTTGCGCCATGATATGATACGCTCCATCAGTGTCTGTTCGCCTGAAGCCCCTTCTGCAATTCCGTTAATACGACTCACTTTGTGTCCTTTTATTTCAGATTATAAAAACTTATTTTCTTATTATGTCTATCTCTCCGTTGTTTTTTATCTTTATTATGCTCGACGGAGTGTGCGGCTTATGTTCCTGTCTGCGGCTGAAGCATACGTAGTCTACAGCGTTAAGCAGCTCTTCAGAAATGTCGCAGTAGTTTTGCGCTGCCGGCTGGCCACTGATGTTGGCGCTTGTAGACACAATGGGCTTTTGGAATCTGTAGCACAGTTCTTTGGAGAATTCTTCGTTGGTTATGCGCATTGCTATGCTTCCGTCTTCAGCAATGAGGTTGGGCGCCAGGTTGACAGCTTCGTCAAAGATGACTGTAGTTGGCTTTGTGGCAAGCTCCATCACGTTCCATGCCACTTCAGGTGCATTGCGTACATATCGTTGAAGCCTTGCGTCTGAGTCTACCAGGCAGATGAGAGCCTTTGAGTCGTCGCGCTGTTTTATCTTATATACCTTCGCCACGGCCTCGGCATTGGTAGCGTCGCATCCTATGCCCCATACAGTGTCGGTGGGGTAGAGAATCACTCCGCCGTTTTTCATTACTTCAACTGCTTTTTTTATGTCGTCCTGTCTGTTCATTGCCTTAAATTATTTAAATGTTTTTATTGCTGTTCATCAAGTTGTTTTCAAACATTCCGGCGTGTTAGCCGGTGTTTTTACAAACTGCAAATATACATAAAAATACGATACACATAAAATATTACGTGCTTTTTTACTTTTTGTATTATATATTTATTGTGATTGGTCAATAAATGAAGTTCAGATAGCTGCAATGTCTGTTTTATTGTGTCTTTATTATATTAATTAAGGTGTTATTTTTTTGCTTGTCGTCTTTTGGATGATAGTTGTCGTCTTTTAGACTGCTGTAAGGCTGCTATGCAATACAGACGAGTGGAAGATATATTGGCAAGCCGTGAACTTTTTGTTCCGAAAGTTTGTCAAATTCTTATGTAGAAAAAGTAATGTCGTTTTTGAGGCGCGAAAATCGAAAGCAAATCGTGTGTTTTATGTTAAAGGAGGTGTCAAATCTTGATGTGTGTGATTTAAATTGTAAGTAAAATATTGTGCATTGGTTTCAAATCATTAACCTATTGTTTTCGGGTCGTAACTCGGCCACTTTTGCGTCAAAAGTGGCCCGTTTTCGTCACCTAAACAATAGGTTTTTCATTGCCAATCCGGCATATGATAAAGTCGGATGCTTTTATGCTGTTTGTATGTATCATCCTTTTTCACTTAAATATGCAACAAGGCGGCTCAATGGTTTAGCCAAATCCATTATATGAATGCAATAAAAAAGGCCCACAGGCAAATAACCTGCAGGCCCATTGGTATAATATCAAATTATGTTTTAATGTTACTTTCTGAGTTATTCCTGGATATCCCATCCAATGGCACTTGCGCCGAGCACGGCTGCAGAAGAACCGTCGAGGCCGCTTATAAGGAACTGTGCCTTGCCTCTGAATGTGTGGAACACGTGTTCATCGTAGCTCTTCTTGATCGGGTCCATAATCAGGTCGCCGGCTTTAGTGAGGCCGCCGAAGAATACAAAGGCTTCGGGTGAAGCGAAGGCTGCAAAGTCGGCGCAGGCCTCTCCGAGCATTTCGCCTGTAAAGTCGTACACTCTTTTTGCAAGCTCGTCACCTTTTCCTGCTGCAACAGAAACGTCAAACGATGTTATGTCTTCCGGTTTCATGTCGCGCAGCAATGAAGGCTCGTTTGATGTAGACAGAAATTCGCGTGCTGTGCGTGCAACGCCGGTGGCAGAGCAGTATGCTTCAAGACATCCTGTGCGTCCGCAACCGCATAATCTTCCGTTTTCACGTCTCATTATGACGTGGCCAAGTTCTCCTGCAAATCCGTCGCATCCGTAAACAAGCTGTCCGTTGATTACTATGCCTGAACCAACACCTGTGCCGAGTGTAAGCATGATGAAGTTTTTCATTCCGCGTGCCACTCCGTATGTCATTTCGCCTATGGCTGCGGCATTTGCATCGTTTGTTATGGCTACGGGAATGCCTAGTTTCTGGCTGAACATCTCTGCCAGCGGAACTACACATTCATGTCCCCATACGAGGTTAGGTGCGTATTCTATTGTGCCTTTGTAGAAGTTGGCATTGGGGGCGCCTATGCCCATTGCCTTAATTTTGTCGATGCCTCCGACTTGGTCGATTATTATCTGCAGTGCGTCTATTGAAGCGTCGACGTATTCGCTCACTTGCGAGTACGATTGTGTTTTTATTGCTGTTGTTGCCTTAATGTCACCACGGCTGTCGACGATGCCGAAAACAGAGTTCGTGCCACCGAGGTCGAGACCTATGACGTAGGGCTTTAATGCTTGTGAAATCATGATATTTTATTTTAAATAATAATTCTAGCAATGCAAAGTTATCAAATTTATTATACGTAGCAAAGTTTTGTATATAAAATTTGTTCCTTTCATAAAAAATTAGCAATTTTGCACCCGTTATGCCGTTTCAATTTCATCTTGACATACTTGACTGGATTTTCAAGGGTATACTCATAGGCATTGTAGCGTCTGCGCCTATGGGGCCTGTCGGGGTTCTTTGCATTCAGCGCACGCTGAACAAAGGGCGTTGGTATGGCCTTGTTACCGGTATCGGAGCCACAATCAGCGACTTTATCTATGCGCTGATAACGGGTTTTGGCATGAGTTTTATTGTAGACATAATCAACAATAACCAAAATCGTTTTGTCTTTCAGATACTTGGCAGCATAATGCTCATGGCGTTTGGTATATACTGCTACAGGTCTGACCCTACGAAGAAAATACATATCAGCGGCAGCAAAAAGGGCAGTCTTATTCATAACTGCGTAACGGCATTCCTTGTAACTTTTTCAAATCCGCTGATTATATTCCTGTTCATGGCTGCCTTTGCCCAGTTTGCCTTCGTAATGCCAAAGCATCCGCTACACATGTGTGTAGGCTATCTCAGCATTATATGCGGAGCCCTGTTGTGGTGGTTTGGTCTTACATGGCTTATTGACAAAGTCCGCAATAAGTTCGACAACAGCAGCATCGTTATAATCAACAAGATTATCGGCAGTGTTGTCATTATCTTCTCGTTGCTGGTGCTTATCGGCACTGTGTTCAATCTGTACACTTTCCACTATTAGTGTGCATGAGCCGTAACCGTTAATTGCCGGCGCAACAGTTTTGTGTTGAACTTTATTTTATCTAAAACATGTTTATATCACAAGAATTAAGAAAAAAGAACATAGCCGAGTATCTGCTCTATATGTGGCAGGTGGAAGACATTATCAGGGCATATGGCTGCAGTCTCAGCGCCATACGTCATGATTATATCGACAAATTCAACTATGACGAGGAACAGAAGGAGGAGATGACCGACTGGTATGGAAACCTGGTGAGAATGATGAATCAGGAAGGATGCCGCCAGAAAGGGCATTTACAGATAAACAAAATCGTAATGCAGCAGCTTATCGAGCTTAACGCGCAGTTGCTGCAAAGCACAAAATTCCCGTTCTATACTACGGAGTATTATAAAGTCCTGCCGTTTATTGTTGAGCTGCGCAAGAGGGGAGCAGACAACGAGGAGAATGAAATTGAAACCTGCTTTAATGCCCTTTATGGTGTGATGATGCTCAGACTGCAGAAAAAAAAGATAAGTCCGGACACGGAGCATGCAATAAAAGAGATAACGACATTCATCGGGATGCTCTCGGATTATTATATCAAAGACAAGAATGAGCCCCTTGAGTTTGACTGACAGTCAGCTTAGCTTTTAACTAAAGAAACTTTTATACTATGAATATATTGATTACAGGTTGCAACGGACAGTTGGGCAACGAGATGCAGCTGCTTGAGGACAAATATCCTCAGCACCGCTTTTATAATACAGACGTAAACGAACTTGACATCACCAATCAGCTGGCTGTGGCTGACTTTATCAACCGCAATGCCATCGACGGTATTGTAAACTGTGCGGCTTACACGGCTGTTGACAAGGCTGAGTCGAATCAGAAACTTTGCACGGCACTCAACACGGAGGCTCCGGCATACCTCGCCATGGAAATAGAGAAGCGTGGCGGATGGCTGATACAGATATCTACAGACTATGTGTTTAACGGAAAGAGCTTTGTTCCTTACACCGAAACAGACACACCATGTCCTGACAGCGTATATGGAAGCACAAAGTTGGCAGGCGAACTTGGCGTCAGCAAATTCTGTAAGCGCACGATGATAATACGAACAGCGTGGCTTTACTCAACGTTCGGAAATAACTTTGTGAAGACCATGCTGCGTCTGGGACGCGAGAAAGAGCAGCTTGGCGTGGTGTTCGATCAGATAGGCACACCTACGTATGCACGCGATTTGGCTGTTGCAATAATGGCTGTCATTGAGCAGGGCATTAAGCCGGGTGTGTATAATTTCTCTAATGAAGGCGTCTGCAGCTGGTATGACTTCACCAAAGCCATTCACCGCATAGCCGATATCAGCACTTGCAAGGTAAGGCCACTTCACACAGCCGAGTATCCCACACCTGCGGTACGTCCGCATTACAGCGTGCTCGACAAGACGAAGATAAAGAATGAGTACGGACTGGATATCCCTTATTGGGAAGAAAGTCTTGCCGACTGTATTGAAAAGTTGCTGAATAATAACTGATACGAATTTTTTAACAAACTGTCTGACGACAGAAATCCTGATTTTAAGTTGAGACGGCAGGCCGCACGACTTGCCATGTTGCATGTGAGCAGTTGCAGTCTGGAAGTCGTCTCGTGCTTATTTTCCAATTACAAGATAAAAGTATATGAATAACGAGATTGAAAGAAGAAGAACGTTTGCCATAATTTCGCACCCTGATGCCGGTAAGACTACGCTTACGGAGAAGTTCCTGCTCTTTGGAGGACAGATACAGGTGGCAGGAGCCGTAAAGAACAACAAGATACGCAAGACGGCAACTTCAGACTGGATGGATATAGAGAAGCAGCGTGGTATTTCTGTTTCTACTTCGGTTATGGAGTTTGATTATGAAGGTTATAAGGTGAACATTCTTGACACACCCGGTCACCAGGACTTTGCCGAGGACACTTACCGCACGCTTACTGCTGTTGATTCGGCTATCATTGTTGTCGACGGAGCAAAAGGTGTTGAGGCTCAGACCAGAAAGCTGATGAATGTGTGCCGTATGCGCAACACGCCCGTTATAATATTCATCAACAAGATGGACCGTGAGGGACGTGACCCGTTCGACCTTCTTGATGAGCTTGAACAGGAACTCGAGATACATGTAAGACCTTTGTCGTGGCCGATAAACCAGGGCGCGAAGTTCAAGGGCGTATATAATATATATGAGGAGAAACTCGACCTGTTTACACCCGACAAGCAGCGCGTGACAGAGAAAGTTGAAGTTGACGTTAACAGCGAGGAACTTGAACAGCATATCGGTGAGGCTGACGCAAGCAAGCTTCGTGAAGATCTTGAGCTGGTTGAGGGTGTATATCCTGAGTTTAATGTAGATGACTACCGCAATGCAGAAGTAGCTCCTGTGTTTTTCGGTAGTGCGCTGAACAACTTCGGTGTGCAAGAGCTGTTGAATTGTTTCGTTAAGATAGCCCCGAGCCCTAAGCCTGTCAAGGCTGAGGAGCGTATGGTTTCGCCTGATGAGCCTAAGTTTACAGGCTTTATCTTTAAGATTACAGCAAACATCGACCCCAACCATCGTTCTTGCATCGCTTTCTGTAAGGTCTGCAGCGGTAAGTTTGAGCGCAATCATCCTTATCTGCATGTACGTCAGGGAAAGACTCTCCGCTTTTCGTCGCCGACGCAGTTTATGGCGCAGCGCAAGAGTACTATCGACGAGGCGTATCCTGGCGATATCGTAGGCTTGCCCGACAATGGCATATTTAAGATAGGTGATACACTGACAGACGGAGAGATATTGCATTTCAGAGGATTGCCGTCTTTCTCTCCTGAAATGTTCAAGTATATAGAGAATGACGACCCGATGAAGAGCAAGCAGCTCAACAAAGGTGTAGACCAGCTTATGGATGAGGGCGTGGCGCAGATGTTTGTTAATCAGTTCAACGGCCGAAAGATAATCGGCACGGTAGGACAGCTGCAGTTTGAGGTTATACAATACAGACTTGAAAATGAGTATAACGCAAAATGCCGTTGGGAACCGGTTCATCTGTATAAGGCATGCTGGATAGACTCAGATGATCCAGCTGAGCTCGATGCATTCAAGAAACGCAAATATCAGTATATGGCTAAAGATAAGGACGGCCGCGATGTGTTCCTGGCTGATTCAGGTTATGTCTTGCAGATGGCACAGCAGGACTTTAAGCATATCAGATTCCATTTTACTAGTGAATTTTAATATTAAAATATAGGCGTGAAATTCCGTGAACGCATACAGACGTTTCCGGCTATTTCACGCCGTTAACCCTTAAAATCTATATCATGCATTTTCCTTTCTTCCGTAGACACAAACGCTCTTCTGTTGAAAAACTTGCAGAGAAGGCAGGTGTCGTTTTTGGTGAGAACAATTCTTTTGCTTCATGTTTTTGGTCTTCTGCCGAGCCTTATCTGATAAAGATCGGTTCCAGCTGTCAGATAACGGCTGACGTTAAGATTTTCACTCATGGCGGAAGTAAGGTTGCCCGTACAATTTATCCAAAGTTTGATTGTTTCGGAAAAGTTGAGATAGGCGATAATGTGTATATCGGCAACAATTCGCTCATCATGCCCGGAGTAACCATTGGCAGTGATGTGCTTATTGCTGCAGGCAGTGTTGTCTGCCATTCTGTTCCTTCTGGAGTGGTTGTCGGTGGCAATCCGGCACGCATAATATGCAAGGTGGAAGAATATATAGAGCGCAATAAACCTTATAATCTTGATACAAAGGGACTGTCGAGAAGGGAGAAAAAAAAGGTGATAATGGCGGCAGGAGAAGATATGTTTATTAAGAAGAGAATGATGAAATAATAATTTTTGTACAATTAACGTTATGAGTTACGAACATTTATATGATATTTGTCCTGCTGGTGAAGGCAACGGCATGGTTGATAGTATTGAACTGCGGGCGGTATCTGTTTTGGCAAAATTTGCCGATGGTAAGATTTCTTGTGATGATTTTGGTGATGAAATGATGCGTATTGGCGAAGAGCTGAATAAGCAGATGGAAGACGGTGACGGAAATATTGTTATAGACGCAAGTGTTCCTCAGTGGCTTATTATGTTTATGGGAAATAAGTTCTCAAAATGGAATATGATGAGAATGCAGATTAATGCAGCAAGACAGAATCCCAAGATTACGTCTGATCCAAGATGGAGTGAAGTTGAAAAAATGGTGAAACAAGAAAATGACGTGCTGATGCATGCTGTCAGGCATAGCCTCACCTTATGGCAAAATGATTAAACATAATCAAGGCTGACTGTCGGTATACCCTTTGTTTTATGCACATGTGCTTTGTGCGAAATATAATGCCTACAATAGACAAAAATCCATACATATACTAACAGCATGTATGGATTTTTGTTTAATATCACGTGAGTTTGTGAATAATAAGAATTACAGCAAAAGAATTATCCCAATGTGTATTCTTCAATGTTTCTGAAACCGTTGAGGAACATGTTGGCATTCATGCGCTTCTTGCCGCTAAGCTGTATCTCATCGAGCTGGAGCCATGCATTCTTTGTGGCAACTAAGAATTTTCCGTTGAACACCATTATTGTTCCTTCTTTCTTGCCGTTGCATGGAATCATTGTCTTTGTTGACTTGAATATCTTCAATACGTTTTTCTTGCCGTTTTTATCGGTCATGTTTGTCCATGCTCCAGGATATGGCGCCATACCGCGTATGAAGTCGTAAAGACTGTTGGCTGTCTGTTCCCAATTGATAAAGCAGGTTTCTTTAAATATCTTGGGTGCATTATGCATCTCTTCTCCGGTCTTTATCATTTCCTCCTGCGGCATGGAGTCTACATGTCCGTTGCCTTCAATTATTTTGTCTATAGTCTTGATTGCAATTCCTGCCCCAAGATGCATAAGCCCATTATACACATCCTCGGCATTATAATCTTCTTTTATCTCGAATAGTTCTTGCATGATTATTCTTCCTGTATCAATGTCGTGGTCTAGGAAGAATGTCGTTACTCCGGTTTGTTTTTCACCGTTTATGACAGCCCAGTTTATAGGAGCTGCACCGCGGTATTGCGGCAGCAGGGCTGCATGTACGTTGAATGTTCCGTATTTAGGCATGTTCCATACAACCTCCGGCAACATGCGGAAGGCTACTACCACCTGAATATCAGCGTTATACTTTTTAAGTTCTTCGATAAACAGTGGGTCTTTCATTTTTACAGGCTGCAGAACAGGCAGTCCTTTTGACAACGCATATTGTTTTACGGCAGGAGCCTGGAGCGTGTCTTGGTGTCTGCCTACCGGCTTGTCTAGCTGTGTTACTACAGCTACAACATTGTAGCCGCCTTCAACGAGTGCCTGAAGAGTTTCAACGGCAAACTCCGGAGTACCCATAAATATTATCCTTAAATCTTTCTTTTCCATGTCTTTTACCTTAATCTTTTGCTTGTTGTTACTAAATTTTAAATTATTTCTCCAAGTTTAATATTATAGAGGTTGTCGTTATGACATGTCTGTAAATTTTAAAGTCATGTTATTCTACGGTAACAGACTTTGCGAGATTTCGTGGCTGATCTACGTTCAGTCCTTTTTCAACAGCCACGTGATATGCTATAAGCTGAAGAGGAATGGCAGAAAGAAGTGGGGCCAGCGAGGCTAACGTAGAAGGAACTTCTATCGTTGCTTCTGCAATTTCTTTTACGGCCTCGTCGCCTTCCGTTACGACGGCAATGATGCGGCCGTTTCTTGCTTTTACTTCCTCTATATTGCTGATGATTTTTTTGTACAGCTGATGGTGGGTCGCCACAAATACCACGGGCATGTTTTCGTCAATAAGAGCTATCGGACCATGCTTCATTTCGGCTGCAGGGTAGCCTTCTGCATGTATGTAGCTTATTTCCTTTAGTTTCAGAGCGCCTTCGAGTGCTACCGGATAATTGAATCCGCGCCCCATGTATAAGGCATTTTCTGCATAAGTCAGTGAGCGTGCAATGTCTTTGATCTCTTCGTCTTTTGCTAAAACGCTTTTTATCTTTTCTGGTATGTTGCCAAGCTCTTCAATAGTGCTTTCATACTCTTCTTTTGAGATTGTGCCCCGTTCGTGTCCGAGAGCCAAGGCAAAAAGTGTCAGAACCGTAACCTGGCCTGTGAATGCCTTAGTTGAGGCTACGCCAATCTCCGGACCTACGTGTATGTATATGCCTGTGTCAGATGCCCTGGCTATGCTGGATCCGACAACATTGACTATGCCGAAACACATGGCTTTGTTCTCTTTGGCGAGCTGGAATGCTGCAAGCGTGTCGGCTGTCTCGCCGCTCTGTGATATGGCAATCACAACATCGTCCGGTGATATTACGGGGTTGCGGTAGCGGAATTCAGAAGCGTATTCTACTTCAACCGGAATATTGGCCCATTGCTCAATGAGCTGTTTGCCGATAAGGCCTGCGTGCCATGAAGTACCGCATGCCACGATAATGAATCTTTCGGCTTTCATCAGGCGTTCGCGGTGCATGTTTATGGTACTTAGTACAATTCGCTTTTCGTTGAGCAGCAGGCGTCCTCTCATGCAGTCGGCCATACATCTCGGCTGATCATAGATCTCTTTCAGCATGAAATGTTCAAATCCGCCTTTCTCAAGCGACTCGAGACTAATGTTCACTTCTTTAACCTCAGGCGTTATGTCTTCGTAGTTAAGATTGTTTATCTCTATTTTCTTTCCGATTTTCAGCAGTGCCACTTCGTTGTCGTTGAGATAAACCATCTGTTTGGTATATTCAACAATCGGCAGGGCATCAGATGCAATAAAGAACTCTTTATGATCGGCCCCGATGCCTATTACGAGAGGGCTGCTCTTTCTTGCAACGACAATTTTGTCGGGGCAATTCTTGTCGATAACGGCAATGGCATAGGCTCCGACAACCATTCGCAGCGCCATGATAGTGGCGTTTTCAAGGCTCTTGTCGTATTTTTTTTGCATATATTCAATGAGCTGAACCAGCACTTCTGTGTCTGTTGAACTCTTGAATGTGTATCCTTCTTTTTCGAGAAGGATTTTCAGATTGCTGTAATTCTCAATAATTCCGTTATGGACAAGGGCGAGGCGTCCGCTCTGAGACACGTGTGGATGTGCGTTTATGGCTGATGGTTCGCCATGAGTAGCCCATCTTGTGTGAGCAATGCCAATTTGTCCTGAAATATCTCTTTGTGATGTCAGGGCTTCAAGATTACTTACCTTGCCTTTTTCCTTATAAACGTTCATAACTCCTTCGTTGTTTATAAGTGCAACTCCGGCAGAGTCGTATCCTCGGTATTCAAGGCGCTTAAGTCCTTGTATAAGAATGGGATAAGCATCTCTGAAACCTATATATCCAACTATTCCACACATTGTTATTCCTTGTTTGTTTTTATATAAAAGTTCACCGCATCAGATGTCAAACGGTTATATGCGGCAGGTATATATCTGCAAAGATAGTAATTTTAGTCATAAATATACATTTTGCCCTGTCATTTTATATTTTATTTTTGAGTTTTATGTATTGACTGTTACAAATGTTTGACCGGTTACTATAATATTCTGCCATATGGATAATGCGATAAAATATTTTGCCTATGGATTAAATACTCAAGCTGTTTTGGCTATTCGTGTTAATTGAATATGGCAGAGGATAAAAGTAGCTGAAGCCATTATATAAAAAGTTCCGCCCTTGTCTTCAGCCATTGGCAAGACAAGGACGGAATGCTTTGTTTTGACTTGTTTTAATCTTAAAGATTTTTTATTTTAGAGCGAGTATTATGATTATTTCAGTTCGTTAATTGCTTCGTTGAGCAGCGCTTTGAGATAATTGTCTTTGCTGCGCTTTTGCATTTCCTTTATGCTGTCCATACATGTTACCTTCTCGCTTTCGTTGAGCAGGCTGCCGTATGACTTGCATAGTTCCAATATTTTGTTTACAATTCCAGTGCAGATAGTGAGCTTGTTTGCCCCGCCTTCATCCAGAACGGCATAATATGCAACCCTTAGATTTCCGAATCTTTTCAGAAAGTCCATGTCAGTTTTTATTGCGTCATCGCTTGTGTGGATTGTTATATTTGAAAAATCTTTATTATTGTTGTACGATGACGATTGTCCTGATTTATGTGTTATAATATGTCCGTTGTCATTAATAGTAACTATATCGCCGTTGTCTTTCATGGTAATAATTGTTCTTGTGGCGGGGCGATTCACTTTCTGTGGGTCTTTTCCGTATATCTTATATATTATTCCCCATACTTTGTCTTCTTTTACTTTCTCCTTCCATACTATGGCATAAACGTATCTGTAAAGACTGTCGTTGCTGTCATGAAACAACATAACATCATAGTTATGGTCAATATGTTTTCCGAACAAAATCTCTTTGTCAAGATTGCGGCCATAGCTTACTCTCATCAGTGTTGCATCGCTTATTCCGCTTGATCTTTTTGCCAAATTATAGGCATTTGATGCGTCTTTGTTGAATGCAGAGTGTATGCTGTTTAAGGCTTTCGACTTATTTGACGGAAGCTCAAAAGTATATGAATAGCAGTAAGATTTGTCTTTTACGCCGTTTTGCTCCATTGTAACTTCTTTCTTTATGTATTCCTCATAATTCTTATTGTTCACAAAGTCATCAATGGCATTGTCTATATTCTTTTGGGCATGGGCACCAAGCGACATTATTATGCACGCTGCTGTTGTGGCAAAATATCTATATGTCTTCATAATGGTATGTTTTTTAATAATATTCGTTTTCTTCTGTTTCATAGTCAATACCTTCTTCGAGGGTGGCCATAATAAGTTCTATCTTTATATCCTGTCTGTTATACAGGTCGTATATCTCTCTTATTTTTTGTTCTTGTTCTAAACATATTTGGCGCAGCTTTTCTTCAGCCATTTGGTCGGCCACAACATTTATCGAGTCGCGCTCAGCTTTTGCGAGATATGTTTTTGGCGGCATCACTTTGTAGACCCTTCTCTTTATTCTGCTCTTTTTCTTATTTGGTTTTACGGCCTCTTTCTTCATAGAGTCGATGGCCAGAGTATCTTTGGATGATATGATATTTTCTTCTGTCGCCAGTTTGCCGGCTGCGTTTACTGTTTGTTGTTCAGGCATAATGTCCGGAGTACCAGGACGCACCATCATAACCAATGCTACTATTGCTGCGGCTGCTGCCATGAGCATAGCCACCGTTATGGCTTTACTCCTGTTTTTTGCCGTATGCTTTTGTCCGTTGGATTGCAATGGCATTCCGTCGTCAAACCATCCGAACATATCTTTGTATGGCTTCCATTCGTCTTCCACTTCATGTGTGCGGAGATATTCAGCTATGCGGTTTTCTTCGTCAACCGTAGTCTGTCCGTCCATGAATCGCTTTATGAGTTGTTCTATTTCTTTATTCATAGTGTTATATTCCAGCCCTTTTTTGAAATTCTTTCAGTATTTTCATTCTAGCCCTTGATAGTAGAGTTGCCACCGAGGTTTTTTCCATGCCGAGCAGCTTGGCTATTTCCTCGTTGCTTTTATGTTCAACCTGTCTCAGCTTTAGTATCTGATATTCCTTCGGAGGCAGTTCGGCCACCCGTTTCATCAGCCAGTTGTGGTCTTCTTTTATTTCAACACAGACGTCCGGAGCCGGAGCCTTGTTGTCGGCTATGTTGCTGTGGTTGTCCAGTGGCTGCTGAGGCCTTTTTCGGTGTACGTCTATTGCCTTGTTGCGTGCAATGCATACAGCCAGTTTCTCGGCGTCAGTCTTGCTGCTTATGTCGTTGCGCAATGTCCAGAGCTTTAGCATCACGTCTTGAGCAATGTCTTCGGCTTCATCCTTGCTCATAGAGAGGGCAAGGGCTGTAGCCACAGCTTTTGCTCTTGTTGATTTTGCTATTTGTTCGAACTCTGTCTGCTCCATATGTTTTCCTTGTTTAGTGTTATAACGTTTTGCCTGCCAGATTATAAACTGACGTTAACATTTATTATGAAAGCAGCGGCTCGCGCTTATAAAAATCATTTCGCCTTTTAGAGTATTTTCTGTTTATGACTGATATTTCCTTTTATAATAAGGGCGGCTTGTATGTGCCGTTATGTCAGGACGATGTAATTTTTTTTACCTATATATATTGTAGTCAAATGTCTTTTGACTGTTGCTAAGATTTCGCATATTGTATATCATTTTGCCTTGGCCGGAAATAACATTTGTTTTAGATACGCCGTTTTATGAATATTGTGTAATTTTGCACCTTGAAATCATCGATGCAGCAATCTTGCTTGATGTCTGCATATTGGTTTCGGCATGAATAATGTTACAGGTTAGAGTTTTTAAGGTAATTTATGGGTAAGGCAAATATAAACAATACGGCATACGAAGAACGTTTGGGTACAGACAGAATGTTGCCTCTTGTGCTGCGCATGGCTATGCCGTCGGTGGCAGCTCAGATTGTTAATCTGTTGTATAATCTGGTCGACAGGATATATATCGGTCACATTCCGGGCATCGGCACGGACGCGCTGGCTGGTATCGGTGTTACGGGGGCCATAATAATACTTATTTCTGCGTTTTCGGCAATAGTCAGTGGCGGCGGTGCTCCGTTGGCTGCCATAGCCCTCGGTCAGGGCGACAGAAAGAGGGCAGGGCAGACCTTGGGTAACGGTTTTGTCCTGTTGCTTATTTTTACGCTTCTGACCACTACTCTTACATATCTCTTCATGGAGCCGTTGCTGATGTTTACCGGCGCGTCTGAAAATACAGTAGGTTACGCAAAAGATTATCTTTCAATTTATCTTTTAGGTACACTGTTTGTTGAAACGTCGGTAGGACTTAACACGTTTATAAACACTCAGGGACGTCCGGCGATAGCGATGTATTCGGTGCTGATAGGCGCCGTTCTTAACATAATACTCGACCCTATTTTTATCTTTGTGATGGGCATGGGCGTCAGGGGCGCGGCCTTGGCTACTGTTATATCGCAGGCATGCAGCGCGTTGTGGATAGTAAGTTTTCTAACGTCAAAGCGTGCTTCACTCAGATTGGAGTTCAGGTATATGCGCCCTGACAGAAACGTGATTTCTCACATTCTGGCTTTGGGCGTGTCGCCGTTCATTATGGCAAGTACGGAGAGCCTCGTCGGCTTTGTCCTTAACAGCAGCCTTGAAAAGTTCGGCGACATTAATGTCAGTGCTTTGGCCATAATGCAGAGCGCCATGCTTGTAGTTAGCGTTCCCCTTGCAGGCTTTGCGCAGGGCTTTGTGCCTATTGTCAGCTACAACTATGGCCACGGAGACAGAAACCGCGTAAAGGAATGCTTCAAGATTGTGCTGGCAATAATGTTTACGTTTAATTTCGTACTTGTGCTGTTCATGGTTCTGTTTCCGTCTTTGGTGGCAGCAGCCTTTACAACCGACGAAGCTCTTATCAGTACGGTATGCCGGGCCATGCCAGTATTCTTGTGCGGTATGACCATTTTTGGACTGCAGCGCACGTGCCAGAATATGTTTGTAGCACTGGGACAGGCTAAGGTTTCTGTCTTTATCGCCTTGCTCCGCAAAGTTATATTGCTCATACCTTTGGCTTTGCTGTTGCCTAAGTATATGGGCGTGATGGGCGTTTATGCAGCCGAGGGAATATCTGATGCAACTGCAGCAATACTATGTACGCTGATTTTTGCATATCAGTTTCCACGTATATTGCGCCGCATGTAGCACGTGCTGTTAATCGTTTTTCAAATATTTGGTTTTGTTTCAGCTTTGCATTACCTTTGCAGTATAGCAAATCGGTAAAAAAGCATTTTTAGCCCCGTGCGCTGAAATCCGCTGACTATCAAGGAATGATAACAGACACAGACTTTTCCGTGGTCAGTTTTGGCGGCTTCCGAAAAGGTTAAACCACAAAATACTTGCACATTTTAGATGCTTTATGATTACTTTTGCTGAAAAGGAACTGCAAAATACCTGCAACAAATAGCATGGCACGAACTAAATTATACCTCGATACAAGGGCGGTCAAGGACGGAAAGCCCGCACCGCTCAAAGTTGCGATAAACAAGAAGTCGGAAACGGCTCTCATTTCGCTAAATGTCTTTCTGCTCCCGAACCAGTGGGACAAAAAGGCAGGGAAAGTCGTGAACCACCCCAACAGGCTCTTCCTGAACAACTATATTGCCAAGCGGCATATCGACATCGACACGCTCCTCCTTAAATTGATAGAGAGTGGCGAAATTGCCAATATGAGCGCACTTGACATCAAGAACCATATAATTTACCAGTTATCCCCCGAAAGGCAGGAGGACGGCAAGGAAAGGCTGTTTACGCACCGTTTCTTGAAGTTTGCGGAAACCAAAAAGGAAAGCACCCGTATTGTGTATATGAACACGTACAAGCGGATGCACCAGTTCTGCGCTGACCTCGACAAACTCACATTCGAGGACATCACACGGGAATGGCTGACCGCCTACGATACCTATTTGAGCGAAACATCGCCATCACGGAACGCCCGGAACGTGCATTTCAGGAATATCCGTGCCGTGTTCAATGAGGCAATAGACGATGGCGTAACAAAGGCGTACCCTTTCAGGCGTTTCAAAATTCGCCCGGTCGCCACGATGAAACGCTCATTCTCCGTTGAACAACTCCGGGAACTCTTCAACGCCCCGACTGACGAGCATACGGAAAAGGCTCTCGACATCTTCAAGTTGATTTTCCTGCTTATCGGCATCAACATCATAGACCTGTGCAAGCTGCGCACTATAAACAACGGCAGGGTTGAGTTTTACCGCTCCAAGACCAACCGCCTGTACTCTATAAAGGTAGAGCCGGAAGCGTTGGAAATTATCAATAAGTATCGGGGGACGGAACACCTGATAGACATCCTCGACCAACACAAGAACCACCGTTCATATACCGGGATATTGAACAAGACACTTAAAGAGGTAGGCACACTGGCGAATGACGAAAGCAGCAAGCCCGTCTTTCCACAACTCACAACCTATTGGGCAAGGCACTCGTGGGCGACCATAGCCGCCTCCCTCGAAATACCTAAAGAAACGATTGCGGCTGCGCTGGGGCATGGCGGCAATACCGTGACGGACATTTACATTGACTTCGACCGCAAAAAGGTTGATGAAGCCAACAGGCGAGTGATAGATTGGGTGCTATACGGGAAATTATAGTTATTTTTTCCGAATTTTGAGCGAGAACAACGAACTTTCCTTATTTGATAAAGTCCTTGCCCGAATAATTTTCGTTGGCGAGAGGCAATAAAAACGCCCGGCAAGAGTAGCCAAGCCGGGCGAACATGAAGATTGCGTATCACTACGCAAGCTCCACAACAACGGTGCAAAGATAGCGAAATTATCCCGTTTTCAAACTAATACCTAAATAAATCTTCGTATAAGGCTGCGCATTGGCTTCCTGAATACATAAACCAACGCCATCAGCAGGGCTACAACCGAATAGGGAAACCAGTTGATGCAGGTTCTCTCCCACGGGGTCAGGCTGCGCTCCACCGGGACGGGGACTTCAACGTACCTATCGACATACGCAACGCTGTCCCTGCGCTCAATCTCCTTGTCAACTGGCACGGGCTTCTTCTGTGGCTTCGTTTTGAGGTCGTGGAAGAGTGTGCCGTCAGGATTGATTTTGGCATCTGAAACGGCAAAGTCATTTTCGAGGTGGCTTGTGCTGTCCCGTGTAGTCCTTTCGGCTGTCTGCGCAGGTATCTCGATATACGTTGTGTCATGCACAAACACTTTCTCATACTTGACCTCAACATTGCTATTGGTCGTTTCTTGAATTGTCGTAGTCGGCAATTTCCTCTGTGTCCCACAGCCGCACAGCAAGCAGGACACGGCTAAAGTAAAAATCAGATTTTTCATGCTCCTATGTATTTGATTATACCCTCAACGTGTAGTTTCACGATTGCCTGTCTGCCCTCCTGCGACAAGAGGAAAGCGACATCATCCCTATTGTCCTGAAAGAAGTTCTCTGTCAATACTGCCGGGCATCGTGTTTTGGTCAGCACGTAGAAATTCTCCTCCCAGTCGGGGTCTTTGTCCGACCAGTCGCTGCGTATCTTCGTGCCAGCCGGAAGATGCTCTGCAGCCGCTGCATAGAGGCAGGATGCGAGGGTGTCGGCTTTCGTGTTGCCCTTGCTCGTGTAGGCACTCCAGCCCCGTGCGTTCATCCAATCCCCGTTTCCGGCTGCATTGCAATGGACGGAAACCAGTATTACATTGGACGCACCCAGTTTGCCGCAGAACTCGTTTACACGCCTTGCACGTTCTGCAAGTGGGACATCTACCGTTTCATGCACGATACGTTCAGCATCGTAGCCTCTCAACCTCAATTCACGTTCTATCGCCTCCGCTATTTCACGGGCGTAGAGGTATTCACGTAATCTACCGTCCGGGCTTCTCTTGCCCTTTGTGTTCTCTCCGTGTCCGTTGTCAATTAGAATTTTCATATATCATTCAGTTAATCTGTGATAAAAATCAAGTTTTATTCTGCTATATACCGCCTCCACGTTGGTAAAGGCACGGGCGTTATTCTGCTCTGAATACACCTCTTTCTCCACTACCTCCGCAACCCAATCAATCCATTCCGGGGAAGTATAGTGGGTCAGAGTATTGCCCCGATACCTGGTGCTGTCAAAACGGCTGTTCCTGTCTTCGTGGAGATTGCAGAGCAAAGTCCTGATTTTAATCTTGGTAGCCTCCTTATCAGCGATGTGGTTTTCCTCACGCACCTTTTTGATAATGCGGCAGACTTTCTCCGTGGAGAGGTCGAAGCAGGTATTGGATATGTTCTTTATCTGCAACAAGGTCGATGGGCGCAAGCCGTCCGCAATCTCGTTCAGGACATCGTTCTGTGCATCGGTTTTGGTCAGAAGTGCGCTCATAGTTGCGGAATTGTTCTTAATCACGTTATCCATGATGCTTTTGAACCAGCGGAATAGGGCTACCCACATTCCAAGAGACAATACTATAAAGGCTGCACCAATAATAATCAGTACGCCAAGGTCGCTTATGCCTTTTGCAACCTCTAATGTCCCTTGCACTTCATTCATAACCATCTAACCGCTAAACGTCCGACAATCGCTCCGGCTACGGTCAGTCCGAAGTCTATCCAATCCCATTCGCAGCCGTGCGCCTTGTCTTTGTATTCAAGGCTTGCCGCTGACAGGATAGAAGCGTAGAGGGCGCAGTAATCAGAGCCTGAAAAAGCCCCGATTGCTGCACCTCCCAAGATATGCTTCCACCTATTACTTGTTTTGAGCCAATTTAATATCTTCATACATTTATGTTTTAATCCAAATGCAAAGGTACTAAAATGCGCTTACAATATAAGCGTTTTAGGCTTTTACTTTCCGTAAAAGGTGAATTTATACAGGTTTTACGATTGTAGGCAGGTCTTTGAGGTCGTTGGGGTAGCCTGTTGCCGTTGTAAGTATGCAGACATACACGACCCCGAACTGCTCGTAATGCTTGCCCTCCTCAAACGCCATTCCCTGCTCATAGGGTATGGGGTCTTCAAGTGTTCCGGCATGTTCCGGTTCTACCCTTGTGTAGAGGGAGGCGGTATCAATGGACGGTGGGTAAATATCCATAGGCGTGTGAGGCTGCACAACTCTCCACAACTTGCCCCCGTACTTGAATATGATGCCTTTTTCGACCTGCTTGCCTCGCTTGCACAACTCCGAGAACGGAAAGAACGTAGCCGGGACTTTCAACGCTACGGTACTTGGAATGTCGGTTGCCGTAAGATGTTGCTCACGTACCACTTCCATGAGTTGAAGATACGGGGTTGCCGCCAAACGTGCATTGCGCCCCTCCTCGAAACGTTTCTCAAACTCTCCACCGCTATAGCCCAGCAACGCACCGATGTTTGAAATTTCCTTTTGGGGCAAATCCAAGTCGTTTGCAAACAGGGTGTTTTCAATGTTCTCCGGGGTCGGCTTGTTAGGGTAAATTTCCTCGTAGTATTCCGAGGTATCGCTGTCTGCGGCATTTTGAATATCGAAACGTACACACCACTTGTCTTTCTTGGGGTTCACGCACTCAATGGGCAATACCCCTTTGTTTCCTGTTACTCTTCTCATATCAAGTAAAAATATATTTGGTTTCACCTTTCTTGCCGTACATTTCCGCTTTGATTGTGGTCGTGAACGGGAACTTATCCATTTCACGGATTTGCTCCAGTATAGACCACATTTCCTTGGATGCCGTGAAAAACTTCTTTTCCACTCCGTCCACCTTTATGCGCACGACATATCTGCCGTGTGGCTTTTCGATGTCCTCCGGGTTGATTACCCCTGCCGGGACTTTGCCGTTGTTCGCTGCGAGGGCGGCATTATAGACCGCTTTTGCCTCCGCAACTTTCTTCTCGTACTCCTCCCTCTCGAAACGGGGGACGATGCCAGTTTCAAAGTCCACCACCTCGATAGGGATGTTTACCAACTCACGGACGGACACGCTCATTCCCTTGAAACGCTTTTTGCCGTCCTCAAACTTGGGCTTGATGCCCAAACTCTTAAAATCATTCATCTTGATACCAGTTAAACGATAAAACAAATTGTGGCAGTTTGCGTGCTTGCACGGCCCGTATAGGGAGGCAATTATCTCCTGCCGTCTTTTCTTACTCTTCACCTTGTGCAGCTTCCGGGCTGCATTTTGCTTGTTGCGCTTTCTCAACCGGGTATGGGTTGGGTAGATAACATATCCGAGGAAGTCGATGCCCTCCGTAACCGGGAACACACGTTCATTCCCTTTCACTTGCAACATCATCAGCCCGGCTCTTTCGTGTACCATGTCCCGGAACTTCCAGCACTCCTTTTTGGTGCTTGAATGTCCGTCCCCATCATCGCAGTAACGGTAAAAGTGCTTGTAGCCCATTTGGTCTTTGATGTAGTGGTCAAGGAACATACTCAACAACATATTTCCAAAGCCCTGCGATGAGCGTAGCCCAATGGATAAGCCGTTAGGCATCATCCTCACGAAACGCTCCAGCATCGTAAGCAGCACCTTGTCTTTGAACATTCTACGCAGGGCATACATCATAAAGTCTTGGTTCACGCTCTCGTAGAACTTTTTGATGTCGAACTTGTAGGCATACTTCATTGCCTCCGGGTGTTCCTGCAAGTCCCTACGGATAAAATTCAGTAGGTCGTGCATCCCTCTGCGCTTAATTGATGCCGCTGTGGTGCGGATATACCGCTTGAAAATTTTGTCCTCCACAACCGCCATGATAGCGTTACAGCCAATCCGCTCTATCAAAGACACGGACTGAACCCTGCGGACTTTTGGACCATCGGTGACAAGCATTTCACGATAGCCGGACAAGCAGAACGTGCCAGTCCGTATTTGCTCCTGCAACCTCTTTATCACCTCGTCCTGATGCGCCATAATCCAGCGACCGACACGGCTTTTCTTCCGTTTCCTGCCTCTCATTACGACATGGAGAGAGTTATAGATGTTGCTGTATTCGCAAATCTCCTCTATGATGTTACTTGTCTTTCCTAATCTTCTCATTTTACTTTTTTGCCTTCAATTTTTCGGGGTCTGACTTCTTCGGCTGACATAAGTCCCTACCAAACTCCACCCCACGCTTTCTTTTCCAGTTTTCCGTGATTACTCACGCTGTTACTGAGGCTCATTCCCACAGGCTCCACGTTGGGGACACGTCCCCGTTGTTGTACGCCTGAATACTTTTGAGGCATAACGCTTCTATTTCTTATTGTTTGCAAGCCGAGAACCAATATTCGTGTTCGTGTTCGATGAATCGTTGTTCGTGTTCGCATACGCAACACCGCCATTCGCATTCGCATTGTTGTTCGACCGATACACCACACGGTGTCTTTGGGAAATCCACCTTTGTTTTTCAAATGGAGGGAGGTCGAACAACAAGGTCGCCTCCGCTCCCGATTTTACGCTTTTTCGCTCCGCTTTCGCTTACGCTATTTCGACAATCGCTTTGAACGCTGCAACGCTCTTCGCAATGACGATTTTTCCACGGAAGGCAAGCCGAGAACCAATATTCGTGTTCGTGTTCGATGAATCGTAGTTCGTGCTCGCATACGCAACACCGCCAGCCGCCTTCGCATTGCTGTTCGACCGATACACCACACGGTTGATAGAGCCTGAAACATAGTTATCATCGAAATAGTAACTTGATGTAGAGCCTCCAGCCCTTGCAACCCAAACGTCCATGTGCCGACCGTTCACTACATTCATCGGGTATCTATCACCGCCCGTAGTATCACCTTTCAGTTTGCGGATAGAGCCGTCCGGCATAGTGATGTGCATAGAGTAGTCCACCACGCCCTCGTTGAACGTGTCATTTATCCACTCTGCCTTATTGCCGTACCAGTTCTCATAACCCAATACATTAGGGGACTGAATGTTTTTCTTCGCTCCGTCCACCATGATGTATGCCGTTTGCTCTTCGTGGTTATCGGGGTTAGCGAAAGTGTCAGTCATTCCTGCCTCGTTGGTAAGTCCCGTAGCACGACCATTCGTGTTTGAACCATAGCCGCAAGTACCTTGGCTATCAGCCTTGCCGTATTTGGCGTAGAACAGGTTGCAGACATCCTTGTGCATTTCCCAATCGACAAGCTGAAATCCGTTTCCACGGTTCTTCGCATATTGCTTGAAATCCGGCTGCGTTATGCTTGCGGAAGATTGTACGTCACTTATAGAGCGCAACATATCATCACGTAACAACGCTTCATATACACCTGTAAGACACTCAACGTGTTCGCACCAATCAGGCTCAATCGCTTCTATATCCTCCGACTTGGTAAGCAGAACGTAGTCAAACGGGGCGTTGTTTACTACCGAGAATGCAAGTTTTACGGCATTTGCCGGAATCGCATTGAAAAGGTACATTCCGTTGATTATGCCGCTGTCCGAAGTGGCTTTCATGCGCTCTATGATGTTACCCTCCGAATCAAGGAACAACGCACCGTAAACAGCCGAAACAAGTCCGGGGAAACGCACCTGCTTGTAGCCCCTAACATCTACCGTGTAGTAACTATTTTGCGATACTTGTGTTTCCGCTTCTGCCAGCGTGTTGTAATCAACCTGAATGCGTACCGCATAACCTGGCTTCACCTCCAAATCATCCTGCATCAACTTGATGCTTTCTGCCTTTGTCGGTTCGTTTTCAAGAGAACTGAAAATGCGGTACTTTGCTTTGTTCAAGAAGTCGTTCACACCCTTGTACCAGTAGTGAGGCTCAAACATCCATACATCGCCCTCCGCACCAGTAAGAATGGCAGGGGTAGCCAAGTTCACGCTCACGGCATCGTTATAATAACTTGAATGCTTGTCGTGCAGCCTACAGATGGTTTCCTCACCGTTGGCGGTTTTCTTTCCGAGGCAGCGGTAACGCTTTGACAAGATTTTTGCTACGTGACCGCTGTACTCAAACTCATTATCGTAGTCGTACCCGGTCTTGTTGTCGAGGTTGCTAAAGCCCGTGCCGTCAGTGATATGTTCAAGGTGCTTAATCACGGTGTACTCCGGCTGGCTAATTTGCAATTCGGGGAAATGCTCCTGCATCTGCGCAAAGGTCGTATCGTCAATGTAGGTAGTGAGCTGGCACTTTCCAACAAGGCGACAAGTCGGGGTGTTACCTCCGTTCTCATCCACACCGCCTATCTTCATAAGCCGATTGAGCAACGTGCCATCGTCTTTCATATCCACGCCCGTAACACGCAGGTACTTCACGTTTTGGCACTTGTTAAACAAGGCTATCCAGTCAATAGAGGCACAATCATCTACCACGAGGCGGTCGATGTTGTCCGTACCCTCCAGTTGCAGCCCGTCATTGGTCAGGCGGTTAAGGCTGACAAGTTCCAGCGTTTGCAGCGTGGCAGGAAGTACGACCGACATAAGGGGCGCACCCTTGGCAAATGACACGCTTTTGAGGGCTGTGTTCCCGGCTGAAAGCACCTCCAGTTTTGCATTGCCCGAAAGGTCTATGTTCGTGAAACTTTCGGAAAGCAAGCCGTTCATCGTGAGGCTCTGCAAACTTTTACAATTCGTAACAATCAGCGCATTGAGCGTTTTCTGCGTTGAGCCGCAACTTACGTTCAGCGACCTCAATGCCGTGCAGTTGTTCAGGTTAAGGGTCTGCAAGATTGCGTGGGACACATTCGTCAGGTCAAGGTCTCTGATACGGCTTGCCCCGTAGAAGTTCTGTGGGTCGTTCACAATCAAGTCCGTGCTGATAGTCAGTTCCACTTTTGAACCCTCATTTTCCGCAAGCACCGCACTTTGCGTAGGTGTACCGTTGGTGTAGCCATAGCCGAAGTAGTACCGCTCGCTGGCAATGATTTTCACCTTACGGGGCGACTGGCTGAACTTGTAACCGAAGTAGCAAGCGAAGCTATCCGCACGGTAAGTACCAGCCACATACTGCGCATCCATGAGCGCAAAGCGGTTCTTAATGGTATAGAGGCGGTGGGCATAACGGTTGCCCTGCAAGGCATACAGGTAGTCGTAGTGCTTCGTTCCCTCCGTAGTGCTTACGCCCTCCGTAAGAGGCTGGATGTACTTGAAATAGCCGTCCTTGTTATAGACACGCTCCGACCAGTTACCCATCTGCGTAACATTGAACATCGTAAGCACCTCCTCCGTACTCATGTTAGAGCGGATAATGCCAGCGACCTCAATCAACTTGTCTTTCATTGCGGTGCGCACCAGTTCCCACAAGAGGCTATCGTGTCCGGCAAAAGCGTATGAGCCAGTGGAGTTGTCGAAAGTCTCGTGCGTGATGATATACGTGTACGCAAGCACGGAATCATTACGGCTACCGAGGATTGTATCAGCATCGTAAGGCAGGAAATACCATGTCAGACCGTCCCAAGTGGCAAGCATCATATTCTTTGCCCGTTGGTCAACCGCCATGAAGTAGTCCGTGAACAGATACCAGGCGCAAAGGCTGTTTACATCGAAGTATTGGCTAACCTCTGCTTTGAACTTATCGGGATTGTTCCGGCAACTTACTATCCAGTTCCACAAACGGGTAATTGCGCCTTTTTGATAGGCGGTAGCATCGCCCCAAGTAACATCAGCCGGGAAGCGGAACTCCAGACTATCGTCAAACTCCGTCATGTCGCTTGTGGAGAACAGGCAGAGCAGTTTTGAGTTGTTCAGGAACTCCAAGCAGATGCACGGGTTTTCCTTTCCGGCAAGTGTTGCCTCGTCATTAAAGCCCTCGATACCCTCGAAGCCATAGACAACATGGCTGTCGCTCTTTTCGTTGTTGAAATTGAACTTTCCGAGATACTTGTTATTGCCGCTGCTGTCGTTGTCGTAAAATCCATCCATCGGGAAACCGTCAACGCCAATGCGCAAATCGTAGCTACCCTTATATGCCTGTTGTGGAGGTGTCAGGAAGCCGCATTTCTTCCACACGTCATTGACAAGGCGCACAGCACCCGTGTTGTGGGTAGAGGAACTATCGGAGAAATCGGCTTTCAAACACCAAATTTTAACAGGTCTTGCACCCGGTTTGAAACTATATTCAAGGCTGGGTACATCCTTTCCGTTCACTTCAAGCGTTGTGCCGTATTTTTCCATGCGGTCAAAATATATGCGGTAGTTCTTTCGGGGATACGTTGTGGATGATGTCCCCTGTATGCGAAGCCCTGCGCCACGAACGATGAAGTCGTACTCCTTGCCGTATGCCGAGTAGAAGTATATGTCAACCGGGACTTCAAATTTCTTGTTGTTGGTCTGATTGACAAGTTCCACATCGCCCACGATACGCATCACGGACTTACCCTGTGCTCTCAATTTCTCCATATCTACAGAAACGCCCTCATCGTCCATTACATCGTTGGAATTGTAAAGCGTAACCATTTCCTCGACCGTTTCCCGGTCAACCATGAAATTGACAAGCATTTCATCATCAGTTAAGGGTTTTTCGTAGATACGGATTGAGCGCATATCTACATCTGCCGCCTCCGAACTTACGGTGATGTTCACAGGGTTGGGCTGCAAAAGGCTCTCCGTTCCGGCATACTGCTTCGTACCACATCGCACACCGTTCACGTACAACTCCATAAGCCTTGTGTCCGTTTTCTTTTGGATTACAAAGCTGATATGGAAATTCATGTCAGGCACGAAAGGAGTGTTTACCGATGAGCCGTTGGAGGCTATCATCTTCACCTCTTCCGCTGTCATTTGGAAGCCGATGCCGCCCTCCATGCAGGACAGGATAACGCCCTTTTTGTCCGTGATGTTGGAGCAACGCAACTCAAATTCGTAGGTCGCCCCGTTGGGGGTGGCATCCGAGGCAAAGGGCTTGTAGCCTATCTCAATGTTTGCCCCGTTCTGCATCCTCAATGTTTCGCCCGTCCAGCCGCTACCGCTCCAGTCAAAGCCGTTGAAAGCGGTCATGATACCGTTGTACTCCCATTGTGCCGGGTTTTCCTCCGTGTTGCTACGACCTGCGGCTGAAAGTTTCAGCACCTGCCCTGCGGTAATCTCCTCGATGTCGATGCTTGAAGCCTTAACATCAATGTAGAACGGGTACAGCGTTGTGCCGCACTCGAAACGCATATTGGTCTTGCCTTGCGAGGTGTAGCGGTTGGTGTATATCTGCACCGTTCTTGGCACACTGACCGTCTGTGTCTTCACGTTGTCACGGAACACGGACATATCAGCCGGGGTCTTGTCGGGGTCGTATGCGATGAACTCAAAATCCATCTTCTCATACTGCCCTACCTCGATTGTCGGGGTCAGGTGGTCGCTCGTGAAGATACGCCCGTCAGCGTGGCGCAACAGCGTACCGATGAAAGGCTTGTAACTTCCGGCTTTCAGGATGTCAAAGTAGATACTTTCGGACTTGATTGTAAGGTCGTCCGAGGCATCCATTTCCGCAACCATTTGGATTGTATGCCGCCCGGCTGCAAGGGTGCTCAACGAGAGGTTAAAGTTGCCGTTGGTGATGCCGGACTTGGTTACGGTCTGTGCGTTCTGCTGCTTGCCGTCCACATAGAGGGTCACGACCTTTGTTCCTGCACCCGAAACGGTGAACGGTATTGACACGGTTTCAAGCGTTCCGTAGCCGCCCTGCGCTACCTTGTTGGCAAGGTTGTAGGAAGTGGAGAGAGCCAGCGTAACCACCTTAACGGATGAATATGCCTGCTTGGTCTGCTTCTTGCCCTCGATGTCCGTAACCTCTGCTTTCACGTAGATGTCAGTCGTACCGAGCAGCAGGTACTTGGATATGTCAAGGCTGTAACTGCCCTTTGCGACATTGGTGTAGGACTGGGTGAAAACCGTCTGCACACCTCGCTTCATCTGTATGGTTATGTTCGCCCTCTGCCCAGTGGATTGCCCGGCTTCATCGCCACCCGTATATTGGTGGTCGTAGGTATAGGTCAGTATGGAACTGCCGCCCTCTTTGATAATCGGGTTATCAACGGAAGAGGAAAGCACGATTTTGGTTGCCGACCCGGTTTCACCGCCTCCACCGCCTCCGGCTGGTATGGTAAATTCCGTAATGGTTGCCGACTTGCTTTTAAGGCTCACCGTTACCGTGTTATCGTCATTCTCCGTTACCTCGCTGCCGAAAAGCGTACCAGCATCCACCTCGTTCAGTTTTGCCGTTACTGCGGCATTTTGAACAGGGTTAGTGGAATCGAGGTTCAAGGTTTCGTCCACTTCGGGAACATCCACGTTGAGAACCACGTTTCCGGCATCGTCAGGGGTCTTTTTCTCACCGTTGAATGTTATCTGCTTGACCGCACCTGCGCCCCCGTACTCTTCCCACGCTCCGGGGGTGAGGAAGCTGCTGACGCTTGTTCCGGCAAAGCGGTAATCAGCCCATTTCCCTGCGCTGACCTCGAAAGTGATAATCATGCCCAGTTTCGCCTCGTCTGCTATGTCAGCCCCGGCAAGAGACGCCACAGCCGTTTCCTTTGTGTAGTAGCCGCTGCCCAAAGGCTGCTCAACAGTAACATTGTAGAACCCCGAACCGCTGCCCGAACCACCCCCAAAGTCCTTCCACTTGGAAGCGTTGTTGAACTCCGTAGCCGTGTTGCCCGAGAACTGCTTGCAAGCCCAGCCCTTAGCCGTGTTGAAAATGAACACGACCCCGTCCTGCTTTGCCTCCATGATGTTGGCTGCGACAATAGCATTAACCGCTGCCGTGATGTCCGCATACTTGGTTGTAGTGTTCAGCACCCGGTTCACGTTCACTATCGTACCCCTCAACTCGCCAGCGACATTTCCGAGGTTGCCGAGGGCGGTGTTTACCTTTCCGACTGCTTCGTTAGCCGTTCCTGCTGCCGTTTCTGCAACTCCTGCCTTGTTTGCGGCAAGGGTAGCCGCTGCATCGGCACGGGTCGTAGCTTCGACAGCCTTATTTGCCGCCTCCGTTGCCTTTGCAGCCGCATCGGTGGCAGGTTTGCCCAACAGCGACACGGGGGCTGCTACAACCTTGTTACCTTTCATAGCCGGGAGGGTCTTAACCCCGTCAAGGGTTGAAACCTCCTCCAACTCGTTCACGCCCTGCGATGCAGCCTTAACCTGTGCAAGTACATCTTGAACGATTTGTTTTCTTTCCGCATTTGTAATAGCCATATTGTTATTATTTTATGGGGTTAATAGACTGCGTATCGCCCTCGTTTTCCCCCGTATTCTCAATTTGTTCAATCAATCCGTCAATGAAACCCGGAATGCACATTTTTTCGGCTGTACTCCGAATTAGTGCCACCTCTTCATTGCTAAAACTCGTTTCTCCCTCACTCTGAAATATCTTCAATGCAAGGGCGTGTGAGCGGATGCCGTTCACCCCTGTGTAGAGCAAGTCGGCAAATATCTCTCGCACATCGACTTCTTTTTTGGTTTTCTTGCTTACGCTTGTGTAAACACAGAAAGATTTGAAATTTAATTTTGCCATTTTGTTATGATGAATAGTTAATAATCTGATACCTAAATCCATCTGCTTTTGTAATTAAAAGCATAACAGAATCTCCTTGCTCCATAGCATAATCTTGTGTCCCTTCATTTTGATTGTATATTCCTTTTAGTATAATTCTTTTAGAGCCAGTTCTTACTCGAAAAATTACAGTAGCTGCAAAATCTGTAGGCAAAGAACTTAACCCAAATTGCCTTGCAACTGAACTTTCTGTAGGAAGAGTGACTTCAATGCGACTATCGTTAGGATTGTTATAATACAGCAAAATAATATTATTTTGAGAAAAATCAATAGAGTAAGTAGACCCACTGAACGTTAACAGCTTAGCTTTAGTATTAATAAATGCTGGAGCCATCAATGCTGCGTTTGAGCTTATTCCATAATTTTTTGTCCCACCGCTCACACTGATAAACAATCCATAATTGGCTTGGTCAAAGCCATAGTTGCCGGATGTATTTGGATGAGTATTGACAATTCTACCTGCTGCTGTAAATGCGCCTCCGGCTGAAGATGGAATCACATCATCTCCAAACATGACATAACCGTTGCCAGCACCGACCCGGAAGAAATCGTCATATATGGCTAACCCTCCTCCGTAGTCGTTATCCGAAGTTGTGGCAGAGCCAATGCGCCCCGAAGCAATCTCAAAGCCGCCAATCAGCCCTTTCTGCGTTTCAATTTCTCCGATGAATTTTCCGTTTTGGGCAATGATGCTGCCGTCTTCCAATATCTTGAAATTCTCGTTGGCTGTTACCAAACCCTCCAACGATATGAATTTTGCTTTTATCTTGATGTCGGATGCAGTCTGCTCGATGAATGATACCAAATTACCTGCGGAATCGAAAGCGAACATTTTGTTTGCTTCTGCCGTGGTAACAAGTCCGGCTGTATTCTTGATGCTGCCGTCATCGTTGAACCGGGATGCAACGAGGTTAATTTTAGCCTCAGTTTGCGAAATGGCGGTGTTCAGTTTCTCCGTCATTCCCGTTTCAAGATTAGTTAGACTTGCTGACACTTCGGTACGTATCTCTCGTGCCGTAACCGTCATTTCGGTATGGTATTCCTCCAGTTTCCTTGTAGTTTCCGCACGTTCCTCCGCAGCCAGCGTAAATTTCCTGTCGGTCTGCTCAAAGAAAGTCTTGTAACGCTGCTCTATGTCTGCGATGCGGTCAAGGGAAAGCCGGACGGCATACAGGTACATTTCGCCCGAGAACGACAAGCGAAAGTCGCCAGTACCGTTCCATAATCCCGTTGTCTCAAAGGTCTTGTACTCCTCGCCCGTCGCCTCAATCTCTTGGTTCACGGAAAGCATTTCAAACGGGCTGAAACCATCTTGATTTGCGCCCTCGAACTCAATTTTGAGCGTACCTGGTGTTATGCAGCGGTAGAAGAATGACAGGTAGAACTTCTTGGGCAGAAACTTACCGTCAATGTCCTTTTCGTCACATACGGGGTGGCTCTCGAAGTTCTCATTGCGCTGCAACAGGTAGCGGTTCTTGATATACAGCACGGTGCGGTTGCGGTCGGTCGTTATTCCCGTGTAGGCGGTCTTGTTGGCGTAGGGTTTATCATTTAGCCATATCCATTTATTGCCTATGAGGAAGAAAGTTACACCGTTGTCGGTTTCCCAACCGTCCATATTATCATTGAAGTAGGCGTTACGCAGGTAACTCTCGTATGCCATAAGTTCCTTTTCAACGGACTGAATTTCCGAACTTATGCGACCCTCCAGTATCTCAAATCTCGTCTTGACATCCTCGCCAGTAGAGAGGACAAACGTACCTCGCAAATATGCATTGTCGGCATACAGACCGTCCCCGTGAGGCTGATTATCGGCAGGGAAATAGTTATCGCTTATCCCGTCAAGATTGCCCAGCCTCGCACGCAAACAACCCTCGAAACTCTTTGATTTCACCCCGTTCAGGACATCAATGCGTGGCTGTCCGTCCTCCGTAGCGGATATGCTGATAAGGTTTTGGCGCAACGGGTTATCGGTGTTACCCATCAGCACGCACTCGTCCCCCTCTTCCGGCTGCACCCCCTCAAATTCAGAAATAGGCACGGTTATGGTGTCCCCGTCAGAAGAGGAAACACGCACCCAGTAGTATTTGATGCCCGAACCCGTCCACACTTGGCAGCGCATCAGGTCGCCCTCCGCAAATGTGTTCGTGTCCTCGAACTTGATAAGGTAGTTTTCTCCGCTCTCGTCAGTTTCCACGGTCTTTATCTTGCCGTTTCCAGCAGACACGACCAACTGACCGCCTACCGCCCTAATCTTGGCAATAAGCAGCTCGTACACGGTCATAAGTTTGCGCACGGTCAGGCGGTCTATCGTCATGCTCCAGTCGCCTGTTGCGAGCATCTTCCATATTTGGAAGCCCTCACCGAAAAAGCCGTCAACAAACTTCTCCGAGCCTATCTGCCCGACAATTGCGGTCGCAATCTTGGCAAGGGTGCGTACAAGTAGGCTGTGCGCCTCCAAGTTTCCGTCCTTGTCGAACTTGCCGCCCGACACGCCCTCCTCGTAAAAACCAGCCTCTATGCCGTCAAGGAACTTCTTTAGACCAGTGGCGACATCGGGGTTTACTTTATGCAGGAACTCCGACTTGGCACGAAGTGAGGAATATACGTTGTGGTCGCTGGGGGTAGTGCCATCGTGCCGCTTGATAACATACACGCCACTGCCTCCACCTGAAAAATACTGCGTATTGTTGTAGGTGATTGAATCGACCTTTTCTTCAAGTGCCGCCCGGCTTGAATAGGCTGCGCTCTCGCCAACGGTATAGGTACAGCTATATCGGTTATCCAAACGCTTCTCAAAGGAGCGCACACGGCTGATACGGTAGCCGTTATCGAAGTAGCCCTCATTACGCAACTCCACCGCCTGACCAATATCCAAGTCCACGACATCGGAGGGCAGGTAAACCATTTCCCCGTTGCGCTCCTTGTACCCGGCACAACGCACAGGGTCGGTCGGGCAGTTGTATATGGACTTGTCTTGGCTCTTCTTCAAGATAATCTCGTGAGCCTTTGCCAGTAACTCCTGTTCGGCTTGCGGAATGAGCCTGTCGGAAACAAATTTAGTGTCGTAACCGTAAAGGATGTACGTGTCGCCATTCGAGGGCTTGAAGTTCTCGCTTGGCAATGCAATCCCGTAGTCCTCATTCCTGACAATCTCCCACAACTGCGCACCGCTTTGGCTCTCTGCAAGCCCGTCCGGGTTGAAAGTAACGGCAAAGTCCATTCCGGCAAGCGTTCCCGACTGGAAGATGATGCGAAGTTCCTCACCGGGTATGATGTACTCCTTTGAGAACTTCACGCCCGTATCTTTGAAGCGGTAGGCGTTCCATTTCACTTCCTCCGTGCTGCCGTCCTCTTGTTCCACCTTATCGGTGTATTCCTTTGTGGTGATATTAGACATCGTGCCGACACGGTGGGGGTAAATCTCATCAAGCACGACAATTCCCTCAACCACATCTTCGGGCTGCATATTGTCCCAAGCGTCTATGTGGTCTATCCCGGCAGGAAGTTTCAACCTACGTTCAACAACGCCCTCTATAACAAGGCTGTCATCTTCGTTCTTGCGGTAATCCTGCGGCACGTTACGGGTAGAGCCGAAAGCATAGAGCCGGGTGATATAGTCTGTGTCCTGCCCGTCCTCACGCTCCATTCCGTTTACCACATCGCCCTCCTCGAACACGACCGGGCTACCGTACTCGCATTTTGACAGATGTATCACGTTATCAGTTATCCACCACTCCGTTTCCCACGTTTGGGCAATCAGTGTCAGGGCATCGAGTAGGTTGGTGCTGTCGAACTCAACCAACTTCATTTCCGTGAGGCTGGCATCAATCGTGTAACTCCAATCGCCAAACCCGGCTTCACGGAGGTTGTCAACGAGTATCTGCATGAAATACTTGGGCAGTTGGGTCATTTTCCATGCTTTCTCACTGCCTTTCTGTCGGTTGTAGAACATCTTGCGGTTCACCCATTTTGCCCAAGGTGGGCAGAACTTCTGTTCATACGACCAACCGCCATCGGAACTGACATTGCGCTGCGGCTTATCAACGGTAACAATCTCGAAACGCCCAAACTCCGTTTCGATGTAGTCGCCTTTCCGCAGATGCACAAGCCTTTCAGTTTCAAAGGTCAAAAGCACGTATTCCTCTGCCATAAGTTCCTTATGGTACACGCTCCGCTCCGAAACCTCAACCGAATAGCGTATGTTGCCCTTTTTGTCCCTTATATCAATCATACTCTGTTCTTTGGGTTAGGTTCGTTCAACTTCAAGATGAATTTCCCAAGCCGTCCATTGAACTGCTTGAACTGCTGGCAGGAAACATAAAGGAGGTGGTACACCACGCCCGGCTGGTACTTCGTGCGTATGTTCAGTTTGCCCTTTTCAAGTTCTTTCACGAAATTGCTGTACTTTGTCAGGAACTCCGTCAGGTTCTTGGCTTTGATAGCAAACACAAGCTGCAAGTCCCTCTCGTCAATCTTCGGGGGATTTTCCTCGCCCGACAAGACCTGCTTGCCGTGTATGAGCGCACTTTTATTCTCGATGTACCCTTTTACCGGGGCAGGGGTCAGTAAGGCGGTGAGTGATGTTTCACCGAATATCAAGCCCCATTCATCGTGCGCATCTTTATTGTTTATGTAACACTCGCCTCTCATAGTACAATCACCGTTTCGTCCTTGTCAATAGTTACCTCGCAGCCCCCTACGTTTACTATCAGGAGGACAGCGTAATTGCTTGCCTTTATGTGGGCTTTCGCCCCGTGCATGAGCATGACCTTGTGGACTACCTTATTTTCGTCAAATTTCAATTCTCCGCACGTATCGCCTATCAAGGCAATATCTTTATCATTTGAGCGAGAAACACGCCCTAAATCAACGAAAACGCCAAATTGCTCCACGTTGTACGGTTTCATGCGCTGGAACATGGAGAGGCTGGGGAAATTCTTTTCCTCGCAGAACTCACGCCCCTGTGGGGAGAAAAAGAGCCAAGCAAGGCTTCTCCAGTCGCTCACCTTTCCCGAACCACTGCAAGCCCCGTAAAGGGATGCCGACTTCATTATTTCCTTTATCATAACTTCCGTGTATTTTTTTCAATCTTGCCCAACCGCTCGTTCATCTCAAACAACTGCTTCGTGTTCTTGGCTATCGTTTCAAGATGCCCGACTGCGAGCAAGGCTAAATTTCTAATCTCTTCCATGTTTTCCCGGTTGGCTATCACCTGCAAGCGGATAATCTTTACATCATCGCTAATCGTAATCAGCGTGATTTTATTCGCCTCCGAGTTGAGTTGTATAGCCGTAAACCGTCCGTTCAGTTCGTCTATGCTGTCTTGGCTGGCGGTGGCAAAACCCCTCTTGGTGCTGTCCTGCGATGCTGATGAACCCTCGTACATAAGGCTGTCAGCCCACCCGAACTGGTCATCAAGTTCCTTTTGCAGATTTTCAGCCATTCGGTAGATGTAGTCCTGCTCCCACGGGGAAAGGACATTATCAGCGTAGAACTCCTGCAACTTTTGACGTATCTGTTCCATGCTCTTTGAGGACTGGATAGCGGCTTTGATGCTTTCCGTAACCATCTGCTGCATCATCTTCCTCACGACATCCTTTGCGGACTTTGCCTTGTCCCCTCCCGATGCCCAAGCCTCCGCATAGGCACTGGAGAAATTGTCAATGGCTGATTTCAAGTCCTCTCCGAAAATGGCATCAACCGCCTTTTCCTTGTTGTCGGCTATGAGTTGGTCAATCTCTTCAATCTGATTTTCCCACTCCTTAATCCTGTCCCAGTCGGTTTTCTTCTTACTCTTTTCTTCCGCTATCTGATTGCGGATAAGCACCTTTTGCTGTTCGAGCAACGTGTTCTGTTGCTCAATCATCTTTGAGGCATCCTTTGAGTAAGCCTTTTCAACGGAGCGGCCTAACTTGTCGTAGGACTTTTCCAGTACCTCGATTTGCTCCTGCAACTTCTTGATTTTCTTCTCGTGCTTGGCATCGTGCAATTTTGCGATTGCAGAGCCGAGGGAGGAAACCAAGCCGATAGCCGCTCCTGCCGCTGCGCCCCAAGGACCAAACATCGCCCCGGCTTGCGCCCCGGACATCGTAGCGTTAGCCACATCCATAGCCGCACTGATACCGTCTGCCGCCCCTTTCAGGGCATCAGAGCCTAAAGCATCACCGAGGTCGGAAAGGCTGTTTTGGAGAAATCCGGATACGTTCATTACATCGTTCAAGCCGTCCTCAATCATTCCCAAGCCATCTTTCAACTTCTTGGTATCGTTACCAGCGGCAAAGACCTTTTTCAACCCGTTAGCCATCTTGTTGAAAGCGGTGTCCGATTTGTCAGCTTCCTCACGGATTTGCTTGATTTCCTTGCGTATCTTCTCCAGTTCTGCCGGGGACTTACGGAGGGTGTCGAAAGTTTCCTGCGACATACCGAACTCAATACCCTTGGCATCGTCCCATTCTCCGGCAATAAGGAATTGCAGAGCCTGTTCCCCGGCATCGGCTATATCACGCATATTCTTGACCGTCTTGTCGGTCATATCCTCGAACAAGCGACTTATGGCTGCGGTGCTTTTCTTTGCCTCTATATCCAGTTCCGACAACTCACGCTTCATGGTAGCGGACAATGAAAGCCGCTCGCCCTCCGTGGTAGCCTTTGCCATTTGAGCGTTGTACAGGTCTATGATTGCCTGTCGCTTCTCCATGTAGTCCCCAAATTCTTTCAGGTACTCATTCATGGTGGTGCGTTGCCGCTCGACAAGTTCCTGCCCCTCGTTGGCTTGCTTCTGCTCCGTGTACTTCTTACGCTGCGCAAAGCTGGCGTTCTCTTCCGGGGTGAGGGTAATGTTAGAACCATTGAAAACCTTGCCTTTGTTAGCCGGGTTAGCCTCGAACAAAGCACGGGCGTTATCCACCTTGCGTTGCAGGTAGTCGGCTTTCTCACGGTCGAGCATTTCAAGTTCCCGTTTGTGGTCGAGAGCCATTTGTGCCAATATCTTTTCTGACCCGTCCTGCATGGCATCAATACGGGCTTGTTCTACGGCATACTGCGCATCCTTTTCAGCCCTTGCCTGTTCAACGGCTTGGGAGGCGGTCAAACGCTTGAAATTCGCCATTTTCTTTGCGTATTCCTCACGGTCACGCTTGGCTTTGTCGGCTGCGCTCTTGTCCTGTTTTGTGGTGGTGATTTCACCGCCCAGGTTCTTGTAGGCTTTACGGGCTTTTTCTTCTGCATCGGCAGCATCCTTGTACTGCTTTTGGGTATATTTTGCCTTGTCCCGTTTAATTGTATCAAGTTTCTTCTTGGCTTGTTTCCAAGCCTTTGCCGCTGCATTGTAATCCTGCTCGTAGGTAGTCTGTGCGGCTTTTTCGGCTTCGAGGTTGGCGACCTTGTCCTGCGCTTTTTTCAGGTTGCCTTGCGCCATTCGGAACTTGATTTCATAGAAAAAGGTCATTACTTGTTTCCCGAACTGCTTTTTGGTCTTTGCCTGTTCCTCTTCAAGTTTCGCCTTTGCCTTGTCAAACTCCTTTTGTATCTGTTCAAGGTCGGCTTTCGCCTCCACGATTTTTGTTTCAATGGGCTTGGCTTTCTCTTCGGCTTCTTTCTTGACACGCTCTATCTCATCGACCTGCTCTTGGTAGCCCTTAACAACATCTTTCAGTTGCTCGACCTTGTTTTTCAAAAGTCCCGTGCCAAGTTCATTCCTTATGGCATCCTGCGCCTCCTTTGACATCTTCGTCCAGTTGCCCTCCGCTTGTGAAGCCTCCGAAAGCAGCCATGTGTAACGCTGCAAATTCTGCTGTGCGTTCTCGTAGGTCTTGCGCTCCATTTCCTCGTTGAGAGCCTTGCGGACTTCGGTCAGTTCAAGGGCGGCAAGTTTCTCTTGGGTGTACGCATCGGTAATGGCAGGGCAGACCTTTTTCAGTTCCTCGTATGCTTTCAACTGGGCATAGTCGGTTTCCGTCTTGTCCTGAATGATAGATATAAGTTCATTGACCTTTTGCGCCTCCTCGTCCAGTTTCTTTTGGAACTCGTCTTTCTGCTCGTTGAGTTTTTCCTGCGCCTTTTCAGCGTTTGATGCTGTATCAGCGTAGAGGTAGAGAGCCGTAGCAACGCCCACAATTGCTGCGGCGAGCAGCACGTAAGGATTTGCCCAAGCGGTGATATTGAACGCCTGTTGCGCTGCCGTAAGCAGTCCCAGTTCCTTGCGGAACATCATAACAAGGCGAATGTTATCTGCGAGGGCTTGCGCTTTCTGAATGACAACGACTGCGGCAAGTATGGCTTTATACGTTCCGTATGCTGCGGCAATAGCAAGGAGGGCATTGGCGAACAACTCGTAATGCTTGATTGCTTCCGTGGCAAGGCTGATGCCGTCCACGAACACGCCCTGCTGTTTAGAGCCTATATCGTTGAGCATATCATCCCAAGCCCCTTGCAGGTTGGAAATTGCGCCTTGCAGACCTTTCGACTGCTTTTCAAGCATACCATTGAACGTGCCGCCCTCCCCGGCTGCGTGGGCGAAAGCCTCTGCGACCATGTCTGCCGAGATAGCCCCTGCCGACATATCGTCTTTAAGTTCCGAAATGCTCTTGCCCGTGATTTTCGACATTTCCACAAGGGGGTTGAAACCTGCGTTAATCATCTGCAACAGGTCTTGTCCCATCAGTTTGCCCGTGGAGGACATCTGCGAGAAAGCAAGTACAAGTGAGTTGAATTTCTCGCTGCTACCCATTGAAATATCGCCTATCTGCCGGAGTATGGGCATGACCTTTTCTGCCTCGACATTGAAGCCGAGGAGCGTTTGCGCACCTTTGGCGAGGTCGCCCAGTTGCATAGGTGTATTGACGGCAAAATCCTTAATCTCACCGAAAAACTCCTTTGCCTTATCCTTGTTGCCCAACAGGGTTTCAAAGGATATTTCAAGGGCTTCAATCTCGCCACGGGTCTTGATTACCGAACTGGCGAAAGAGTAAAGTTGCTGTGCCGAGAAATAGGCGACCACCGCTTGCCCGGCTCTGCGGAAAGCGGTATCAATACGTGCGCCCTCTGCTTCGGCTGTGCTTCCGATGCCGTCAAATATGTCAATAGCCTGTTGCGCTTCTCTGCGCAGTTGGGAATTGTCTATCCCAAAGCCGTAGTATTCTCTTCCGTCACTCGTATTCATATAAATTCCTCTTCCTCGTCTGCGTTATCGTTGAAATTATCGGGGTTGTTGGCATCCAGCCTATCGTCCCATTCCTCTGCCTCCTCATCATCGTAGGAGGGGGCTGCGTAACCGTACATGAGCAGGTTTTCGTAACTCATTTCGTAAAGGACATAATCGGGGGTGGTGTTGAGCATCTTTGCCCAACTATAAATCATTCCCCAGATGCTGTCGCCACTTCCTTTGTCCTTTTTAGCAGATTTGCTTCGCTGAGGGAAGTGGTAAGCCCGAAAAAATCGCTAATCTCCAAGTTGTTGAGCCGTTTGGTAACAAGTTCCCGGAGCGTTTTAGGCGAGCAGCCCTCCAACACCAGCGTTGAGAGGTGTTCCAACTCGTCCACCTCCACCTGCTCCTTGCGGTAATAGACCGTTTCCAAGCGCAATCTCTTCCACGAGAACACACGCTTGGGGACAACCTTATCTACAAGCACTTTTCTATGCTCGTTCACCCTCTTTGCACCGAGAATGAGGGTCGCCACAATCTTGCCCAGCACCTTGCAGTTTTTAGCCTTGTTCAAGACCTCAAACAAGATGTTGTCGGCATCAATCCTGACCTCCGGCATCCCGGCAATCAGTTCCGAAATGAGTATGATTGTTGCGGTGGACGGGGGCGCAATGGGGTACACGTTCCCGTCTATCTCCAAGCTGTCGCTTGAACGCTGCAAGATGGTGTCTGCTACTTTCTTTTCTATCGTTTCCATGTCGATATGTTTTTAATTAGAGAGGCTTCCGGGGGTCGAACCCGGTTTCACCCGTGGGTGCGTCTTACCTAATAGACGAAAGCCCCTGCCGTTTACGCTCCTGTTGGAGCAACTTTCTTGAAGCGACTGTACCAGTAATCCTGCGCACCCTTCAAAATCTCAAATTCGAGGTCTGCGTAGTTACCGTCCTCTTCGGAGTAACCCGGCTTGAAAGCAATAGAGGAAAGAGGTACTTTGATACCTCGTGCGCCTACGTTCTTTGGCGTTACCTTAACAGACCAGTCGCCATCAACAAGGTGGGTTTTCACCTTGAAGTCGCCCTTGTCCTCACCCTCTGCGGTAACTTCCTCACCCAATTTAAGGGTGCTGTAAAGTTCGTCAGGCTCAATGACACGGGTTTTCAGAGTGAAGCCGCCCTCCTGCACTTCCTTGGCGACCGTCTCGCCCCCGGTGGCTTTCATTTCGAGAGCGTCACCGTCAGACGGTTCAAGCGTGGTGGACTTGTCTTTGATAACACCAATAGACTTCAATTCAGTGCCGTTGAAAGCATCGTCAGCCCCGGTCGGTGCAATCTCAATGGTACACTTCGACCAAGCCATAATGATTTTCTGTCTTTTTGCCATATCAGTTAAATGTTACGTGATTAAATTCTATTGTTATGTTCACAAAATGCTGCTTTATAGCCTCCGCATTTATCGTTTCAGTGCCTTTTGCAAGGTCAAATTCATAGTCGGTGTCAGCCCCGTTAAGCACGTCAATTATCTGCTCGTCAAGTTCGGAAAGGGCTATTAGTCTTTCCTTGTCAGGGACGGGTCGCCCACTTCCGTTATCGAGGTCGGGAACATAGATGTTTATCCTTGCGATACCGTCCTGTATCTGCTCTGCCGTAGCGTTGGAAACGGTAAGCACCGCATCCTCCACGTTGGAATCAGCCGGGCGGCAGTCGCTGGGGTAGAACTCACCCGAAATTTTCCCCTCAAAAAAATGTTCGAGCGCATCGTACATTTCCTGCTCAATTCTTGATGTAGCCTTTCTTGCCATTGCTATAACTTTAATGCCTTGCACAACTTGGGGAGCATCTTCTTGGAAAGCATTTCTGCGGACTCCAGCACATCGAGGCTCATTGCCTCCACGTAGTTGGCGTAACTCATTCCTGCAACCATGATGAACACCAGCCCCTTTGAATTTTCCCTTATAAGTTTACGGAGGAACTTGCGCCCCTCTTCCGCACCTTTCTTGCCGTTGCCTACAACCTCGAACTTGCTCATCGCAAGCACCTTTCCGTTATCCAATATGCAGTAGCCTATGGAACTGGTAAGGTTGCCCGTTTGACGGTGGTACTTGTGTTGTGTCCGGGCTACCTCCAACGCTGCTTCACCAACGTACATATAGTTGTTGATGATAACCTGCCTTTTCAGAGCCATTTGGTTATCCACAAATTCCTTTGCGTGTCCTTTGGGTGTAAGCCTCTTTACGCTCATACGGTAACTTTTACAGCCTCTACATAGTCGAGGTGTTGAACATCCTGCACTTGGAACTTGCCTATCTCCGTCCCCCGGTTGTCGGTCAGAATGACCGTTTCATCCGTGAAGTGGGGGCAGTCGAGAGGGTCAATCAAAACCTCAAATGAAGCCTGTGTAAACACGTTGTCAATGATTTTGCCTCTCTTGTTGTCATGCAGGGTCTTGATGTTACAGGCTATCGGGTCTCCCAGTGTTTCCACAACGGGAACGGGCTTTCCGTGAGCCATGCCGCCACCAGCCTTTTTGACAATCTGCAATGTTCCGTTTTCGATAATCATAAGTCCTCACCTTTATATCCGTAAGTAACTCCTAATCCGTTGGCATCATCGCCTATCTCGTCAAGGATGCTCTCTGCCTCATTCCTGAAACGTCTGCGGTCTTCGTCCGAAAAACTGTAAGTGATGCCACCCTGCGATACGTTGGGGGCTTTCGAGAGGTAGAGGTACACACGGGCTTTCGCACGTTTGAACTCTTTGCTCCCCCGAAGTTCCTGCGTAGTTTCGGCATCAACGCTAATCCCTACCTCATCGGCTACATCTTGAATAGTAGCCAATGGGATAGGGTAGCCGGACAGACTTTTCAAAGATTGCAGTACGTTCATGTTTACTCAGTTTCTCCGTTATTCCACTTCGTGTTCGTGGTGTTGATGAACACCAGTGAAGCACGGTTAATCAAGCCGGGTTGAACGTAGGCTTCTGCCATAGTAACCTCCAACATCGGGTTGAGGTCGGAGTAACGGGTCATCTTGTAGTACGATGCTTGCTGCTGCAACGCCTCCGTGTTAGGCACATTCGGCACAGGCTTGTAGTAAGTCCAGCCAAGCTGCGGCACGGGAGCCAGCGCAACCGTATTGATGTTCCAAGGCTTGATAGTTTCCTGTGAACCGTCCTTGTGTTCGATAGTTGCGTAGGTATCAAGCACGAGGAACTGGGGATAACCCTTGCCGTTCATGTAGCTGTTCACGCTGGAGAGGTTAATCATGTCAGCGGTGACAAGGTTCTGGTCGTAGCGAGGGAACAATCTGCGAGCAACGGACTTCTGCTGGATAAGCTCCTCAAACTTGGCTTTCTCCAAAATCGCAAACTTGGGTTTCTTCAAGCCCTTTTTGCCGATTTTCTCCGCTGCGTCCGCAACATCTTTCAAGCCGTCAGCCTTTTCCGCATCGCTCCATGCGACCTTAACACCGATGAAGTTCTCCTTGGGTACGTTGAAGTTGATAACGTCCTCCGTAGCCATGTCGCCCTCAATGCTCTTCGGGAAAGTCTGAATACCGTTTGAGCCGATACGCATTGCATCAATCTCAACCTTGTAGTCCATAGCGTTATTGCAGAAGTCCAAATCGTCATAGACCATATCAACCAGGTAACGGGCGGTTGCAGCATCCTCCGTGTTAGCGGCTGCGATAGTCTGCAAGTCGTTGTACTCGTTGATTTCAATCTCGTCTTTCTCACGGCTCACCGCAATCTTAGACAACTTTCCGCTCCATGAGCCGACCGTCTTACGGGTCTTTTTGGGAGCTTTCGTGTTGAATGCGACACGGTCTGCCGACACGGGAATGCCCTCGTTGCCCTCCAGTCCTTTCAGGTCGAACTTGGGGGTGTACTTCAACGGGAAGAGGGTGCGCCAAGCAAGCCCGTTACCCGGTTTGTATGAATTGACAGCAACCTGCATTCCGGGCTGGTCGATGTCAAAAAGGGGTTTGTTCATAGCCATATATCAATCCTCCTTTTACACAAGTGCAATCATTGGCAGCAATGCGGCTACCTCGCTGGCTATGTTAGCCGTTTCCTTTCTCAAATTCGCACCGTTGATAAGGCGCACGGACTGGTCGCCCTCGTTTGCTTCGAGGCGGTTGCCTGTAACAAATACGGGAGTGTAGATAGGCTCTGCCGCATCTGCACTTGCCGCCTTTGCTTGGTAGAGGACAGTCCCGGCATCAATATCGACACCGAGCGTTACCGTTACGACATCCTTGTCTTCGGCAGAGGTATCGACAGCGGTACAAGCGACTGCCTTTTTGCCAATGCCGATAACATCGCCCACGGCAATGCCGCTGCCCTTTGCGATGTTGATTGTGGTGTCCGCTTCAGCGACTGCACCGACAAGGCGGTAGCCCTTAATCAGCACGAACTTTCCGTTTTTCTCCCCGACAGCGGTTGTGGGGGGAGCATCGAAAGATGGATTTTCTACCAATCCACCTCCGGGCTTTTCAGCGAATACCTGCTCAATGTAGATAGGCTCAACTTTGGCAGGGTCTTGGTGTTTGAAATTTACTTCCATTGTTATTTGGTAGTTTCTGTTGCCAACCCTTGAATGGCGGGGGTTGCCGTTGCCGCCTCACGTTCTTTGATGCGAGCCTCCAAGTACGGGTTCTTCTCCTCGCCCTTGCCTCCGGCTGCACCTGCTTTCGGTCTTGTTACAACACCGCCCTTTGCTTGGTACTCATTCGTGATGGCTTCGACATCAGGAGTGATTTCCCCAATCCAGTTGGTAAAATCTTCATCATCCTTGAAAGTCATACGTGCAAAGTCCTTTTCGTAACGCTGACGGATTTTTTCAGGAGCGTCTTTCAGGATTGCTTCAAGCGATGCTTTGCGGCTTGTAGCAACCTTTTCACCTTTCATGGCAGCGACCTCACCAAGAAGTTGCTCGTTGGACTTTACCAACGCTTTTGCCCAAGCAGGCATTTCCTCCTCACCGGGCTTTGTTTCCTCATTAGGCTTTGGCTGCTCCGTAGGTTTCGGCTCTTCGACCTTTTTTCCGTCTTTCAGACCATGTTTTTTCTCGTAGTTGGTGACTGCTGTCTGCTGCGCTTCCGTAGCACGGCTATCTCCGTAACTTTCGAGAACTTGCTGGAATGTTACCCCCTCAACAGCGGTTGCAACATCTTCCTGCTTTGTTACAGTCTTGGCGAGTTTGTCGGCAATCCTGTTCAAAATCGCTTCACTGACCCCCACAAATTTGGCTTTCAGTGCGTCTAAAATTTCTTTCTTCATGCTTATAAACTAATTAGTTTATGCAAAGGTAACACAAAATTTGCGAAACGCTTATATTATAAGCGGAAAATTTGCTCAATTCGGATATTTTTATAATAGCCAAGAAACTTGGAGGTTACGCAAAATCAACAAAAAAGTTTATAAAAAAGTTCCGAAAAAATTTGGTTATTTCAAAATAAACCCCGAACTTCGCGGTGTGTTTATGATATAAGCACTTCCACAACAACAAAAATTGAAGATATGAAAAAGAGTAGCATTTTGAAGTACACGAGCAAGTTCATCAATAAAAACTTCCGTCTGAAAGTTTACGGAGTGGATGGCGAGGGCAACCGTATCAACAAGTTAGTCGGTGTCGCAGGTCTTATCGCCCTTATCGGTATTGAGTTGCTCAACAAGTTCATCGACCGTGCGCTGAAAGCCGGGCTTGATAAGTGCGTGTGCAAGCTGCGCAGAGGTTTACAGGTATCACTCTACAACAAATAAGCGTATGAAAACCTACACCGTATATTTCAGCGAACCAGTCAGCCACAAGTATATAGGCGACAGGTTCAACAAAGAGTTGAAGAAGTGGGAACATGATGTAGAGTTAGAAGAACGTAGCGATACATTCACTTTCTACTCGCTCGCTCCAGCAAAGAAACTTATCAAAGCCAATCTTGATAAATACAAAGGCTCTTGCATCACAAAGACGTGGGCTAACGGAGATTGGGAAAACCTGGGGGAAATAAACCTCAACGGCTCTAACAAAACTTTCGTTGCGAACACAAGGCAGAAAAAAGCAAATTATTGATAGGTCACGCCCGGTCTAACCAGCCGGGCAAAACTCCACAACAACAATGACAGAAAATGAAGCGATGCTCATAGTAGCAGAACAGGTAGCAAAGGAACAAGGCTACATCGAAGTAAGTAAGAACGCCCATAACGCCCTACGGGATAGATTTTGGGGCAATAGGGCGGTGGCTGCAATGGCTGGCAAGCCCGTAGTGATAACAACCTGCAAGTACATCCTCCCGATGTTCGAGGAGGACAAGGACGATAGCAAGCGCAGACCCAAAATTGAGATTGATATGTTTTGGGGCAGACCCCGTTTGGGCATTGACCTGCCCGATGGCACATTCTGCTGCCTTACCTACAAGGACGGCATCTGTAGTGAGGCGCAAGCATTCGGGGATAAGGGAATTGCTTTTGCTGTCTCTATCAAAGAGAAAATTGACTATTACATCAATCAATAAACTCCATAGCCATGACAGCAGCAGAAAAATTACGTCAAGAAATGATGCAGACCCTACCTTTCACCAAGGAGGAATTTATCAAAGTAATCAGCGAAAGAATACAAGGCAGTTTGTCAGGACGGGCTTGCTTTATTTGTGATAAGCATATCAGCGAAACCAAACTCAAAGGCGGTAACACAATCCGAATGAGCCATGAACAGGCGGTTATAGGCTTCGCAACTTCCGAGGGCTTCCGCATATCGTATGATTACAACAGCTACGGGGTACGTTACATCATATTCACTTTATAAATCCACAACAACATGGAAAAGATTATTTTGACAAGAAAAAACTGCCACAGAGCAGCACAGGTAAAACTGATTGAAGCCCCCGAAATGGGCGTTTACGAATGGAACTTTAGAGGTTCAAAGACCAGCACCGGGTTGTTAAGTCACTCGTTCATGCACGTTGCCAAACAAGGCAATGACAGCTTACAAATTCGTGATATTGATATTGAACTGAATAAGTGGGAGGTCGTTGCTTGGAAATATGAAGTCAATTTTGAGGATTTGTGGGACAAGGCGGTCAGAGCCTTTGAGAACACAAGTTTCAGCCCGGAGGAACGTGCCGCACTCTATATCCGTCAATACGAAGATTTGTTGCTTAAAGATTTGAGCAAACTGCCGGAAGAAGAGCACAAGGAATACACAGAGAAGTTCCGCACTTGGGTTGTTACTCTTTTCGACAAGCATTCTCGCATATTAAGTGCGATGATTACTGGTCCGGCTCGTTTCCCGACATCACGGAACGAAAAGGCAAACAAATCATACGACAAGGCTATGAGCGAGTTTTCAGAATGGCGAGAGAAGTACGCCCGGAGAGTGGCAAAACGTATTGAGGATGCCAAAAGCCCCGAAGAAAAGGAGAGCATGGAATGGCTTATGTTAAAACGGGATATTGACCACAATGCAAAAGCATGTGCCGATGTTGATAATGGAGAGCCTTACTATCGTTCCGCTTTCACCAATTCGATTTTCGGAAAGGTGGAGAGGTTGGCTAACAACGGCAAAGCCGCCCTCGTCCTGAAAGCCCTTGACTACATCAAGCAGGTACAGGAGAATGAAAAAACAGGTCTGAAAAAGCCCCTGTTTACGTCCCGTCATAAGATATGGAAGTTGCAGGAGGTTTGCGAAAAGGCTGTGCAGAGGCAAGAGGAAAGAGCCAATGCGGAGAGTATCGAGATTGAATTTGACGGAGGCAAGGTCGTTAAGAACTTCGCAGATGACCGCTTGCAGATTTTCCACGATGAAAAGCCGAATGCCGATGTTATCTCCCGTTTGAAGTCTAACGGGTTCAGATGGTCGAGGTTCAACGGTTGTTGGCAACGACAATTAACGGATAACTCCTACTACGGTGCAGCCCGTGTCCTGTTCGGCAACGATGTTCTGAATGAGGAACGTAACGAGTTCATCGGTAAATTGAGAAACGCATAATAATAGCACTATGGTAACGGAAGATAGAATTGAACTGGAAAAGAATGCGCCTTTTGAAGAAATTAGCAAAGACTGGTACGTTCACCTCCTCGAATGTGTGCCGCCTGAAAGGTGGTGCAACCCATACCGGGATGGCGGTTGGTTCTTTACAGGCGAACCCCATAGCCACGACTGGGACACTGGAGAAGCATACCACTACCTCTGCTTTGAGTATGCAGGAAAGTATTACGCAGGATGCAGGAGCATCGAAATGAGAAACGATGATATTGAACGTGAAATATCTAAATTCTGCTGCGAGTTGGATATGGGGGCTTAATTTAGCCCCTCTCGCACAATATCCATCATTGAGGCAATAAGTTTATCAACCGCAGGACAATCGTTGTTCTCGCACAAAATTCAAAGAAAATAACTATGGCAGAAAATGAAACTATCATCAAAGTGAATTTTCACACCCCGGTAAATGGGAGCAGTGAGCATTACTTCGGCTCGCTTGCCGCAATATACGAGGTGTTCACCCCCGAACAGATAGGATGTCAACTCAAAACCCTTTGGGACTTCGGTATTTCCGTAGGCAAACCGAAATTGACCCGGTCTTGTGTAATTTCCAAGCACCGGGTGCATCGTAAACCGCAGAAAAATAAGTAACTTTGCACTATGGATTACAAATTTTACAAAGAGAAAGTAGGTGACACAATCTTTTGGGTAGAGAACAACGATTGTGTGGGCGAACATCTTTTCACGTTTGACAAGAAAAAGATTTTCAACCTATTTGCCGACTACCCTTGGAAACTAACCAAAGAGGAAAAGGCAATTTTTGACCGGGAAAACCCGGAGTGGGCAGACTTCTTTAAGGACAGGCAATAAAGAATGAGGGTGCATATCAATTTGATACACCCTCGTTTTCATTTTATTGTTCCCGTTGTGCCTTTCTTCTGCTCTGATTTGGCTGTATTGATGTAACCTGCCATTTTCTGAAACCCTTTGTCCTTTTGCAAAAGTTCTATGTCAATCAAAAGCCCGACACCCTTTCCGCTCGCCTTGAAACGCCACTGGAACACTTTGCTATCAAGAGGCTTCCAACCGTTCTGTGTGGCACTCTGCAACTCCAAGAACTGATATTTGCCCTTTGAGGTCTGCTTTACAATGGCTGCATGGCGACCGACTGCAATGTAGTAGTGTTTCCCGATTTCGGTTTGTTTCATCAGTTGTATGGCAGTCGTGTCTAAACTTGAAATGCCGCCTACCTTATCGCATATCTGCATAAGATTTGAGTATTTAGAAAAGAACACCCGGCTTGCTCCGTCCCGGAAGTCCAACACGTCCAAACCGCCCTTGTTTGCAGCCCAAGCGAATGCGACCGAAGCACAAGAGCCTTGTGTTATATCTCCACCACCAACTCTCGCCACTATATCTTCATCTGACAAACGCTTAGGCAGTTTCTTCACGGGCAGGTAGCCCACTTTGGCATCGTCCAGTTTCTTGATAACATCGTTCAAGACAGACGGTTTGTTATCAGCCAAAATCCCATCAATGACCTTTTTGTTATCCCGAATGAAATACGGCTGTTTCGTTGCGTTCTTGATGCGCTCTGCGTTTTCGTTTACCCAGCCTTTGAAATTGTCCGGGGCTTCCTCTATCGTGCCGCTAAACTTGTAATTGCTTACATCTTCTCCGGCAAGTATCTTCTGCTGGTAGTCCAAGAACTCCTCTTCCTTTGCCCGGATAGCCACAGCAGCGCACTTGCAGAACGGATGCCAGCCAGTCCAAACAAAGTCTTTCGGGTACTCGCCTTGCAGTTCATCGCAAATATCCACAACCGGGTGGCTGTTGTGGGATATTGAAATGCGGATGCCGATAACAAAGGGTATCTGCCTCCACCTCTCGCTGTCTGCCATACGATATGCAATGTTATTTTCTGTGGCGGTCAGCCGGAGGGCATTCTTGTATGAAGAGCGGTACACACCCTGTCCGGGGTGGTAGGCTCTTGCAGCCTTTGACAGCCGGAGGACACCGTGCTTATCTCTAACCCTGCGGAACAACTTGTTTGGCTCGTTGAGATACTTGCGTACATCCCGTGAAAGGGCAGCGGCACTCTTTCCCTCTCCAAGCCCCAAGTCAAGAGCAAGTTCCAGTTCCTGCTTGAATTGTTCCGTAATGTTCCAAACCCGGTCTGAAAGCATCATCCCGGCTTCCTTGCGGTGCTGGAATGATGATAAAGCCTCCAAATTTGGCTGTTTCCATTGCGAAATTACGTCTTTCGGTAGCCCGGTTGAGGAAGTTATTGCATCAACCATAGCATCGTTTTTCTCGCAAGATAAAAGCCATTCCTCACGGTCGCCCGTTTCTATCACTCCTTGCAGCCCACGCCCAACGGAGCGCATGAGGTCGTTTATACGCTCCTGCACTGCCGGGTAGTCCGAAATATAAAAGGGCTTGTCGGGGTCTTTGAAGCCGGAAGTCTCGCCAATCCGTGCGCCTTGCGTTATCGCTGCATCGAACAAATCATCAATCGCTTTCAGGCGTTTCTTGATGCTGGCGATGTGCTTCTTGTCGAACACCCCGTAACTGAATTTGGTTGCATCTTTCTTTGCCATGATTACAGCCTCCTTTTGAATTGTCCGCATCCGTCACGGGTGAGGAAACGGCTGCGCTCCTTATGCAGTTTGCACCGACACAGGAACGGCTTGCCGTTTGCCCCAATCTCGTGCGGCTCGTAGGAATAGATACATTCCTTGCAGTGAATATCAAGTTTCTTCTTTGCCATGTCCTTATACGGTTGGTTCATCGAACAGGCTCACGGAACTTTCCTGCGCTATCAGTTCCATTTCCTTGTCAATGTCATCTACATAGCCGAGGTTCTGAACTGCGGTGCGCTGGCTCATAATAGGCTTGCCGCCCGTGGCGTTGGAAAGGTTGCTGATACGCTCTGCCTCGTCCCGTATCTGATACGGGGTAATAACGACCTCAACCTGTAGGCTGTCAATGGCAGCGGAAAGTGAGGGGTACATCTTCTTCATGAACGCCCGGATAACATTGATTTCACGGTCGAACAACTCCAGCCAAATGCCGCTCTCGTCAGTAACTTTCAACTGGGCATCAATGAACATCATTTTACGGGCTTCTCCTGACATCGGGGTTGCTTTCATGTTCTCCATAGACATATCCGGGAGTTGAAGCTGCATGAAGAAGTCCTTTTTGATTTCTCCGACATGGAATTTGATGCTATCAATAGCCTGTTGCCACGTCTTGTACTCTGCCTTGTCGTTCTGCCCGTATTGCAGTACGTTACGCCCTGCGTTGTCATTGGTTGGCTCTTGCCCAAATTTCACCTTGTCGTCCGAGAACACCACCCAGTTAGGTCTTGCGTTCTTGCGGATGTAGTTGCCGTTGCGTGAAAGCGTCCATTCGGCTTCATAGACATTGCCTGACTGGTCTTCCCAAATAGGCTCGTCACGGTGGATATATACACCCGTAATCTTGCCCACCTCGATTTTCTCCCGAAGTTCCTCTACGGTTTCCCCTACGCCCGTGCGCCAACGTATATGCTCGTCAGCGGTGTACGTGTCGAAGTAGGTAATTGTGTTTACCCCCTCTTTCCTCGTGTACTCAATGGAAAGGGCAATCATATCATCGTACTCGTCAAACAACGGGTACAACTTATCGCCTTTCATCGGTGAGTAGTTCTTGCAGCGCAACTTCAAAAGGCTCTTCTGTCCGGCATACACGGTTTCCTGTTCCTGCGAGTACCACAGCGTGATTGTTTCGCAGGAGGCAAACAGGCTCTTTCCACGGTCAATGTTCAGGCTGTCGATGCGGTTCTTTTGGAAGATAGCCTCCATAATCTCCGCAACCTGCTTTTCTTGGTCGTTTTCCGGCTTATAGATGCGCTGCACGGGAATGGCGAACATTAGTTCCGTCATGCGCTTTACTGCCAGTTTCTGCAAGCCCAGCGTGTAACGTGTGACCTTTTCAATGCCCCTCTTGGTAACTTTGTCCTTGTAGGTCTTATCGGTCATTACCGGGTGTTCTTTCGGCTCGTACTCCTTACGGAGCAATGCCCACGGCTTCACCGATACCGTCTTGTACTTCAAATCTGAAATGATGCTCTGTGCATTTCTTTCAGGCGATGTAATCTCCTTGATATTCATATATTTACGTTTTTAATAGAGTATATCGTCAATATCTTCATCCCCGTAATTCGGGAGTGCGTTTACACCAGTCATTTCAACCGCTTTCGGGTGGAACGTGTTAGCCAGTGCATCAAACTCGTCTATGGAGTGTCCCAGCCGCTCCTTGATGTCTTCTTTCGGCTCGATGATTATCTTGCCATTGGAAAGGAACGACCACTTGATTTCCGTTGCCTCCTCCATGAAGCTGCCGCCCGGTGGGAGCATCGCCCCGGTGTTGTTGTCGGGGTTGAGCCAATCCCGGACTGCCCAAAACAGGTACGCCCTCATGTTGGCAAAGGTGTACTGCCCGGTGATGTCCGTTAGGTCTTTTCCGCTGCTGGTCTTTGCGCCCTCGCTATACTTACAACTGATGATTGTTTCCTCGTCCAGTTTTCCGTTGCTCTCTTGGCATATCTCGACCGCACGTGAGTAAACCCCTGCACCCTCTCCAATCGTATCAATAGACACGCTGTAACCGCTGTGTATGGTGATTTCATTCTTGATGCGCCCGGCTACTTTCATGTGGTCTGCCTTGCCGCCTGAATTGTGCTTGTCGAAACTCTCAACGTAGTTGTCGAAACGCTTACAATACACGGTGCAGTCCCGACCCATACCTGCCACATCGACACCGAGAATAGCGTTATTGTGGCTCGTCAGTTTGTAGTGCTTCCAGCGTTCCTGCGCAATCTCTACCCACTTCTGCGGTATCAAGATGTCCTCGTCCACTTTCGGGAACTCACCGAGAACTTTCTTGCGGAAGAGGTCGGAGGGGCGATACCACTTGCCCTCAAAGCAAAAGTCGTTCTCACTCTCTTTCACTTCCTCCTCCGTTATCGGCTCGCACCAGTTCTCCACCTTGTCAACGACCCAGTCGTAGTCCACCTGTCCGGGGATGCTGATTTTCTTCTCAACGACATTGGGGGCTGTCAGGCTGTTCAGGCAGAAACGCTCCCAGCGTGGGGACTTTTGGGAACGGGCGGCATAGCCTACGGTGGTGTTCGGGTTGAATACAAGCAGAAGCCTCGAATTGCCCTGCAAGTTACCCTCAATAGCCGTGTAGGTATCATCGAGAATACCCGTAGCCTCCGTAACGACAAACATCGTGTTCACGGCATGGAAGCCCGACCACGCCTCGTGATTGTTCTCGTCAGCCTTAAAGCCCGTCAAGAACCATTCCTCATTGTCTGTGCGGATGTCGTAGGCGTTGAGCCTACCGGGGAGCGTGAAACCACGCCTCTTTGCACGGTTGAATAGTCTTGAAATTTCAGGCATCATGATGTTTTTTACTTGTCGGTCGGTCGGAGCGGTGAGAGCAACTTTCGTGTTCTCGACAAGTTCCATTTTGCCGTTGGGATTCTTTTTCCACTTCGGGGTGAGATACAGGAAGCACACAGCGATACAAGCAGCGACAAAATCCTTGCCCCGTGCCGTACCGCTGCGGACTGATACCAACTTCTTGTGCTGGACGGCTGTAACGATGGCTTGCTGTTCCTCATCCAACGTGACCCCAAGAGCCTCGCTGATAAACTTGTTCCAGTCGTTACGCCATTCAGCGAATAGTTTGGCAGCGTTCTTGCGTATCTGTACCTCATTCCTCGCCATTTATTGCACTCGTTTCCATAAGGAGGCTGGCAAATGACAGGTCGCCCGTGACCTCTTTCTTTTCGGGGCTGTAAAGCCCAAGCAACTTGCGCCTCTCCACCAAATTTTTGTGAATGACCTCCAAATAACGGGGGTCGCCATAGCAAATAACCTCCTCCTTTTGCTGTTCCATTTTCACGGTAACAACACCGCCCTCGCCACTTTCGGCATCACCGCCCGGAATACCCTGCTGCTTGGCTTTCTTGCGCTCATAGTCGGTCTTGGATTTCTCCCAAGCCGCCCAAGCCTCCTTAATCACCTCGTCAATGCGTTCCAGTTCCAGTTGCACGGCAAGGTCGGTGTTGTCAATGCGTGTTTCCCTCCATTCAGCCAGCAAGCGGTTCACGTCCTTGTGAACCGTTTGGAGGCTGTAGGCTTGCAGGTCTAAACGTGCCATTACTTCCTCCCTGATTTCCCGGTAGGAGTAGCCACGCTTATACAACTGCGCTATGATGTCAAGCCGCACGATTTGCGCCTGACGGTAATCTTTCATTTTCTTTCCCGGTGCGCCCATTGATTAGAATTTTGCTCCGTTGTACTTGTAAACGAGGTTGTCATTCTCGTCCTTGCCGATAGGTGCAAGTGCGCCCTCGAACAACTTGTAGGGCGACTGCCCTGCTTGTGGGTTGTTCCACAGCCAACGCATATAGTCAGCCATTGTCATACCCTCGAACTTGGCACGTTTCTCCGATGAATTGCAGTTGTACCCGGTCGCCCTTATCCACTGGAACTGCGACACAAGCCCGTTGATGTCCTTGCAGACATCGTCCCAGCGCACGATGTGTTCGGGTGAGTTCTTGGCAATCTGCAGAGCCTCGCACCACTGCCCACGTGAGTAGTTCCAGTTGGCAGGAAGCCCACAGCAAGAGCCGTTACAGCACAACTCCTTGAAGTGCGCATCGGAAACGTAGAAACGCATACCCAGTTCCTCGCAAAGTTGCTTCATGTTCCGCATAAAAGGCTCTTTGACTTTGCGGTTCAATCGGAGATACCCAGTGCTTACGCTGAACTTCTTGTAGAAGTCCATGAAGTCAAAGCCGCACAACTCGTTGAAAGTCGGCATCCATTGTTTCAGGGTCGGGCTGCGCTGCTCCACGCACATAAATTCCGTACTCATGGCGGTTGCACCACGGTTGGAAGCCTCTCTAATCAAGTCGAGGTATGACGGGGTAGAAATGCCGATGATGAACGGACGTAGCCGGAGCGTTGCGCCCCCGGCATCTGCCTCCGCAATCTTGCGGATTGCTTCAAGCCTCTGCATAGGGGTTGGCACACCTCGCTCAATCACGTGCGCCTTGTGTTCGTCCAGCGTGATGATTGAGAACTTGAAGTTCCAGTTTTTCTGTCCCCGTATGAGTTCCATGTAACGCTCATCCTCCGTGAACCAGGTAGCCTTGGTTGAGAAGCAGAGAGGGTAGTCAATCTCCTTGAAGAAACGGAGAAGTTCAAGCGTGATGCCGTACTTGCGCTCGAAGCCGTCGAACTGGTCGGACAAGCCGCCCCACTGCATCACCTTACGCTGCTTGATGTACTCCTTGAACTGCCCTCCGTACTTGTCGGGGTCGGTGAACATACGCTTGATTTTGTCAACCGACACGTGCTTCACGTCTTTGTGCAGATAGTTTTCTTTCGCCCCACCAATCCCTCGCTGGAACTGGGAGAAACAATACATACAGCCAAATGAGCAATTCGAGTAGGTGTCGAATGTCATTGGCATAGAGCAATCGGCAATCTCGTTGCTCCATCTTGGACTTTGGTAATAATCAGCCATAACTATTTGTTGATAAATTCTAATACTTGTGAAACTAATTCATTCAGAGGCGTTGTCGCTGTGTTCACCTGTAACACCCTTACGCCTATCTCCTGCCACTTCTTTGCGGCTCTCATACAACGCAACTGCTTATCGAATACCTTTCTCACGCTTTGAGCTGTTCTCTTCCCATTCTTTCCGTTGCTCCTGTTCCCCAGTCGGTTGAAAATGGTAAGGTTGTCGGCATAAAGCGATATTACATACTGCTGTTCTGCCTTGAATAAAGCGTTCATGAGGTTCATCCCGAAAGTGTCTAAAAAACTACCCTCGCAGATGATTATATCACGATGCTTCAACCCCTCTTCTACGACTTCCGCAAGGCGTGAAGTACAGGAAGAGCCTTTATCGTTAGTTATTCGGTCAACACCTCCGTATCTCGTTTCTCCGTATCTTCCTGCAAAGCAAATGATGCCCTCCTTGCAGTATGAAACATCGTTAGTTATTCGGTCAACACCTCCGTATCTCGTT